>OLPF01001111.1_pt1 | contig 24246 bp, 20 predicted proteins | sample 1673121 | NCBI WGS metagenome assembly OLPF01 (sample SAMEA3136756, study PRJEB25190) | human gut metagenome
TTTAGCTTGAACATCGTTTCCATCTCCTTGCGTCGTTGTGTTTGATCTTTGTGTGCTGTGTCCATCTGAAAATGCAGGTTTGATGTCTGTGGTCAGGGCTTTCACCTTCGAGACCGAAACAGGAGCGTGTCACGCTCCTGTCTGAGCGGCGAATGGGACGCGTCTACCAGCGGAAGTTTCGCAGGATTCCGGCGCTGTCAAGATACTGCTGACGCTCTTCCTCGCGGTGGGCTTCGTTTTCGGAAGTCCTGTACTTCGTGTAGAGATCATGCCTTTTCAGTGCTTCCATTTTCTGCTCAAGCGCAGCTTTGATGCGAGCGCCGGGTTCGTCGATGCCGATTACATGATACAGATACAGATCGCAAAACAGGTCTTCCGGGATTTGAACGGACTTCATAAAACTCCTTTCCGTGTCGCTCGTGACGCTCGTGTCGCTATTTGGGATATTGAGCCAATATAGAAAATAGCGTCACGAGCGACACATAGCGTCACGCGGGTTAATGCTTGAGTGTCAGGGTGACGAGTCTTCCGTCGTGTGTGCGCTTGCTCTCAAAGACGATTCCGTGTTCATTGAACATCCGCTCGGCGTTGATGTTCAGATATCGGGTGAGCACATGGGGCAGAAGGGGAACATCTGGCAGATGCGCCGCCAGCTCAGAAGGCCGTCCACTCCATACGGGAGCAAGGGGCGTAACGAGTTTTGCCACGGATTCGAGCACGGGATCTGGCGGCGTCTTAAAGACTTCTGTCTCAGACTTGACCAGCTTCCAGAGGCAGTGCGCTTGATCAAATTCAAGTGTCAGCTCCTGATCCTGCTGGTCACGGCCCACAACGCTGAGCTTGGCGCTGCGGTCAGTACGCTTCTTCTTTTGCAGGATGAAGGCGCCGTCCGCCGCACCAAGCAAGCCGTTTGTCCCCGAAATCATGTCGAAGCTGTCCTCGGATTCCATCTTGCGCGTGTGATGAACCACCAGCAGGCACACGTTATGCTTGTCGCTGAACGCCTTGAGTTTGGCCACGATCTCATAATCGCTGGCGTAGTTGTACTTGTCTCCGCCGAGTTCCCGAATCTTTTGCAGCGTATCCACGATGATGAGCTTGGTGTTTGGATGTTCCTGCATGAACAGGTCAAGCTGGTCGCTCAATCCGCCGCTAAGCGTCCGGGACTGCGTGGCGAAGTGCAGCGCATCGGTGCCTTCCATGCCGAACATCTTGAACAGACGCTTTTGAATCCTCGCGTAGTCGTCCTCCAGAGCGAGGTACAAGACCTCGCCCGGATGGACGGCGTATGCCCAAAGCGGCGTTCCTGTGGCAATGTGATAGCTGAGCTGCGCCATGAAGAATGACTTTCCGATCTTGGGCGCACCGGCAAACAGATACGTTCCCGCATAGAGCAGGTTCTCGATGATCACCGACTTAGGCGGATAGGCGGTGTCGTATAGGGCGCTCATCGAGAGGGTATCGAGACTTCCTTTCCGAAGATTGCGCTCTCCAGCTTTTTCTGGTATAATGTTAGTGGTTTCATTGATAATCGACTGTTCCCCGGCTGCTGCAACAGCTGGAATCGGAGCGGTCGCTTTTTTGTTTTCAGGCATCGTATTGTTCATGTAATCCCTCCATGATCTTCAGTGCAAATTCAAGCCTGTCCATCCATTCCGGCTGCATTTGACTGACAGATTTGATCTGCTGCAGTTCCAGTAAAAGGGCTCCAAGCTGATGACGCAGCGCCTTGTAGACCCGCGGATTCCCCTGAACCACGATCTCCTTTTGCAAAAGCCGGGCAATCATGTAGTCCTGCTTGGTCATGCCGGATAGCTTGGCATAGTGGCCCAGTAGCGCGTTTTCCTCCGGGGACATGCGCAGGGATACTGTCTTGCTACGCCAACGTCCTTGAGCATCCATTACTTTGCGGGACATGCGCGCTCTCCCTTCTTCGTCCATTCATCGTCCAGGCGGTTAGCCATTTCCGTCTGTTTATCGGGAAACAGGTGGGCATACCGGTAGGTGATGTCGATGCTCTCGTGGCCTACGCGTTCAGCAATCGCCACGGCGGAGAATCCCATTTCAATGAGAAGCGAAACGTGGGAGTGCCTCAAATCGTGAATCCGAATGCGTTTGACGCCTGCCTGTTTTGCGCCCCGGTCCATCTCGTGATGCAGATAGTTCTTGGTGATGGGGAAGATGCGATCCGTTGAACGCAGACCATACAGCGATTTCAGATAGTCCTGCATCTCCTCGGCGAGAAACCTGGGAATCCTGATGACCCGATTGCTCTTGCTCGTCTTCGGCGCGGTGATGACATCCTGACCTTTGAGCCGTTGATAGGATTTGTTGATCGTCAGCGTGAAGCGCTCGAAGTTGAAATCGGCCGGGGTCAACGCCAGCAGCTCTCCCATGCGGATGCCGCACCAGTAGAGCATCTCAAAGGCGTAGTAGGACATGGGCTTATCCATCATGGCCTGTGCAAATTGCAGGTACTCCGCCTTGGTCCAGAACAGCATTTCCTTGTGCGTTTCCTTGCCCATGTTTCCGGCAATTTCAGCGGGATTCTGCTTGAGACGGTAATACTTGACCGCGTAGTTGAATATGGCGCTGAGCTGGCTGTGAATGGACTTGAGATACGTCGGAGAATAGGGCTTTCCGTTCTTTTGCCGAATGCCCATGAGCGTGTTTTGCCAGGCGATCACATCGCGCGGCTCGATCTCGCTGAGCGTTCGGTCCTTGAAGTACGGGAGAATCTTGGTGTCGATGATGTTGTCCTTGGATTCCCAGGTGTGTTCGCGGATGCGCTCGCGCTTTTCGCTGCGGTAGATGCTCACGAAATCCCCAAACCGCATGTCGGGATCGGCGTTCTTCTGAAGGAGAAACTGCCGCTCCCATTCCAGCGCGTCGCGCTTGAGCTTGAAGCCGCGCTTCATCTTCTTGCGCTTTATGCCGGTAAAATCCGTGTAGTAGAACGAGGCGTAAAACGTTCCGTGGGCTTCATCCTTGTAAGCGGGCAATCAGATCACCTCCTTTTCAGTCAGACCGTAAAACTGTTCCAGGAAATACTTTCGGCTGACGCGTCCCGAAACCGTGGTGTACCCCATCTTCTGAAGCTTTTCATTCCAGAGATGGATCATCTTGTAGGCAGACGCTTTGGACACGCCGAGTTCCTCTGCCACTTCCTGTGCATTCATCAGAATCGTGTTTTTCATAGAGCCTCCTTTTAGATGACTATATATTTTTGCTTAGTCATCATCTGTATTATAGCACTAAATAAATACGTTTAGCAAGTTTTTTGAAATTTTTTCTAACTTTTTTTATTTAGAAATTCTTGATGCCTGCAGGGGTGTGTGCTATACTGTTTTTGAAGTGATGAAACACGGGGGAGCACGGATATGGCAGTAGGCGACCGGATCAAGCGGATACGGAATTTCCGCAAGATGACGATGAAAGAGCTGGGGATGGCCGTTGGATTCGATGAGAACAGCGCCGATGTACGCATTGCCCAGTACGAAAACAACTCCCGCAAGCCCAAGGAAGAGCTGCTCAGGAAGATTGCTAGCGCGCTGGACGTCAGCTATGAATCCCTTGCGGATGCGACAATGGACGACGCCAGCGGTATTCTGCATGCGCTGTTTGAGCTGGATGACCGCTATCCGTGGATGCACCTGGTCGAGACGACCGACAACACGGATGCTTCCGTGCCGCATAAGCGCATTGCCATTTGCTTTGACTACAACCTGCTCAATGATTTCATGACCGAGTGGATGCTCAGGAAGCAGCAGCTGCGCAGCGGTGAAATCACCCGGGAAGAATACCAGGAATGGAAGTTGAACTGGCCGCAGACGGCGGACGACTGCGGGAAGTTTGAACCCAAGAAAGCATGGCGCAAAAGCAAATAGAGACATAAAATGCCCTCCGAAACTTGCCGTTTCGGAGGGCATATTCATGTCTCTCCAAATTGTCAGAATAACGCTTTCAGTATCAAATCAGTAGCAGGCAAGGAAATGAGGACTCAAAATCCTTGCAATGCCTTGATTTTTTGAACTCTCAGGCTTATTCCCACTCAATGCTCGCCGGGGGCTTGGTGGTGACGTCCAGAACCACACGATTGACGTGGGGCACCTCGTTGACAATGCGGGCGGAAATTACCCGCACAACATCATAGGGAATGCGCGCCCAGTCGGCGGTCATAAAATCGTCCGTGGTCACAGCACGTAGGGCAACCGTATAGTCATAGGTACGCTCGTCGCCCATGACACCTACGCTACGCACACCGGTGAGCACGGTAAAATACTGGTGAATGTCCGCATCCAGGCCGGCGTTCTTGATTTCTTCGCGCAGGATGGCGTCGGATGCGCGGACAATCTCCACCTTTTCACGGTCCACCGCACCAATCACGCGAATGGCCAATCCCGGGCCCGGGAAAGGTTGGCGCCATACCAGGTCGTGGGGCAGGCCCAGGGTTTCTCCAAGGGCGCGTACCTCATCCTTGAAAAGCATACGAAGCGGCTCAATGAGCTCGGTAAAGCCCAGCTCCTTAGGCAGGCCACCTACGTTGTGATGACTCTTGATGACCGCCGCGCCGGTGGCTTGGCCGCTCTCAATCACGTCGGGATAAATGGTTCCCTGGGCAAAATAGTCCAGCTTGCCCAGCTTCTCCGCCTCGCGCTTGAATACACGAATGAAGTCCCGGCCGATGATCTTGCGCTTCTGCTCGGGATCGGAAACATCCTGCAGATCCGCATAGAATTCCTCAGAAGCATCCACAGGAATGAAGCGCACCGGGAAGGTTTTGCTGAACACCTCCGCAACCTGTTCGCTCTCTCCCTTGCGCATGAAGCCATGATCTACATATACGCAGGTGAGCCGGTCTCCAATGGCCTTGTAGATCAGCGCCGCGGCCACCGAAGAGTCCACACCGCCGGACAACGCCAGCAGCACCGTGCCCGTTTCCCCCACGGCTTCCCGAATGTTCCGCACCGCGGTTTGCGCATAAGCCTCCATGGTCCAGTCGCCGGCGCAGCCGCAAATATCCCGCAGGAAGGTATGCAGCAGCACCTTGCCTTCCTCGGAGTGGGTTACCTCGGGATGGAATTGGACGCCATAGAACTGCTTTTCCGGGTTGGCCATGGCCGCCACAGGACAGTTTTCCGCATGGGCAATGGCATGGAAGCCAGGCGGGCAGACCTTCACCTGGTAGGTATGGCTCATCCAGTTGCTGGAGGATTCACTCATGCCCTTGAGCAGGTTCTCCCGGTCGTCCATGGTCACACGGATGCGACCGTATTCCCGCTTGGCTGCTTTCTCCACGGCACCACCCAGCAAATGCGCCGTCAGCTGCATGCCATAGCAAATGCCCAATACCGGCACACCCAGTTCCCAAATGCCCAGATCGCACCGGGGTGCGTCCTTTTCCAGCACACTGGCCGGTCCGCCGCTCAGAATAATCCCCTTGGGCCCGATGGCGCGTATCTGTTCCACCGAGGCGTGATAGGGCAATACTTCGGAATAAACCTTGCACTCCCGAACCCGCCGGGCAATCAATTGCGTATACTGGCCGCCAAAGTCCAGAATCACAATTTTCTGCGTTTCCGCCATGACTTTACCCCCTTGTTGTCGTACCTCTCCTATTGTGCCACATTCCGCCATGTTTCGCAAGGGGGAATTGCACAAGCTGCACCCAGAAAAGGGATGCTTACGCCCCAATTCCAGGGTTAACCCTCCGTCACCATCGTCATACCCGCCCGCAGGGTTCCCTGCACACGCCAGGGTCTGCGATGCGCCGTCCAGAAAAGCAAGGCCGCAAGCTCCACCGCGGGAAAGGCCGCCCACAGCCCCACCCTGCCAAAGCATATGGTAAACGCCGTTGCCGTTGCGATAATGCCCACACACCCACGAAAAACCGATAGATGCAGCGCACCGCGAACGCCCTCCGTGGCGCTGAGGAAAACCGCCGTCATGTAGTTGCCCCCCACAAACAGGAAGCCTGTGAAGTAAATGCGCATGCCCTCTTCGGCCAGGGTTTGCAGCAAAGCATCCTTTGTGCCGTTGAACCAGCTCACCAGCGTGGGCGCCGCAGCGCACGCGGCAATCCAAACGCCTGCCCCTGTGAGCAGCACCAGCCCTTGTCCCATTTGATACAGGCGTGCGGCCTCCCCATGCCTGCCGCTCCCGTAAGCCCGGCTAATGAGCGGCTGAATGCCCAGGGATATGCCGGAGAAAACAGCCAGCACCATCAGCGCCAGGTTTGCCACAATCCCATAAGCGGCAACCCCGGTATTCCCGGCCACTTTCAGCATCAGCCAGTTCAGCACCGCCAGTACCAGTCCGCTGGACAATTCATTGATGAAGGCCGACAGCCCTGGTCCCATCAGCAAGCGGAGTTTTCCCGGCGCCCATGTTGGGCGGGCAAGGTGGAATCCCTGTTTCCCCCGCCGCAGGAAAACGGCGGCAACGCACAGGCTGATCACCGGCGACAGGCCCGTGGCCAGCGCCGCGCCAAACAACCCCATATTCCATGGAAAGATCAGCAGATAGTCCAGGACCACATTGGCCGCGCTGCCGCAAAGCATCATGAACATGCTTTGCCTTGGCTTGCCGTCGTTGCGCAGGAACGCCATCAACAGATGATTCAGCAGGAAAAACGGAGCAAAGCACAGGATGGTTTTCAGGTAAACGGCGCACTGGCCAAGGAGCTCCGGCCCGGCACCCAGCGCCTGCGCCAAATAGGTGGCTCCCCAAAGTCCCGTCAGAACAAAAACGATCCCGAACGCCAGCTCCGCCCACAGCGCCTGCATAAACGTTTGATGGGCATGCTCCTCCTGCCCCTGCGCCTTCAGCACCGCATAGCGTGTGGCGCCGCCCACGCCAAACAGCATGCCCACACCATTGACCAGTCCAAAGACCGAAATGGCAATATTCAAAGCCGCCAGTCCTTCTGTCCCCAGCTTGTTGGATACAAACATGGTATCCGCCAGGATGGTTCCCGCCGATCCCAGCATGCCCAGGATACTGAACGATACATACCGGATAAACTCTTTTCCCATTGCGCCCATGGCCGCCTCCCCTTTCTCATGATCCGTGAGTCAAAAAAAAAGGTGCTCAAACGCCTTCCTTCTACGATCTACGGAAAGCGTTTCAGCACCTTACGGAATACTCATCCGATGACAAGTACTCGCATGCTTCTATGCAATTGACGTCGGTATCATATCACATCCATGCAGGGCAGTCAACAGGGAAATATTGCCTGCCTTCCTGAAAAAGCGGATGAACGGCAGCGCCTGGCCCGACGCAGGCGCGCCCCCGCAGGGCGCCCCGGTTGTTTGCCTGGTCACTTGCGCGGTCCGTGCCTTGGCCCGGCAGGCTCACCAGTTGACCTGCCACCGCTGGCTGTACTGGCCGCTGGCGTCCTCCCCGGCCTGTGCCGCATCGTGATAGGTGGATGTGGCAGCCCGCTGCGCCAGCAGGCGGTCGAAAACCGCCCCATCCAGGGGCAAGGTCACCGGTACGTTTCCCTGCCACTGGGACAGATAGGCCGCGTTGGACAGGGTCAGCTCGTTGATGCCGTCCTCTCCCGGGGACAGCAGCGGCTCCCCCTCCAAAATGGCGTTGGCAAAGTTTTGCAGGATGCCCGCGTGGGCGGTCTCCTTTTCCTCCGGGACAATCTCCGTATAATCCATGTCAATCTTGGCAAAGTCCAGCTGGGAGCCAAAGCGTACCTCCCGCTCATTGTGGCGCAGTTTCCACCACTTGAGCTTGCCCTCCTCCAGCACCAGCTTGCCAAGCTCGCCGGAAATCTCCAGGCGGTTGGTACCGGGAAATTCCCCCGTGCTGGTGATGAACAATCCCGTGGCGCCGTTGGCGTAGCGGGTAAAGAGGGTTGCCTCGTCCTCCACCTCGATATGGTGATACTTGGCCACTTCGCACTGGGCGGTCACCGAAACCGGCATGCCGCAGATCCACTGCCACAGGTCCAGGTTGTGGGGCGCCTGGTTCAGCAGCACGCCGCCGCCCTCCCCTGCCCAGGTGGCCCGCCAGGAGCCGGAATCATAATAATGCTGGGTACGGTACCAATTGGTGATGATCCACACGGTACGCTTCATTTCCCCCAGCTCACCCCCCTGGACAATCTCCCGGGCCTTGCGGAACAGGGGGTTGGTGCGCTGGTTGAGCATGATGGCAAATACCTTGCCGCTTTTCCGTGCGTCTTCCGCCAGCCGGCGTGCCTTGGTAACGCTAACCTCCATGGGCTTTTCCACCAGGGTATGCAGCCCCGCTCCCAGGGCAGCGGAGGCAATTTCCCCATGCAGGGGATGGGGCACCGCCACCACCGCGGCCTGCGCCCCCCCGGAAGCCAGCAATTCCCGATAATCCGCAAAGCAGGCCACGCCCGGGAAACGGCGGCGGCTCTCCGCCAGCCGCTCCGGGCGAATGTCGCACACCGCCGCCAGTTCCAGCCCGCGGATTTTGCCCTCCGCCAAGCAGGTGGCATGGGCAGTACCCATGTTGCCAAAGCCGATTACCGCTACCTTGATCCCCGACATATGCCTTCGCTCCTCACTGCTCAGCGGTTTCCGCCGTAGGTGCTGCTGGTGTCGGCAAACACAGCCTGGGTATCCGCCTTGCGGCGGGAAGTGGCCACCCGCTTCATCAGCTCCGTATAGAACAGGTCCTCATCCAGGGGAAGCTCCACCTTCTTGCCCAGGAAGGCGGAAAGATGCATGGCGTTGGACAGGGTAAGGCCATAAATGCCCTCGCTGCCGTGGGCCACCAGGGGCGTTCCCCGCAGGATTGCCCCGCCCCAGGCATTGATGACGCCCACGTGCTGCTCGTTCTTGCCGTCGGTCTCCACCGCCACCTCATGGGCGGGCATGGTGGCAAAGGGCACCTTGTTGGTGCGGCTCCACTCCGGCTCGGACACCTCAAACTCCAGCACGTGCAGCTGGCCATCCTCCACCACCAGCTTGGCGCGGTCCATCTGAATCTCAAAGCGGTTGGTGCCGTGGGCATCGCCGGTGGTGGTCACAAACACGCCCGTGGCGCCGTTGGCATATTCCACGTAGGTGGTTACATCGTCCTCCACCTCAATGTCGTGCCATTGGCCAAAGCGCATCTGCGACAGTACGCTCACAGGCATACCGCAAATCCACTGCCACAGGTCCAGCTGGTGGGGGCACTGGTTCAGCAGCACACCGCCGCCTTCCCCAGACCAGGTGGCACGCCAGGCCCCGGAATCATAGTACGCCTGGGGACGGTACCAGTCGGTGATAATCCAGTTGGTACGGCGGATCTGGCCATATTGGCCGGACTGCACCAGCTCCCGCATTTTGCGGTACACATGGTTGGTGCGCTGGTTGAACATCATACCAAACACCACGTCGGGATGCTTGGCGGCCTCCTCGTTCATCTCCCGCACCTGCTTGGTATACACCCCCGCAGGCTTTTCCACCATCACGTGGATGCCCCGCTGCATGCAGGCCATGGCGTAGCGGGGATGATCGTAATGGGGTACGCAGACCATGCAGGCGTCGATGCAGCCGCTGTCCAGCATGGCCAGGGCGTCATCGAAATAGCGGATGTTCCCGGCCAGATTGGCCTTGCCCCATTCCACCCGGGCGGGGTTGATGTCCGCCACCGCCACCAGTTCAAAATCCGGGCACTTGCCCTCCATAATGCTCCGGGCGTGACCGGAACCCATGTTGCCCAAACCGATGATACCCAGACGAATCTTCTTATCCATGCTGCTTACACTCCTTTTTTCTATGCGTAAGGTTGTTTACCGGAACCCGCGGGAAACCAAATAGTCATAGCTGCGCTTGAGGCAGGCGAAGGGGTCCTCGCCGTGGCAGTCATCCTGCTCCACCAGCATGGTTTGGGTGCCGCCCGCTTCCGCCTTCTCAAACACCCGGTCAAAGTTGATGTTTCCCTCGCCAATCACCGCCATGGACCGGCCGTAGGCGAAGTCCTTGAGATGAATGCAGGGAATGCGCCCGGCCAGCTTTTCCAGCCATTCAGCCGGATCTCCGCCCCCTGCCTGCACCCAGAAGGTATCCAGGGTAAAGCCCATGAGATCGGCAGGCATATCTTCCATGAGTTTTTCCAGCACCAGTTTATTTCCAAAACGCTGGAACTCCTGGTCGTGGTTATGGTACATGAACAGCTTGCCCGCGTCCCTGATGCGCTGGGCAATGGGACGGTAGGTCTCCAGAAAATGCGCATAGCAGTCGGGATCCTTTTCCCGGTCAAAGGGGTACCACCCCAGGCCGATATAGCCGCACCCGAAGGTATCGTGGTCGGCGATTACCTGTTCCAGTTCCCCGGTGAGCCTGGGTACGGGGGTATGCGTCAGTACGCACGTCAGACCGTTCCGATCCAGCTGCTGCTTCAGCCACGCGCCTTCAAAGGGGCAGGTACCAGAAACCTGCACAATCCGGTAGCCAATGTCCGCAATGCGCCGGAGGGATTCCGCAAACCCCTCCAGGGTCTGGCAACTGTCCCGGACCGTATACATCTGTGCGCCAATTCTCATGTGCATTTCCGCTCCTTTCACGCTGCGACGTTACGAGCCGCTTTCCTCGCCGGGCTTGATTTCCGGCAGGCGCTCCCACAGGCTTTCCGTCCCCGTCCCTTGGGATGTCCTGCCTGCCGCGGGGGGCATATCCGTCATTTCCCGCAGCAGCAGGCTCTGCTCCCGGGTCAGGCGGCTGTAATCCCGGTTGGGCGACCGTCCAAAGTGCTTGACATAGTGCCGGTAAAAGCTGGTATAGTCCCCGAACCCCGCCGCTTCCGCCGTCTGGGCGGCAGGCAGCCCATTGATCAGCAGCTGCTGGGCATAGGTAACCCGCTTGTGCGAGAGGTATTCCATCACGGTGGCGCCCATGGCCCTGCGGAAAATCATGTTCAGGTGGCTCTTGGAAATAAAATATTTTTCCGCCAGGCCGTCCAGGGTGATGCGCTCGGTAAAGTGTTCGTTCAGGTATGCCGCCACTTGCTTGACCACGTCGGAAGGCCGGGTATTGGGCCGGGCAGGCAGGGGCAGGTTGCGCCGGTACACCAGCAGCCGCCCCAGCAGCGCCTCGGTAAACAGAGGGATCAATTTCCGCTGGAGCCCCTCCTCCACCCCCGCCAGGCTGTCAAACCCGGCGAAGGTCTCCTCCAGGCCCCATGCCCCTGCATCCTCCAGAAAGCGCAGGGCCGGGTCACCCTCTGCCGCCTCCAGCAGCAGATCCCTGCGCTCCACGCCCAGCATATCCGGGTCAAAGTGGAGGGTCCATCGCTCGTAAACCGCCGCGGAATGCACCCGCACGCCATGGAATTCGTTGGGCAGAATCACCAGCATCGTCCCCGGCCGGAGCTGCCGCTCCACCCCGGAAAGCAGGTAGTCCACCTCGCCGCGCACAAAGTAATACAGTTCATAAAAGGGATGCGCGTGGATCATGTACCCCTGGGACGCCACCTGGCTCCTGGTGTGGGAAAAGCTATACAGCGCCGAATCCATCCTACAGCCGTTCATGGCCGCGTCCTCCTCCATGCGCGTCTATTATAGTGCATGCATCCTTCTTCTGGCCACATTTTACATGAAAATCAGCATATTTGCAATGTTTCGGTGTTCTTTTGCAATGGGAAGTCCCTTTCCTAAAAAATTTTTGCCTGCGCGCAACCCGCACCCCTGCTTTCCCCCCTGGACAAACCTTGCGGGGTATGCTATAAAGTGTGCTGGAAGATATGCAAAGGAGCATGAAAAGGCTATGTTCAACAAGCGTCGTCCCGCCCAAGCCGCGGCAGGGAACAGCATCATTGACGGCGTCATCTGGAAGCAGCTGCTGATCTTCTTCTTTCCCATTCTGCTGGGCACGTTTTTCCAGCAGCTGTACAACACCGCGGATGCCATCATCGTGGGCAAGTATGTGGGCAAGGAAGCCCTGGCGGCGGTGGGCGGCGCCACCGGCAATCTGATTAACCTGATTGTCGGCTTCTTTGTGGGCCTGTCCTCGGGCGCCACGGTGATTATCTCCCAGTTCTTCGGCGGTCGCCGGGAGCAGGAAGTCAGCGCGGCGGTGCATACCGCCGCCGCCCTGGCGCTGGCTGGCGGCCTGGTGCTGTCGGTGCTGGGGATTATGTTCTCCCCCACGCTGCTGCGCTGGATGGGCACCCCCGAGGATGTCATGGGGCACGCGGTTACCTACATTCGCATCTATTTTGCAGGCATGATTCCCAACCTGATTTACAACATCGGTTCCGGTGTGCTTCGTGCCGTGGGAGATTCCCGCCGGCCCCTGTACTTCCTGATCTGCGCGTGCATGGTGAATATCCTGCTGGACGTGCTGCTGGTGCTGGGGCTGGAGATGGGCGTAGCCGGCGCGGCCCTGGCGACCATTTTCTCCCAGGCGGTGAGCGCGGTGCTGGTGGTGCTGACCCTGGCACGCTCCAACTACGCCTACCGGCTGGAGCTGCGCAAGATCCGCTTCCACATGGACCTGCTGGGGCGCATTGTGCGCATTGGCCTGCCCGCCGGGCTGCAATCGGTGATGTATTCCCTTTCCAATGTAATCATTCAGGCCAGCGTGAACGGCTTCGGCACGGATATTCTCGCGGCCTGGACCGCCTATGGCAAGCTGGACGGCCTGTACTGGATGACCGTCAACGCCTTCGGGGTGGCCATCACCACCTTTGTGGGGCAAAACTTCGGCGCCCAGCGCTATGACCGGGTCAAAAAGAGCGTTCGCGCGTGCCTGGGCATGACGGTCCTGGCCACGGCAATCATCAGCACGGTGCTGCTGCTCTTTGGGGAAACGCTCTACCGGCTGTTCTCCGACGACTCGGAGGTGATCCGCCTGGGGCTGGTGATTCTGCGGCTGCTGGTGCCCACCTATCTGACCTATATCTGCATTGAAGTGCTGGCCGGCGCTGTGCGCGGAGCCGGGGATTCGCTGATTCCCACGCTGATTACCCTGTGCGGCGTCTGCCTGCTGCGGGTGGTGTGGGTCATGGCCATCGCCCCGGCATACAACAGCATCACCTTCATGCTGCTCAGCTACCCCATCACCTGGTCCATCACTTCCCTGCTTTTCATCGGCTACTACCTCAAGGGCGGCTGGCTCAAGCGCTGCATCCGCAAAGCGGGCTTCACCGCGCCGGAAAGCGCATCATAACCGGCGTTCTGACCTGGGCGGCTTTTGTACCGTCCAGGTTTTTTTTGCGCTTTTTTTGTCCACGTGCAGGGATGCACACCGCTGCCGCGTAATTTTACACCTATGAAGAATTCCCGGGCTGTACAATTCGGGCAGTTTCTAGTAAAATAATGCTGGTGGTTTTTCACCTGCCATGAACCATGTAAGGAGAATAAAGAAAATGATGAAAAAATGCGTTGCTCTTCTCCTGGCGTTGATCATGACGCTGTCCTTATGCCCCGCCCTGGGGGAAAGCGCCGCCGAAGCGCTGGACTATGAGGAGCTTACCGCCTGGGTACAGGGCTACAAGGACCGTGCCCTGGCCGCCGGCGCACCCCTGAACGATCCCACGGAGGAGGCAGCCCACACCGAGGATGGCTATGCCTTTATTTATGATTTTGCTACCCTGTATATGGATCGTCCGGAGATGACCCAGGACAGCGTGGTGCAGGCCCTGGTGATCACATCCTCCGAAGAAGTCGGTCCGCGCAATACGCGCATTGATAACCTCTCCAGCGAGGTTATTGACGCCTTCTACCAGGAAAACCCCGACCTGGTGGGCGACAGCAGCTTTGCCGCGCTGTATCTGAGCGACACCATGCCCGCCGGGGCCATGTGGGGCTGGGTGCAGCGGGATGGCCAGCGGATTATGACCATTCAGTACGCGGTGCACGAGCAGCTCTCCTCCGGCGGTGACGGCTATACCGATTGCGGGCTGGTCTACACGATTCAGAACAACCTGGTGGCCGCCATACGGGCCTATGGGCTGAACGTAACCATCAGCGCCGATCAAGTGCGCAGCAACCTGGACGCTGTCCAGGAGGTTTGCGAAAAGAAGGACTATGCCCAGGTGCCCACCAGCGTCAACGGTGCTGAGCTGGAAGTGTTTGGCCGGGATGACCTGGTGTTCTCGGGCATGGATTTCCTGTCCCTGACCCCGGAAGCAGCCCAGGAGCGTTTGGGCGCGCCCCAGGAGGATAACTGGATGCAGGACGACGATGGCAGCTATCTGCGCGCCATGGAGTTCACCACCTGCGCCATGACCTTTTCCTATGACGCGCAAAAGGCCAATCCCAAGCTGGAGGTGCTGACCATCGACATGGACGGCCTGGAAGGCCCCCGCTGCGTGCGGGTGGGGGATACCCTTTCCAGCGTCATCAGCCGCTTCCGCAATGGGGAAGGGGCCTATGACGGCGTAAGCCGCGAGGTGCTCTATGGCGACGGAGAAAACGCTCCCTACGGCCTGGCGGAATATGGCAGCGACGCCTCCGCCAGCCTGTGGTATGCCCTGAAGCTCGATGATGGTCAGGTCATTGTGCTGTACATGGGCTTTGTGCAGATGTACCTCAACGACATCACCCTCTACATCGACGGCTGACCGCCCGGTTCATTCCCAAGAAAAACCCAAGAAGGGGGCATGACTTACGAAGATCGATTTAACTTGCCCGGTGGAAATGTGGCGCGCTGAACTCCCCCGGGAGGATTATCCGGCATGCGAGTTGATCATGTACAATCTTTCGGATAAACTGGTTATTTCCTGCGAAGTGACCCTGCTGCTCCAGGGCCAGGACGGAGAGGAGCTGGAGCGGCTGATTTATCGCGCCCATGCCCTGGAAGGCCGTCCCCGCAGCGTGTTCCCCATGGTGGTGCCCGTGGAGGAAAGCCTCCACCCCACCGGGCTGGAAGTGATTATCGAAAAAGTATGGTATGACGATAACGACGTGTGGCGCCGGGGAAAGGGCTCCCTGTGCGAATATACCTCCAATGCCCTGCCCAACGGGCGCAACCTGGAGCTGCTGCGCTTTGTGGCGGGAAGCAACGCCGTGGGCTACCCCGAAAATCAGGACGGGGTATGGGTCTGCGTCTGCGGCCGGCCCAATCCGCCCTATCTGCACACCTGCGTGCGTTGCCAACGCTCCCGGGAGCAGGTCTTTGCCCGATACAATAAGGAAGCCATTGAAAAAATCGCCGCGCAACGGGATCAGCAGCTGGCCCTGAAAGCCAAAGCCGCCCGGGAGGACGCCTCCCGCCTGCAGCTGGAGCGGGAACAGGAATACGACAAGAAAAAGAAAAAGCAGCGCCGTGCCATCAAGATCACCGCCATTGCCGCGGCAGGCGTCGCGGTGGCCTACGGAGTCGTGTTTCACGGTATCCCGTACCTGCGCTACCAGGGCGCGGTAAGCGCCTTTGAAAACGGGGACTATGCCGGGGCGCAGAGCGTGTTTGCCGACATGGCGGGTTACGCGGATGCCGATGCCTATGTGCTGCGCTGCCGCTATGAAGCCGCCCAGGACCAGCTGGACGCCGGGGATGAGGAGAGCCTGACCCAGGCCGCCGCAACCTTCCGGGAGCTGGCAGACTATGAGAACAGCGCCGCCTTTGCCCAGGAGGCGGATTATCGCCTGGGCAAGCTGCTGCTTTCCCAGGGAAAGGCCCAGGAAGCCGCCGACATCTTTACCGCCCTGGGGGATTACGCTGACTGCGCCGATCAGCTCAAGGCCTGCGATTACCTGCTGGCCAAGGAGATGCTGGACCAGGGCGATTATCAGGAGGCTCAGGTGGCCTTTGAGGCTCTGGGAGATTACAGCGACGCCCCCGACCTGGCCAAGGAAGCCATTTATCAAAGCGGCAGGGCCGCCCTGGAACAGTCCGACTGGGACAACGCCATTCTTTACCTGAGCCAGACCACCGGCTACCAGGATACCGATACCCTGCTGCCCCAGGCCCATTACGGCAAAGCCCTGGCCCTGCAGGCGGAGGGCGACTATACCCAGGCCGGTGAGCATTTCCTGGCCGCCGGGGACTATCAGGACGCCCAGGACCAGGCCATCGCCTGCATCTACGCCCCCGCCAAGGAGGCCATGGACAGCGGCGACTATGCCACCGCCGCCGAGCTCTTTGGCAAGATCCCCGACTATGAGGACAGCAGCGAGCTGTACATCACCTGCACCTATGAGGTGGCCCAGACCGCCATGAAGGATCAGGAGTACAACCGTGCCCTGGGCCTGCTGAACACCATTCCCGAAACCTATGAGGATGTATTCGACCTGAAGATGGACTGCCTCTATCTGCCGGGCGTGGCCGCCCTGGAAAAGGGTGAGTACGACACCGCCGTGCAGTACCTGAGCCAGGTTTCCACCTACAAGGACGCGGCGGACAAGCTGGATGAAGCCCGTTTCGGCCAGGCCGTGGCGCTCACCGATGCCGGAGACTATGACGGGGCCGTTGCCGCCCTCACCGCCCTGGGCGAATACAAGGGGGCGGAAGAGGAGCTGCAGCGGGCCAAGTATCTCAAGGCCGGGAAATTGCTGGAGGCCAAGGATTGGGCTTCCGCCGCGGCCCTCTACGCGGAGCTTGGGGATTACAGCGACAGCGATATCCGCTGGCAGGCCGCCGTGTATGGCCAGGCGGATGCCGCCTATACCAGCGGGGACGCGGCCACGGCCCTAACCCTGTTCACTTCCCTGGAGGATTACAGCGACGCGGCGGAGCGCGCCCAGCAATGCGGCTATGAGCAGGCCCAGGCGCTGGCAGACCAGGGTCAGGGGTTGGAAGCCGCCGAGCTGTTTGCCTCCCTGGGCGACTACAACGACGCCCAGGCGCAAGCCCAGCAGCTGTACTACCGCTTGGCCACCGAAGCAGCCAATAACAACCAGGTACTCAGCGCCGCGCGCCTGTATGCCAAGGCCGGCGAGTACCAGGATGCCGCCGTGCAGAGCCGCGCCTACTATGACGCCTATTACCAGACCGCCTCCGTGGAGGCCTCCGACGCCATGAGCAACGGGGAATACGCCCTGGTGGTCACTCTCCTGGGACACATGGACCTCACCGACCTGCCCGAGTTTTACGAGGGTCTGGACGATATGTACCAGGAAGCCAATTACCTGCAAGCCAACCTGCTCTATAACGAGGGCCAGCCCTATGCGGCGCTCCCCTACTACCAGGCCATCCCCGGCTACAAGGATGTGGACAGCCGCCTGGAGCGCAAATGCTACATGATCCTGGGCACCTGGCGCAACGACGACGGCGTAACCTTTGTGTTCCGGGAGGACGGCACCTGTGACCTGAACGGGGAGAAGCTCTACTTCCTGGTGGACAACTACGTCATGGAAACCGGCGTCACCCCCGATGCCCTGAGCAACACCCACAAGGTCAGCTCCCTGGACGGAGATAGCCTCACCCTGCGGGATCTGCGCGGCAGCACCATCATTACCTACAAAATGACCCGCGTCACCGAGGATGACACGTCCGACACCCAGGAAACCGCCGAGCCTGCAGAAAGCTACACCGTAACCGACGAATGACAAAGGGAGGTCTGCCTGTGGCGCCCGCTTCCAAGGACCGCATTCCTGTGCTGGACGGGTATCGGGTCATTCTGGTATTTCTGGTTAGCTGGTATCATATCTGGCAACAAAGCTGGCTGACGCCCAGGCTGCCCCTTGTGGGGAGCCTGGATTTTCTCATGCGCTCGGGCTATGTGCATGTGGATGGCATGATCCTCCTCAGCGGCTTTCTGCTGTTTTTGCCCTGGGCCCGGCACATGCTGGAGGGCCGGCCCATGCCGGATACCCGCGCCTTCTATGAGCGGCGGATACAGCGCATTGTGCCCAGTTACTACGTTTTCACCCTGGGCATGCTGCTGTTTGTGGCCCTGCCCCATGAGCTGTACAGCTCCCCGCAAAACGGCATCAAGGACGTATTTCTGCACCTGACCTTCCTGCAAAACCAGGATGCCTACACCTACCTGAGCACACCCATCGGTGTGGCCAGCTGGACCATTGCGGTGGAGATGCAGTTTTACCTGATTTTCCCGCTGCTGGCCCGGGGCGTGAAACGGCAGCCCACCCTGACCCTGGGGCTGATGATCCTGGCGGGTTTGTGCTACCGGGGCTATCAGCTATGGACCCTGAGCGATTACAACATGGTGGTCAATCAGATGCCCGCTTTTCTGGACGTATACGCCGTGGGCATGATCTGCGCCCTGGCTTATGTGCGTCTGGAAAAGGGACTGGGCCGGCGGGGATGGTTCCAGGCGTTGGCCACGCTGGGGCTTGTGGCGCTTCTGTGGGGCCTGACAGCCCTATTGAGGGCGCAGGCCGCTTCCCCCGGCAACGCGGCCATTCAGGCCGGGCAAATGATCCGCCGCCCCTTCTTTGCGCTGCTTTATGGTGGCATTGCGCTGCTGCTGCCCTTCTGCCTGCGGCCAGTGCGCTTTCTGTTTGGCAACCGGGTCATGAAATTCCTGGCGGGGCTTTCCATGAACTACTACCTGGCGCATCAGTGCATAGCGGTGGAACTGAAGCGTCTGGGACTCCCGCCCTCGGTGAATGCCCTGCCCAACCAGGCCGGGGAACAACCCTGGCAAACCCAATACACGCTGCTATGCTTCGGCCTGTCGCTGCTGCTGGCGCTGCTGCTCACCTACGGGGTGGAAAAGCCCTGCGCCAAGGCCCTGGGCCGTGCATTCCGATATTATAAAAACCGGAGGGAACATCCCATGAAAGATCCTCGCATGGTACAACTGGCCCACAACCTGGTGAATTATTCCTGCAAGCTCAAGCCGGGAGAAAAAATCTGGATCGAGGGCACCGGCGCGCCCGCGGAATTCATGGCCCAGCTGGTGGAGGAGGCCTATGCCGCCGGCGGCATCCCCTATGTAAACCTGAAGGAGCCCAAGGTGGAGCGTGCCCTGGCCATGGGCTACACCGACCAGCAGCTGGATTGGCTGGCGTCCGGGGACGGCCAGCGCATGCGGGAGTGCCAGGCCTATATCGGCGTGCGGGCCGGAGACAACAGCTATGAAACCGGCGACGTGCCCCAGGAGCGTATGCGCCTGTATGCCCAGCACTACGGCAACGTGGTGCACGGCGGCATTCGCGTACCCAACACCAAATGGGTGGTGCTGCGCTATCCCGTGCCGGCCATGGCCCAGCAGGCCTGCATGAGCACCGAAGCCTTTGAGGACTATTACTTCCATGTATGCAACCTGGATTACAGCCGCATGAGCCAGGCCATGGACGCCCTGGTGAAACGCATGGAGGCCACGGATCAGGTGCACATCCTGGGCCAGGGCACGGACCTGCGCTTCTCCATCAAGGGATTGCCCGCCATCAAGTGCGCCGGGGAGCTGAATATTCCCGATGGCGAGGTATATACCGCGCCGGTGAACGGCAGCATTGAGGGCGTCATCACCTACAACACCCCCAGCCTCTACCAGGGCGTAACCTTTGAGAACATCCGCCTGGTTTTCCGGGAAGGCCGCATTGTGGAAGCCACGGCCAACCATACCCAACGGTTGAACGAGATTCTGGACACGGATGAGGGTGCCCGCCGGGTGGGCGAATTCGCCATCGGTGTGAACCCCTACATTACTTCCGCCATGAAGGATACCCTCTTTGATGAAAAGATCGCGGGTTCCTTCCACTTTACCCCCGGGCGCTGCTATGACGAGTGCAGCAATGGAAACCACTCCGCCATTCACTGGGACCTGGTCTGCATCCAAACCCCCGAGTACGGCGGCGGCGAGATGTACTTTGACGGCAATCTCATCCGCAAGGACGGCCGCTTCGTACCCGAAGACCTGCAGGGCCTGAACCCTGAAAACCTGATGTGAGCTCCCTATGTGAACCTTCTGGTTGCGCGGGCGTTGCCTTTTCCAGGGCGCTGAAAAGCAAAGTGGCAGCGGGATTGCGTCCCGCTGCACAGCGTGTGGAAAGAGTGGCACAGCCGCTTTTCCCAGCAAGCGGCTTCGGCCAGCCAGCGGTCGTCCGAAATTGCAAGAAATTGCTTTTTTGCAAGTTCAACGACCCGCAAAGCCGGCTTACGCGAATGAAAGGCGGAGGGGCTGCAGTCCCTCCGCCTTTTCTCTGGCACTTTTCAATGCCTGACGGTACCACCACTTGCCTGAAAGCAGTGGCGGTGCCGCTTTTTATTTTTCCTGCTCCTCGTTCCTTCGTGGCAGCATAAACCAGAAGGTGGTGCCTGTTCCCGCCTGGCTTTCCACGCCATAGGGCGCGTGGTGCGCCTCCAGAATGCTGCGCACAATGCTCAGCCCCAGCCCCGATCCCTGAATGGCCCGCTTGTGGTTCTCCTTGGACCGGTAATAGCGGTTCCAAATCAGCGGCAGCTCCTCCTGGGGAATGCCCTGCCCGCTGTCGTGTACCGCGATGCGCACCTGGTCCCCTTCCACGGTTTGGGTTACGGTGACGGTTTTGTCCGGGCCGGTGTAGGTCAGCGCATTGTTGATGAGATTGTAGATTACCTGTCCGATGCGGCCCTCATCGGCATAGACATTGCACTCCTCAGCCGGCTCAAAAGGGATCTGATAGCCTTCCTGCTCCTTCAGCTTGTTGTATCGGGTCAGGATAGCGGTGACCGCCTGGGTCAAGGAAAAGACGCTGGGTTCCATCTTCAGCGTACCGGCCTGCAGCTTGCTGAAATCCAGCAGTTCCGTCACCAGGGACGAAAGGCGGCTGGTTTCATCAATAATGATCTGCATATTCTCCGGAGTATTCTCCCCGGGAATGTCGCGCATGACCTCCGCATAGCCGCCAATCATGGTCAGCGGCGTACGCAGGTCGTGGGATATGTTGGCAATGAGTTCCTGTTGCAGGTGCTCCACCTGGCTCAACTCGTCCGCTGCCTTCACCAGGGTATCGTTTAGCTCGCTGATCTCACGGTAATGGTCGCCATTCTTCGGTTTTTCAAAGTGCCCCCGGGCCAGGGCCTTGGCTGCCTGGTTGGTCTCAATAATGGGCCGGGAAACGTACCGGGAAATCAGCGCAGCCAGCAGCAGCGCCAGGGAGAGCACAATGGCGGTAATCAGCAGCAGCTGGGAGCGCAAGGTGCTCACGGTGGCATCCAGGGGGGAAATCATGGCATTCAGCAGCAGATAGCGTGCGGAACCATCGGCCAGGGTCACCTTCTGGGTATACAGCAGGCTGATCTGGGCGCTAATTTCCTTGGGCGGAACCCGCCCGGAAAAGCGGTCCATGGCATAGCGGTCATTGCGGGGATGTTCCATGGTAAACAGGCGCAGATGCGGCGCGTTTTCCTCATCCGCCTGCTGGCAGAAAAAGGCCAGGGTTTGCGCGTTGGCCTTATGCAGCACGCAGGAGATGGACGCCTCACAGGAAATGAGTGTTTGCCGGTTTTCGTCCAGGATCAGCACGCAAATGGAATTTTTGTTGGACAGTTGGTTTGCCAACGCATCCAGGTCCGGGTTATCCATGTTTTGCGCCAGGATCTCCCCAGAGGAGTTCACCATCTGCGTCTTAAAATAGCGGTAAAAATCATCCAGCAGCACCACCTGGAACAGCCACAGCAAGCCAATGATAAGTATCACAAACAGCACCAGGTACATCATTACCTGGCGCTGGATGCTTCGGCGTGGCCTGGCGGCAGCTTTATTCCTGTTCAAAGCGGTAGCCCACCCCCCGCAAGGTTGTAATCCGGTCGGCATAGGGCCCCAGCTGACGGCGCAGCAGCTTGATATGGGTGTCCAGCGTTCGGTCGTCGCCAAAAAAATCATAGCCCCAAATTTCCGAAAGCAGCTTCTCCCGGGTTAGGGCAATGCCGCGGTTGCGCACCAGATAAAACAGCAAATCGTACTCCTTGGGGCTCAGTTCCAGCACACGATCGCCCAGGGTAACCCGCCGGGCGGTAAAGTCCACCTTCAGCTCCCCGATTTCCACGGTTTCCCTGGTGTCGGTCTGGCTGCTGCTCCGCTTGAGGATGGCCGCCACACGCATCATCAGCTCCTTGGGGGAAAAGGGCTTGACCACATAATCGTCAATGCCAAGCTCAAAGCCATGCAGCTTGTCATACTCTTCTCCCCGGGCGCTAAGCATCAAAATAGGCACGTTGCTATGCTTGCGTATTTCGCGGCAAGCGGAAAAACCATCCAGGTCCGGCATCATCACATCCATGATAATCAGGTCATAGCTGTGCTTTCGGCAGAGTTCCACTGCCTGCATGCCGTTTTCCGCTTCGGTAACGTCATAATGCTCAAAGGTCGCATATTTTTTGATAAGCTCGCGGATGCGGGCCTCGTCATCCACCACCAACAGCTGCATGGAAAATCTCCTTTCGCGGCTATTTCTATATTCAGTATAAGCCCCTGTGGGCGATTGCGCAAGAAAAAACTCCGCCGCCACGGGGGTGACGGGCGGAGAAAAGGGGTTGCTAAGGATAAGGATGAAGAAGGTTGTTGCGTTGTTTGTTATTTTACGCACCTGGAGCACAGGAATGTTTCCCGCCTCCTTACCGGCATCCTACCACCTCCTTTCAGCAAGGTGCAAGGGTTATACGCCCTCCAGGGGCACAAAGCTCAACGTAACCTGCTGGCTATCGCGCAGGAGAGAAAATTCCAGCCTGGCCGATGCGGGGCTGGCAGCCAGGAGCGCGTCCAGCTCATCGCAGGAGGAGAACGCAACCCCGTCCAGGGAAAGCAGCAAATCCCCCGCCTCCAGCCCCATGTGCTGCGCGGCGCTGTTTTCCATCACCGCCAGAACATAGAGGCCTTGGTCACCCTCCGTCTGGTTTTGCAGCACCAGGCCCAGGGCCGCTGCCTGCTGGGGCCAGGCGTCCAGCTCATCCGCACCGTTCACGGCCACGGAGGTGTTGAGCCATGGCAGCACCAGCATGGGGGATAAGGCCAGCAGCGCCAACAGCACGCACGCCAGGTATTGCTTGCGGTGGATGGCCGTAACCGGTTGTGTGTCCCGGTGGGTATCCGTCATGGGCATCACCTCCTCTTTGTTGATGAAAAAAGGATAATCGGAAAAAGTGAAGAATGGATGAATGGGTGCTGAATGCTGCTTGAATTTGGAGAAAACGGAGGAATGCCCCATGTCCACCCCTAGAAACCTGCGCGCCATCCCTTTGGCAGGGAATACCGCCACCGGCGCACTAAAGCTGATTGCCCTGTGCTTTATGATGATTGACCACATGGGCAAGATGCTCTTTCCCCAGGTGCCGGAAATGCGGATTTTGGGACGTATCGCCTTCCCGCTGTATGCCTGGTGCATGGTGGTGGGCTTTCACTATACACGCAATCCCTGGCGGTACGCCCTGCGCATCCTGCTGGTGGGCCTGGTATCCCAACCGCTGTACATGGTTGCGCTGAACCACACCTGGCATGAACCCAATATTTTCCTGACGCTGTTTTTTGCGCTCCTGGCGCTGATGGCCGTGGAAGAAAAGTCCTGGGAGCGCGACAGCCTGATGCTGCGCGTTCTGGGGCGTGCCGGCGCGGCGGTGGGGTGCATCCTTTGCCTGTGTGCGGCCATATGGTTTGGCTGCGACTATGGCTGGCGAGGGGTCCTGCTGGTGGTACTGCTGTACGCCGCCCGGACAAGCCGCCCGGCACTGGCCGCGGTGATGACGGCATTCTGCCTTTACTGGGGAACCACCAGCGGCGCCGTGGTCAGTTTCTTTGGCCTGCCGCTGCGTTTCTCCGGGGCCGCAGGAACCCTGCTGTCCCCATGGTTCAAAACGCAGGCGCTGGCGATCCTGTCACTGCCGCTGATGGTCTTCCCCTGGAAGCGTGACCTGCGCCTGCCCGCCTGGGTGGGCTATGGCATTTACCCCGCCCATCTGGTGGTTCTCTGGCTGCTGGAGCAGCTGGGATAACCCGCTGGCCTGCCGCCCGCGCTTCCGCCCATGAAAAAAAAGCTCCCTCCTGCCCGGAACGCTGAAGGGGTTCCCCCTTGACGCATCCAGGCAGCGGGGAGCTTTTCGCTCGCCGGAATTATTTGGTTTTCCCGTGCTCCTTGGCATAGATGGCCATGGCGCACTCCAGGCGTTTGCGCTCCATCTGGCACTCCAGGTCATAGGGCTGGGAAATGTCCCCATGGAAGGCGTGGGCGTTGGCCGCGCAGCCGCCGCTGCAGAAGAAGCGTGCCCAGCAGTCCCGGCACTTTTCCTTGCTCAGCACATTGTTGGCCGCAAACTTCTTCTGGATCTCCCGGTCAAAGGTGCCGTCCAGCACGCTGCCCATGCGGAAGCCCTCCCGGCCCACGAACTGGTGGCAGGGATAAATATCCCCGTCGGGGGTGACGGCCACGTACTCGTTGCCCGCGCCGCAGCC
>OLPF01001112.1_pt1 | contig 24236 bp, 19 predicted proteins | sample 1673121 | NCBI WGS metagenome assembly OLPF01 (sample SAMEA3136756, study PRJEB25190) | human gut metagenome
GGCTCCAGAATACCTGTCTTATTTACAGAATCAAGGGGTTTCCTATCTGTTTGCCGGCGAGGAACGACTGAACTGCACTCTGCTTTTGGAGAAACTGCATCGACTGTTTGGCATCAACAAACTGATGCTGGCGGGCGGCGGGATCGTCAATGGATCGTTTTTGGCTGAAAATTTGGTGGACGAGTTGAGTATAGTCATTGCCCCGGTAGCCGACGGCGGCAACGGTGTCAGTTCCTTTACCCAAGTTGATTTTCTGCCATCCTGGCCACCGACTGCATTTCATCTTAAAGAGGTGCAGACAGTTGTACCGAATGTGTTATGGGTGCGCTATACCCGGCCATAAACGGGCATATTCGTCTAATCAATAGAATGATTTTACAAGGCAAGGTATCTGTTTCAACAGGTACCTTGTTTTCGTATTAGTGGAAAGTTAAAAGCTTTTACTGTTAACCTTTCGGTATATACCATATAACGAATCGAGACTTCTGTAACCTTACAGAAACCTTTACAATAAAATCAGAAACAAAAGATTATCCAGGCAATGCCTGGATAGGTGTTGTGAAGCCACGGAAAGGAAGTTATCCATGATGGAATATGTATTATTGAATAACAACGTTAAAATGCCAAAACTGGGATACGGCGTTTTCCAAGTCTCGAACGAAGAATGCGAGCGCTGTGTACTGGATGCAATCTCAGTGGGGTATCGCGCGATTGATACCGCTCAGTCCTACGGAAACGAGGAAGCGGTAGGCAATGCTATCCAGAAATGTGGCGTACCCAGAGAGGAATTGTTCCTCACCAGCAAAATCTGGATGTCCAACGCCAGTTATGAAAAGGCAAAGGCATCCATCGACAAATCCCTGCACAAGCTGAAAACCGACTACCTTGACCTGATGCTGATCCATCAGCCCTTTGGAGATTATTACGGCGCATACCGAGCCATGGAGGAAGCATACAAAGAGGGAAAGCTGCGGGCTATTGGCGTGTCCAACTTCTACCCGGACCGACTGATCGATCTGTGTCAGTTCGCAGAAATTGCACCCATGGTCAATCAGGTGGAAACCCATGTGTTTCAGCAACAGCGAACTGCGCACGAATACATGAAAAAGTACGGTGTGCAGCACGAGGCATGGGGTCCCTTTGCCGAAGGGAAGAAAAACTGTTTTACCAACCCTGTACTAGTTGAAATTGGCGAAAAGTACGGAAAAACGGCTGCACAGACTGCCCTGCGGTTTCTGATCCAGTCCGATGTAGTCGTGATCCCAAAATCCACTCACAAAGAGCGAATGGAACAGAACCTGGATGTATTTGACTTCTCCCTGAGTGAAGCAGATATGGAGGCCATCCGCACTCTGGATGAAGGAAAGAGTCTGTTCTTTGACCATTACGATCCTTCCACAGTGGAAATGCTCACCAATATGGGCAAAACGCGAATCGTATAAAGGGGGAAAGCCCAATGAGCAGGATGCAGCCTATCTCCACGGAGTATCTCAGTGGGATGGGGACTATGCGCCCATTGCGGAAAATGGCACGGCTGTCTATATTTTTATGGCAGAACATGATGAGTATTATGGTTCCCAGCGGGCATGGAGTGCTTACAACAGTCTCCATGATGCCTATGAAGAAGCTGGATGGAGCGAGGAGCAGATCAGCAATGTTCTTCAGATCCAGACACCAAATGACGAATGGTTCGCTCAGCGGGGCGTTACCAGCAATTATCATGGCGGCGGAAATGTGGTTTTTGGGGAAGATGATGTTTTAAACTGGGTCTTGTCTCACACCAAGGAGGAGAATGAATCATGAAGGTATTGCTTGTAAATGGCAGCCCTCACCGGGAAGGCTGCACCTATACAGCACTGTGTGCGGTGTCGGAGGCGCTCAATCAGAACGGGATTGATACCGATACGTTCTGGATTGGCAATAAGCCGATTTCCGGCTGTATCGCCTGTCACAAGTGCAATGACCGCAATCGCTGCGTGTTTGAGGATACGGTAAACGATTTTTTGTCATTGGCAGAGGATTATGATGGCTTTGTATTTGGAACGCCGGTCCACTGGGCAGGAGCTACCGGTGCAATCACTTCTTTTCTGGACCGTGCTTTTTATGCCGATTTGAACGGAGGCGGCAGACGATTCTATTTGAAACCTGCAGCGGCGATTATGTCGGCTAGACGAGCCGGAACGACGGCTACATGGGATCAGCTGAACAAGTATTTTGGTCTGATGCAGATGCCTATTATTACGTCTCGTTATTGGAACATGGTGCATGGAACAACACCGCAGGAAGTAATGCAGGACCGTGAGGGCCTTGCGACTCTTCGAACACTGGGCCATAATATGGCTTATTTTCTCAAGTGCAAAGAGGTAGGCAGCAAGCTGGTGCCTCTGCCCCCGGAAGAACCGTGGAAAATGACAAATTTCATTCGATAAGGAACCAATAAAGGATAGGAGGTCAACCCCAATGCAAAGCAAAACGATTGGAAAAATCATCGTGGATCTTGGCATGACCGTCCTTCTGATGCTGCTTATGGCCTTTGAACTGATTGGCAGAACGGCTCATGAATGGATCGGAGCCGGGATGTTCGTGTTGTTCATTCTTCACCATATCTTAAATCTCAAATGGTCCAAAAATCTGTTTCACGGAAAATATTCTGCTTACCGTTTTTTACAAACGATAAGCGCCGGCCTGGTTTTCCTGACAATGCTGGGGTCCATGGTCAGTGCAGTATTGATTTCCCGTGAGGTATTTGCCTTTCTTCCTATCAGTGGAGGCCGCAGTTCTTGCCGAATGTCCTCATTTTCGGGAATGGATAGAACAAATTAGATATTTAGGTGCCTAATTAAAATCAGCCGAATAGTATATAAACTATCCGGCTAATTTATGTGATTCGCTTGTTTCAAAAATTGAGGTGACTCCAAGAACAGCAACCAAGTTTCTTTCCTTACTGTTGTCCTGCGTTGCCCTGGGCAGCGATACGCAAGGCACACATAAGGAGCAAAACCTGCTTTTCGTGCGTCATGCACGAGGATAAAAATTAGAATCTGATGTGCAGAAAAACTGCAATATTAAGCCAAAAATCAGGCGGAAAGCGAAGAAATCACCGGATATTTGGCGGGGCCAGCACCAGGCTCTTAAAGTTCAGCAAGCGCTAATCTCACTTACCCAAGAGATAATCATCCGCAAGGATTTTTCTCGAGGGACGCAAAAGCGAATCTTTCAAACATTTCCCCGCAGACAAGGCATATGCTCGTATGCCTCGCCTGCGGGTTTTTGTTTTAAAACAAGCATCACCCCCGCTCCGCACAAAACGGAACGGGGGTGATGCTATTTATAATTCTATTTTACTCTGCAATTTCTGCGCTCAGCAGGTCTAAAATCGCGTCTTCCGCGTTCCAGAAGTACGCGGTTTCACCGAGAAGCACCGTGATGCCCGTGCGGTCAAAATAGGTGCGCACGCCGTCTGCCATGCCGCAGCAGGCGACCGTTTTGCCTTGCTTTTGCAGGCTTTCACACAGCTCCAAAACGGCCTGCGCGCCGGAAACGTCAATGTTCGGCATGCCGCGCAGGGAGAAGATCACATGGTCGTAGTCGGGCATTTCCGCCATGCGGCGGTTGAATTCATCCACCGCGCCGAAGAACAGCGAGCCTGTCACGTACACAACGCCGGTCGTCTCCAGCACCGGCGGCTTGCCTTCCACCGTGCGCAGCTTATTCGCGTCAATGTCGGAGAAGCTTACGCCAATCTGGCTGGATTTTGCAATGTACAAAATCGCAGAGTACGCAACACCGAGCAAAATCGCGACCGTCAGGTCAAAAATCACCGTCGCGAGCATCGTGATGAGGAACTGGCTGATGCCGGATTTTAGCTTGTGGCTGAAAATGTAGCGGATGCCGCCCCAGTCGTTCATGCGCCACGCCGTTACCATCAAAACGCCGGCAAGTGCCGCAAGCGGCAGGCGCGCCATCACGCCGCCGAGCAGAAACATGGAGGCGAGCAGGAAAACGGAGTGGAACACGCTCGCAAGGCGCGTCTGCTGGCCGGATTTCACCGCTACGCTCGTGCGCGCAATGGCCGCCGTAGCCGGCACACCGCCGAAAAGCGGCAGCAGAATGTTGCCTACGCCCTGCGCGATGAGCTCTTGATCGGCATTGAACGGCTCGTTTTTCATGCGGGAAGCCGAAGCACCGCACAAAAGGCTTTCAATCATGCCGAGCGCTGCAATCGTCACAATGGGCGAGATGAGGTTTTTCAGTATGTCAAGGTTCAGGCTGCCGAGGTCAAGGCGGTCAGCGAGCATCAGCGTGCGCGGAATGTCGCCCACCGTCGCAATGGAATCCATACGGAACAGGGCGGAAACGACCGTTGCCAAAATGATGCCCACAAGCGATCCCGGCACGCGTGCGCCCCACTTTTTCGGCCAGACAATCATCACGACAACGACAAGCAAACCAATCAGCACCGCTTGGAGGTTCGGATGAAAGCCGAGGCGCGAGTAAGACGCGATTTTTGCCAAATTCGAGCTGCCCTCGGACGCAGTGCCGAAGAGATTGTCGATTTGCCCCATCGCGATAATAATCGCAATGCCGGATGTAAAGCCCATGATGACGGGCATCGGGATGAAGCTGATGAGCCGCCCAAGCTTAAAAATACCGGCTAAAAGCAGCAGTGCGCCCGCCGCAAAGCACGCGAAAAACACGCCCTGCAAGCCGTAAGACGCCACAATGCCCACCAAAACGGCGCTCATCGCGCCTGTGGGGCCGGAAATCTGGAACGAAGCGCCGCCGAGTACTGCAATGACAACGCCCGCAATAATCGCCGTAACAAGACCCGCAGCTGCCGTAGCGCCGGAAGATACGCCGAACGCCAGCGCAAGGGGCAGCGCCACCGCGCAAACAGTCAGGCCCGCCATGATGTCTTTCATCAGCTTGGCGGTGTTGTAGCCCGAAAACTCCTGCTTCAGGCTCGTTAAATAGTTTTTTATCATGTTTCCCTCCAATAAATTGATTTTTCCGCATAATTTGCCGCTTTTTTAGCGCAGCCTATTAACTATACCATTAGGAGCCGCTTTAATTCAAGGAAAAAGATACGCCGTTTTCTCGCGCTTTTCTGTACATACAGCCCGCGTGACACACCTTATAAAAATCTTTACTTTTTATAGGAAATATGCTATACTTTGTACAAAAGCAAATGCGAAAATTCCTTGTTTTAATCCAAACAAAGAGGTATGAAAATGAACGTGAAAAAAACGGAAAGAGACGGCATTGTCCGTGCCTATCCCGAAAACGGCAAGCCGCTCGCGTGGTCTGCGTCGTCCGGCGTAGAGCTCATCGAAAAAGACGGCCTGTATTTTAAAGACTTGGAGAAGACCGGCGAGCTTCTCCCGTATGAAGATTGGCGTTTGCCCGTTGAGGAGCGCGCCGCAGACCTTGCTTCCCGCCTGACAACAGAGGAGATTGCGGGCCTCATGCTCTATTCGCCGCACCAAGCGGTGCCGCCCATGGCGTTCGGCCCGTTCGGCGGTACATATAACGGCCAAAAGTACGCGGAAGCAAATATCCCTGCGTATACGCTTACCGACCAGCAGAAGGAATTCATGAACAAAGAGCACATCCGCCACGTCCTCATGATTACGGTAGAAGACGCGAAGACTGCCGCAAAGTGGAACAATGAGCTGCAAAAGCTTGCCGAAAGCATGCCGCACGGCATCCCGGTGAACATTTCCTCCGACCCGCGCAACGGTGCGCGCGGCAGCGGCAGCGTAGAGTTTAAAACCGCCGGCAGTGACGTCAGCAAGTGGCCGGAGGGTGTCGGTTTTGCCGCGTGCTTTGACCCCGAGGTTGTCCGCCGGTTCGCGGAGGATGCGTCGAAAGAATACCGTGCGCTCGGCATCACCACGGCGCTCGGCCCGCAGATTGACCTTTGCACCGAGCCGCGCTGGATGCGCTTTGTCGATACGCTCGGTGAAAATCTTGAAATGACAAAGAAAATGGTTAAGGCGTACTGCGACGGTATGCAGACCACCAAGAATTCCGAAAACGGCTGGGGATATGACAGCGTAAACACCATGGTCAAGCACTGGCCGGGCGGCGGCACGGGTGAGGCCGGCCGCGATGCACACTATGCCTACGGCAAATACGCGGTTTACCCGGGCAATAATTCCGAAGAACACAGGAAACCGTTTACGGAAGCGGCGTTTAAATTAGACGGTCCCACCGAAAGCGCCTCTGCCGTCATGCCGTACTACACGGTTTCTTGGGGCCTCGACACCAAAAACGGCAAAAACGTCGGCAACTCGTACAGCGAGTATCTCATCAAAGATCTCCTGCGCGAAAAATACGGCTTTAAGGGTGTCGTTTGCACAGACTGGGGCATCACGCAGGATCCCGCACCCATTATGGATACGTTTGCAAGCCGCTGCTTTAATATGGAAAACATGACCGAGGGCGAGCGCTGCTTCGTCGCCATCATGAACGGTGTAGACCAGTTCGGCGGCAACGCAGAGATTGCGCCCATCATGGAAGCGTATCAAATCGGCTGCGAAAAGGTCGGCGAAGAAGCCATGCGCGCCAGAATGGAGCGCTCTGCCGCGCGTCTGCTCAAAAATATTTTCCGGTGCGGCCTGTTCGAGAACCCGTATCTCGACCCCGAAGAGTCCGCCAAGATCGTCGGCAACGCGGAATTCTGCGCCCATGGCTATGACGCACAGCGCAAGTCCGTCGTCTTATTAAAGAACCGCAATCACTGTCTGCCGCTCCAAAAGGGCCTCAAAATCTACGTGCCGCAGCGCAAGCTCCGTACCATGAAGGGCTTCATGCGCAACGATATCCCCGCCCGCACGGAAGATCCCGTGACGGACGAGGTGATCTCGAAATACGGCGTGCGCGTCCATACGCCCGAGGAAGCGGATGTAGCGCTCGTCTTTGTAGAAAGCCCCGCATGCAACGCGTATTCTACGGAAGATGTCGCAAACGGCGGCAACGGCTACCTGCCCATCACGCTTCAGTACCGCCCCTATACGGCTGTGAACGCGCGCGAGGTGAGCATTGCAGGCGGCGATTTCCGCGAGGATTTCACGAACCGCAGCTACCGCGGCAAAACGAACATTGCCTACAACGAGTGCGACCTCGATAATATCTTGAACTGCCGTAAAGCGATGGGCGACAAGCCCGTCATTGTCTGCGCAGCGATCAACAACCCAATGGTCATGCACGAGTTTGAGCGCGAAACGGACGGCATCGTCGTCGAGTTCGGTGTTTCCCGCGCCGCGGTGCTCGACGTCGTCTTCGGTGATTACGACCCCACCGGCCGCCTGCCCGTGCAGATGCCGAAGGACATGGACACCGTAGAAAAGCATTGCGAAGACGTTCCGTTCGACCTCGAGGTACACGTAGATGAATTCGGCCACGCCTACGACTACGGCTTCGGCATGAATTATGAAGGCGTCATCGAGAAATAAGGAGTGACATCTAATGAATACAGTAGAAAAATGGGGGCTTTTTGAAGTTTCTCTCAAGGGTCCGTCTGCGGGCAACCCGTTTACGGAGCAGTCCGTTTCCGCCACGTTCCGCAGCAAAAACGAAATCGTCACGGTAGACGGCTTCTATGACGGCGACGGCGTTTATAAAGTGCGCTTCATGCCGTCTTTTACGGGCGATTACGTCTATGAAACGGTCGGCAGCTTCCCGGAAGCGGAGTCTGCCGGCGATTTCACCGTAACGGAGCCGACCGGCAACAACCACGGCCCGGTGCGCATTGCGAACACGTATCATTTCGCCTATGAAGACACCACGCCGTACTATTCCGTCGGCACCACGTGCTATGCGTGGGCGCACCAGCCGGAAGAAGTGCACAAGCAAACGCTTGAGGAGCTCGATAAGGGCTACTTCAACAAAATGCGTTTCTGCGTCTTTCCGAAGCACTACATCCACAATTTCCGCGACCCGGAGACCTTCCCGTATGAGGGCACTCCGGTCGATAATTCAAACCTCACCGAAGAAAACTTCTCGTATTCCGTCGATTTTTCCGGCAACAACTGGGATTTTACGCGTTTTAACCCCGAGCATTTTCGCCGCATGGAGCGCTGCATCGTAGAATTGCAGGAGCGCGGCATCGAGGCCGACATCATCGTTATGCACCCCTACGACCGCTGGGGCTTCTCCGTCATGAACCGCGAGCAGGACGACCTCTACTGGAACTACGTCATCGCGCGCTTCTCCGCCTACCGCAACGTGTGGTGGAGCCTTGCAAACGAATACGACCTCATGCGCGCCAAGAAGCTTGAGGACTGGGAGCACTACGCAGACCTGCTCTGCAAAAAAGATCCGTACAACCACATGCGTTCCATCCACAACTGCATACCGTTCTACGACCACACCCGTCCGTGGATTACGCATTGCAGCTTGCAGCGCCAGGATCTCTACCGTCACGTGGAATACACCACCGATTACCGCACGCGCTACCAAAAGCCTATCGTGTGGGATGAGATTGCTTACGAAGGCAATATCGATATGGGCTGGGGCAATATCTCCGGGCAGGAGCTCACCCGCCGCTTCTGGGAAGCTTCCATGCGCGGCGGCTACGCAGGCCACGGCGAGACCTTCATGAACCCCGAAGACATCTTGTGGTGGAGCCACGGCGGCAAGCTGCACGGCGAAAGCCCCGCGCGCATCCGCTTCCTGCATGAAATTCTCACGCAGACGCCCGGTCTCGGCTTAAAGCAAGGCCCCGGCGCATTTGATGAGACCGTCGCCGTGCCGGACGAGATGATCCCCGTCACCGGCTACGAGATTCACTACTACGGCTTCGGCCGCCCGAGCTTCCGCAATTTCGTAAAGCCCGCGGGCGAAAACTGGCGCGTGGAGGTCATCGATACGTGGAACATGACCATCACCGATGCCGGCGTGCACAGCGGCAAGTTCCGCATTGCGCTGCCGGGCCACGAGTACATGGCCGTGCGCCTCACGCGCGTGTAAACATTCATAAAGCGTATAAATTTAAATAAACCGTAAAAGAGGGCACCCGCAGCGCTGCGCGGTGTCCTCTTTACTTGACAGAATCTTTCCCACGCCGTACAATAAACCCAAGATAACAAAGAAATATTCCGAAAGGATGACTATATTTTGGCGAATAAAAGAAAACACCCCGCTGCTATGCGCGAGGAAGAGCGGCAGGCACAGCGCGCAGCCGCCCGTGCGGAGCGACGCACAAGGCGAGCCGCAGAGCAGGCCGCACAGAATGTTCCGCAGAAGACGGAAGCCCCGAAAGCGCCGCAAAAAGCAGGCGCGCCTCATAAAAAGAAGAAGATCAACAAGTTCCGCGTGGCGGTTGTCTGCACCGCCGCCGTGCTCGTGGCGCTCGTTGCCCTCGGCGTGGCCAGCGCTGCCGGTGTGCGCACACCCATCAGCAGTATCGCCGCAGACGGCGAGCCGGAGTTCTTCTCCACCGTAAAACCGCAGGCCAGCGCTGCACCGGCAGAAAACACCGCTTCCGCCGCGCCTACGCCGTCTTCCGCTTTCGACGGCGCACTTTTCATCGGCGACAGCATGACGACGTGCCTGAAAAACTACGTCACGGACGGCGCAGGCAGCACCACCGCTTTGAGCGACGCGGAATTCGTGACCCGCAGCGATTATTCGTGGGGCGAAGCGCAGAACGAACTAAACGGCGGTGAGGGCGGCCTATGGCTCGACGATGACACCGCTCTCACCGTCACAGAAGCCATCGACCGTTTCTCCGCGACGAAGCTTTACATTCAGCTCGGCAAGGAAGACCTCACGTATAACGACGTCTCCGACGTCACGTCCACTGCGCAGGCGGTTATTTCCGCGCTGCAAACGAAGTACCCGAACCTTGAAATTACCGTGCAGGCCGTTACGCCCATGCTGGAGTGGATTGACTATCAGGGGCTCAGCAGCGGCACCATCGCGCAGTATAACGAAGCGATGCAGACCTATTGCACGGGCAAAAAGAACCTGAAGTTCTTAAACATCGCCGCATTCTGTACAGAGGGCTACCTTCCCGCGGAGTATTGCGCTGACCCCGAGGGCTTGTGCATCCACTTAAACGACGCGGGCTGCGCCATTTGGGCAGATTATCTCCTCGGCAACAAAACGCCGGAGCCGTCGCCCACCCCCACGCCGACCCCCGATCCGAACGGCGACAGCACCGATAACACCGATACAACGGACATTGCCGGCGACACCTACACGGATGATTCCGGCGATTATACGGACAACACAGGGGATTACACCGATGATACGGGCGACTATACGGATGACACCGGTGATTACACAGAAGAATAACCTACAAAATATGGTATGCAAAATGTTTGGTATACCATATTTTGCTTTTTTCAAAACTTATTGAAGTTTTTTTAAAAAAAGGCTTGCAATTTAGAAAGAGATGTGGTATTATAACAAAGCCGTCAGATGAGACGGCAAACAGAATAGTTGGTGTTGATTACAACGAGGGTCCACCTGTTCCCATACCGAACACAGAAGTTAAGCTCGTTTGTGCTGAAAATACTCGGCTGGCAACGGCCCGGGACGATAGGTTGGCGCCAACACTTAGAAGAATCACAGAAATGTGGTTCTTTTTTATTTTTCAAAAGCTATAAGCTCCCTCTGTCAGAGGGATTTTTTCATTTACGCTTGCTTTTAGCTGTCCGCGCAGAAAGCTTGAGCAAAACTTTATTTCTTCAACAGGTTTTACTTCACGACTTACCATATTCAGCAAAACAACGGGAAAAAATGTTTTCCGCGGAAACATAGTGCCAAGGAATATTGACATATTCGTGAATTTATTGTAAGATTTTTTGGAGTTCTGCTTTTTCCCAATCACGGGAAAAACGATAGATAAATGGAGGGGCGGAGACCGGCACTTTCCTGTGTGGCCGCACGCGTACCTCGAAGAAAGGTAAGTGTTCAAAAAGTGGAAAAAACCCTGATTTGTCTGGGCATCGCTCTGGTCGTCGGTCTGCTGATGTCCCGCTTGGCAAAGCTCGTACATCTGCCTGCGGTCACGGCGTACCTCGTCGGCGGTCTGCTCATCGGTCCGTTCTGTCTCGGCACGCTGAACATTCCGTACATCGGCTTTAATTCTCTGGAGCAGGTGGAGGGCCTCAGCGTCATCACGCAGACGGCGCTCGGCTTCATCGCGTTCGCCATCGGCAACGAGTTCCGCGTCTCGCAGCTCAAAATGATGGGTAAGCAGGCCATCACCGTCGGCATTCTGCAGGCGGTCATCACGACTATTGTGGTCGATATCGCCCTCATTGTCCTGCATCTCATCAATCCCGCCCTCCTTTCGCTGCCCTCTGCCATCACCCTCGGCGCCATCGCCGCGGCTACGGCCCCGGCGGCTACGCTCATGGTCGTGCGCCAGTATAAGGCAGACGGCCCGCTCACAAAGCTCCTGCTCATGGTCGTCGCCATCGATGACGCCGTGGGCCTCGTGCTGTTCTCCGTGTCCTTCGGCATCGCCGGCGCGCTCGAAATGGGCAGCATCAGCGTTGTCAGCGTCATTTTAGAGCCCATTATCGAGATCGTGATTTCCCTCGTGCTCGGCGCACTTTCCGGCCTTGCGCTCAACTGGTTAGAGACCTATTTCCACTCCCGCAGTAAGCGTTTGTCCCTCACGGTCGCCTTCGTGCTTCTCATGGTTGGTATCTCCTCCATGAAATTTGAGTTCGGCGGCGTGAAGATCGGTTTCTCTCTGTTGCTCGTCTGCATGATGACCGGTACGGTCTTCTGCAATGTGTGCAGCGCTTCCGAAGAGCTGATGAGCCGTCTGGATCGCTGGACAGGCCCCATCAACATTTTGTTCTTCGTGCTTTCCGGCGCGGAGCTCGATTTAAATATTTTAAGCAACCCGCTCGTGCTGCTCATCGGCATCATTTACATCGTCTTCCGTTCGCTCGGTAAGATCTCCGGCTCTTACATCAGCTGCGCTATGACAAAGTGCAGTGACCACATCAAAAAGCATCTCGGCATCACGCTTCTGCCGCAGGCCGGCGTGGCGCTCGGCATGGCGCTCACCGCTACGTCCCTTGCAGACGGCAGCATCGTGCGCAACGTCGTGCTGTTCTCCGTGCTGGTGTATGAGCTCATCGGCCCGTCTCTCACAAAGCGTTCCCTGCTTGCCGCAGGCGAAATCAAGCCCGAGGGCAAGACCAGCGCCCGCGAGGAGAACAAACCTGTAAAGCCCATTACCCTCAAGTAATTTCATAGAATACAAAACGCAGGAAGGCAAAGCGCTTTCCTGCGTTTTTTCGAAAAAAGGGAGTAAAGTTGACGAATGTCAACTTTACTCCCTTTTTAAACGTCTGATGAAGTGAATTTGCTTAATTTAAGCGTATGTAGAAAGAACAACAGTTAACTTAACATTTCCGTTCTTTCCAGCGTTTGAACTGGCATAAATTTCAAATGATCCCGAAACGTTTTTCAAAACAAACGAAGCGGCACCACCCAAACTTATTGTGCGCGGACCAATTTTGTTGCCAGCACTATCAAGGGCGTATTGGAATCACTCCTATCTTAGAAAAGACAAAATTAAATTTTAATTATGCAGGTGTTGAGTATATAGAGCAATAACAAGTGTGCCGGGTAGGCGATATAATGAAACCATTGGCAGTAAGCTTTTCCTTTTTTTTCGTTGTAACTTATGAGCAACAGAATACCAATTAGTGCACATGCACATTCAAGGAAGAAAGATGAGGTGTCATAGCGAGGATTTAGCCATTGGAACGGAGCGTCTAAAGAACCTGTAAATTGTTTGATAAAAGCATAGTATATAACAATAAGGATACCTAAAGAAATAACGGAAGCCGTTTTGTTGTGACGCCGGTAAAGAACATAAGGGATGATAATGCAAATAACAGCAAAACCTCCACCCTCAACGTTTAGAATTTCTGCTAAAAATACAAGGAGTAGAACGGGAATCCAAGCTGCCCATGAAAAAATTTGCTTTTTAATAAAATCATAGAGTAAGCAACAGACAGCACCGAGTAATAGAGTAAAAAGAATATTGTTGAAGGCGAATTTTACAAAACCATATCGCAATGTGAGATTATAAGGAACTTCGGCAATGATAGCAAATACTAAAAGGCGGAGACAATAAAAAAGTGCATTATCCGTATGTATACAGCCTTGCGCTATACCGAAAGCATAAATAGGAAAAGCAATACTACCGATACATTGCAGCGCAGTGACAACGGGGTAAGAAACATCAGGTTCTATTTTGAAATAAGTCAAGAGTATAGTTTGAACAGGTACAGCCGCGTAAATATGCCCTAAAATCATTGAAAATAAAGCAGTCCATTTCAATTTACTCCAAGTCACGAAAAAGCCTCCTTTTGCAAAATTAGGAATTTATTTATTCTGTGTATTTTATACCATAAAAGAAAATTTTTGTCAATGATTTTAAATAAAGTAAAAAACTTTTATTTAAATATTCCAAAAATCAATATAAACAAAATTGATTGAAGCTAAAAATTTGCCTTGAAAGCAGGGAACAAATGTGCTATTATGATGAAAAGAAATTCTTAGGGGGCGTTTTGAGTGCGCGTTGTGATCGCGATGGATTCGTTTAAAGGCAGCTTGTCTTCCATAGAGGCGGGCAAGGCCGTGGCAGAGGGCGTACGCCGCGCAGACGGCACAATCGAGTGCGTGGTGTGCCCTGTGGCGGACGGCGGCGAAGGCACGTCTGCAGCGCTCACAGAGGGCCTGCACGGCGAAACGGTGCGCGTGCGGGTCACGGGCCCGCTCGGCGAGAAGGTCACGGCGGAATACGGCGTCAAAGGCGACCTCGCCATATTGGAAATGGCACAGGCAGCGGGCCTGCCGCTCGTACCCCAAGATAAGCGGAACCCCATGAAAACCACCACCTACGGCGTGGGCGAAATGCTGCGCGATGCAATAAATCGCGGCTGCAAGCGGTTTATCCTCGGCATCGGCGGCAGCGCAACGAATGACGGCGGTGCAGGCATGCTGCAAGCCCTCGGGTTCGATCTTTTGGATAAAGACGGCAACCCCGTCCCGTTCGGCGCAGAGGGGCTGCGCGTGCTCGCGAAAATCGAGCACAAAAATGCCCTGCCTGCGCTCAAAAACTGCGTCATCCGCGCGGCGTGCGACGTCACAAACCCGCTGTGCGGCGAAAACGGGTGCAGTGCCGTCTTTGGTCCGCAAAAGGGTGCTACGCCCGAAATGATTTGCGAAATGGACGGCTATATGCGAAATTACGCCGCATTGACGAAAGAACTGTATCCCGAAAGCAACCTTGATACCCCCGGTGCAGGCGCGGCGGGCGGCCTCGGCTTCGCACTCGGCGTGTTCCTGCACGCAGAGCTTATGCCCGGCATTGAGATCGTCATGGAGGAAACGCGCTTAGAGGAAAAAATCAAAAATGCCGATTTCGTCGTGACGGGTGAGGGCAGATTGGACGCCCAAACCGCCATGGGCAAAGCGCCCGTAGGCGTGGCGAAGCTTGCTAAGAAGTATCACAAGCCCGTCATCGCGTTTGCGGGCGGTATTGAAAAGGGCGCGGAAGCGTGCAACAAAGCCGGCATCACGGCGTTTTTCCCCGCCGTGCGCGGCGTGACGACATTAGACGAAGCCATGCGCCCCGAAACCGCGGCGGAAAACCTCGCCGAAAGCGCAGAGCAGGTCTTTCGGCTTCTTACCCTGCGATAAGGAGGTACGGTATGCACGATATTTGGAACCCGTGGCACGGGTGCGTGAAGTGCAGCGAGGGCTGCGCACACTGCTATATGTATTTTCTCGACAGTCAGCGCGGGCATAACGGCGCGGAAATTTACCGCACAAAAACGGGCTTTCACTATCCTTTGAGCCGCGACCGCGCAGGCAACTACAAAGTAAAAAGCGGCGAGCAGCTGCGCGTGTGCATGACGTCCGATTTCTTTTTGGAGCAGGCCGATCCGTGGCGGCGTGAAGCGTGGGAGATCATGGATCAGCGGCGGGACATTTCGTTTTTCCTGCTCACAAAGCGCCCGGAGCGCGTAGAAAAATGTTTGCCGTATAACTGGGGTGACGGTTGGGAGCACATCTTTTTCAACGTCACATGCGAAAATCAGCGCCGCGCGGACGAGCGTATCCCCATTCTGCACAGCCTGCCGTTTAAGCACAAGGGCATCATGACAGCGCCCTTGCTCGGCCCCATAGAGATTGAAAAATACCTCGCGATGGGGCAGATTGAGCAGGTTATCTGCGGCGGCGAAAACTACGACGGCGCGCGCCCGTGCGATTATGACTGGGTGCGCTCGCTGCACAGGCAGTGCGCAAACCAAAACGTCACGTTCTGCTTTATCGAGACGGGCACAAACTTCATCAAGGACGGTCGGCGGTATTTCCTGCCGAATAAGCGCGTACAAAGCGAAATGGCGTATAAATCCGGCATATCGTATCAGGGCAAGCCGATGAAATTTAAGCTCGAAGACGATTACGGCCTGTTCGACGCCGGGCGAAAATACGAAAAATACTTCGGCCCCCAGTGCGAAAAATGCGGCAGCCGCATGATCTGCAACGGCTGCGCAAGGTGCGGTAAATGCACTGTGCTGGAGGGGAAATGAAAATAGACCGCTGTATGTGCGTAATGCAAATCATACAGCGGTCTTTTAATTTTCTAAAAAGCTATCGCTTTTTCGGGCCCCCCTTAATAGGGTTCCCCGATTTCAAATGTCCACCGGACATTTGAAACGCCTCTCCTGATTTTTGGTAGGCAAAAGAGTTTCGTGGTCTGCGGACGACGACCAAAGGTTTCACTTTTGGAAACGGACAAGCTTTTGAAAAAGTTTGAGCAAAACTTTTAACCCACGTTGACGGTCACTTTGTTCTTTCCGTCTTCTTCCGTCCCGTAAAAATCGAAACGCCGAAGATGACGAAAAGCAGCAGCACCGCAAAGCACATCCAGCTCACAAACACCGCCGTGCTCTTGCCGCTGAACATATCGTAGTAGCCTTTCAGGTAAATGATGACCACAATCAGAGGCAGAATGTACTGCATGTAAAGGCGAATCCAGTGCGGGAACTTAATGCCCTCGCCTTCGTTCGCTTCCTTGAGGAAATTCTCAAAGCCCCAACCGTTTTTGCGCACGCAGAACAGTACGAACACAAGGCTGCCCAGCGGCAGCAGATTGGAAGAAACAAGGAAGTCTTCCATATCCATAATGTTGCTGCCCTCACCCAGCGGCTGAATGCCGGAAAGCACATTAAAGCCGAGAATCGCCGGCAGGGAAAGCACCGTGATCAGCACAAAGTTCACGCCCACAGCCTTTTTGCGGCTCCAACCGCCGATATCCATGAAGAATGCGAGAATCTCCTCAAACACCGCAATGATGGTCGAAAGCGCCGCAAACGACATGAAGATGAAGAACAGCGTGCCCCAAATTCTGCCGCCCGCCATATTGTTGAAGAGCGTCGGCAGCGTGATGAACAGCAGTGACGGACCCGAGCCCGGCTCCACCCCGTAGGCAAAGCACACCGGGATAATGATGAAACCCGCCATCAGCGCAACAAACGTGTCCAGCAGCACAATGTTCACCGCTTCGCCCGTAATGCGATTTTTGCGGTCCAGATAGCTGCCGAAGATCTCCATGGAGCCGATGCCGATGGAAAGCGTGAAGAACGCCTGCGACATTGCCGCAAACACCGCGTTGCCGAAGCCTTTCTTTGCCACTTCACCGAAGTCCGGCACAAGGTAGAACTTGATGCCTGCCGCGGCATTCGGCAAAAATGCGGAGTTCACAGCCAGCGCAATCATCAAAAGCAGCAGGGCAATCATCATGACTTTCGTCACTTTCTCAATGCCCTTTTGCAGGCCAAAGCCGCATGCACCGAACGAAATAACAATGGCGACAATCGCCCAGAACGTCAGCGTGCCCGGATTTGTCAGCATATCGCCGAACACGCCCTCTACCGCCTTGCCGTCCAAGCCGACAAACGTACCGGTTGCCTCCATAAATGCGTATTTCAGCATCCAGCCGCCCACCATGGTGTAGAACATCATCAGCAAAAAGCTGCCGAGAATGCTGATCCACTTCATGCGATGCCATTTCGTGCCCTTCGGTTCCAGTGTATCGAGCGCCTTGCCCATGCCCATGCGGCTGCCGCGGCCCACGGTGAATTCGCACACCATAATGGGCAGACCCAGCGCCACAAGGAACACAAGATACATCAGGATGAATGCCGCGCCGCCGTATATGCCGGTAATGTACGGGAATTTCCACACATTGCCGATGCCGATGGCGCACCCGGCCGAAACTAAAATAAATCCCAACCGAGAACCGAATTTTTCTCTTTCTTTCATACGTTTTCCTCCCAAATTTTTTCCCCTGTATATTTTAAAGAACGCATATTTGCGTTCTAATCGGGCGAGGTTATGTGCGGAAAGCGTTTCTTTGCCGCACAACTTCATAGAACATCATGGTCGCCGCAATATTCCTCACTGCATGTTTTTCAGCATGGCGACCGCATCCCGCACGTATTCCGAGAGCGTCTTGTCCTGTACGCCCACAACGCTTACGGAGCAGCGGTTGACGGGAATCAGGATTTTCTTAGCAACGCATTCGGAAACGGCCGCCGCCATTTTCGGCGTGATCTCGCCCCAAAGCGCGTTTGCTAAAATAATGCCGATGGGTCCCACGATGACGTCTGCCCACGTGCAGTTTACCACAACGGGGTTTTCGCCCGTGGCGGCAGCGTCCGCACCGGCGCGCAGCATGGCGCTTGTGGCAAGGCTGTTCGTGCCCACGGCAACGACTTCCGCGTCCGGCATGTTCTTTTTAATCTGGTCGGTCAGTGCTGCGCCCATTTTGCCGCCCTGGCCGTCAATCACGAGTATTTTCATCAAAATCAACCCTCCGTAGGTTCGTTTGTGTCGCCGTCCAAAACGGCGGAAACGGGAAGTTCGCCGTACATCAGCGATGTGCAGTTGATCTGCATATCGCCCACGGTGACGGGCTTGCCGTCCGAATATACCTCAAGCTTAGAAAGCGTCATGCCCGCAGCTTCATAAAATGCACGGAACGTCTTTGCGATGGCTTCCAGAGAAGACGTGGAGCTGGCGGAGTCTAAATATTCCTGCAAAGCGCCGGAAAACTGCAAACGCACCTCCAGCATTTCGCCGCTCTTCGTCGTGGAGACAACCTCGCCGTCTTTAACGTAGCCGAGCGCATCCAGCGTCACATCCTCCGGAAATGCGCCCTTTTCCGCCATTTTCTGCACGAGCACCGCACCGTCTGCGGGCAGGCTCTTGTAGCTGTACTGGTCAAGGCCGCTGTCGCTCGGCACAAAAATCGAAAGCGACATGTTCACGGCTTCGCGCGTGTCTTCGGAAGCAGACGGCTCCGGAGTCAGCGTCACGTGGCTCACTTCGCTTTCCGCGGCGGACGAGACCGGCGTGTCGCTTTCTAAAATCACGTCCGGCGTGCGCACGTATTTCGTGCCGAACCACCCCGCGCGTACGGCGACAACACACAATAAACAGATTACGATGACACCTACGGCCGCAAACGGCATGGCGCGGTCTACATTGCGCTTCAGACGCTTTGCACGGCTGTTCGCGGTAAAATGCGGGTCTTTCGATTCATTCAAAACAGAATAATATACGCGGTGCAGAAGATCGTCCGGCGTTTCCAGGGTTTCTACCCATTCGCGCAGGTCGTCCTCGCTCATGTTCGCGGCTTTTTTGGCTTTTTCCAGCTGATTTTGCACGGCAGAAGCGGATTTTCCGGTCACGCGGCCGATAAAGCGCGTGTTGTCACCTGCACCGTAGTGCAGCGCCACCGCCGTCAGCAACGTGTAATGCAGGCGTAAAATGTCGCAGAGTTCTTTCGGCGTTTCAAACGGCATGTCTTTTGAGCGCTGTGCAATCTGCTCGTCCGTCAGCTTTTTTCGAATTTTCTGTGCATAATAGTCCATGCAGGTCTTGTGTGTTGTGCGCAGCACCCAAAGACGCTCCTCGCTTTCACTTTTAAAGGTTTGCGTGTCTAAAAAGTACTGCATAAATACATCGGAAAGCAGCGTAAGCGTCTCTTTGCCGCTTTTTGTGTGCATATAACAGATGCGGAACGCGTCATCGCCAAAGCGCATCACGGCGCTTTGCAGGGCGGTTTCACTTCTTGTCTGCGGTTTTGCCATTTGCATCGTTTCCTTTCTCTGAGATGAGTTTGCGGCGGCGACGTTCTGTTTTCAGGTCGGAAACATCGCGGTTGATGCCGCTGTGCTGCAGCCACATGGCGATCTCGCCGCCGATGAGCAAAATAAACATGCAGGCATACAGCCATACCATTAAAATGACCAAAGCGGCAAGGCTGCCGTAGATGGTGGCGTAGTTTGCAAAGTTCTCCACGAAAACGGAGAAGAAAAACGAGAATAAGACCCACCCGGCAGAAGCCAGCGCTGCGCCGAAAAACGCGTTGCGCAGGGATACCTGCTTGCGCGGAATGGCAATGAACATCAACCAGAAGAAGAACAGCAGCAGGACATAGGACATGATGGGCTTAAAGCGGTTGATGAGCGTCGGGAACGCCGGCGGCATCACCGTGATGAGCCATTCATACAGCATGTCGCCGAAGACCATCAAACCCATGCTGACAAGCAGCGTCATGACGAACACGACCGTATATAAAATGGCTAAAATACGCATAAAAATATAGTTGTGGTTTTTGGAAACGTCAAAAACGGAGTAAAGCCCCTTGATCAGCGCCACCATAGCCGTGGAAGCGGACCAAACGCAGGTGATAGCCGTCATGGAAATGAGCGTCTGCGGCGCGTGCACCTCTTGAAATAAGTAACTGACAACTTCTTCCACCGGCGGCGGAAGCATTTGAACGAATGCCACGAGAAGCGAGGTGTCTTCAAACCGAATGACCTGCAAAAGGGCTAAGACCAGCATGAGGAACGGAATGAACGAAATGAGGATCCAGAACGAAACCTGCGCCGCGTAGGAGTCGATGGCGTCGTTATTCAGTTTTTCATAAAACCAGCCGAAGTGCTTTTTCAGCAGAATTTTCACGGCGTTTTCTCCCTTCTCACGCTTTCCTTACGTCTTATCGCGCAATTTGAGAACAGTATAACACAGAAATATAGAATTTTCCAGTGAAAAAGCACTTGACAAAAGAAAAAATGTGTATTATAATAAACTACGCTACATTATAGAGCAGATATGGCGGCATAGCTCAGTTGGCTAGAGCATTCGGTTCATACCCGAAGTGTCGATGGTTCGAATCCATTTGCCGCTACCATCTGGCCCGGTGGTCAAGCGGTTAAGACACCGCCCTTTCACGGCGGTAACACGAGTTCGATTCTCGTCCGGGTCACCAGAAAAAAGAGCCTTGTCAAAAAGACAAGGCTCTTTTTTCAACGAAATAAATCCCTTCGGAATTTGTGAAATTGCCCTTCGGGCAGTGAAATGTTGCTGCGCAACGTGAAATACCTGTGGTGTGTGAACCGCGCTGCAGCGCGTAGGGATTTATTTCATTTCAATTGATGCGTAGCATCAAATTTCACATTTCGCAGCGCGAAATATTTCACTTAAAAATGTCGAATCTTGTCAAATAAAACACGCCGTCTGCGAACCGAAAGCGGTTCGAAGACGGCGCTTTAAAATTTATTTATAAATTACACAAATAATCATTCAAAGTCGTGGGTGTAAATTTCGCTGCCGTCGCCGTTTAAGTAGACAAGGCGGACGTGCACGCCGGAGAGACCTACTTCGCTTTCGAGCGTATCGGCGATATTCTCAAAGGTAGAAGCATTTTCTTCGCAGCCTTCTTTTAAAGCATCGAGCACGGACTGCTTTATGTCTTCGTCGGAGAGGTCGTATTCATCTGTGAACTGATATTCATAGACGAGCGCATTGCCGTCTGCGTAGACCTTGATCGTCATGCTGTCATCGGTCTGATTTTCAATTTCGGCATCGATGGACGCTTTTACGTCCGGATCGGCGAGATAATCGGCGAGGGAGGCAAACATGGCTTCCCCAGTGGAGGCCGAAGATTCGGATTCGGAGGATACAGTGCTGTCTTCGGAGGCGGCTTCGGAGGAAGAGGAGGATTCAGCGGAGGTGCTGCTTGTGTTCCCCCCTACGATGGTTTTGGCGGAGGTGCAGCCTGCAAGCGCAGAGAGCGTGAGCAGACCGGCGAGTGCCAATGCGCAGAGTTTTCTGAGTTTCATTTAGTTTTACCCCTTTGTACTCTATAAAAATAGAGAAAATTTTGGCGGCTTTTGTTGCCACCATGCACTCAATATAGCACATGGGTTTACAAAAATCAAGAAGCGAACGGCGAATTAAAAATTTGGAGAGGAAAGGGAAAAAGCGGGACAAGGATTCCGGACGGCAAGGCGGTAAAATTCATATTTCTTGGAACAGGCATGACCGAAATCATGCCTGTTCCGCTTTTATCGGCTCATCTTTTTTGACCATCGAACGTTTTGTAAGCTTATTATGCCGTTCGGGCATAAAGGCTGTATTAAGCAAGAGGACTTTGGGGCGATTGAAACAGCAAAAGACTGGCTTTTACAACGCGGTTGACAAAATGGATCATTTCCTCTTTGCTGTACTTGTCATAGCCCTCCACAACGACATGCATCAAACCGTTTGACAGATGGGTATACATCATCTCAAGCTCCGCATCCCCGGCCATAGGCAGTTCCTTTCGCCAGTAAGCAATACTGTCCTTTTTGGCAAGTGCAATCATTCGCTTAAGGATTGTGGAACTTGTGTTTCCGAGAATCAAAGCCCTGCAAGCCTCCTGGTTCTGATCGATCATTTCGTAAATAGCTTCTATAAGAGCCGTAACATCAAATGAGTTTACATAACGAAGGGACTGTTCAAACGCTCCGATAAGCTCGTTCTCGATACTCCCCAGCAGTGCAAAGCAATCGCTGTAATGTGCGTAGAAGGTCGCCCTGTTCAGCTGTGCCAGCTCGCACACCTCTTTTACGGTAATTCTGTTGACCGGCTTCTCCTTCAGCAGCTTTAGTAAAGACTGCTTAAGCACCATCTGTGTATAGCGTTTTCTGGCATCTGTTTTCTCCATTAAAATTTCCTCCGAAAAAAGTTTACAAAGTTTGGCGACACTTACGAGGGAGATGTTGCTTTTCTTTCAGATAGACTATGAGTGCCGATTGCTTTTATCCTTTATATTTAGTATACTATACTTGTGAAAGATAGTCAACACCTGTATGGTTATCTTAAGGAGGTTTTCTACATGTATAACAGATATTTGATTACAGGCGCCACCGGCTTTCTCGGTCGGGCAATCGTTGAGGAGCTGGTGCGCCGGAATGTACGGGTAGACGCATTGGTGCTGCGCAATGACCCTTATTCGACTTTGCTCCCGGGAGAGGTTCATACAGTCATCGGCGATGTATGCGAGGATGACTCGCTCGAGCAGTTCTTTGCAGACGCTGATGAAAAAACCTGTGTAATTCACTGCGCCGGAATTATCTCCGTCGCCTCAAGATCCGGCTCAAAGCTCTATCAGATCAATATAGGCGGCACATGTAAGGTCGTCCGGCAATGCTTGGAGCATCACATAGGGAAAATGATCTATGTCAGCTCTGTACACGCCATACCGGAAAAACCGAAGAATTGCGTCATTACAGAGGATTGCGAATTTTCTCCGGGACTTGTAGACGGCGATTATGCCAAAAGTAAAGCAGCTGCAACGGAAATGGTCTTTAGTGCAGCACGAAAGGGACTTAACGTCAGCATTGTTTTTCCCTCCGGGATCATCGGCCCCGGTGATGTGCTCGGCGGAAGCTTTACATCAATGGCAAAGTCCTTTCTCACCGGTAAGTTGCCCTTTGCCGTGCGCGGCGGGTATGATTTTGTTGATGTACGGGATGTGGCAAAAGGAATTCTGGCTTGCGCGGAAAGCGGCGAGCCGGGCAAGGGTTACATTCTGTCCGGACATTACATCACCATCCGCAGGATGCTGCAGATCGTCGGAAAGGCTGCCAGGCTGATATATCGTCCCATATGCTTGCCGTTAAAGCTTGCACGGCTTGCGGCTCCGTACTATGAACGCCGTTGCCTGAAAGAAAAAAAGCCGCTTTTCTTCACCCCTTATTCTATTGCTGTTCTTGGCTCAAACGGACGGTTTACTCATGATGCCGCAACGGAGCGGTTCGCATATCGGCCGCGCCCGATCGAGGAGACCCTGCGGGATATGACCGCTTGGCTTGTCAAGCAAAAGGCTAAAGCCGGCAGCGCACTTTAAGGGAGGATGTGATCATTTATAAAACTATTATGACCGACTCCTCCCGACACATCACAGCAGACTTGGTCTCCTTGCTTTTCTGCCGTTGCTATAGTATAATAAAAACAGATTAACCGCTCTTTCCGTCTGAAATATGTTCCGGCAACTCCGTGCCTCTGCGTTTGCCCACACTCCGTCATCGCATCAGGATTCTATTGTTTTATAGACCAGGCACGGCTTTTCTTCATTCCCGCCTATTCATCATTTAACAAACAGAGGTTCGATTATTATGCTCAAGATACTGTTAGTGGAGGACGATAAGACGATCGTCGCCAACCTGACCGAATATCTGAACGGTGCAGGATATATTGTCCGAAGCGTGTCCGGACAGGCTGCCGCTATGGCGGCACTGGCGGAGGAAAAGGCGGGTCTGGTGCTTCTTGATGTGTCGTTGGCGGAGGGCAACGGCTTTTCCGCGTGCAGAGCGATCAAGGCCGAATTTGATATCCCCGTCATTTTCCTGACCGCCTCCGGCGATGAATACAGCACCGTCACGGGCTTTGACCTGGGTGCCGACGATTATATACCGAAGCCGTTTCGTCCGCGGGAGCTTCTTTCCCGCATCAAAAACGTTCTCCGTCTTACAGGCAGCACGGGAAAGACCGTAAAGCTCGGCGATGTGGTGGTGGATACCGAAAAGGGCACGGCAATAAAGAACAGCAAAGATCTGTTTCTTTCTGCGCTGGAATACCGTCTTTTACTGGCTTTCATCAACAATCGGGGGATCGTGCTGACCCGAGAGCGGCTGCTTGACTCAATGTGGGATGTTGCAGGTACATATGTAAACGACAATACGCTGACGGTGTACATCAAGCGGCTGCGGGAGAAGATCGAGGACGACCCTGCCGACCCGAAGATTATTCGGACGGTTCGCGGGATCGGATACAAGGTGGACGCATGATGAAGCTGCTGAAAAACAAAGAGGTACGAAAGGCACTGCTGTGGCAGCTGCTGCTCT
>OLPF01001116.1_pt1 | contig 24122 bp, 23 predicted proteins | sample 1673121 | NCBI WGS metagenome assembly OLPF01 (sample SAMEA3136756, study PRJEB25190) | human gut metagenome
CGATTTCCGGATTGATGGAGTCATAGCCCAGCAGCGTCGGGGCGCTCATGGCGCAAAGACCCGTGATGAAGGTCATGACCGTCAGGGAAAACATGGTGGGAATCAGCGTGGGGAACACCACGCGCGTCAGCACCTTGAAGGGCTTCGCGCCCATGTTGCGCGCAGCCTCCACGGTGTTGTAGTCAATGCCGCGGATGGCATTTCGCAGAAACAGCGCGTGGTTGGACGTACAGGCAAAGGTCATGGTGAACAGCACCGCGTTAAAGCCCGAAAACCAGTTGCGGTTCATATCGGGAAACATGTCGTAAAGCCAGGTGGTCAAAATGCCGTCGCTGTCATAGAGGAACAGGTAACCCGTCACCAGGGCGACGCCGGAGTAGATCAGCGTGGTCATGTAGCCCAGGCGCAGAATCTTCGCACCCTTGATGTCGAAGTATTCCGTCAAAAGCACAATGCTCACGCCCACGATGTTCACCGTCACCACCAGGCACAGCGCCAGCTTGAGGGAATTCCACACGTACTTGGGCATGTTGCCCGCAAAGAAAAAGCGGATGACAGCCAGCGGGTCGGTGACGCCGTCGGCGTTTTTCACGGTAAAGATCTGCGTCAGCGTGTTCAGGCACGGCAACAGCATGAAGCCAAAAAACAGATACACGAAAAACGCGATACCAAAGGTTTTGGCCAGCAGGTTGGGCTTGAACCATGAGGAAGCCTTGTTTTTCATGCGGCGGCCCCCTTAGTTTGCGTCGGGCGCGGCGTCGTAGCTCATCACATCCACGGGATGGATGCCCACGGTCACCTTTTCACCCGACTCATAGATGTTGATGCCATCGTTTTTCTCAATGGCCTTGATGGTCTGGCTGCCTGCGCGAATGTAATACTTGATGTACAGACCGTAGTATTCGCGACTTTCAATTACGCCCTCCAGCCGCAGCTCATTTTCGTCCGCGGGGCGGTTGACGCGGATGCGTTCCAGCCGCACGAAGTGATGCTGGGCGGGGTTGAGCTTCATGGCGGCGGCTACCTCGCCCTCCAGGCGGTTAATGTCGCCGATGAAGTTGCACACGAATTCCGTCTTGGAGTGATTGTATACCTCGTTGGGCGTGCCGATCTGCTCGATGAAACCCTTGTTGAACACGGCGATGCGGTCCGACAGGGTCAGCGCTTCCTCCTGGTCATGGGTCACGTAAATGGTGGTGATGCCGAAGTCCCGCTGCATCTTTTTCAGCTCGTTGCGCAGCTGCACGCGCAGCTTGGCGTCCAGGTTACTCAGCGGCTCATCCATGCAGATGATGGCCGGCCCCGTCACCAGCGCACGGGCGATGGCCACACGCTGCTGCTGGCCGCCGGAGAGCTGGCTGACCGCCTTTTCCAGCTGTTCGTCAGACAGGTCCACCTTGCGGGCAATGGCGCGCACCTTATCGTCGATTTCCTGCTTCTTGAGCTTTTGTACCTTCAGGCCGAAGGCGATGTTGTTGTAAACCGTCATGGAGGGGAACAGCGCGTAGCTCTGAAACACGATGCCGATGTTCCGCTTTTCAATGGGTACATGGGTAATATCCACACCCTTGACGCTAACCGTGCCAGAAACCGGCTCAATAAAGCCGGTGATGGTGCGCAGCGTAGTCGTCTTGCCGCAGCCGGATGGCCCCAGAAAGGTGAAGAACTCACCTTCACGCACCTCTACGTTGATGTTATGCAGCGCCTCAAAATCACCGAACTTGACCACAATGTCCTTCAGTTCGATCATGCGGCCGACAGCCCCCTTTATATCCTTTGAAAATATAGATATGGCGAGCCCGATGGTTTCAGGCCCGCCACATCGCTCTTATGGAAGAAGATGCTTTTTCCGGCTCACGCCGGCCCAAAGCGTCATTCGCCGGCAGTCTGCGTCAGCACGGACCAGTCCAGGTTATCCCAGTCGGGCTCGGTGGGCGCGGCGCTGTTGTCGGCCCAGTAGAAGCCCAGGTTGGTCATGATGTTGGTCCACTCGCTGGAATGCGCACCCACATACTCAGCGTAGGTCATGTCAGTGCCTTCCACGGTCTCCAGCGCAAAGTTCTTCAGCGTGTAGATCGCGGGGGTCTCGTCGTAGATCTCGGCCACAGCGGCGGTATTGCAGGGGAAGGAGTCGAACTCGTCCGCCCATTCAGCCTGCGTATCAGCGGAGCCGAACCATTCGGCGAAGGCTACCACAGCCTCGGTCTCCTCGGCAGTGCGGTCCTCGCGGTCCAGGATGCCCAGGTACTCGGCAATGTAATAGGTGCCGTCAGCGATGTCCACCAGCGCCCAGTTTTCCGGCTCCAGGGTGCCCAGCAGGGGATGCTCGGAGCTGTCCGCCGCGCTGTCCACATTGCCATACAGGGAGCTGGAGTAGAAGGTGGAAACCTGCACCTCACCGCGGTTCAGGGGATCAAAGCCGTAGCTGTCGCCGGTGTAGATGCCGTTGGCGCAGTAGTTCCACAGGGTCTTCCAGCCTTCCACGGAGATGCCGCCCGCGGGGGATTCGGGATCGGTGAAGGGGAAGAGCATGGCGCTGTTGATGTTGGAGTTGGTGGTGCCGCCCACCTTGCCCTGACGGTACCAGGTGTAGCCGCAGTCCACGATGTCCGCCCAGTGCTCGAAGCTGAGGGTTTCGCCGTTGGTACCCAGCTCGTCGGTACGGTAGAGCATCAGCACGTTCTGAATGACCAGGCCGTAGGCCTTGCCGTCATACTTGTACTCGCCCACTTCGTCCGCCCAGGTGGGGGTCCAGTCCATCACCTTGAGGTTCTCATAGGTGCCGTTGACCAGCTGGGACCAGCGGGTCTCGTTCAGGCCGAAAATAATGTCGCCGTCCTTGTTTTCGTTGGCAGCCTGGATGGCGGCGGTGTCGCCGGAGATGACGCTGTTGTCGTCCAGGGAGATGGTGAAGCCCGCAGCCTTGGCGGCGTTTTCCAGCCAGGTGGCGCGCTCGGTGGAGTTGGAGTTGGAGTAGATGCGGATGGTATAGCCGCTGTAATCCTTCCCCTCCGCGCTGGCAAAGGTGCATACGCTAAGCACCATCAGCAGTGCGAGAACGACAGAAAAAGTCTTTTTCATACCCGGAAATCCTCCTTTTTTTCTTTGATGGTTTCACTGGGAAAAGCCTCAATTGTTTTTTCATTATATCACAGTCCTTATGCTTCTGTAAACCGCTGATGGCAATTTTAGCCTGCGAGAGATGTAGGGCTAGGTAGAGAGGCTTGAGGGCTTATGGGGTATCGTTGTATTGCAGCAGCAGGCAAGGAAGGGCTCACCGGCATCTCATCCTGTTTGATCTACCGGAAGGCATAGGAAATACCCACACAGGAACTTTCACAGAAGGCAGAGAAGGAAATCCGTATAACCGGGCATAGCCCAAAAAGCGCACGTTAAAAAAAGCTCTGCGCGTCGCTGCCGGTAAAAAAGAAAATCGCGGCCCTGCGATATATGGAAAAGGTGAGGGTTGGCGGACATGTGCGGACCTGCATCAGACAGAAGTATGTCCCAACAGAGCTGATTGCAGCATATGCCGGGGTAAGGGTTGTCAAGCATTGCTGGAAGAAGCTTGGCAAGCCTGCATGGTCGCTTTTCGTCGGCATCTTACCGATCGCCAATGAGTTGGCGCAGCGATACCTTCGCCAGCATCAAATCCGTGGGGTCCTGCTTGATCCAGGAGGAAACCATGGAGCCATGGATCAGCGCAAACACGGCCTGCGCTGTGGTCACGCTCTCCTCCGGCCCAAAGCCAAACCCTGCCAGGTGCTCGGCATAAAGTCGCTGCCAATCCTCGTAGATCTCCTTGCAAGTGGCCTGAATCTGCGTGTCCAGGTAGACTGATTCGATGGAGATCATGGACAGCAGTAGCGAGGCGAAATACCCTTTGCCCAGGAGATCCTTGGCCAAATATTCGGCCATGCGCTCGTAGGCGGCCAGCGCCGTTTTCTGGGTAAAGAGATTCTTGCGGATACCGTTGATCATCTTGTTGTAGCTGTATCGCAGCGTTTCTTGAATCAGCTGGATTTTTCCCTGTGGGAAATAGTAGTAGAAGCTGCCCTTGGGAATGTCGCACCGTGCCAGTAGCTCGGACAGTGACAGGCCATAGTAGCCTTTTTGGGAAAACAGCTTTTCAGCCTCTTCCAAAATTCTCTCGCGCTTCTCCATACTTCTTCCCCCCCGAAAGCAGATAGATAAAAAGTGCTGAAGCCCAGCGTCTGAGCTTCAGCACAGTTTGCCGATTAGTTTTCATTTCTGCGTGCAACAGGCTTTTTCCTCTTGCGCGCCAAAATTCCTGATTCTGGTGTCTCCCTTACTCGGCGGTATAATCGGCCGCAGCGATGCCGGCTTCATAGCCGGAGGCAATAGCCCAACCAAAGAGCGTGCCGCCCATGTAAACGTCGCCCTCCAGGCCGCCTACAACCTCACCGGCCGCATACAGCCCGGGGATGGCTTCCTGCTGGGTATTGAGGACCTGCATGCCGTCGTTGATATGCAGGCCGCCCAGGGACGCATAATAGCGGATATGCATCTCCAGCGCGTAGTAGGGGCCTTCCTCACTCTGGGCGGCGGCCGGCGTACGGCCGAACTCATCGGCGCTGCCGGAAGCAGCAGCCTCGTTGAAGGCCTGCGCGGAGGCACTCAGCGCATCTGCGGGGATGCCCAGCTTATCGGCCAGCTCCTCCAGCGTCGCAGCAGTCTTCATCACCGGCTGCCCCTCATAGTCGTCGGCCAGCCAGGTTTCCACATCCTCCATGGTGTAAATTTTGGAGCCGGTCATGCCCGCGTTGAAGCCGTCAAACGCCGCCTGATCCATGATGAGATACTGGGCGTCGTTGGCCTTCATGGCCTGCATGAGATCCCAGGCGTTGGCCTGCTCGTTGAAGAACCGCTCGCCGTCCTGATTGACCATGAATCCGCCCGCCGCGTAGGCGCGGGACACACCAGGGTTGCAGTACTGGCCCAGGCCGCTGGGCAGGATCATGGAGTTGGGCTGGGTGTTGATGAGATCCATGTTTATCAGATCCGCATCCAGCGGCTCCACCATGGCGATGGCATCGCCCTCCGCGCCCGCGTGGCCCGCGTAGACAAATGCCTTGTACTCGTCAGGTACCAGCTCGTCGTTGGCACCGTAGCCGCCGCTGGCCAGCACCACGGCCTTGGCGTTGATGGTGTAGGCCTTGCCCTCGCCCTCAGCCATCACACCGGTCACCGCACCGTCATTGATGATCAATGCCGTCGCCGGAGTGTTGAGCAGCAGCGTGCCGCCTTCGGCCAGGAACTTGTCGCACAGACTCTGGCACACGCCTGCGCCCCGGCCCACACCGGAGTAGCTGCGCGTGGGTTCGCCGCTGCGCTGATAGGGCACCGCAGCGCCGTTCTCGTCCACCAGCCAGTCAAACGCTTCGCCGATGGTGTTGGCAAAGAGCTCGACCGTGGCCCGGTCGTTCTTGTTGTGGCCGTTCTCCATCATGTCTTCCACCAGCTGTTCGGGAGAATCCTCGTAGCCATCCTCCTTCTGCCAGGTGGAACCGGTGGCCATCGTGCCCGAACCAGCCATGGCACTCGCGCCGCCAATCACGCCCATCTTCTCCAGAATGATAACGTTCTTTCCGTCCTGCACAGCCTTCAGGCCAGCGCTCAGGCCCGCGGCGCCCGCGCCCACGACCACCACGTCGGCCTCCATGGTCACGGCCTCCAGCTCGTCCGCTTCAACGGGCTGGCTCATTTTGTCCATATCCGCCCCGGCCTGGGTCAGCGCATCGGTCAGCGCCGCCTTGAACGCCTCCGACGTCACTGTCGCGCCCGCAACCGAGTCCACGCCCGTGGTCTGGTGCTCCAGCACCGATTCCACCAGCACCGGCAGCGCTGCCTCGCCGATGCCGGCAGTCTCGCTGTGCTCCACCACCTCAATGCCGGTGATCGCTTCCGCGTCCACCGTTACCTCCAGCTTGATTGTTCCATGGAAGCCTTCCGCCTCCGCCGTGTAGGTACCGGGCGTCATGCCCTCCGCGCCTGCGGCCACGCAGCCCACGAGCACCATCAGCACGGCCAGGAATCCTGCTACAAGCCTTTTCATGGTACATGTCTCCTTTTGATGAACTAGACGGTTGTCTTGTAGTCGACCGTCTAGTCAAGAATAGCATGTTGTCGCTTTTTTGTCAATATCCTTGTGGAACGTGTGCGGGCAATAAAAAGGCCGGCTTTAGTCCGTCAAAGATGCCTTGTCGCAGAGCTGCGCGCACGAAAGGATATGGCAAAAAAGTTGGCTCCGGAGACGCTGTTCATTTTGTCGGTGAAGGTCCCTATCTGACAGCCATCCTAACCACTGGCGATTCAGCGCGAGACAGGCTTACTTGCTTTTTCCTCGGTCATCAGCCTATGGAATTCCTGGATCATGGATTGCAGCGTAATTGCTTCCATTGCTTCCTTGACCGCATCCTCGATCCTGTGATACGGAGTTTCCAGCACTTTGTGGATATTTTGTGCCACGGGGCACCGGCGGCCTTCACAGGGATGAATTCCGATGAGGGAGGTAACCCCGTTGGGCTCCAAGGCGGCATATATTTGATACAGCGTGATTTGGGACGGGTCCTTGCATAGCTCCGCACCGCCGGTTCCCCGGGGAATCGTGATGAGTCCCGCCTTTTTCAAGGCACTCAGAATGTTGCGGATCACAACGGGATTGCTGCCAGTGCTTTCCGAAAGAAGGCTGCTGGTCACTTTGGCAATCCCTTTCGCTTCGTGAATGAATATCAAGCAATGAACCGCAATGGAGCATTTCATACTGATTTGCATACTGCCATTTTTCGTCCTTTCAAAACGGATTGATGTTCATGGGCGCTCGATGTAACTATTGACTTTACATCTCACAGGTGCTGCACTGTGATGGATGTAATATGATTTGTTACATCGTCCATTTTATCGATTCTCTCGGCCAAAAGCAAGAGAGATTCCATAAAACAAATCCAGGCAGAAAGAGGTCTTATATGAAAGCAGTTCAAATCAACAGGTATTCCAAGCGTATCCATACGGTCCTGCGTGATATACCGCGGCCTCAAATTTCCGATTCCGAGGTGCTGATTGAGGTAAAGGCGGCTGCGGTCAATCCCCTGGAAATCCTGATTCTGACGGGAAGCGTAAAATTGATTCAGGATTACACCATGCCGCTCACGCTGGGCAATGAGTGTTCCGGCATTGTAGCAGAGGTTGGAAGCAAGGTCACAGGCTTTCAGAAAGGAGATCGGGTCTAGCGGACATATTGATATTGCCAGCCCCAATCCGAATGGAAGAATAGCCCGCTGCCATCCGGGGGCAGCGAAAGCCTTAGCCAGCACCTCCTCCACCTGACGGTAATTGGTGCGTTCGCCGATGGCATAACGGATGCCTTCACCATTGTACAGTTCAAGCCCAGGTGAGGGAGAAGGCTCGCTCCCATGCAGGGAAAACGCCGTCACATCAGTTAACCATTACTGCATCGGCCTTTCCTCATGGAAATCTCTTGCCAGCAAATCGGGCACAGCCTTGCCCATCTCGCCGTGGTAGGAACGGCACTTTTTCATATATTTGCAGGTTTACGGGGATTGCCGATCATCACAACGATCTTTTTGCTCATGCTGCATTCTTCCTCGCGGCGTGGGATTGACTTTCCCCCACGCCTTACGCTATAATTCTATCAAGCATAGGCAAAAAAGTAAGTACACACATTTATATGTAATATTAGCACAATGATTTTATACTTACCTAAAGGAGAGCATAACATGGGCGAACGGTGCATTGCAAACGAATGTCTTGGAACAACCGGATTCAGTTACACGCTTTCGCTGATTAACGGTAAATACAAAATGACCATTCTCTATACGCTGATGGAATTTGGGGTCGTCCGTTTTAATGAAATGAAAAAATATATTGGAAATATCTCCTATAAGACCTTGAGTTCCACGCTAAAGGAGCTGGAAGCGGATCAGCTGATCCATCGAGAAGAATACCCGCAGATTCCCCCCAAGGTGGAATACAGCTTGACAGAAAGAGGGAAATCCTTAATTCCCATTCTGGATGGCATGTGCGAGTGGGGCCATAAAAACCGGTTGTAAAAACGAATACGAAATCGCGCAGCGGAACCTCTGCGAAAAGCAGCGCCAGGCAATGGCGAAGGCGAAACGCTGATGATACTTGCGTAAAGACGGCATGGCATCTTACGTCATGGGAATGTTCAGCAGTTGTTCAGCCGGTATCGGCCTCGTCCCGTTTTGATAAGAACTTCTTCGTCACACAGCTTTTTCAGGACCCGTTGCAATTGTCGGCGGCTGCAATGAAGCAGCTGAAGCGCATGATTGACAGAGGAAATTTCGTGGTTCCCCTGAACTTTTTGCAAGAAGAACAGCACCTTTTCTTCCAGTGTCTGTGCAGAAGCATCCATTACCGCTGAAAAGGACAGCTTTCCTGCCAGCTGCCCCAGCACAAACCGCAAAAACACCGGATCATTTTCCAGCATGCGCTGGTTTTCTTTGAATGGCATGGACAGGCAAAACACCGGCTCCGTAGCCTCTACATAGAGCGGCTGGTTGTCCGCTCCGCTAAACTCCATATCCCCCAGCAGTGTTCCACTGGCTGCCTTGGAAATATAGCGGATGGCGCCATCCACGGTCAGGCTGTAGATGGACACGCTCCCCTTTACAATGATATAAAATTGGCTGAGCAGCTGAAATGGATCATTGAGCATCTCACCCTTATCAAATTTCAATAGTTTTATGACCGGCGGCCTTTTCTGGAAGTGGTATTGATACTTCTCAAAATAGTTTTCCAGTCTGCGTTTATCCCTGATTTCTTTCACCACTTTCACCTCTTTCCTCCACATTGTGCCATATGACACAAGCATTTTCAATGAAAATCTGTACAATAGAGCCTTGTGGAGGTAACAAATATGGATTCTCTTTTTGATACAAAGCACTTGTACCGCAGCTATTTCAAAATGGCCCTTCCGGTGGTACTGGGCATGGTGGTCACGCTGGTGTACAATCTGGCGGACACATTTTTCATCGCCCAGACCAATGATACGAATTTGATTGCCGGCGTGTCTCTCTGTTCCCCGGTGTTTACCGCGCTGATGGCCTTTGGCAACATCTACGGCCAAGGTGGCAGCTCGCTAATATCCCGGTTGCTTGGTCAACAGGATGGGGAGGGAGCAAAGCGGGTCAGTTCCTTCTGCTTTTACATTGCCCTGGCCACCGGCATCGTTCTGGCAGTGGTCATGACCACCTTCAACCGCCCGATTCTAACCCTGCTGGGCGCGGATGCCGAAACGTTTCCGCACGCCTTTGCGTACTATATCGTGCTGGTGGTCAGCGCGCCCATTATGGTGCTCAGCTTTATTCACTCTAGCCTGGTCCGCTGCGAGGGCATGTCCACCGAATCCATGGTGGGGACGGTCCTGGGCGCTGTGGTGAACATTATCCTGGACCCTATCCTCATTTCCGGAGCCGGCATGGGTGCCATGGGCGCAGCCGTGGCAACGGTGATCGGCTATTTTTGCAGCGTGGTTTATTTTCTCTGGCTACTCCACAGAAAAAGCCGCTGCCTGTCTGTGAAGCTTTCGCTTGGCCGCGTCAGCAGCGGAGAACTGCGTCAAATCCTGGGCGTGGGCATTACAGCGGCGCTGAGCAACCTGATGCAGAGCCTGTGCATCATCGTTATCAATCAGTTCCTTCTGCCCTACGGCAATGATAAAATCGCCGCCATGGGCATCGTGCTGAAAATCAACATGATCGCCCAGCTGATTCTGACCGGGTTTGCCTTTGGTGGTGTGCCCCTGTTCGGATACCTCTACGGTGCAGGAAAGCAAGTTGAAATGAAGAAGCTGGTTGGCTTCTGTCTCGGCTTTCTGTCCGCCTTCTCTTTGGTCCTAACGGCCGTTTTGTGTTTGTTCGCGTCACCGCTCATGGGCGCGTTTGTGCAGGGCACCGTCATGATTGCCACGGGAACTGAGATGCTCCGCTGGCAGGCGGCATCGACGGTTTTTGCTGGCATTGTACTCTTGCTGACGGTTCTGTTTCAGGCTACCGGCAAGGTAGGGCCATCCTTTATCTTGTCTATTAGCCGGCAGGGCGTCGTTTTTGTGGCGTCGCTACTGATCTGCACAAATCTCTTTGCCTACAGCGGCGTGCTGATGAGCCAGGCAGTGGCAGATGTGTGCAGTGCATTGATTGCCCTGGTGCTGCTGCTGTATGCCAATCCCATGGGGGAGGGAAAAAGGAAAAAGCCTTAAAGTCCGCCGCTTCGTCCAATTTTTCTGTTTTCCCCTGCCCTATTTGATTCCAAGCCTTCCCATTGGTTGGTTCTGAAAATAAACGCTGCCGTTCACTGTTTTTTCCAGTGAACGGCAGTTTTGTTTGCCCAATGCAGTATATAGTTGCAGCATTGATTGCATCGGATCACCAGGCGTCCTGCAAATGGAAAAAATGGTACTGGTGAGCTGCATGGTCATGTCCGTCAAAGTGCTGGCGTAAGCCACATGTTCCTTGGCTTCCAGGTCCGATCCATCCGCAACTGTGCGGGCATTTCACGTGAGCCACTTGTACTGGTCGTCCGTAACCGGCTCCAGCCACTCATTGCGGCCATTCACACCGGGCACCTCCACCGCCAGGTGACTGAACCAGCTGTCCTTCGCCGCGCCATGCCAGTGCTTGACCCCCGCGGGAATGTTCACCACGTCACCGGGGGTGAGCAGCTGCGCGGGCTCGCTCCACGCCTGATACCAGCCGCGTCCCGCCACGCACACAAGGATCTGCCCGCCGCCCGCTTCCGCGTGGTGGATGTGCCAGTTGTTGCGGCACCCCGGCTCAAAGGTTACATTGTAGATGCCTACCTGCTCGGTGGACAGCGGCGCCAGGTAGCTTTTGCCGCTGAAAAACTGCGCATAGCCGTCGTTGGGCGCGCCGATGGGGAAAATCATGGAGGCGGCGTGGGCACGCTTGGCGTCGGTGGTTTCTTCCTCCGCCCAAACTTCCTTGGCCATGTTGAAGGCTGCCCAGGCCTTGGGCCAGCCCGCGTAAAAAGCGGCATGGGTCAGGATCTCGGCAATCTCGGTTCGCGTGATGCCGTTTTGTTTGGCGGTGGTGAGGTGATAACGAAAGGATGAGTCCACCAGCCCTTGCGCCATCAGCGCCGTAACCGTCACCAGGGAGCGGTCGCGCAGGGATAGCTTGTCCGCGCGGTTCCAGACCTGGCCGAAAAGCACATCGTCGTTGAGTTCAGCAAATTTGGGTGCGAAGGTACCCAAGGCGTTGCGCCCGGCGGTTTGTTTGATAGACATGGTGATGGCTCCTTTCATTCATTCGCAGTCGTGGTTACCGTATAAGGGGCAATGCCCTTTTCCGCAAGCCAGGCTTCCATTTCATCCGCCGTGGTGGATGCCGGGAAGCGCGCGCCCTCAACCCAGTTGACCGTTTCATCGGTCAGGGCGGCAAGGATTTCGCCGGTGCGGCCATAACCGCTGCTGGTGGAGGTGCAGAAGGTAAGCACGGTTTTGCCCCTCAGATCATGAGCTTCCACAAAGGTTTCAATGATGCGGGGAGCCTGTCCCCACCAGATGGGGAACGCCAGCACCACCGTGTCATATTGTTCCATGTTCTCTACCGTGGCGGCCAGGGCCGGGCGGCTGGTTTCGTCGCTCATTTCCCGGTTGGCGCGGCAGCCGCTGTCGCTGTAGTTGAGGTCCGCATCGGTATAGGGGACTTCCGGCTCGATGCGGAACAGATCCGCATTCAGATATTCCGCGGCATACGCTGCCAGCGGCCAGGTATTGCCCGTGGCGGAGAAGCAGGCCACCAGCACGGTGGAATCCGTGGGTGCAAAGGCAAGTGTCTTTTCCTGGGCGCGGGCGAAGGAAAGGCCCAGCATCAGGGCAAGAACAAGGAGCAGCAGTTTCTTCACGGTGATTCCCTCCTTCAGCGGTTTGTTACGGTGCGATGATTTTCATTTCTTTCAGCCATTTCCGCACGACGTCCAGGCTTGCGCCGCTGTCCAGACGCCTGCCGGGCAGCCAGCTGGCCGTGGCCGGGCAGGCCTTTTGCAAAATCTCCTGAGTACGGCCCATGCCGCTTCCCCCCGAAGTGGCAAAGGGGATCACCGTCTTTCCCGAAAAATCGCAGGAAGCTACAAAGGTTTCAACGATTCGGGGCGCCTGATACCACCAGATGGGGAAGCCCACGAAGATGGTGTCATAGCGGGAAAGGTCCGGCAGATCCCCTGCAATGGCCGGGCGGCAGGCCGGGTCCTTCATCTCCACAGAGGAGCGGCTATGGGCATCGTGCCAGTTCAGGTCGGCGGAGGTATAGGGCTGGGCGGGGCGGATCTCATAGAGATCGGCTTGGGCAGCCTGCGCAATGGTTTGGGCCAGGCGGGCGGTTCTCCCGCTGGCAGAAAAGTAAGCCACAAGCATCATCAAAATCTCTCCTTTCCTGTTCTTCAGGCTTTGGGCGTGCTTTGAGACCAGACTTTGGGCCGGTCTGTCGTTTCCTGGGTGTTTTGCGCCATTACACCCACCAACGGGTGGGGCATGTAGCAGGCCTCCAGGTAGGCCACTTCTTCCTCCGTAAGCGTCAGGGCCGTGGCGCGGGCGGCGCCTTCCACATGGCTGAGCTTGGTGGCTCCGGCCACGGGAATGGCTCCCTTGCCCATCAACCAGGCCAGTGCGATCTCCGTCATGGCAACGCCATGGACCCGTGCGAGTTCCGCGACGCGCTCGATGATACGGGCATCCTGTGCCGCGGTGGCGTCGTACTTGCCCTTGGCATAGGTATCCGCTTCAAGCCTCTTGGAAGTTTCCCCAGGCAGCTTCGACAGCCGTCCGCCGGCCAGGGCGCTGTAAGGGGTAAGGGCAATGCCCTCCTCCCGGCAGTAGGGGATCATCTCCCGCTCCTCTTCCCGGAAGATCAGGTTATAATGTCCTTGCACGCTGACGAACGGCGCAAAGCCCTCCCGTCTGGCCAGCTCGTTGGCCTTGCACAGCTGCCAGGCAAAGCAGTTGGAAATGCCGACAAAACGCACCTTGCCCGCCTTCACGGCATTGTTCAGCCCCTCCATAATTTCCTCCAGGGGCGTAAGGTAATCCCACATGTGATAGATATACAGGTCCACGTAGTCCATGCCCAGGTTTTGCAGGCTTTGATCCAGCATGCGGCGCACATGTTCCTGCCCGCTGATGCCCCCGTCGATTTCCGCCTGGGTACGCACAGGAAATTTGGTGGCCACCACCACGTCTTCCCGGCGGGCAAAGTCCTTGAGCGCGCGGCCCAGGTACTGCTCGCTGGTGCCATTCTGGTACACGATGGCCGTATCAAAGAAGTTGACGCCCAGCTCCAGGTCCCGGCGGATGATACCGCGCGACGCCTCTTCCTCCAGTGTCCAGGTGTGCTGGCCATGGGCGGGGTCCCCAAAGCCCATGCATCCCAGGCATACCCGGGAGACATTCAGGTCTGTTTTTCCCAGCTTGGTGTATTGCATCGTGGCTCCTTTCCGGCGTATTGGCTTACGCCCTCTGCCCGCGCATCTGGTGGCGCAGGTAATCCAACCGTTGCAGCTGTTTTTCCTTGAGATGGATTTCGTCCAGCGCCTGGTCGCGGCGCTTTTCCAGCATGCGCATGCGCTCCCGGGCGGTGTCCGTGTCCGAAAGCAGCAGGCGCATGTAGCTTTCCACCTCGTCCGCCGTGAAGCCCATATCATGCAGCGCCATGATGGTGCTCAGGCGTTCCAGGTCCTGGTCATCGTACTGCCAGGCACCCATCACCCGCTTTACCGTACCGCACAGTCCCCAGCTTTCGTATGCATCCAGAATTTTCACGGGAATCTGATAGCGTTTACTTGCTTCTTCCTTCGTCATAAACTGGGATGGCTCCCTCCCTTTGCCTGATCCTGTGTGCAGGTCCATAAGCCCGCCAACGGTTCCATCCATTTGCGTGCAGGCTTTCCAGGTTTTTCCAAGCACGGACCGGCATACGTTATGGGTGATTTGAGGAAAACAATAGAGCAGCCTGTCGGAAAACTCCCGGAAGGTGTCGGGAAGCCGCAGCCCCTCCCGCTGAAGGTTGGCTTTTCTTTTGAAAAGCCAGGTTACTTTGCGGCCGCTGTTTTTCGTAAATGCGAAGCAACGCCTTGCAAATTCGGACGTCCTGTGGTTGGCCGAATTTGTTTTCACAGATAAGTGGTAAAATCCACTTTTTCCACACGCTGCAATAAGGGTGTCCCTTCCGGGACACCCTTATTGTATATCCGCTTTTGAATCAATGTCTAATACTTATTGAACATGATCAGAAATGCTTTCCAGGTATTGTTTGGTATGAGCAATCAAGGCCCCGACTGCAGGCGATGTGATCTGCTGCTTTTTCCATACCAGCACGGAGCCCAGCCGGAGAGGGGGTGACAGGGGAATAAACCGGAGACCGGGATAGACGCAGTCCAGACGGATGCACAGCGCGTCCCCAAAGCCGCTTTTCACCAGCATGGCAATGTTGTACAAAAGGTTGTAGCGGATCAGGATATTCAGGCGCCGGGCATCGTCTCCAAGCCAGTTGGCCAATTCATTCTGCACCAATTCCCGTCCGGAAACCATCAGTGGCCGGCCTACAAGATCCTGCGGACGGACCACCTCCAGTGCCGTGAGCGGAGAATCCTCCCGGGTGAGGACTCCCCATTCCTCCATTACGGGAACGCGCAGAAATTCATACCTGGCGATGTCCACGGGCTCAGGGAGCAGCCCAATATCCAGCGTACCATTTTCTATGCGTTCCTTAATATGATCGGCGTTGCCGCTATAAAACCGGTAACTCACCCTGGGGTATTGCTGGCGGAAATCGGAGAGAATCTCCGCCAGCACGGTCATGCTGCGCGTCTCGCCACTGCCAACGGCCACTTCACCGGAAAGTTCCTCCTCCTTATGAGCAAAGTCCCGCTGGGTTCGGTCCGCCAGATCCACGATCTCCTGGGCGCGGCGCCGTAACAGCATCCCCTCCTGGGTCAGCACGATGCGATGGTTGCTGCGCACAAACAGTTTTGTCCCCAGTTCCTCTTCCAAATCCTGAATCTGCCGGGACAGCGTGGGCTGGGTCACATGCAGAAGCTGCGCCGCATGGGTGATGTTCTCCTCCCGCGCAACCATGAGAAAATATCGAAGCACACGCAGTTCCATAGCATCCTTCCTTTCCGGCACATATCTGATGCGATTGTACCATGCGCAACGTCATTGAACAAGCGCATACGGCGTTCAGATCAACCAGGAGATTCCTGCATATGTCGCAACCCAGCTGTGCAGGGGATACACGCACGGCGTCAGGCAATTCAGGGTCCTTCATAGAAGGTGCAAAATTCGCTCATTTCCATTGGGCGCCGATGGACAAGCTTCATCATATGCCCTGTGGCCCGGGAATCGTGGATATGTAATTGTCGCCGGACAGCATCAGCATACTTGCGGATGGCACCCTGGTACTGTGACAGGCCCAGACCAGGAATAAATGACGGAGGTACAGTACAGAGCCAAATTCATGTCCCGGCAGGGTCCTTCTTCTCTTGCGACGATAGCATTTTCCAGAACGGAACAAGCACAATAACCGCTACAATCATAGCGCATACATCAGCGATTGGCGTTGCCCACACAATGCCATTCACCCCCAGCAGGCCGTTCAACAGGAACATAAACGGAATATCCAGCCCACCCTTTCGCATCAGGGACAGGATAGTGGGCTGCACCTTTTTCCCCACGGATTGAAATGCTGTGATTGCTAGCATGGTAACGGAGATGCACGGACCGGTAATGCAGATAATGCGTTGGAACCTTTGGCCGTAACGCACGGTTTCCGCGTCGTCAATAAATGCCTGAACAATCGGCCCTGCACAGGTGAACAGGAAAATAGTTCCAACCAGTGCCACCATAAAGCTAACAAGGAAATCCAGCTTGAGTGCCGCCTTGATACGCTTGTAATGACGGGCCGAATAATTATAGCCAATCAGCGGCAATACTCCCTGGGACATGCCGGTAGCAATGGCAAATGACAGCATATCGACTTTTTTCGCAACGCCAATGCCCGCTACCGCAGCATTGGAATAGCCTGACATCAGTTTATTGACCGTGATGTTGGACAAAACGCCCATCAGGTTCATCAAACAGCTTGGAAATCCAACCAGCAATACCTCCCTGGGTATTCTTTCTCCCCATGTATAATTTTTAGGGTGAAACGAAATATCCGTTGTGTTCCGCCTCTTCACAAGGAGCGAAATAAAATAGAGTGTGGCCAGTACATTGGAGACCATTGTGGCAATGGCCGCACCTGCTATTTCCAATCCCGCCAGGAGAATCAAAATAGGGTCCAGGATAATGTTCAGCACACCGCCTAAAGCCAAGCCAAAGCTGGCTTGCGCTGAATGTCCCTCCGCGCGTACCAAATGGGCCAGCTCCTGATTTAATACCGTGGGAACCGCACCAATCGTAATCGTCCAAAAGATATACTGGCAGCAGAACTCGTATGTTTGCGCATCTGCGCCAACCATGGGAAGAATGATGGAGCGCGTCCCAAAGAGAACCATACCGTAAACCAACGATACCACAATGGCAGTCCAGATGCTGAAAGCTGCTGTACGCTTCGCTTTTTGATGGTCGTTCGTACCCAGGCTGCGGGACATGAGGCTGGAACCTCCAATGCCGAACAGGTTGGCCAATCCCGTGAGGAATACAAACATGGGCATACACAGGGAAACAGCCGCCACCTGATTTGGATCACCGATCTGCCCGATGAAAAAGGTGTCCGCCATGTTGTAAATCACGGTGATCAACTGGCTGATGACCGTTGGAATCACTAATGAAAGCACTGCGCGGCCAACAGGGGCTTCTTCAAATAAAATTTCTTCCTTGGTTTTCATGGCTTATCACTTCCTGCTTCATGGAGTCCATTGGCTACGCATTGCATGGCGATGCGGAAACTTTCGTCTTGGTTTACGGGAAAATGAGCAAAACCGCCTGCCTGCTCATGGAAGGCAAATCCGCTCATAACTGCCCGCAACACCCGCTGCCAGTGATACTGTTGCGTTTTTGTCAGTCCATAGCTGGACAAAACTTGCAAAAAAGGTGCGACGATTTTGCCAGCCTCCTGCTCCAGTGTCGGGTTCTCCCATTTGGGAAAGGACATAATCACCCGATACAGTTCGCTATGCTCCCGCGCAAAAGTGCGGTAGGCTTCTGCCAGGGCAAACAGCGCCGCATCCTGCGCTTTGCCCGCAATCGCCTGATTTTCCAGCCCAACAAGCTGTGAAACCGCATCTTCGCCTACATATTCCAGCAGCTTCTCCAAACTCTCCACATGATTGTACAGGGATGCCGTTTTGATGTGCAGCCGTTGCGCCAATTTTGCCATGGAAAAACGGACCATTCCGCTTTCCTCGATCAGTTGATTCGCCGCTTGAACTACACTTTCTTTCGTTAGGCCTTGCTTGGGCACACAAATTTGCCTCCTTGCTAATAGCATTAGTTTCATTGTATGCCAATGCTATTAGTTTGTCAATGAGCAGGAGAAGGAGATGCCAGCGGTACCGCATATTATCCAAAGGTCACTGTACGTTCCCCGCGCACCCGCGTTGCTCCGGCTCGGTAGGGTCCACCACAATGTGTCCAACCTCTCCGCCAAGGCCTTTGGCCCCATGAATCATTTTCCCATCCAGTATGATGCCGCTGCCTACCCCTGTTCCCAGCGTGATAAAAACAGCACTGCGGTATCCCTTGCCGCTCCCCTGCCAGTATTCCCCCATGGCGGCCATGTTGGCGTCATTGCCCGCAGCCGCCGGAATCCCCTGGAGCAGTGCAGAAAGCTCCTGCGCCGGGACCACATCATGCCATTCCAGATTGACGCAGCGTTCCACTTTGCCATCATTCCGCACCGGTCCAGGTATGCCAACGCCTACCCCGGCAATCTGCTCCATGGCATACCCATGGGACGCAACCCAGGACGTAAGCTGCCCGGCCACTGCCGGCAGGATCCCGCTCCCATGCTGCCCCAGCGCAGTGGGAGCCTCCCACTTGCTTATCAGCTTCCCTTCAACGGTAAATACCCCATATTTGGTGGCTGTGCCACCGATGTCAACGCCAATGTACAGCATGCTCATTTGCATTCTCCTTCGTCATGGTTGTAAGTCAACGCACGTTGCTTGTCCAATAAATAAGGGCGCAGATAGGCCACGCCGCTGCTTAAGGGCAGCACCCATTCCGGCAAACGTATGCCCAGATGACGCGACATATATTGCCGGCGTTCCTGCATACGCTGCCACATTTGGGGATATTCCGCGCGGATTGCCGCCCGCAGCGTCGCGTCCGCCAAGGCAATACCGTTTTCGCAACCTGTACCCGCATAGCCTGGCAGGGAGGGAATGATGTCCAACTGTATCAGCATACCGCTGAGAAGTTTTTCCGCGGACCCCGCATAGATGGGGCTGCAAAGCCATTCTTCCTCCGCAGTCAGGTGCCCGGGGCAAAGGTTCCAGTGGAACGTTTCCTGGGGAAGCACTGCCTGGATCAGCGCATACAGTTCGCCGCCGGTCATTCCCGGCCGGATGTTCTCCAGCCAGGCGGTCAGCGCCGCGAAATACGGCGCAGAAAGCGCCTCCACATAGTCGCGCTGGGAAGGTGGCAGCTGATCAGCCGACGCCACGGCATATGCGCACCGGCTTGCCAGCCCACCCCGGTATCCGCAGGTGAGGGACACCGGGTCACCAAGGGCTACCGTCCGGGCAGACGGATACAGGTTCCCTTTCTCATACCGGGGACCCGCAGCGCATATGGTGGTCACACTGCAACGCTGGCCATGGGCATGCAGGAGCCCGCCCAGTTCCAGCTCCCGCATGCCCGGACGGATTGCCTGCATTGCCCGAAGCACGCCGTCAGAAGCAAGCGCTGAGCCATACGCATAGTGCGCGATCTCATTGGCCGTGTTGGTCCTGCGCACACCTTCGGGGCCGATAAACAGCCCCGTGGCGTTTTCCATGGCATCCATGCCGGCCACCTGGCGGATGGCATCACCCATGAAGTATGGCAAATCAAAGCGCTTCCCGTTGCATCCGTCACCGCCGGTAAAGCGTTTCCAGCCCACCAGACCGGTTTTCTGATGGAGCTGAACGCCCGCATCCCGCAGGAGTTCCTCCAGGGGGCGCTGGCCCGTCATGGGCTGATTCGGCAAAGACGGCATGGGGCAGTGCAGTACCTGCGCCGGAATGCGGCAATGCCGGGCCAGCTTGATATTTTCATTGCCCACCAGGAGGGCCGCCCGGCCGTCCGCATGTAAAACCAGCAAACCTTCCTCAAAGCGGGTCATAAACCCGGTCAGATACTCGAAATTACCGCTATGCTCCACGTCGCCATAGATTATCAATGTTGCGTAGCCTTCCCGGGCCATTTGCGCGAGGAGCTTTTGCAAGCGCTGCGCGATGGTTCGGTCGGTCAGCATAACGGGCACGTCTGCGTCGGGCTGCGGGCAGGGCACAGGGCGCAGATGAACGTGAATTTCTGGAAATAGCGCGCGAAGGAAAAGCCTTCCTCCCCGTTGAATATCATGATGGGGAAAAGGCAAGCCGGTTCTTCTATCGTCAGGATGCAGGCCGGATTTACCTGGCAGTGTTTCATTTTCATCCGGAATCCGCCACGCTCACCTTGCCGGTTGCGCGCATAGGCACACTTCCAGAGCATGCTTTGTGCACCAATGCGGACGGGAGCATGCGTGTGCAGGGCCCCGTATTGGAAATTGCTCTGGCGGGTTGTGACTGCGTATTGCTGCATTGTGACTTGGCATAGCAGATGGCTGGGCGCTTTTTTCCCATCAGGTCCCATGAACACCATACAGGCAGCAAGGGAGGTTCAACGCTTTGAACGCAAAGGCATTGCTCGATTTTGTAACCCAGGTACAGGCAGACAGGTTGGGCGTGGAAGCCATCGCCGTGGCCGATGAACAGCGGCTGCTGTTTGAGCATCATTTCGTGCCAGGCTTCGCCAGGAATATTTATTCCCATACGAAAAGTTTCACCAGCACCGCCGTTGGTTTCGCCATTTCCGAGGGGCTTTTGTCTCTTGACGACCGTCCTGCGGCATGCTTCCCGGAGTCTCTACCCGCAGATGTTGATCCTGCCTGGGACAGCGTAACGCTGCGGGACTGCCTGATGATGTCCAGCGGTGTTGGTCAGCCGCTGCTGATGATGAATCAACGCTGGGCTGGGGAAGGTTTCCCGGATTACCTCAAGTACCTGTTTGCGCATCCCCTTCTTCGCGCGCCCGGAACGCAGCACTGCTACAACAACGGGGACACCTATCTCTGCGGTCGCATGGTGGAAAAAGCCACCGGGAAAACCCTGATTGCCTATCTATTTGAAAAAATGTTCGCACCCATGGAAATTGGATATCCCACCTGGGAAATGGACCCCATGGGACACTCCTTTGGGGCTTCTGGATTGTATCTGACCATTGGCAATATGATCAAATTGGGTCAGCTGTACCTAGGGCAAGGGCGCTGGAAAGGTCAGCAGCTTCTGGACCCCGCCTGGGTTCAGGCCGCAGGAGCAAAGCAAATCAGCACGGAAGGTCCCGAAGACCGTTGGCTGTGTGGTTACGGCTACCAGTTCTGGAAGCTTGGCTATCCGGGGGCGTTCCGCGCAGACGGCGCCTATGGCCAAATCACCGCGATATTGCCCGAAAAAGGTTATGCGGTATCGATCCAGTGCCCGGAAAGCGGCGATTTTGAGCGCGTGAAGCCCGCTTATCTCTCCTTGTTGGAAAGTCTATGACATTTCCGCTGAACCCTGTATAAAAATGCGCATACATTGCAAGGCCTGACCAAGAAGCCACCGGCTCAGCCAGTGGCTTCAGCGTATGGAAAAAGTGGCAGAAAGTCGGAGGGGCTGGGCCCCCTCCGACATCTCCCGAAAATGTATTGACAATCTGATACGCTTTCTGAGCCAGGGAGCGCTTTCTTCCTGTGTCAGGAAGCGTTTTTGCGTGCGCGCGCGTGTCTACCGTCATGCAGTCTCCCGTCTCGCTGCATACATTGAGCACAAGGAGGGGGGCAAGCGCAGGCTTTCCATGCCCCCCTGTGAATCTGCAAGGCTTACGTACCGTAACAAAAAATGAGGCCTGCGCGTCCGTGTGGTAGCGTTGAAGGTACGCAATCAGCGAACTCCAACGGACGCGCAAGTCCCTTTCTTTATTTTTCTCCAATAGGGGCAGCCGCCGCAGCGGCTTAACCTGGCACCGTGGCCCTGGGGCATTCGCCTTGGTGCAAGAAGGCATGGAAAGTCTTTCCCCGGTTTGGGGGCGCCCCTTCTTTGCATCCTCTAGCGCGTATTGCCCACCGCTTCGTCACCTGGGTGTTCCAGGCGGAAGGCTTTCTCCCGGGTAAAGACCGAAACCGGTCCGCCGGATAGCAGGCGCACGCTGTAGGTGTCGCCCTCCATTTGGAAGCGCAGTCTGCTTCCCCGGTACTGGAAAGAAAATTGGAGCCCGGTCCACCCTTCCGGCAGGAAGGGGTCCATCCGCACACCGTCCGCGCACAGCCGCAGTCCCGCAAATCCCTTGACCACCGCCATATAGCAACCGCCCATGTTGGCCGTATGGATGCCGTCCTTGCTGTTGCCATGCGTGTTGAGCAGGTCTGTCTTCACGCTGTCGCCAAAGTAGGCGCGTGCCTCCTGGCGCAGGCCCAGACGGCAGGCATCAATACAAAAGATGCAGTTGGACAGGGAGGAATCGTGGGTGGTAATCTTCTCATAGTACCGGAAGGACCGTTCGCGCACGCCCGCATCCGCCAGGCCTTCAAACAGCACATGTGCCAGCACAGTATCCGCCTGTTTGCATACCTGATAGCGGTACAGCTGCAAGGGATGGTAGTGGAGCAGCAGGGGGAAGTTTTCCCGGGGCGTTGCGGCCAAATCCCACACGGGCTTTTTCAGGAAACTGTCATCCTGGGGATTGATACCCAGGGTTTCGTCGTAAGGCAGGTACATGATTTCCGCGGCATGGGCAAACGCGTCCAGCTCCTCATGGGTGACGCCCAGGCGGGCTGCCCACGGGTCATACGCGCCCCACTCCTCCAGCAGGTGGGCCGCGCGCACCGCCAACTCCAGATTGTTTTTGGCGCATGCGTTGGTATAGTAGTTGTTGTTGACCAGGCAGGTGTATTCATCGGGGCCCGTCACGCAGTTGATGCGGAAGGTGCCCTCCGCCACATGTCCCACATCCATCCACAGCCGCGCCGTTTCCAGCAGCAGCTCCGCGCCCTCAGAAATCAGGTATTCCCGGTCGCCGGTGGCGTCGTAGTACATGCCCACCGCGTAGGCAATATCCCCGACAATGTGATATTGCGCCGTGCCTGCCAGGAAGTATCCGCTGCACTCCCGTCCGGCAATCGTTCGCCAGGGATACAGCGCGCCCTTCCCATGCCCCAGCAGGCGGGCGTTTTCCCGCGCCGCGTCCAACGTGCGGTAGCGGTACCCCAGGAGCTTGCGCGCAAGCTGCGGCATAGTGAGGGTGAAGAAGGGCATCATGTACATTTCCGTATCCCAGAAATAGTGCCCCTCATACCCTTCCCCCGAAAGGCCCTTGGCCGCGATGCTGCACAACCCGTCGCGCCCGGCGGACTGAAAGAGCTGGTAAAGGTTGAACTGCATGGACAGGTTGCTGTCGTTGTCCCCCTGAATGGTGGTATCCGCATTTTCCCAGAAGGCTGTAAGCGCATCCTGCTGGGCACGGTAGAGCGCGTCCGCCTGGCCAAAGCTCCTGGCCATGGCCTGCCGTGCGGCGGCAAGCGTATCGCCATGCCGCCGTTCATCGGAGAAAACGCAGTATTTTTGCAGCCGCAGCGTTTGCCCCTGTTCTATGGTTACGCAGGCATGGAACGCGGCCGCGTGTGCCCCGGGGTCATAGACCGTGCGCGCATCTTCCGCGGCTGGTTCCAGGGCGTGCTTTACGCCGGTGGTCAGCGACAGGCCGCTCACGCGGGTGCGTGTGCTCAGGTAGCTGGCCCCTTCCTCGATCAGGTGGCCAGTGGGAACAAGGTGGCATTCGCTTTCTCCCGCCAGGCGGGGATCATTGGGGTTGGCATAGTTTTTCACCAGTGCCAGGTGGGTGCTCTCCACCTCCACCTGTCCCGCATAGTTGAGCGGGGTAACTTCGCAGTCGATCAGGAACAGGGACGGCTCCGCAAAGCTGGCCATGCGGCGGAAGCAAAGGACGGTCTCCCGTCCCTGGGGCGAGCGCCACGTAACGCGGCGTTCGGTGATTCCGCGATCCATATCCAGCCTGCGCTCGCATGCCACCAGCGTGCCCGTCCATTGGGAAAACCACTCTCCCCCCAGGCAGAAGCGGATTCCCTGCACGTCCGCCACGTTGATCATGCTTTCCTTGTCCTCGCGCACATGGGTCAGCTTTTCCGCCTGCTTCATGGGCACGATTTCATAAAAGCCGTTCACATAGGCGCCACGCATGGTGTCCATGCCCTGGGGCGCCCCTTCTTCCAGGGTGCCGCGCACGCCCAGATAGCCATTGGCGTTATGAAAAATCGTTTCCTGCAGGGCAAGCTGATCGTGCGTGGGCGCAGTGGAGTGCACCGAATAGATTCTTTGCATGTTCAGCCCTCCTTAGCCCTTGACCGCGCCGGCCATGATGCCCTTGATGATGTGTTTCTGCGCGCAGAAATAGAAGATGATCACCGGGATGATGGTCATGGTCAGCGCGGCCATGGCCATGTTCCATTCAATGGTATAGGTGCCGAAGAACAAGGATGTCATCACAGGAATGGTCTTGTTGGCATTGCTGGTCAGCGTCAGCGAAGGCAGCAGATAGTCGTTCCAGATCCAGATCACATCCAGGATAATCACCGTCACCGTGGTGGGCTTGAGGATGGGGAATACGATGCGCCAGAACACCTGCCAGATGTTGCACCCGTCAATGATGGCAGCTTCCTCCAGCGAGACAGGAACCGACGACTTGACAAATCCGTGGAACAAAAACACGCCCATGCCCGCGCCAAAGCCCGCGTACATGAAGATCAGGCCACCCAGGGAGTTTTTCATGGGAATGCCCAGCGTCTTGGTCAGGGAGTTCATCTCCT
>OLPF01001119.1_pt1 | contig 24058 bp, 23 predicted proteins | sample 1673121 | NCBI WGS metagenome assembly OLPF01 (sample SAMEA3136756, study PRJEB25190) | human gut metagenome
CGAACCCTCAACAAAGGTTTTGGAGACCCACGTGTTACCATTACACCATGCCCCTGCGTGGAACATTTGCTATTATAGCAAAACTTGGCGCTCATGTCAACAAAAAGTTTGCATATACGGATGATTTTTATGAGCATATGCAAACCTATGCTCAGGGATGATAGCGGTAGCGCAGTGCTTCGACCAGCTGTGAAAGCAATTCACGGTTAGTCGGCTTGTCCCCGCTTTCCAGGTGGCAGCACATAATTCCCGAAAACAGGCTGGGACCGCCTCGATTCCAGGCAACGGTAATGGCATGCCGAATGGCTCGCTCTACGCAGCTGGCAGACGTGCCGTACCGGGCGGCCACCGCGGGATAGAGCGCATAGGTTACGCAATCCAGCAGCGTTGGCTCCGCCAGTGCTAACAGGATCGCCTGACGTATAAACCTGTACCCGCTCAAGTGTACAGGTACCCGCAGCTGCAACAGCAGCGCGCTGATCCTCTCCTCCAGGGTGCCCGTGGAACGAATGGCTACCTCCTCGTGCAAGTCGCTTTCCTGGTAATCCATCCGCCTCCTGGCCGCGGAAAGAATGCGCTGTGTCAAAATGTCCGATTCCACGGGCTTGACCATGTAGTACGCAGCGCCGAGCTCCAAGGCACGCATGATCAAATCATCCCGTTTCAGTGCCGTAAGTACAATGGTCTGCGGCGGATACGCCAGCTTTGCCATGCGTTCCAGCAAACCGAATCCGTCCAACCGTGTCATGACCAAATCACAAACAACCACGTCCGGCTGCAGCTCCCGAATGCTCCGAAGGGCTTCCAATCCATCCGACACTGCACACACCACTTGCAGTCCCATCTGTTCAGACAGACATTCCACCAGCGACGCCCGCTGAACCGGATTGTCATCGCAAATTAACACTCGCACGTCGCGATTCGCCTGCAACGCCCGCATTTGTCGCTCACACCTTTTGTACGTTTGTTGATTGCTTCTTAATTATAACATAAACATCAGTCAATTTGAATATATTCTACACAATAAGAAGCAAAATTACGCTTATAGATTATGAACCGGTTTGCTTGGCACTGCGGGTACAAAAAAACCGCCCCTCTGCCATTGGGCAAAAGGTGGCGGTTTGTGTACCGGTTCAATTACTGCTTGGCAATCTCCACCAGATTGGCGAAGGTAGCGGCATCATTCACCGCGATGTCAGCCAACATCTTACGGTTGATGTCCACATTGTGCTTCTTGAGGCCATTGATAAAGGTGGAGTAGCTCATGCCGTTGAGACGGGCAGCCGCGTTGATACGGGTGATCCACAGACGGCGGAAATCACGCTTGCGCAGCTTGCGGCCTTCGTAGGCATAGCGCAGAGAACGGGCAACCTGTTCGGTAGCGGCACGGTACTGCTTGGACTTTGCGCCCCAGTAGCCCTTGGCCAGCTTCATCACCTTGCGGCGTTTCTTATGAGCATTTACAGCTCCCTTAATACGTGCCATGGGATCTTTTCCTCCTTGCTAGCGCTTTGGCTTATTTGTAGGGCAGCAGCTTATGAATCGTGCGGGCTTCGGCATTGTTATCAATAACGCCGTTAGCACGCAGGTGCCGGGTACGCTTGGTGGTCTTCAGGCGCACCTGATGGTTGGCGTTCATCTGCTTATGCTTAACAATACCCGTTTTGGTAAAGGAAAAGCGCTTTGCAGCACCACGATGGGACTTTTGCTTAGGCATGGTGGTTCCTCCTTCCAATGCTGTTTATTCCTGCGCCGCAGGGGCTTTTTCCCCACTGGCTTCGCTGGCCTTGCGGGCTTTCTTTTCCGCGAAGGACGCTTTTTCCGCCTTAGGCGCCAGGATCATGATCATGTGCCGGCCGTCCAGCAGCGGTTTACGCTCCACCGAGCTTACATCCTTGACGCGTTCGGCAAAGTCCTGCATAACCCGCATGCCAATGTCCGAGTGGGTAATCTGGCGGCCACGGAAGCGAATGGATACCTTGACCTTGTCGCCGTCCTCCAGAAAGCGGCGGGCCATCTTGGCCTTGGTCAGCACATCATTTTCCTCAATGGTGGCCGACAGCTGCACTTCCTTGAGTTCGACAACCCGCTGATTCTTGCGGAGCTCGCGCTCCCGCTTGGCCTGCTCATAACGGTGCTTGTCGTAATCCATCAGCTTGCACACCGGGGGCTTTGCATTGGGGGAAATTTTGACCAGGTCAAGACCCTTTTCCTCTGCCAGCTCCAGCGCCTTGCGGGTGATCATCACGCCCAGCTGCTCGCCATTCTCATCGATCAGTCGAACTTCACGGTCGCGAATCTCCTCATTAATCATCAGATCGGTTGCGATGTCCATGCACCTCCTCATCGTTATGTCTGAATGCTACCCCTTTTACGAAAAAAAAGCGGGTGAATCAGCTCACCCGCTATCTATCACTGCACAGATGTTCACCACGTATGATGATGTGCCATGAGCCCGGCAGCGTAAACCGCAAGGCGAGAAGCGGGCATGCTTCTGCTTCAAACAGGGATATTATAGCAGCCGAGTGGCGTGCTGTCAAGTACTTTTTGCTTTTCCTCCGGATTTGCTACACCTGGTTGCCTTAAGCGTCTCCATGCCGCTCAGCGCATGGAAAAATCAGCTTCATAGGTCTGAAGCGGCAGCTTGGCCGCTTGATAAAAACGTTCACCCGACCCGCACGCAAAGCTGCCGGATACAAAGGAAGCGTAATCTCTCCGGCACCTCCCGATGGTTTTGCTCGCCTGTATCTTTCGTTTTTGCGAAAAATGTGTCATTTTGATTTCAATTTATCTTGATTTTCTTTACAAAAAATCGTATAATACGAATTAGTATGAATCATGGACGTGGAAGGTGGCGCACATGGCGAAGCGGATTCTTTTGGTGGATGACGAGCCTCTTATTCTGAAGGGATTGAAATATACCTTGGAGCAAGAGGGCTACGAAACCGATAGCGCCATGGATGGAGAGGAAGCGCTGGCCAAGTTCTTTGGCGGACAGTACGATATGATCCTGTTGGATGTGATGCTGCCCAAGCTGGATGGCATCAGCGTTTGTCAGCGCATCCGGGAACACTCCAACGTGCCGATTATCATGCTTACCGCCAAGGGTGAGGACATGGACAAGATCCTCGGCCTGGAATACGGCGCCGACGACTACATGACCAAGCCCTACAATATTCTGGAAGTGAAGGCACGGATCAAGACCATTTTCCGTCGGGTCCATGCCGCGGCTGCCCCGGAAGATCAAAAGATCATCCGGGTGCGGGATATGCAGGTCAACCTGGTCAAGCGCACGGTCACCCTCGCGGGCAAGGACGTAAAGCTCACCGCCAAGGAATTCGACCTGCTACAGCTTTTCATCCAGAACCGGGGAAAGGTATTCAGCCGGGAGGCCATGCTGGAAACCGTATGGAAATATGACTACACCGGTGATGCCCGGACCGTGGACGTGCATATCCGCCGCCTGCGGGAAAAGATTGAGCGTGATACCTCCAAGCCCGAATACATCTTCACCAAGTGGGGAGTTGGTTACTATTTCACCGACAAGGATTAAACCGCATTCCCCGCTTCACTTTCCTTTTACCTCCATACGGTGGAAAGTGCTGTTGGCCTTTTTGCTGGTGGTAGGTCTTTCCTTTTATACCATTGCATCCCTACTAACGGGGCTTGTAAGTGATTATCTTTTTGAACAGCGCATTCGTCAAGACAGCCTTTCTGTGGAAAAGCTGGCCACGACTCTTGCGCCTTTTTTTTCGCTTGCGGATACGGATACCCTGCAAGACAGGCTTGTTTCCGCAGGCGGGGAAATGGGCGGACGGCTGCTGCTGGTGGATGCGGAGGGCAAGGTGCAGCTGGACAGCTACGGCACCCTGCTGGGCGTGCGCCTACAGCTGCCGCAGCTTTTGTCCGTGCTGATGCAGGGCGCGGGCAGCGACTACGGCATTCACCGCACAGGGACTGGCGGACTGGATGAGGAAGACAGCGGCTATATCAGTTCCTGCGCCGCGCCCATGGTGGACGGTCAGGGAAACATCCTGGGAGCCGTGCTGTTCATCTCCTCCGTGCAGGAGCTGATGACCAGCCTGGAGGGCGTGCAAGCGCGGATGTTGACTGCCTTCGCCGCGGTGGCCGTGGCGGCCATGGCAGCCGCGCTGGTGTTTTCTCGGGTAATCACCGGTCCCATCACCCGCCTGACCCGCACCATCCAGCGCATGGGCCGGGGCGACCTTTCCGTGCGGGTGCCCGTACGTGGCTCCGGAGAAATGCGGGAGCTTGCCAGTGCCTACAACGCCATGGCGCAGAAGCTGGAAACCCTGGACCAAAGCCGCAATCAGTTTGTCTCCAACGCAAGCCATGAGTTGAAAACGCCCATGACTTCCCTGAAAATTATGCTGCAAACCCTGATTGCGCAGCCGGAGATGCCTGCGGAGCTTCGCGTGGAGTTCATGCAGGACATGGATCACGAAATTGACCGTCTCACCGGAATCATCAACGATCTGCTCACCCTTACCAAGATGGATAGCCATGCCCTGGAGCTCCATCCGGCCCCCATGGACCTGTGTCAGCTGGTGCAGGCCACCCTGCGCCGGCTCAAACCCATGGCGGAGAAACGTCAGCAGGAATTCATCGCCACCTTGCCGGACGCTTTGCCCATGACGGGTGACAGCGCCAAACTGGAGCAGGTGCTTTACAATCTGGTGGAGAACGCGGTGAAATACAGCCCCGAGGGCGGACACATCGAAATCGCGGCCCTGCGCGAGGGGCGCAATGCCGTCATTACGGTAACGGATGACGGACCGGGCATTCCCGCGGAGGACCTTCCCCATATTTTTGACCGCTTTTACCGCGTGGACAAGGCCCGCTCCCGGGATACCGGCGGAACAGGGCTTGGCCTGTCCATCGTCCGTCAAATCGTTACCCTTCACCAGGGCACGGTTACCGTGGATAGCGTGGAGGGGCAAGGCAGCGTATTCCGCGTGGAGCTTCCCCTGGAGGTGAAACCATGAAGGCAAGCCTGAACCACCTGCGCAGGCGCTTTCCCAGGCTTATGGCAGTATTGCTGTGTACGCTGCTGCTGGGTGGCTGTAGCCAGCTGCTGCCCGATCCCGTGCGTTCCGCCCAGTCCACCCTGGTGCCTGGCGTGAACACCGTGCTCCCCGACGCGGAGCCGGCGGAGGCCGCCACTTCCCTGCGGGAGGTCACCCTGTACTTCCGCTACGAGGATCAGCCCTACCTTGCCCCGGAAACACGTTCCCTGACCGTGGCGCCGGACGAGCCCTTTGAACTGGCATTGCTGCGAGAGTTGGCTCAGGGGCCCTCCCCCAGCTCGGTCCAGCTTACCTCCGCGCTGCCGGAGGGCTGCCTGATCCTTTCCGTGGCGGCACAGGGTCGCACACTGTTCGTTACCCTCAGCAATAACATCCTTGCCGGCTGGTCCGATGAACCTGCCACCTGGGAGCAAGATCCCTACTGGCAGGTGGAAGCCCCGCTCCGCCGCCAGCTGTGCATGCAGAGCATTGTGGCCACCATCACTGAAAACTGCAACTATGACGGTGTACAGATGCTGGTGGAGCAAACGGATGTACTCAGCGATAGCCTGCGCCTGCGCCAGAGCTGGTTCCTGGACGGTTCCGGAGACGACGTGCTCACTTCGCCTCTAATCCGCCAGGAGCAATACCTGCTCACCCCCAGCAATACCCTTCGTGCCGCCCTGAATGCCTGGTCCACCCAGGAGCTATCCGTTCTCTATGGTTACCTGGCCGCGGCGGACCGCCCCAGCTATGAGGATTTTACCACATTCATGCAGGAAGCCCCCCGGCTAATCAACTTCGGCTTCACAGGCGGCAGCGTCTCCCCGGACGGAGGCACCACCCTGTATACCCTGCACCTGTATACGCAGCATCAGGGCGTCAGCCAGGAGTGGAGCGGCCGTATCATGCGCCTGGTCCGTGAAGGCGATCTATGGAAAATACCCTGGACACAGTTTACCGGCTGGATGGAGGAATGAGGATGGATCACGTTCACACGCCGGCAGCATGGCGCCGCCGCAGCATGCTGGCCGCCCTGCTGTGCCTTACCCTCGCGCTCAGCGGATGCACCTCCACCCTTGGTCAGCTCAGTTCCACGGGCAGCGCCGCGACCCTCCCCCCCGCGGCACAGCCTTACAGTGCGCCGGTGGGCGACGCCTCCCTGGACTACACTGCTCTGGTGGATCTGTATCTTCCCAGCCTGGATGGTACCCATCTGGTTGCGCAGCAGGCCCAGTTGACCCTGAACCGTGGCCGGCATCCAGCCGAGACCGTGCTTCGGGCGCTATTTACCTACGAGGGCAACCGGCAGGTGCAGGCCTTGGGCGGAGCGGTCCGCCTCCAGCTCGCAGGCGTGAACCCTGTGGAGATTTCCTGTGGGGTATGCACGGTTACCCTGGCTGCCTCCGCCTTGCAGCTGAACCATGACGCCTTTTATGCCGTGTGCCAGGCAATTGCTTCCACCCTTGCCCCCTTTGGCATCAGCCACGTAAACATTCTGATCTCCGGCATGGCTGTGGCCATGGACATCACCGCCAGCCTGCCCCTGGGCAGCATCACCGCGCGCCCGGAGGCTGACCTGGCCGACCTGTGGAACCAGCTGGATTCCCGCAAGCCTGCCCTGGGGGAGGATGCTTCCCAGGTCAGCCTAACGTCCACCGCCACCCTTTTCTTCCCCACGCTGGAGGGCACGGGGTTGTTGGCCGAGCCCAGGGATATCTCCTTTGTGGGGCAAACGCCTGCGCAGCTGGCTTCCGGGCTGATTTCCGCGCTTTCTGCCGGCCCCCAGGTGCTCACCAGCGCCGCGCCCATGCCGGACCTGAATACCCTGCTGCTCTATGCGCCGCAGATCCGGGAATTGCAGGATACCGGCGGCCGCATCGCCATGCTGTATTTCTGCGAGGATCTGGAAGACCGCCTGCGGAACTCCGGGCTGGATATGGCCGGATTCCTGGGTAGCGTTACGTATACGCTTACCGCTTTTATCCCCTCCCTTACGGCGGTGGAATGCTACGTGGGCGGTAGCTTGCTCACCAGCGTGCTCACCGCTGAAAACCGCATGCTGACCTTCCCCGACGGGCGCATGACCCGCGGCGACTTTGCCGCCTATCTCAAGGACGTCGCCCTGCTTTACTTTGTGCAGGGCGACCGTCTGGTGGCCTCGCCGCGCCCTGTACCATACTATGAGGTGAAAAATCCCCGCTATCTGCTTCTGCAGCTCATGGCTGGGCCCACTGTCTCCGAGGCTGCTGCCGGCCGGACCTCCCTGCTCCCGGCCTATCTGGGCGACGCGGATATTCTGGGCTTTTCGGCTCAGGATGGCGTGCTGCTGGTAAATTTGTCCCCGTCATTCGCCACCTCGTCCAGCAGCCTGGATGAAACCCAGGAGCGCCTCCTGGCCTACAGCATGATCAATACCCTTTGCCATGCCACGGAATTGCGGAGAATTCGTTTCTACTTTGGTGGTGAACCCTGGGACACCGTGGCCGGTAGTCTATGGTGGAACGGTGAATTTATGGAAAACACCTCCATGGTACAGCCCTGAATGTGACAAATTGACCCGCGCTTCCATCACAAAATGCCCCTGCCGGTTCATCTCCCGGCAAGGGCATTTTCCTTTATTCCTCCATCAGTTCCACCAGCACGGCATTCTGTACGTCCATACCGCGTCGGGTCAGCCGCCACCACTCCCCGTGCTTTTCCATCAGGCCGCGGCTGGCCAGGGCTGTCAGCCGCTGGCCGTACATCTGCTCCAAGGGAACGCCGTGCATCGCCATGAAGGCGCGCTCACTCACGCCCTCGCTGGTGCGCAAGCCCAGCATCATGGTTTCAAAGCATGCCTCCGCTGGTGTGATGCTTTCCACCTCAGCGGGAGCAAAGTTGCCCGATTCCCCTTGCCTTAAGTAGGAAACCAGGTCCCGGACGTTTGTCCGCCTTCGGTACGCCTCCCCGGACTGCCTTCCAGGCAGCATGCTCGCCGCGCCCACGCCCAGCCCCAGGTAAGGGACCTGCCGCCAATATCCCAGGTTATGCGCGCAGGCGTAGCCCGGCCGGGCAAAGTTGGATATTTCATACTGCATGAACCCAGCCTGATGCAAGCGCTGCAACGCCATATCGTACATGGCCCGTTCTTCTTCCTCGGATGGCAGGGTCACCTCGCCGCGGTGGATTGCCTCCCCCAGGGGGGTGCCTTCCTCGGGAATCAGCCCATAGCAGCTCAGATGCTCCGGCGCCAGATCCAGCGCCGCCTCCAGGGTTTCCGCCCAGTCCGCCAGCGTTTGCCCGGGCAGGCCGAACATCAGGTCCAGGCTTAGGTTTTTTACCCCGGCCTGACGCGCCAAATCAACCGCCTCCCGCACCTGCTCCAGGGTATGTATCCGCCCCAGGGTTCGCAAAAGTGGCGCCTGCGCAGCTTGCATACCCAGGGACAGGCGGTTGACGCCCAGGGACACTGCCGTATCCAGCCAGGCTTCCGTCAGTGTACCGGGGTTGGCTTCGCTGGTGAATTCCGCACCCGGCTCCAGGGGAAATTGTTCCATCACCCCGCGCAGCAGCCGCCGCAATTCCTCCGCCGGCAGCACGGAGGGTGTCCCGCCCCCCAGGAACACCGTCGAAATTGACTGTGGGCCCAGGGCTTTCCGTGCATGGGCAGCCTCTTGCAGCATGGCGGTGACGTAGGCGGGCATCCATGCTTCCCGCCCCGCCCAGGAAGCAAAATCGCAGTAGCGGCATTTCTGCCTGCAAAAGGGCACATGCATGTACAGCTCCATGGGATACCTCCTTTTTCATGGAAAATTCCGTTGGCGCATGGGGAAAAAAGTTCGTGCATTTTCCTGGAAAATCGTGTACACTAATAGCAGACAAAAGCGGGGGATGATTTCCCCATGGGAGGGTATCGGATGGATAGTGTGGTAACTTTTTTGGAAAATGTGGTCAAATACGCAGCAGAAATAGGTATCCGCCTGGTGGAGCTGGCCGGAATCATGGTGCTGTTGATCACTGCCGTACAGGGAATTATCCTTTATTTCAAGCATGACCCCAACGTTCGGCTGAAGCTGGCCGAAGGCATCGCGCTTTCCCTTGAATTCAAGCTGGGCGGCGAGGTGCTGCGCACCGTGTTGGCCCGGGACTGGAATGAGCTTGCCATCCTTGGCGCAGTGATTGCCCTGCGCGGCGCGCTGACCGTATTGCTGCACTGGGAAATCAAAAACGAAAGGCAGGAAGGGCGCTTGGCACCCGATGTGCGCACAAAGCACGAATAAAGCCAGACGGCTATGGAAATTAATTTCCCTAGCCGTCTTTTTTCTTTGATTCCACAAAGCCCTGCCAGCTGCTCTCCAGCGCCAGGTTTACCAGGCGGACCCCCTCCCGGGCCGCGTAGGCTACGGTGTAGGCCGTTCCACCCCGCATATGGTTAAAGTAGCACAGGCACAGCCCTGAGCGATCCACCATGTAGCGGTTTCGCACATGATAGCACCCACGATAATACAGGGGAGAAAGCTGCTCCACCCGATCCGCCATATACCTCAGGCGCTCATAGCGGCAGCGTTCAACCTCCGGCCAGCCGGAGGTTTGATGCGCATGGGGAACAACAATTTCCAGTGCTATCTCCTGGTGGCGGCGTTTGCAGGCTAATACCGCCTCCGCCGCCATCAGGTCAAAGCCCAGGGCACCGCCATTGTAGAAGTAGCGGTATCCCTGAGCCCAGGCCGCCTCCAGCGTCAGCTCCAGCGCCTGGCGCAGCCCCGGGAGCTCCGCTTCCTCCAGCTCACGGTGGCCGGTAAAGCAGACGCACTGTTCCCGCTGCGGCACAGCACTCTCCCTCCCCTGCTTCTCCATTGCAGCTTAGTTCGTGTCCATTTTGAGTACCGCCAGGAAGGCCTCGCTGGGCACCTGTACAGTACCAAACTGGCGCATACGCTTCTTGCCTTCCTTCTGCTTTTCCAGCAGCTTCTTTTTCCGGGTAATATCGCCGCCGTAGCACTTGGCCAGCACATCCTTGCGCATGGCTTTCACCGTCTCCCGGGCAATCACCTTACCGCCAATCGCTGCCTGGATGGGTATTTCAAACATCTGCCTCGGAATGACTTCCTTCAGCTTTTCCGCAATGGAACGGCCCCGGGCGTAGGCCTTGTCCCTGTGCACAATAATGGAAAAAGCATCGCAAATATCCCCGTTGAGCAAAATATCCAGCTTTACCAGGTCGCTCTCCCGGTAATCCTTGAGCTCATAGTCAAAGGAGGCATAGCCCCGGCTGCGGCTTTTCACCTGGTCGAAGAAGTCAAAGATAATCTCGTTCAGGGGAATATCGTAGTTCAGCTTGACCCGGCTGCCTTCGTACTGCATGTCAATGAAAGTCCCCCGCTTGTCCTGGCAAAGGTCCATCAGCGTGCCCACATATTCCTGCGGCGTGAACAGCTCCGCGTGGACATAGGGTTCCTCCATCTTGGCAATTTCTCCAATGGGCGGCAGGTTGGTGGGGTTATCGATGTTCAGTACGGTGCCATCCGTTTTGGTAACGTGATAGATTACGCTGGGCGCGGTGGTAACCAGGTTCAGGTCAAATTCCCGCTCCAGCCGCTCGGTAATAATATCCATGTGCAGCAGCCCCAGGAACCCGCAGCGGAAGCCATAGCCCAGGGCCACAGACGTTTCCGGCTCAAAGGAGAGCGAAGCGTCGTTCATGCGCAGCTTCTCCAGGGCATCCTTCAGGTTGGGATAGTCCGCGCCATCGGCCGGATACACCCCGCAATATACCATGGGCGTCACATGACGGTAACCGGGCAGCGGCTGTGCCGCCGGCCGTGCCGCATCAGTGATGGTGTCGCCCACGCGGGTATCCCGCACATCCTTGATGGAGGCGCATACATAACCCACATCCCCGGGCAGCAGCTCATTGCAGGGGTTATAGCCTGGATGAAAGGTACCCACTTCCACCACATCAAACTCGCCTTTGCCTGCCATCAGGCGCATGCGTATCCCGGTTTTCAGCCTTCCCTGCATCACCCGGACGAAGCAGATGGCCCCCTTGTAATTATCGTAGAAGGCGTCGAAAATCAGTGCCTGGAGCGGCGCCTCCTCGTCCCCCTCGGGGGCGGGAATATGCTGCACAATGGCCTCCAGCACATCCTGGATATTCAGCCCCGTTTTTGCGGAAACACACGGGGCATAGGAAGCATCCAGGCCGATGACATCCTCGATCTCCTTGCGGACCTCCTCCGGCTGCGCGGAAGGAAGATCGATTTTATTAATCACCGGTACAACCTCCAGGTTGTGGTCAATGGCCATGTAGGCATTGGCCAAGGTTTGCGCCTCAATGCCCTGGGTGGCATCCACCACCAGCAGCGCGCCTTCGCATGCCGCCAGGGCACGGCTGACCTCGTAGGTGAAGTCCACATGGCCGGGGGTATCAATCAGGTTCAGGGTGTAAACCTGCCCGTCCTTGGCCTTGTAGCGCATGCGCACGGCCTTGCTCTTGATGGTGATGCCCCGCTCTCGCTCCAGCTCCATGCTGTCCAGGATCTGATCCACCATTTCCCGCTTTTCAAACACCCCAGTGGTCTCCAGGATGCGGTCCGCCAGGGTAGATTTACCGTGGTCAATATGCGCGATAATGCAAAAATTGCGAATTTTCGCAAGCCGATCATTGGTCAAGGCTGTCCCTCCATCGCCCCTTGGGCACAAGTTCATGCATTATATGATACCGAATTTCTTGCAGAAATGCAACGGGAACGCACAAAAAGCGCCCGCCAAGACAAAGAAAGAGGGACGGCGGAACCCTTATCAGGCTCCCCCGTCCCTCTTTGTGCGCTTAATGCATCATCAGATAGGCGCAGGTGATATACAGGCCGATACACAGCAGCAACAGTCCGAAGGACACGCTGCGGGTAATCAGGTGCGTACCTGCGATAAACTCCTTCCAGGAAGCATCGAACACATACTCAAAGTCCGTGCGTACGGGATGGCTCTTGAGGAACGTAGCGTTCAGCGCCATCGCAACGCCGTTAACCGCCTTACCGCAGGCATAGGTAAACCGGTTGCCCACCGGCACAGGACGGTGCTTTTTACGCTTGCTGAAAATGGTATCCCGCAGGAACACCACCACCGTCTCCGGCAGTTCCGCCACAAAGCGGACCACCAGGGTGCACACCCCGGGCAGCAGCTTGAGCAGCACAGGACGGTACACCAGGTCTTCCAGGTCCAACTTCTCGGGCCAGCGGTTCACATACACCCGCACGCCCTTTTCATCCTTCGCCATAAGCAGCAGCCGCACCACCAGGAAGTAGACCACCACACCAATGGCAATGGACTTGACCGTGCCCATCAAATTTTCACCGGAGAAGTACGCAATCTCTCCGCCAATGGCCTCCTGGCCAAAGAACGGCGCGCACAGCGCACCCAGCGGGGAAAGCAGCTGTCCAGGCAACACGGCAAACGCCAGCAGGATCACCGCGGGAAGCAGCAGCGCCACAGCCGTCTGTTTGTTCATGTACTTGCCACCCATGGCATCGTATTCCGCCTGGTGTTCAGGGTTTTTCTCCCAGAACAGGCAAATGTACAGCTTGAGCATGTAGGCCACCGTAAGCCCGCCGGAGAAAACGAACAGCCCTTCCACAAACTGATAGTTCGCGGTGGAAACGCCCATACCGTTGAGATAGGCAATGTACTCCAGGATGGATTCGTGGATCAGGCTCTTGGAGTGATATCCGCTGCCCACAAAGGGAATGCAGGCAATGGACAGCGCACCCAGCAGGAAGACAATGTGCAGCAAGGGCTTGTTACGGCCAAAGCCGCGTACGTCGTTCAGGTTCAGTTTATGCAGGTTCATGTACACAACGCCCGCCGCCATGAACAGCACCAGCTTGATCAGCGAGTGGTTCATCATGTGCATCACGCTGCCATAGGCCGCCAGGGAACCCTCCTGTGCCAGCATAACCATCATGCTCAGGCCCACGGTGATGAAGCCAATCTGGCTCAGGGAAGAGCAGGCCAGCACCCGCTTCAGGTCCACGGAGAACAGCGCCAGCAACGCGCCCAGGAACATGGTAATGGCGCCCAGGGTCAGCAGCGCGTCGCCAAACCAGCAGTCGCCCTGCATCAGGTTGGCGCAAATTACAATCAAACCGAACACGCCGGACTTGGTCAGGATGCCGCTCAGCAGCGCACTGGCCGGGGCCGGGGCCACCGGGTGCGCCTTGGGCAACCAGATGTGCAGGGGGAACAGGCCCGCCTTGGCCGCAAAGCCCACCAGGGTCAGCCATACCGCCACCGTAAGCCCGGAGCGATCCGTGAGGGTCGCGGCGGCTGCCTTCATGCCCGCAAAGGACAGCGTACCCAGCTGATGATACAGCAGGAACAGGCCCATGAGCGTGGTCAGGCCGCCAATAATGGCCACTGCCAGGTAGGTAGCGCCAGCGCGGAGCGCGCCAGGCGTTTCCTCCTGCGCCACCCATACATAGCTGGTCAGGGACATGATCTCAAAGAAGATCAGCGTGGTGTACAGATCGTCGGAAAGGAACACGCCAAGGGTGGCGCCCAGGGTCATCAGGTTGAAGAAATAGTAGCGGTTCCGGTTACGGTAGTGGGTGAAGTATTCCGGTGAAAACCAGCCGGTCGCCATCCACATGAAGGCCGCCACCGTGGCGTACACGCCCCGGAAGCCGTCCGCCGACAGGTGCAGTCCCAAGCCGCAGAAACCTTCCCAGGCAAAACTGCCCGGCAGGAAATTCACCGCCAGCGCACCTACAAACGTCGCCGTCACCGTCAGACTCATGGTCACGTCACGGCCCGGCTTGGAGAAGCGGCCGAGCACATAGCACACCACCGCCAGAACCATGGGTCCAAAGCAAAGCAGAGGATACAACAGCATCGGAACGCCCCCTTTCTTACAGCACCAGCCCGGCGGCCACGCTGCGCAGCCACTGAACCAGAGGAGTGGAGAACACGCCGCAGAGCACCACCATCACGCACAGCAGCGCCAGGGGCAGCTTCATCTGCCAGCCGGGATCGGTATTCTTTCCCGCCAGGGCGGCGTCGCTGGCATCCAGCGGACGGAACCACGCCACGGAAACCACCGTGAACAGGTACACCGCCGTGAGAATCGCCGAGATAATCAGCGTGGCAATGGCCACAATTCCCCACCAGCTGCCCGTATCCGCCGCAGCGGTAAGCAGGTTCCACTTGCTCACAAAGCCGCACAGGGGCGGAATGCCCACCATGGCAATGCTGCCGATGGTAAAGCAGGTGAAGGTGAAGGGCATCACACGGCCCATGCCGCGCAGATCCTGCACATATTCCTTGCCCGTTTGCACCAGCACAGCGCCAGCGCAATAGAACAGACCAATCTTCATCAGTCCGTGGAAGATCAGGTGGCTCAGGCTGCCCACCATGCCGCCGGGCGTCATCAGCGCCGCACCCATGAGCATGTAGCTCAAGTTACTCACCGTGGAGTAAGCCAGACGGCGCTTGAAGTGCTGCTCGCGCACAGCCATGGTGGAACCAAAGAGAATGGTAAAGCAGGCCAGGCACACCGCAATGATCTGCGCCACGGAACCATAAAGGAAACTGGCGCCAAAGGAGTAATAGATCACGCGGATCACCGCGTACGCGCCCGCGTTTACCACCGCCACCGCATGCAGCAGGGCCGTTACCGGGGTGGGCGCCACGGAAGCCGCAGGCAGCCAGGCATACATGGGGAAGACCGCAGCCTTGGTACCAAAGCCAATGAAGGCCAGCAGGAACACCAGCCGCAGCACCACCTCATGCCCAGCAACCTTGCTCATGTCCAGCACACCGCCCAGCACAAAGTCCGTGCTGACGCCGTAGTGCATGATGAAGATCAGCGCAATGAAGGCCAAAGCCGCACCGCTGATGGAGAAGATCAGGTACTTGCGCCCGGCGCGGATGCTCTGCACATCCTTCTTGTGGGTCACCAGGGGCAGCGTAACCATGGTCAGGCATTCGTAGAACACATACAGGGAGAACAGGTTCCCCGCCAGCGCCACCGCCAGGGTTACGCCATAGCTCATGGTGTAGTAGGCGAAGAAGGCATTGGGCCGGTTCTCATGGCGCATGTACTCAAAACCATACAGGGAGGCCAAGGGCCACAGGAAGCTCACCAGACCGGCAAACACCTTGCTCATGCCATCCAGGTGCAGCGTCAGGGTCAGGGTATCGGTCATCCGCAGCAGGGGCAGTTCCCCCTCGGGGCTCAGGCAAATAGCCCACCAGGTCAGCGCCGAAGTAACGAGCACCACCGCCTCCACATACAGGCTGCGGGGCCGCTCCTGCTGAAAGCGGAACAGCGGCAGCACCGCCCCGCCCACCAGCGGCAGGAGGACAGCTAGCAACAAAAGCGTCATATCAGTTCCTCCTTTACATCAGCGTGGAAGCCAGGTTCGTCAGGAAAGCCGTCAGTTGCGCGGGGAACATGCCCGCCAGCAGGGACAGCGTGGTCAGGACCACCAGGGGAATAAGCATCACGTGGGTGGGCTCGCATTTCTCAAAGAACCTCAGGGAGCCGTCCGCGTTGCGCCCGGGCAGGAATCCGCGGATGCTGATGGGGAACAGGTACCCCGCCGTCAGCAGCGCGCTCAGTAGCAGCACCATGGGTGCGAACCAGCTGAAGAACGTAGCCACGCCGGTCATCTCCAGCGCGCCCTGGGCCAGATACCACTTGCTTACAAAGCCCAGCGCCGGCGGAATACCCACCAGGCCCACACTTGCCAGGGTAAAGCACCACATGGTAACAGGCATCTGCTTGCCAATGCCGTCCAGTTCGTCCACCTGTGTCTTGCCGGTCTTGCTGATTACGGCACCGGCGCTCATGAACAGCGTATCCTTTACCAGCGCATGGCACAGCACATGGAGCATGGCGCCCACAAAGCCAATGGGATGCATGGTGCTCAGGCCAAACAGTACATAGCTCACCTGGCTCACAGAGGAATAGGCCAGGCGCTTTTTCAACCCACGCTCCTGATAGGCCAGCAGAGAACCCATGAACACCGTAAACAGCGTCAGGCTCATGAAAGCCGTTTGCACCCAGCTACCGCGAAGGAAGTCCACGCCGATGAAGCAGTAGATCAGCCGCAGGCAGCCCAGCACGCCCGCCTTGGTAATGATACCGGACAGCACCGCGCTGGCAGGAGAGGGGGCCGCCGGGTGCGCCGTGGGAAGCCACCCGTGCAGTGGGAACAGGCCCGCCTTGGTGCCAAAGCCCAGCAGCATTACAAAGGCAATGGCCAGCACCAAGCCCTCGTGACCCGCCACCGCTTCCAGGTTCAGCACGCCGCCAACCGCAAAGTCAAAGCTGGTCACATAGGGGCTGAGCACCAGAATGCCCAGCAGCGCCAGGGAAGCGCCTACCACAGAGTAAATCAGGTACTTGATGCCCGCCGCCACCGCGTCGCGCTTCATGGTATGCAGCACCAGCGGGAAGGTCAGCAGGGTCATGGCTTCATAGAACATGTAGAAGGTGACGATGGAGCCCGCGAAGCACAGCGCCATGAGCACCCCTAAGGTCATCAGGTAAAAACCGTAGTACCGCCGCAGGTGTTCCTCCTTGGCCATGTACTCAAAGGAATACGCACCGGCCGCAGCCCAGACAAAGACCATGATCGCGCTGAACCAGCGGCCCGTGTCATCCACCCGCAGGAATACCGGCAGACTGTCCGAAAGGGTGAAGAGCGTCAGCGTGCGCTCACCGCCAAACAGTACCGGCAAAAGTGCCACCACATTCAAGCAAAGTGCAACCAGCGTCACCGGGTTGCGGGCTTTTCCCTCCCCCAGCGGCTTGTACAGCGTCAGGAGCAGCCCGCTCAGAAGGGGCAGCAGCACGGGAACCAGAAGATACCAGTCTCCAAACACGTCAAGCCCTCCTTCCTCACGCGAACATATCCAGGCCCATGCGGATCGCGCTCACAATGGGCTGAGACAGAATGCCCAGCGCCACGTTTACCGCCGCAAAGGCGACGCAGCTCAGGCTGAAGCAGAAGCCCCGCCGTCCCTTTTCCACCGGATAATTGCTGCCGGGCAGCGCGGGACGGTACAGGGTAATCACCGTGCGCAGGAAGTACACCGTGTTCAGCCAGGTGGAAATGGCCAGCGCCACCAGCACCAGCATGGTCTTGACGTCTCCCAGCTCCATGGCCGCCATACCAAAGTTCAGCTTGCTGATGAAGCCGCCCAGGAACGGGAAGCCCACCATGGACAGCGCGCCCACCGTAAAGGCAACGCCGGCAATCGGGCTGCGGAAACCGGAGCCGCGCAGTTCCCGGAAGTGTTTGCTGTTGCCGGAGGCATCCGCCAAGCCGCCTGCCGCCAGGAACAGCATGGCCTTGCACACCGCGTGGGAGAAGATGTGGAACACCGCCGCCAGCATGCCCGCTTCGGTGCCCATGCCAATGCCCATGTAGATGTAGCCAATCTGTGCCACGGAAGAGAAGGCAATCATCCGGCGGATATCGTTTTGACGGATGGCGGAAATGGAACCCATAATCATGCCCACCAGACCGAAAATGAACAGCACGTTATGAATACCCGTGGCAATGATCACATCCAGGCCGATAACCCGGTACATGATCTTAATCAGCAGGAAAATGTAACCCTTGCTCACCAGGGAAGAAAGAATCGCCGAGGATGCCGGGGTGGTGTACCCGTAAGCATCCGGAACCCAGGTATGGAAGGGGAACAGTGCGCTCTTGATGCTCAGGCCAATGGAGATCAACGCCACCACCACCGTCAGGGGCAGGGTGTATTCCCCGGTGGCATGGAGCTCCGCCACCGCTTCCTTCATGTTGCTCATGAGCAGGTGGCCAGTCAGGTCGTAGAGCAGGATGATACCCAGCAGGAACAGACCGGAACCCAGCAGGTTCATAATCATGTACCGGGTAGCCGCCACCAGCGTACGACCCTTGGTCCGGGCGTCAATGAGGGAGCAGGCGGAAATGGTCATGATTTCCACAAACACGTATGCGGTGAAGGCGTCGTTGGTGTACACCTGCGCCATCAGCGCCGCGGTGAGCAGCAGGATCATCACGTAATACAGGCTGTGCTTGTCATGCAGTACGTGGTCGTCCAGCTTCTTCACGCCACCCAACAGGGACAAAAGCATAATCAGGGAGAAAAACAGCGCGGTGATGCCTTCCAGCAGACCGCCACGGATCTCGTTGCCCCAAGGCGCCGGGAAGTGGCCCATCATGTAGGTGTAGCTCTCGCCATAGCCCCAGATGAAATAAGTGAAGCAGGCGGACAGCGCCGTTACCACCGTTAGAACAATGAACACCCACCGTCGGGCAAACTTACCCTTGAGCACCGAGGTCATGGCTGCGCTGCCCAGGGGAAGCAGGATGCAGGCAAAGGGAATGGATTGCCAAAGCGCCATGCTCACGCCTCCTCCTTTCGGACCTGCGCGGTAATCTCGTCAATGTCCAGGGTGTGGTAACGACGGTAGAGCCGCACAGTCAACGCCAGCATCAGCGCCGAAACGGATACGCTCACCACAATGCCCGTGAGCACCAGACCCGCAGGAATGGGGTTGATGTAATACTCCATGGACTGAATACCGTTCACCACAATGGGAGCAATTCTGCCCTCCACATAGCCCTTGGCTGCCAGGTACAGGTACATACCACTGTCCATCATGGAGAAGCCGATGATCTTCTTAATCATGTTCCGATCCAGCAGCAGCGTCGTGAAGCCGATACCGAACAGGATCATGGCCGCCATTTCTTCATAATTCGTAAAGAAGTTCATAGGGTTACATGTCCCCCTTTCTGAACAGGGTATAGAAGGCATACATGGTGCAGCAAACCACCAGGCCCACCGCCAGGTTCAGGTACGGAATCAAGCCTGCGGAGAACAGCTTGCCGGGCGTGCCGGGAGTGATGAAGCTCCACAGATGGTTGGCGCCGGTGAAGAAGGAATACGCCTTGGATACCGCATAGAAGCTCAGTGCGCACAGGGACACGATCTGGAACACCCGGAAGGTGAAGAACCGTTCCGTTTTCTTGAACCCGAAGGCGTTCAGGTACAAAATCAGCGCAGCACCCATGAGCGCGCCGCCGGAGAAGCCGCCGCCAGGGGAAATGTGGCCGTTCATGATCACGTACATACCAAAGAGCAGCACGATGGGCACCAGCAGCTTGGTCACGTGCTGCAGGATGGTGTCGTTCTTGGGCTCATACATACGGTCGTTGGCTTCCACTAGGAGCTGCTCCGCAGACTGGCTGCCATCCTTCTCCCGGCTGATGCGCAGCAGAATCAGCACCGAGCAGGCGGCAATGAACAGCACGTTGCTCTCGCCCAGGGTATCGAAAGCACGGTAGTCCAGGATCATGCCGGCAACGATGTTCACCGCGCCGGTCTCCTGCATGCCCTGCTCGATGTACCGCTGGGAAACCTCATTGTTTACGGGGTTATCAGGATTGCCAAAGGGCGGTAGGAAGGACGTGGTGCGCAGCAGCACATAAATGATGGCAAAGCAGGTGACCACTGCCAGGATGCTGTACAGCGCCCGGGTGAGCCGGGTACCCTTGAGCTTTGCCCACTGATGCACATGGTCGTACATGTTGCGCTCGTCCTGGAGCGCTTTCTGCACCCGCTCTTCCGCCTGGCGCTCCATCTGCGCGGCTTCCTCGGGGCTTTGCACCAGATGCGCCTCGCTGCTTTCCACCAGCTCTTCCTGAAGCTGATTGTCCAGCCGGGTGGAACCGCCGCTCAGCCAGCGAAGGAACCGGGGCCACCAGCTGTTCTCGTAATCCTTACGGATTTTCGCCATGGTTCTCCTCCCCTTCCTTCTCCTTCTCCTTTTCCACGTCAATGGCGTGGATCTTCTTGAGTGTCACGAAGTACAAAAGGCTATCAATGCCCACGCCTACCGCGGCTTCCGTGATGGCCAGGTCCGGCGACTGAAGCATCATCCAGATCACGCTCATGGCCAGGGACTGGCTCATAAAAATTACAATGGCCACCAGCAGGTTTTTGCTCAGCGCCACGGAAATAGCGCACACAATGATAAATACCAGCAGGAGAATATTCAGAAAGCTCATTTCAGTTACCCTCCTTCTCCCGCACCACGGCGGTTTTATCCACCACGTTCATGTGACGCTCCAGATGATCGTTGATGGTAACCTCCAGGCGGCTGACCAAGTGAGAAGCCACCGGGCTGGTCAGCCACAGGGTAATGATGACCAGCAGCATCTTCACCGTGGCAATGGTCAACCCTTCCGCGATCATCACGCCCAGGAGCACGCACAGAATTCCCAGCGTATCCCCCAGCGCCGCCGCGTGCATACGGTTCATGCTATACCGGAAGCGGAACACGCCCACCACGCCGGAAACCAGCACAAACAGCCCTGCCAGCGTAAACAACGCGCTGAGTACAAAGCGTATGAGCTCAAGCATGCTTCTCGTCCTCCTTTTCCTCCCGGCGCTTCTGCCGGTAGATGCCCATGTACACCTTCGTCAGCAGCACCACCGCCAGGAAGGAAAGCATGGTGTAGATAATCGCCACGTCCACCAGGTACCCTTCCCCCATCAGGAAGGCCAGCACGCAAATGATAATGACGATCAATGTGCCCATCATGTTCACCGCCACAATGCGGTCGGAGATGCGGGGGCCACGAATGGCACGAATCAGGCACAGGAACAGCAAAATAGCAAGAACTACCAACGAACCATTGAACAGTGCTTCGTACGCTCCACTCACGCTGATTTTCCTCCCTTCTCCAGCCGCGCAATACGCCGCTGCATCTCGCTGTCCTCAATGCCCTGGGCATAAGTGGCATCCAGGCAGTGCACCAGGAACAGGTCGTCCTGCACATCCACGGTAATGGTGCCAGGGGTCAGGGTAATGGAGTTGGCCAGCGCAACCCGCCCCATCTCCGTCTTCAGGGGGGTGTGGAAGGAAACCAGCTGGGGCTCCACCTCTTCCTTGGGTGTCCAGATGAAATGCAGCGTCTGCCATACTGCCAGGCAAATTTCCTTCAGCATGTAAACGGCATACATCAGCAGCTTGGGCAGCCGCAGGAAGGTCTGCCATTCCTTCTTCGGGGAATAGTCCATAAACTTCCAGATGAAAACATAGATGATACCGCAGAGCACCACGCCTGTGATGGCAATCTCGGCCGTCCATAGACCGTTAAAAACGATCCACAGGGCAAAGAGCAGGAAAAACATAGGCATCCTCCTTTTCCTCAAAAAGCACGGCTTCAGACCGTTGATTATTCTAATCCCTTCCTATTATATATGTCAAGACTCAAAGCGTCATTTTTTGTTATTTTCTGCCCTTCTGCCGGTTTTTCCGTCATACGCTGTATTCCTATGTTTTTTCACAGGAAAGAGGATTGCATTCCGGGGAAATATGGCGTATTATGATACCTATACCGCCATGGCGCGGTATCCCCGTATGGAAAGGAGTTCTGGCATGTTTCCCATTGTCAAAAAGCGTGTATTGAACGAAACCGTGACGCTTATGGAGATTCAGGCGCCACTGGTGGCCCGGAAGGCGCAGCCCGGACAGTTCATTATCTTCCGCATTGATGAGGAAGGCGAGCGTGTCCCGCTGACCATTGCAGATTATGACCGGGAAAAGGGTACTGTCACCATTATTTTCCAAAAAGTCGGCTATACCACCGAAAAGCTGGATACCCTCCAGGAAGGCGACGCGCTGCTGGACTTTGTGGGTCCCCTGGGCGAGCCCAGCCACACGGAAGGAGTGCGCCGTGCTGCGGTGATCGGCGGCGGTTTGGGCGTGGCCATTGCTTATCCTCAGGCCAAAGCCCTGCACCAGGCCGGCGCCCAGGTGGACCTGATTGTGGGGTTCCGCAACCAGGGGCTGATTATCCTCCAGGAGGAGCTTACCGCGGCCAGCGATGACCTCACCATCATGACGGATGACGGTTCCAACGGGCATAAGGGCTTTGTGACGCAGGCCCTGGCTGAAAAGCTCCAGGCCGGTACGCAGTACGACATGGTGGTGGCCATTGGTCCTATGCCCATGATGAAAGCCGTTTGCGACCTGACCCGTCCCTATGGCATCAAAACCATTGTCAGCATGAATCCCATTATGATCGATGGTACGGGCATGTGCGGCGGCTGCCGGATTACCGTGGGTGGCGAAACCAAGTTTGCCTGCGTGGATGGGCCGGACTTCGACGGCCATCAGGTGGACTGGGACGAGGCCATGGCCCGCTCCCGCATGTACCGTGCCGAGGAGGCCCAGGCCCGGGAAAAGGCACATGTGTGCCGTCTGACGGGAGGTGTCCGTTCATGAATAGCATGACGAAAACGCCCATGCCCGAGCAGGATGCCGCCATCCGTGCCACCAACTTCAAGGAAGTGGCCCTGGGGTACACCGTCCAAATGGCCCAGGATGAAGCGGCCCGCTGCTTGCATTGCAAAAATGCCCCGTGCGTGTCCGGCTGCCCGGTGAATGTACCCATCCGTGACTTCATTGCGCAGATCCGTCAGGGAGATTACGCCGGTGCCTATGCTACTATCCGTTCCCAGAATGGCTTGCCGGCCATCTGCGGACGCGTCTGCCCCCAGGAAACCCAGTGCGAGAGCAAATGTATCCGCGGCATCAAGGGCGAACCTGTGGGTATCGGCCGGTTGGAACGCTTTGTGGCCGACTGGGCCATGGAGCATGGCGCCACCGTGTCCCAGCATCCATCCCCCAAGGGAAAGCGTGCCGCGGTGATTGGCTCCGGCCCCGCAGGGCTCACCTGTGCCGCTGATCTGGCCCAGCGTGGTTGGCAAGTAACGGTATATGAAGCCCTGCATACCCCTGGCGGCGTGCTCATGTATGGCATTCCCGAATTTCGCTTGCCCAAGGCCCTGGTGCAGCGGGAAATCGACGCCATCAAGGCCATGGGCGTGGAGTTTATTACCAACGCCGTGGTGGGCCGCTCCATGACCGTGGATGAACTGCTGGCCCAGGGCTGCGACGCCGTGTTTGTGGGAAGCGGCGCGGGCCTGCCCAATTTCCAGCACATTCCTGGTGAGAGCCTGTGCGGCGTATATTCCGCCAATGAATTCCTTACCCGCATCAATCTCATGAAAGCCTACGATTTTCCCCAGCATGATACCCCCGTTAAGGTTGGCCACCGGGTAGCCGTGATCGGCGGCGGAAACGTGGCCATGGACGCGGCGCGCTGTGCCCGCCGGCTGGGGGCAGAGGTCACCATCGTCTACCGCCGCAGTGAAAAGGAAATGCCCGCCCGGTTGGAAGAAGTGCATCACGCCCGGGAAGAAGGCGTTATTTTCCGCATGCTTACCAACCCCACCGCCATCCTGGGGGATGAGAATGGCTTTGTCCGCGCCATGACCTGCGTGGAAATGGAGCTGGGTGAACCGGACGAGCGGGGCCGCCGCCGGCCCATTCCCAAGCCCGACAGCGCGTTTGATCTCCCCGTTGAAACGGTCATTGTCGCCATTGGCAACAGTCCCAACCCGCTGATTAAAAAGACCACCCCCGACCTGCCCACGGAGAAATGGGGTGGCATTACCGCCGATGCCTCCGGCAAAACCGGCAAAGCACATGTGTATGCCGGTGGCGATGCTGTCACCGGCGCCGCAACGGTTATTCTTGCCATGGGCGCGGGCAAGAAAGCCGCCAAGGCCATCATCCAGCGCGCCGCCGGCGCGAAGTACGGCATGGTCGGCATGGACTATTCTCCGGACTTCGACGAGGACCGTATGCCCGACATCGACACGGCGCCGTTCGAGCGCGCCGGCATCCCCTACCGGCGATTCAAATGAAGGAGAAGGACATTTTCCGAAGCGCGGTTCGCCAAAGGCGCGCTGCCGCACGATTCGGACGAAGGATTTTCGGATTCGGCTGGGCTGGAAGGCTCAGCCGTTTTCTCTTTGCGGCGTGTGGATGGTGACGATGACCTGCACCGCGCCGGGCTGTTCTTCGACGCGGCTGTCGGCCTGCACGCCGATCCGGTTCAGCTCGCGAACCGTGTCGAGCACGGCGTTGAGCGCCTCCGTCTGCGAGGAGGTCGCCTCCACGATCTTCCCCTTTTTGA
>OLPF01001129.1_pt1 | contig 23916 bp, 16 predicted proteins | sample 1673121 | NCBI WGS metagenome assembly OLPF01 (sample SAMEA3136756, study PRJEB25190) | human gut metagenome
GCTGGTGAGATCAGCAGCGAACGCTATGAGAATTATAAGTTATTTTATGAAGAACTGGCGAGTCAGAGGAGGTACTGATTATGTACGAATTAAAGTTATCACCGTCGATTTTATCAGCGGATTTTGGCAGATTAGGAGAAGATATCAAAACAGCCGATCAGGCTGGCGCGGATTACATCCACATTGATGTCATGGATGGTGCCTTTGTACCGAATATTTCTTTTGGTATTCCTGTTATCAAGAGCATCCGTAAGTGCAGCGATAAGGTGTTTGATGTGCACCTGATGATCGAGCATCCGGACCAGCTGATCCCGGAATTTGCCAAGGCCGGTGCAGATATTATTGTTGTTCATGCGGAAGCCTGCAAGCATCTTCACAGAACCATTCAGTTGATCCACAGTCTTGGGGTAAAAGCCGGTGTCGCTTTGAATCCGGCAACACCTTTGTCGGTACTTGATTATGTACTTGAAGATCTGGACATGATTCTGCTGATGACAGTGAATCCGGGATTTGGCGGACAGAGCTATATTCCTGCGATGACAGAGAAGATCCGTACATTGCGTCATATTCTGGAGGAGAAAGGTCTTCAGACCGATATTGAAATTGATGGCGGTGTGGATACAAAGAATCTGCGTATGGTGATTGAGGCCGGTGCCAATGTGCTTGTATCTGGTTCGAAGATTTTTGGCGGAGATATTGCTGAAAATGTTCATCAGTTTAAAGCTATCATGGCAGAGTATACGAAATAGGCAGGATAGAGCATGCGAATCTTGATTATTACAGGGGGCAGAATTGATGAGGATTTTGCCCTCTCATTATTAGAAAAAGAAAAATTTGAGCATATGATCGTGGTGGATGGTGCCCTTGCTTTTTGGGACAAAGTGGAGAAGAATCCTGATATAACATGCCATTTTGATCATCTGGTGGGAGACTTCGATACGATATCACCGGAAATTCTCAAAAATTATCTGGACAGAGAGGATATTGAAGTCCATCGTTTTAATCCGGAAAAAGATTATACGGATACAGATATTGCATTAAAACTGGCAATCCATCTGATAAAAAGTGAAACCGGCAAAGCAGATGCAAAGTCCGAAATCTGGCTTCTGGGGGCTACCGGTACAAGGGCAGATCATATGCTGGCCAATATGCAGCTGCTGGCTCAGACAAGGGCAGCAGGTGTGGACGGGGTGATTGTGGATAAAAACAACAAAATCCGTCTGCTGGAAGGCAGTTATACACTGAAGAGGGAAGCGCAGTTCGGTGATTTTGTATCCCTTATTCCGGTTACACAGGCATTAAAGGGCGTTACGCTGCGCGGTTTCAAATACCCCCTGGAGGGGCATACCACGTATTGGGGAGAAAGCCTTTGCGTCAGCAATGAGCTGGAAGCAGAAGAGGGCTATATCAGCATTGAAGAAGGGCTGGCATTCCTTATAGAAAGCCGTGATTAAAAAATGTCGCACCCAGAATAAAATGGGTGCGGCATTTTTATTGCAAATGGTGTTCCATGAAGAAGTTGAAGATGGATCCGTTGTTCATCTTAAATGCTTCCAGGATAACGTCATCGACGATGTTTTCAGATGAGGCATCCCGCTCAGCCAACAGGTTCTTGATGACCGGGATAAATGAGAACCAGAGTATCGGGCTGTAGTAGTTGATAGATGTGATATCATAGTTGATCTTCTGGGAAAGTTCTTCTCCGATGGCCAGAATGGATTTTTGATACTGGTGCATATCATCGTTCAATTCATGGATATACTGGTAGCCGTAAAAGTTCAGTTTGGCAACAAGACGCTGTTGGCTGAAGATGGCAGGATCCTGAATGACGGTAAAGTGGTATTTGTCAGCGACCTGTGCAACCATTTCCTGAATGAGTTCGCTTTTGTTGGCGAAAGCAGTGAGAGATTCTTTGTTGATATCTGTCTTGAGAATCTTCTCGACTTTGTTCATGCTCTGGTTGTAGAGGGTAATCTCATAGCGGATGGCCTCAAATTCTTCATCCAGAATTTCAAGTGTACCGGCCAGACGGTTCAGTTTGCGCTTGATATCCATCGGCGGTTCGTAGTAGGACTTGTAACCGAGACCATGTTCAACCTCAGCCCATGCATGCTGCAGGACGGTTCTCAGCTGAATCTCAAATCGGATATCCTGGTACTTCTGGTATTCTACAAGCTTGCAGCGTTCGTCTGTGAATTTCACAACCATATGGACAGAGTTATAACCGAATTCAATGCGGTTGTGCTTGCTTTTCTTACGTTTATCGACAATCTCACAGACTTCAAAAGTGTCTTCCAGCAGCTCAAGAATGCGTTCTACATCCGATTCAAAAAGAGTCAGAATACGACATCCGAGAATATCCGTGATATCTTCAAGATGCTGATATTTGTCCTTGGAGATAACTTTGTTGCGAAGGGCTTGCTCAGACTTGATTCTGAGGGACATAGTAGAAATCTTGATGTGGTTGGCTTCGATCAATGTATTGATAATATCTTCCACATCATGCTGCATTTTTTTATAGACATCAACGTGTTGATAATATTCACTCATAATGGTATCTAAAGTATGAATCATCGTTTATTTCTCCATATATTTAAATATAATTTGGTATAGATTAAATAATCGTAACTGTTCAGAGCTAACTTCCAAGATGCTACGCATTTCGTCGGTGTGGCGTATCCGTCAAATAAAATTTCAAAAACAGTCTTAAAAATGCAAGCATTTTATACCTGTTTTTGAAATTTTGCTTGGCTCTGAACAGTTACATATTGTTTTATAATTCACGATGTGAGAGGATAGAGAGATTCATTATAAGAATCAGAGGTAAATGTTGTGGAAAAAGGTTTAGTAAAGATTTACTTTGGTGAAGGCAAAGGCAAATCCACCTCTTCGATGGGGCGTGCACTTGTCTGCGCAGGCGAGGAGAAAGAAGTTTTTGTTATACAGTTTCTGAAGGGTAAGATGACCGGCAGTTTGGATTACCTGAAGAGACTGGAGCCGGAGATCAAGGTTTTCAGGTTTGAAAGAGAAGAAGCTTTTTATGAAGATCTGAGTGATGAGGAGAAGCAGGAGGAGAAGGTCAATATTCTCAATGGCTATAATTTTGCAAAGAAAGTATTATCCATTGGGGAATGTGATGTATTGATCCTGGATGAGATTCTGGGACTTGTTGATCTTGGGATTATTACCTGTGAAGATGTGATCCGCCTGATCGACATGAAAGATGAGTCTGTGGAATTGATCATGACAGGCCGTCACCTTCCGGAAGAACTGATTCCGTATGCGGATTATATTTCAAGGCTGGACATTGTGAAAGGTGCCTGCTCTGAAAAACCGTCATGTATGTAGCTTTTCTGTTGACATGAGGGGTATTTGGTGATACTATGAAACAGTAATTAAGTAGAGGCGCATATTTATATAAGTAGAACTCAGGATGCAGTCAGGTGCAGATGAATGGGTTGGAAAGGATGATATGCCGAAGCTTTATATTTCCTGGAAGATATATTGCTGGGCATACAGTTAAGAGCTGTATGACTGTCATCATTTTGATGGAGTGCTGCTTGAAGAATTTTCATAGTTGAGATTATTCTTATGAGTCGGCATTGCGTCGGCTCTTTTTTATGCCATGGTCTGTTTCATTGGAAGGCTCTGAGCCTTGCACAAAAAAGAGCGGAAGTACATGTCCCCTTTATGGCAGTAATAAAATTGGAGGAAAGAGATATGGCAATTTTTAAAGGTGCAGGTGTTGCAATCGTTACACCAATGCATGCAGACGGTTCAGTTAATTTTGAGAAACTTGAAGAGACCATTGATTATCAGATTGAGAATGGCACAGACAGTATTGTTATCTGCGGTACAACCGGTGAGTCTTCCACATTGTCAGAGGAAGAACATATTGAATGTATCCGTACAGCTATCAGCCGTACAGCAGGCAGAATTCCTGTTATTGCAGGTACAGGTTCCAACAGTACAGAGACAGCCATCTATCTGACGAAAGAGGCTGAAGAGGCAGGCGCAGACGGTGCACTGGTTGTGACACCTTATTATAATAAAGCAACACAGAAAGGCCTTGTGGCACATTACACAGAGATTGCAAAGCATACAGATATGCCGATCATTCTGTATAATGTACAGAGTCGTACAGGTGTGAATATTGCCCCTGAGACAGCTGTGACACTGGCAAAGACATGTGACAATATTGTCGGAATCAAGGAAGCCAGCGGCAATATTTCCCAGATTGCCACACTGATGCAGCTGGCAGACGGATGTATTGATTTATATTCAGGTAATGATGATGAAGTTGTTCCGATTCTGTCCCTTGGCGGTATCGGCGTGATTTCCGTATTTTCGAATATTTGCCCGAGAGATTCTCATGATATTGTTGCCAAGTATCTGGCAGGGGATGTGAAGGGAAGTCTTGAAATGCAGTTAAAGGCATTGCCTTTGATGCATGAATTATTCAACGAAGTGAATCCGATCCCCGTTAAAGCGGCAATGAATCTGCTTGGCATGAATGTCGGACCGCTCAGAATGCCTTTATCCGAGATTGAGCCTGAACATAAGGCACGTCTTGCTGCAGCCATGAAGGCTTATGGTCTGAAACTGGCAGAATAAGAAACAGATTTTTCTGGAGACTTTTTCGGATGCACAGCGTATTGTGTATCCGGGAAAGTCTTTCTTTGTTTATTAAAAACTTGTAACTGTTCAGAGCCAAGCAAAATTTCAAAAAGCAGGTTATGAGAATGTCAATACTTTAACTATAATTGCGTTATGGCCCGATGTAGGGTAAAATGAAAGTAGTGCATTGTCAGAAGACTGTAAAAGAGAAGACAATCGGGCAATGAACAGTTACCAATGAATATTTATATATGAATAGAATCAATCAAATGGAGGATACAGAGATGGTAAAGATAATTATGCATGGCTGCAACGGCGCCATGGGTCAGGTGATCACAAAGCTGGCAGCGGAAGACAAGGATGCAGAGATCACAGCAGGTATTGACCGTGTGGATAACAGAGAGAATCCATATCCGGTATTTACATCTTGTGATGCATGTGATGTGGAAGCGGATGTGATTGTTGACTTCTCTGTTGCACAGGCTGTAGATGGGGTTCTGGCTTATGCATTGAAGCGTAAGATGCCGCTGGTTCTTTGTACAACAGGTCTGAGTGAGAAGCAGCTGGAGGATGTGAAGACTGCTTCAGCACAGATCCCGATCCTGCGTTCTGCCAATATGTCACTGGGTGTGAATACAGTTTTCAAGCTGGCAGCGGCAGCTGCAAAGATTCTCGGTGAAGTCGGTTATGACATTGAGATTGTTGAGAAGCATCACAACAAGAAGATGGATGCACCGTCCGGAACAGCACTGGCGATTGCAGATGCGATCAATGAGGCTATGGATGATCGCTATACATACAAACTGGATCGTTCAGCAGAACGTGCCAGAAGAGAGGCAAATGAGATCGGTATCCAGGCTGTCAGAGGCGGTACAATTGTCGGCGAGCATGAAGTCCTTTTCTGTGGTCCGGATGAAGTGATCGAGATTAAGCATACGGCTTATTCAAAGGCTATTTTCGGCAAGGGTGCGATTCAGGCTGCACAGTTTTTGAAGGGAAAGAAGCCGGGCATGTATCAGATGAGCGATGTCATTGGTTAGCAGAATAGAAAAACGGAAAGGAGCCGCTATGGAACAGATGGACGATTTACAGAAGCGTTATCTGAAACTTTTATCTGAGAAGTATCCGACCATTGCGTCGGCATCAACGGAGATTATCAACCTGTCTGCCATTATGAACCTGCCGAAAGGAACGGAGCATGCTCTCAGTGATATCCATGGAGAAGCCGAGCAGTTTTTCCATGTGCTGAAGAATGGTTCAGGGGCAGTCAGAGCCAAGATCGATGAAGAGTTCGGCAACAGCATCAGTATGAAGGACAAGAAGCAGCTTGCAACATTGATCTATTACCCGGAGAAGAAGCTTGAGCTTATAGAGAAGGAAGAAGATGATATTGAAGATTTTTACAGAATGACCTTTCATCGCCTGATCCGCGTCTGCAAGCGTTCACAGTCTAAGTATACACGGTCAAAAGTCAGAAAGGCACTGCCGAAAGACTTCGCCTATATCATAGAAGAACTTCTTTACGAAAGAGAAGATATCCTGAATAAAGAGGCATACTACAATGAGATCATCAATACGATCATCCGCATTAATCGTGCTAAGGAATTCATTGTGGCTATGTGCAATCTGATCCAGCGTCTTGTTGTGGATCATCTGCATATCGTGGGGGATGTTTTTGACAGAGGTCCGGGGGCGGCTGCCATCATGGACAGACTGATGTCCTACCATTCTGTGGATATTCAATGGGGCAACCATGATGTGCTCTGGATGGGTGCAGCCAGCGGACATCCGGCCTGCATCGCCAATGTTATCCGTATCAGTGCCCGTTACGGCAATCTGAATACATTGGAAGATGATTACGGTATCAATCTGATGCCTCTGGCGAATTTTGCCAATACGGTTTATGGAGATGATCCTTGTTCACTGTTTGCGATTAAGCATGTGGAGAGGGAGGATTACAGCATCAGTCAGGTGGAAGAAGAAGTGGAAGTTAAGATGCATAAGGCCATTGCAATCATCCAGTTCAAACTGGAAGGGCAGCTGATGATGCGCCGACCGGAATTCCATATGGCGGACAGACTTTTACTGGATAAGATTAACTATGAAAAGGGCAGTATAACCATAGACGGCAAGGAATATGATCTGCTTGATCATAACTTCCCGACCATTGATCCGAAGGATCCGTATGCGCTTTCACCGGAAGAAGAAGATATTATGAACCGTCTTGTGACTGCCTTTAAGGGGTGCGAGAAGCTTCAGAAGCATATCCAGTTCTTCTTCAAGCAGGGCAGCCTTTATCTTTGCTACAATGACAATCTGTATTATCATGGCTGTGTTCCGTTCAATGAAGACGGCACATTCAGAGATGTAACATTGAAGGGCAAGAAGTATTCCGGTAAAGCTTTATATGATTTTCTTGAGAGCTGCGCAAGAAAGGGATATTATATGAGCAGTGATCCGGAAGAGAGACTGTACGGTCAGGATATTATGTGGTTCATCTGGTCCAATGAGGATTCACCTGTTTTCGGCAAGGAGAAAATGGCCACATTTGAGCGATATTTTATCAATGAACCATCATTGAAGGAAGAACGTAAGGATTATTATTATAAACTGATCGAGAGAGAAGATATCTGTGATATGATTCTCAGGGAATTCGGTATGGATCCGAAGCGGTGTCATATTGTCAATGGTCATATGCCGGTGAAGTTCAAGAAGGGGGAAAGCCCGATCAAGGGCAACGGCAAGCTGCTGATCATTGACGGAGGATTTTCAAAGGCTTATCAGAAGACAACGGGTATTGCAGGCTATACGCTGATCTACAATTCCTACGGACTTCGACTTGTTACCCATGAACCATTTGAAAGTCTTGAAAAGGCGATTATCGAAGAGACCGATATCCATTCCAATATTACAGTTGTTCAGCTGGTCAATGAACGCCGGCTGGTTGCAGATACCGATGTCGGCAAGCAGATCCGCAAAGACATCGTTGATCTGGAACAGCTGCTGGATGCTTACCGAAGAGGTCTTCTCAGAGAAAAACGCTGACTATAACGATAAATTTGGAGGCAACATTCGTATGTTTGACGGATTTTTACGCGTTGCAGCGGCCACTCCGGATATCCGGGTGGCGGACTGCAATTTTAACGGCGCATCTGCGGCAGCACTTGTGTCCGAGGCCTATGAGCAGGGCGTCAGTCTGCTTGTACTGCCTGAATTATGCCTGACAGGATATACATGCAGTGATCTTTTCCTGCAGGAAAGCCTGTTGGATGGTGCAGGAAAGGCACTGCTTACACTGACAGAGGCTACAAGAGACAAGAATATGGTTGTATTAGCCGGTCTGCCGCTGACGGTGAATGGTGTCCTTTACAATGTCGCTGCAGTGCTTCATGATGGCGATATACTTGGATTTGTACCGAAGTCTTATCTGCCTACGTACTCAGAATTTTATGAAGGACGCCATTATCACAGCGGTGCGGATATTGAGGCGGATGTTTTATTTAATGGAAGAACGTATCCATTTGGTACCAGACTTTTGTTCAGATGCCGTCAGATGCCGGCTTTTACCCTTGGTATAGAGATCTGCGAGGATCTCTGGGTTGCACAGCCGCCAAGCATCAGCCATGCACTGGCAGGGGCGACGGTGATCGCCAATCTGTCAGCCAGTGATGAGACAACAGGCAAGGATATCTACCGCAGATCCCTTGTAAGCGGACAGTCTGCACGACTTGTCTGCGGCTATATTTATGCAGATGCCGGTGAGGGTGAATCTTCAACAGACCTTGTGTTTGGCGCGCACAATCTGATCTGCGAAAACGGCAGCATTCTGGCAGAATCTGAACGTTTCAGCAATCAGATGATCATGGCAGATATGGATATGTCCAAGCTGATCAGCGAACGACGCAGAATGACCACATGGCAGCCGAAGTTTGACAATGGTTACCGTGTGATTGATTTTGATCTTGAAATGCATGAAGTGGATTTAAGACGTTTCATTGATCCACATCCGTTTGTGCCGGATGATGCCATGGACAGAACGAGACGATGTGAAGAGATTCTGACAATTCAGGCGATGGGATTGAAGAAGCGTCTGGCACATACACACTGCAGACATGCGGTTGTAGGCATTTCAGGCGGTCTGGATTCCACATTGGCGCTGCTTGTGACTGTACGTGCCTTTGACATGCTGGATATGGACAGAAGTCAGATCATGGCTGTGACAATGCCGTGTTTCGGTACGACAGACAGAACGTATCACAATGCCTGTGAACTGGTTCGAAGACTTGGAGCAACCCTTGAGGAAGTGGATATCAAAGAAGCAGTGACGCTGCACTTTTCAGATATCGGACAGGATCTGGCCAATCATGATGTGACCTATGAGAATGGTCAGGCAAGAGAACGGACTCAGGTGCTGATGGACATTGCCAATCGTCTCGGTGGTATGGTCATTGGTACGGGAGATATGTCGGAACTGGCGCTGGGATGGGCGACCTATAACGGTGATCACATGTCTATGTATGGCGTCAATGCATCGGTACCAAAGACTTTGGTGCGTCATCTTGTCAGATATTGTGCGGACACAGCGGACAGTCAGACATTAAAGGAGACATTACTGGATATTCTGGATACACCGGTGAGCCCGGAATTGATTCCTCCGGAGGACGGTCAGATTTCACAGAAAACCGAAGATCTGGTGGGACCGTATGAACTGCACGATTTCTTCCTGTATCATATTCTTCGTTTCGGACGGCATCCGGCCAAGGTATATCGCCTGGCCCTGAAAGCTTTTGAAGGCGTTTATGATGCCGCCACGATTCTCAGATGGCTGAAGACTTTTTATCGCCGGTTCTTTGCACAGCAGTTTAAGCGCTCATGCCTGCCGGATGGTCCGAAGGTGGGTTCTGTTGCGGTTTCTCCAAGAGGGGATCTGCGTATGCCGAGTGATGCCTGTGTGACACTCTGGATGCAGGAACTGGATGAGATTGTCGAGTAGACGGCAAACGGTCAGCGGGCCTTGTCGATCGCCTGGGCGATGGCACTGAGAAGTACCTGTGAAGTATAGCGGCTGGACGATTCGTAACGGATATCATCGATGGAGACGCCGGCGGCCAGCTGCGAGGAGATGGCATCCATACTGGTTGTCAGCAGCGGATACATGGCCGCAACAGATTCATCCAGATTGACAATGGAAGCGGATTTGATGTGATCTTTGTCAACAACAACCTGGATATCAACCGATTGATTGTTCAGTGTAATTGAAGATGTGTAAACACCTGCGGTATAAGCAGAAGCCGGGGATGTTTGCACATCTTTTTTGCTTGAGCCGATGACGAAAAGGATAAAAACAGCGGCTGCAATAAGAATAATGAGGACGAGAAGAAATCTTAAAAGCTGTCGGAGCCTGAAAACAAAAATGCGGGTATCACTTTGCATGGAAATCCCTCCGTAAAAATGTTAATATATGTATATGAAAAACTGATGTTAAATATGAGAGGAGAACAGAATGTCACTACAATTGATCCTGGGAGGCAGCGGAACGGGCAAATCCACCAGACTGTATCAGATGATTGTCGAAAGATCGGTACAGTTTCCTGATGAAAAGACGCTGTTGATCGTGCCGGAACAGAAGACCATGCAGGCACAGAAGAATATTGTTATGCATCATCCGCGGCATGGTGTGATGAATGTAGATGTACTGAGTTTTGAACGTCTGGCCTATAGAATTTTTGAGGAGCTGGGGCTGAATCAGAAGGAAATTCTCGAAGATACCGGCAAGAGTATGATTATCCGAAGAATTTTGACGGAGCATGAAGAAGAACTTTCTGCCTTCAGAGGCAATATACGCAAAAAGGGTTTTGTGGACGAAGTGAAGTCTATGCTGTCGGAGCTTTTACAGTACGGCGTGACGCCGGATATTCTCAGAAAGCGAAGCATGGAAATGGGGACTGAGTCTGTTTTATATGCCAAATTGCAGGATATAACAGTGATTTATGAGGCTTTTCTTGACAGGATCCATGAAAAATATATGACAACGGAGGAAGTGCCGGATCGGTTATGCGATGTGATTGAACAATCCGATATGATTCGCCGTGTGCACGTATTTCTGGATGATTTTACCGGTTTTACACCCATTCAGTACCGTCTGATGACCCGCATTCTGCAGTTGGCACCGAGGGTAGTGATGACGCTGAATGTGGATGTTTCGGAGAATCCGTATCAGACCGTTTCCATGGAGCACCTTTTTTACCTGCCGAAGGATACGATTTTTCAGTTGGAGCGGATCTGCCATGAGCATCAGGTGGCCAGAGAAGTGGACATACATCTTGAAGGCAATGAAAAGGGGCGGTTTGCCGAACATCCGGAACTGGTTGCCATGGAGAAGAATCTATTCAGAAAAAGGGCTGCGGCCCTGGCAGAAAAGCCGGAGGATCTGATGGCTTTCAGGCTGACATCACCGAATGATGAGATGGGTTTTGTGGCGATGAAGATTCATGAATATGCAGCCAGAAAGCATTACAGATACAGGGATATGGCTGTTGTAGCCAGTGACATGAATCTGTACCGCAGCAGTGCTGATTATTGGTTTAATAAGTATCAGATTCCTTGTTTCTTTGACGGCAGACGCAACATTTCGGGAAATATGCTGGTTGAATGGCTGCGGTCACTCTGCAGTGTTTTCCTTCAAAAATACAGTTATGCGTCTATGCTGCGGTATCTCAGAAGCGGCCTTACGGGTATTTCGGAGGAGGAGACGGACTGTCTGGAGGATTATGTGCTGGCGCTGGGCATCCGCGGCCATAGTAAGTGGACAAAGGTGTGGACGGCCAAAATGCAGGGAATGACCGATGAAGAGCTGGACAGGATCAATGGCATCCGGGAACGGCTGATCCTGCCCTTGGAAGCACTTTATGAAGTAAGCCGGAATAAGGAAAGTCGGACCGTCGATTTTATGCGGAGACTTTATTTGTATATACAGCAGCTGGGCATTCGAGGACAGCTGGAGGCATGGACTGCGTTCTTTGAGAAAAACGGGGATCTTTCAAGAGCCAAGGAATATGAGCAGATTTACGATGTGATGATCGAATTGCTGGAGAGAATGTACTTGATTCTCGGTCAGGAGCCACTTTCTATTCAGGTCTTTTCCGATGTGCTGGATGCCGGCGTCAATGATGTGCGGATTGGCATTATTCCGCCGGGAGTGGATCAGGTAACTTTTGGTGATATACGCCGAACAAGGCTGGAGAACATTAAAGTCCTGTTTTTTGTCGGCATGAATGATGGATTGGTACCACTTATGGAAAACGGCGGCGGTCTGCTGACAGAAATTGAGAGAGACCGTCTGGCATTGCATCACATTCATTTGGCACCAACGGCAAAGGAAAATACATGTACAGAGCAGTATTATCTTTATATGAATATGACAAAACCTTCTGAAAAGCTGATACTGACCTGTTCTGAGCAGGATGCAGCAGGGAAAGAGAAGCGGCCGTCCTCTATTTTTGACAGGATCAAAGCGGTTTTTCCGAAGCTGGTACTGGAACGGGTACACCAGACGGATACGGAAAAAGGAGATTTGATCCACAGTTATCAGTATATGATCAGAGGGCTTCGTGAGATCAGTGAGAATGGACAGATTCCCGAAGACTGGTTGGATGTCTATGACTGGTTTATGTCAAGGCCGGAGTATGCAGAGAAGACCAGACAGCTGGTGGAAGCAGCATTTTACAGGCATTGGGATGAGCAGTTGTCTCAGGCGGCTGTCAGGGCCGTTTACGGCGGGCAGCTGACGGGCGGTGTGACGATGCTGGAGAAATATGCAGCCTGTGCCTATGCCCATTTTCTTTCTTATGGACTCCATTTAAAAGAAAGGAAAATTTATCAGGTACAGGCGCCGGATATTGGCATGATCTTTCATCAGGCAATCGAACGTTTTTCACTGAGAATCGGACGGAGCGGCTATCAGTGGCGGACAATTCCGGATGAGATCAGGGATCATCTGGTGGAAGAATGTGTCAGCAGCGTTGTACTGGAATATAATCATTCTGTGATGCAGGACAGTATGCGTGCCAATTATCTGACTGAGAAAATCATGCGCATGACCAAACGAACCATCTGGGCACTGCAACAGCAATTGAAGAAGGGGGATTTTGAACCGGTCGGATATGAAGTCCGTTTTACGACGGAACTTGAGAATCAGCAGATGCATTTGTCTTACGGGGATCGGGGCGTCATGTCTTTAAATGGCAAGATTGACCGAATGGATCTGTGTGAGGAAGATGACAAAGTTTATCTGAAGATTATAGATTACAAGTCTGGACGTACAAAGTTCGATCTGGCATCTGTCTTTCATGGTCTGCAGCTGCAGCTGATGGTCTATATGAATGCGGCACGTGAGGAACAGCAGCAGAAAAAGAAGCAATGCATCGTTATTCCGGCGGGAATTCTGTATTATCACATTGATGATCCTTTTGTGACATCAGACAATTTTCGGGATTTTGCGGGCAACCAGCCTGTCGGTTCAGATGAGCAGAATGAAGATTATTCGGATTCATCCGGTGCTGCAGAGGATGTGTTTTCAATTCTTGAACAGCTGGCGGTGGATGGTCTTGTGCTGGATGATGACGATGCTGTTCGACATATGGATCATCACCCGGAGGAACCACCGAAAGTTCTTCCGGTCAAGATAAAAAAAGACGGGACATTGTCTGCATTATCCAGTGCAGCAGCACCGGAGAATTTTGAAGTGCTTTCATGGCATGTGAAGCGGACAACAAAGCGATTAGGGGAAAAGATTTTTTCAGGTGATATTTCCGTACATCCTTATCGGTACGGAACACAAAAGGCCTGTGATTACTGCAGCTTTAAGTCGGTATGCGGTTTTGATCCGGCCTTTGATGGATTTGACTGGAAGCGCCTGAAAAAAATGAATAAAGACGAGATCTGGGAAGCAATCAGAAAGGAGGCGGGAGAATGAGTATTCAGTGGAGTGAAAAACAGCAGGCGGTCATTGATGCAAGGGGCTGTTCTGTGCTTGTATCAGCGGCAGCCGGTTCAGGCAAAACCGCAGTCCTTGTGGAAAGATTGATCCGATTACTGACGGATGAAAAGCATCCGGTGGATATTGAGCGCTTGCTTGTGGTGACATTTACCAATGCGGCTGCAGCGGAAATGCGTGAACGTATTGGCAGAGGGTTGGATCAGAAATTGATTGAAGAACCGGATCACACAGCATGGATCCGGCAGAAGCTTTTATTGCCCTGTGCCCAGATCTCAACCATTCACAGTCTCTGCCTGAAAACAATCCGTGAACATTTTGAAGTACTGGATCTGGATCCGTCCTTCAGACTGGGAGATGAAGCTGAACTGAAGCTTTTGAAATCCGATGTGGCAGAGGATGTGATGGAGACTTATTATGCATCAGAAAACAGGGCCTTCAGAGCTTTTGTGGATCGCTATGCCAACGGCAAGACCGACCAGGGAATTGCAGAAATGATCATTGCGCTGTATGATTATTCAAGAGGATTTCCGTGGCCGGAATATTGGCTGAAGCATTGTCTGGCGGCTTATTCGACAGATGAAGCGCATAATGGAGCCGATCAGGTGAAAGAATTTGCCATGATGCAGCTGAATAATGTTCTGACCAAATATCTGCCGCTTTTTGAGGAAGCCCGGGCATTCTGTCTTGAGTCCAATGGTGTGGAAGCCTATCTTCCGGTGATCGAGGATGACAAAAAGTGGTTTCAGATGCTTGGTGAGTCGGAAGATTATGACGGCAGCAGAGAAATTTTGCACAAGATCGTCTGGAAACGTCTGCCGAGAACGGCGGCGTCCGTTGACCCGAAGATTAAAGAGAAAGTGAAGGACATTCATGCGGATTTCAAATCAGAGATAGAAGGGCTTAGGGATGGCTATTTTGTACACACATTTGAAGAACTGAAGGCGGAGCTGACTTATATCCGCCCGTCGGTCAGGATGCTGATCGAATTGACAGAAGTTTTCGGACAGCAATTTATGGCGGTAAAGAATGACCGGAATATGTTGGATTTTTCAGACCTGGAACATTATATGCTGCAGCTTCTGGCTGATTTTTCAGAAGATGAACAGGGGCAGATGCAGGTGAAACCGACATCTGCTGCGGATGAACTCAGTGAATTTTATGAAGAAGTTGTCTGCGATGAATATCAGGACAGCAATCAGGTACAGGAATTGATCCTCAGCCTTTTGTCCAGAGAACGCAAAGGTCAGTATAATCGTTTTATGGTGGGAGATGTGAAACAGAGCATTTATCGTTTTAGACTGGCAGATGCAGCTATTTTTATGGAAAAATATCACCATTATGCTCTTGGAGAAAGTCAGAAAACAAGGCAGCGTATTGATCTTTCACAGAATTTCCGAAGCAGGGAAAGTGTACTTTCTGGCGTGAATTATATTTTCCGTAAGATCATGAAGAAGAGTCTCGGCGGGATTGACTATGATGATCAGGCAGCTCTTTATCCGGGAATGGCATTTCCGGAGGCAAAAGGCAAAAATATTGCGGACAATACGGAACTTCTGTTTCTGAAGGGAGACGGTGAGACGACGGATCCGGATGATGAGAGCTTGGATTCTGTGGAGCTTGAGGCGAAGCTGGCGGCAGTCAGGATCCGGGAAATGACAGATCCGGAGCATGGAATGGATATTTATGACGGTGCGCTTGGAGATTACAGGAAAGCTGGGTACAAAGATATTGTCATACTTCTTCGGACGGTGACAGGATGGGCTGAGAAGTTTGTGGATGTGCTGGCTTCAGAGAATATTCCTTCCACGGCTGAAATGTCCGCCGGATTTTTTGACACGCTGGAGATACGGACAATGCTTCAGTTCCTGGCAATTGTCGATAATCCGGGGCAGGACATCCCGCTGGCAGCGGTTTTGTGTTCGCCGATCGCCGGTATTTCTTCGGAAGAGATGGCTCTGATCCGTTCCAAACATTCAGAAGGCAGTCTGTTTGGCGCATGTATGGCATGCAGTGAAGAGACACCGGGAGCAGCAAAGCTTAAAAAGTTTCTTGCGATGTTTCATGATATCCGTCGAGCTTCTGTTTATCTGGAACTGCATGAGCTGATCCGCTATATCTATGATCGGACAGGCTATTATGATTATGTTCAGGCTTTGCCGGGGGGCGAAAGGCGAAAGGCCAATCTTGATCTGCTGCGTGAGCGGGCAGTGGCTTATGCGGCCGGCAGTTACAGCAGTTTGTTTGACTTTATGCGATATATTGAACAGCTCAAAAAGAACCAGATTGATTTCGGTGAGGCGGTGATGCCTGAAAATGACAAAGGCCGTGTACGGATCATGAGTATCCATAAGAGTAAAGGGCTGGAATATCCCATTGTTATTCTGGCCGGACTGGGCAAAAAATTTAATTTTCAGGACAGCATCAGCAAGCTGGTTATGCATGCAAAGAGCGGCATCGGGCTGGATGCGGTCAATCTTCAGACCCGCAAAAAGATGACATCTGCCTATAAGAAATTTATTGCGGCCCGACTGAATCTGGAAACGCTGGCAGAGGAGCAGAGGATTTTATATGTGGCTATGACCAGAGCCAAGGAAAAATTGATTATGACCGGCATGGAGAGCCTGAAAAATACCGACAAAAAGCTTGAAATCTGGCAGAGAAACAGTGGAATTTTGGGTGAAGTTTTTCCTGACTGGATGCTGACATCCGCCAGGTCTTATCTGGACTGGATCATGCCGGCTGTAATGAACGGAGAAGCCGAGAACATTGTGACGCTCAGAATGGTGGATATCCGTGCCCTTGCCGGCCGTGAAGTGGGGCGCGTTATAGATAAAAAATGGCAGAAAGAAGAACTGCTTCAGCGAAAGCATACTTTGTCCGATGTGTCGGAGACAGACGTTTCTAAACGACTTTTCGGGGAAGAAGGATGGCAGTATCCTCATAAAGCATTATTATTAGTCAAAGGCAAATATTCTGTTTCAGAATTAAAAAAATATGCCATGGAAGCAATCATGGAAGCGGAACCGGCACCGGGGATGGCCCTGGCTGAAAAGCAATCAGAAACAGAAGAGGCGTTGCCTGATTTTATGAAGGATAAGGAAGTGGATGAAACACACGAAGTTTCGAATGTCGGGGCTTTCCGTGGTACAGCTTATCACAGGGCACTGGAACTGATCGATTTTGCGGGGCGTCCCGATGAAAGAGATGAAGCATGGCTGCACAGTCAGCTAAATGCGATGACATCCGCAGGGCGTTTATCCGGAGAGCAGAGGCAAAGTATCAGGATTCGGGATATCGCTGATATGGTGTTTTCAAATCTGGGGCTTCGAATGGCAGAGGCGGACAGACGTCATGAATTATATCGTGAAGCGCAGTTTGTTATGGGTGTGCCGGTATCCGCACTGTATCCGGAAGTGGACAGTGAAGAAACTGTTTTGATACAGGGAATCATAGATGCTTATTTTGAAGAAAATGGGGAACTGATTCTGTTGGATTACAAGACCGACCATGTCTCAAAACAAGACGGTGCAGATATTTTGAAAAAACGTTACAAGCGGCAGCTGGATGATTATCAGCAGGCACTGGAGCAGATGCTTCAGAAAAAAGTCCGTCAGAAATTGATTTACTCATTTGCATTAAAGTGTTGGATTGAAATTTAGAGAATCAGCCATAAACAGCCGATTGCCGGATATATTGTGGTCTATGAGATAAAATGAATCGGGAATAATATCTGCGAAAGCGGGGAGACTCTTTGTTGAACAGGAGATGAACCGAATCGTGGAAAGAGATATTCTGAATAGAAAGATAACAAAGAAAAATGGTGAAAAGGTGCCAATTCGGACACTTAAACTGCAGGAACAATTAAAATACGAGATTGCCGATGAACTTGGACTTTTTGACAGAATTATAGAAGAAGGCTGGGGTGCATTGACGGCCAGTGAATCCGGCAGAATCGGAGGCATCATCAAAAAGAAAAACAGTCAAAAGAAAAAGGAATAAAACAAATGGAAGCTTATACAGGATTTGCGCAGGTATATGATACATTCATGGACAATGTACCATATGATGAATGGGGAGAATATCTTGTTTCCCTGCTGAAAAAATATGGTGTGGAGGACGGCCTGGTTCTGGATATGGGATGCGGAACCGGAGCTATGACCCGTTATCTTGATGCCCATGGCTATGATATGACAGGCATTGATGTTTCGGAGGAGATGCTGACCATTGCAAAGGAAAAATCATCACCGGATATTTTGTATCTTCTGCAGGATATGCGGGAATTCGAACTTTATGGTACGATGCGGGCAGCCGTCAGTATTTGTGACAGTATGAATTATATTCTTGAGGAGGATGACCTTTTACAGGTTTTTTCCCTGGTGAATAATTATCTGGATCCGGGCGGTATTTTTATATTTGACCTGAATACTGTTTACAAGTACCAGGAAATCCTTGGAGAGCAGACCATTGCGGAAGACCGCGAGGAATGCAGCTTTATATGGGATAATTTTTATGATGAAGAAGAAATGATCAATGAATATGACCTGACAGTTTTTGTTCAGGAAGAGGGCGATTTGTTCAGACGTTACTGCGAAACCCATTATCAGAGAGCTTATTCACTGGAGACAGTCAGAGCATTGATTGAAAAAGCAGGTATGGAGGTACTTGCAATTTATGATGCTTTTACGTATAATAAACCGAAGCCTGATAGTGAAAGGGTTTATTTTGTAGCAAGAGAGCACGGAAAAAAGACCGTTTAAAACGGATGGAGGAATAGAAAATGTCAGATTATATTGTACATGCTTCGGGAGCCGGCAACCAGGTCAGAATTTTTGCGGCATCCACAAGAGATTTAGTAGAGAAGGCCAGAGAGATACATAACACGAGCCCGGTGGCGACAGCTGCTCTGGGACGTCTTCTGACTGCAGGTGCCATGATGGGCAGCATGATGAAGGGTGAGAAGGATCTTCTGACACTGCAGATTCAGTGCAGCGGGCCAATCGGAGGTCTGACGGTGACTGCAAAGTCCGATGGCACTGTCAAGGGATATGTGAATAACCCGGATGTTATGCTGCCTCCGAACAGCAAAGGCAAGCTGGATGTAGGCGGGGCCCTGGATCTCGGTGTTTTGAGTGTAATCAAGGATATGGGTATGAAAGAGCCATATGTTGGGCAGACGCAGCTTGTATCCGGAGAGATCGCGGAAGATCTCACCTATTATTATGCGACCAGCGAACAGATCAATTCAAGTGTGGCTCTGGGTGTTTTGATGGAGAAGAATAATACAGTGAAACAGGCAGGCGGTTTTATTCTTCAGCTGATGCCGTTTACAGAAGACGCAGTGATTGATAAACTGGAAGAGAACGTGAAGAAGCTCCCTTCTGTAACAACGATGCTCGAGGAAGGCGAGACACCGGAGGGCATGATCCGCCGTGTTCTGGATGGCTTTGATGTGGAATTTTATGAGGAGACACCAACGGGTTATGTTTGTGACTGTTCCAAGGAGCGTGTTGAGAGAGCCATTATCAGTATCGGTAAGAAGGAAATCCAGGATATGATCGATGATCAGAAACCGATTGAAGTGAATTGTCATTTTTGCGGCAGACACTACGAATTTAGTGTGGATGATCTGAAGCATTTATTAAAGAAGGCTGTAAGAGCATAATATGTGGGCCGGTGCAGGAAACTGTACCGGTTTTTTTTATCATTAGAAGGGGTGCATGGCAGGAGAGTGTTGACGAATGGTTTTGACTGATGTCGGATGACTTATGGCATTGTCGATGAATCATCATTGATGAAGGGAAATGTCGCCGCTATAATATAAATACAAACAAAAGTTCACGGCCGGAACAAAGTTAAGGATATGGGGAGGAAGATCATGCATCAGTCAATTTTAACATACGGGGAGTTTGTGACATATATTCGGGAGAATGTAGAGGCCGTTTTGAACGAGGACAGAGAAGCGGAAGTTGTTTTAACGGAGGTTGAGAAGAATAATGGCGTGATGTCGGAGATTATGACGATCCGGCAGGAGAGAGAGAACTTTGCACCGGTTTTTTACATGAGAGATATTTATGAGCAGTATCTTCGGGGAATTTCACCGGATGACTTGGCAGAGCAGATGGTCAGCATCTGTCGGCAGCAGGAGGCAGACGGTTTGTCGGTGAATGGCGCTTGGTTTGAGCATTTTGAGAATGTCAGGGAGCATATTATCCTGAAGGCAGTGAATTATGAGAGAAACAGTCGTCAGCTCACAGACTGTCCTTTTATCAAGGCGTTAGATCTTGCAGTGACATTTCGGGTATTAGTCGAAGAAGAGCAGAGTCGAATCGGCACAGTTTTGGTCAGCAATGAGATGATGAAGTGGTGGCATGTGTCAGAGACGGATCTTTACAAGACAGCGGCAGCGAATATGCAGAGACTGTGGAAGGATGTATTGGAGCCGATACAGGATATGGTTCATGAGATGGCAGAGGGGCCGATGGCTGAAGCTTATGATGCATTTCTTGAGGAGAGGCCGGAGACAGGAACGATGCCACTTTATGTATTGACGAATGAGATCCGGCTGAACGGAGCTTCGGTTTTGTTTTATACAGATTGTCTGAAGCGCTTTGCGTCCGACATTGAGAGGGATTTCTTTGTGCTGCCCAGCAGTATTCATGAAGTTCTTTTGCTGCCGGTTATGGACGAGATGAGTGCCTGGGATCTGAGACAGATCGTGGGGACGATGAATCATCAGGTGGTATCGGATGAAGAAGTGCTGTCAGACCATGTTTATCGATATTTACATAAGTGCAATAAGCTGATTATTGCCGCATAAGGCTTTTTATAGAATTTATTATTGTAACTTTCTAAAATCAGACCTTGCGGTTCGGGACAATATAGGCTAGAATGTATACAGGCGTTTTTTCAAAAATCGTGAGAAACGTTAGGATCGAATAATTAAAAGGAGTGTATACGATAGAATGAAGTTCATTAAAACACCTGTAAAGGGCATGTGCGATATGCTTCCTGCAGATATGCGTCTCAGAGAACATATTCTGCAGATGATCAAGACCAGCTATGCATCCTATGGTTTTATGCAGATTGAAACTCCAGTTATGGAACATATAGAGAACCTGACATCCAAGCAGGGCGGTGACAATGAGAAATTGATCTTCAAGGTGATGAAGAGAGGTGCTGATTTGACAAGAGCAATCGAGGCAGGTAAGCAGGAGTTTGCAGACAATGGTCTCCGATATGATCTGACAGTTCCGCTGGCGAGATATTATGCGAATAACAAAGAGAAGCTGCCGACACCGTTTAAGGCCCTTCAGATTGGTAATGTATGGCGTGCAGATAATCCTCAGAAGGGACGTTTTCGTCAGTTTACACAGTGTGATATAGATATTCTCGGTGATGATACGAATCTGGCAGAGATTGAGCTTATAGCTGCAACATCTGATATGCTGTCACAGATTTTCAGTGAAGTGGGCATTACAGATTTTACGATCCATATCAACGACAGACAGATTCTCCGTGCGGCTGCATTGCAGGCAGGTTTTGAAGAAGAGGCTATTGGTTCTGTGCTTATTTCACTGGATAAGTACGACAAGATTGGCCTTGAGGGCATTCGCAGGGAACTGATTGAGAATGGTTATGCAGAAGATGTTGTAACACGTTATCTTGCAATTTACGAATCCCTTCAGGGTGATGTGACATGCGGTGATTTCTGCAGTGATATTGCAGAGAACTACCTTGACAGAAAGGTTGTTGAGGGCGTAGATGATATTATTTCCTGTGCAAAGGCTATGATCAATGAGCATGTGAAGATTACATTTGATCCGACACTTGTGCGTGGTATGGGTTATTATACAGGCACAATTTTTGAGATCAGCATTGACGGATATAATTTCTCTATTGCAGGCGGCGGTCGTTATGACAAGATGATCGGCAAGTTCTGTGGACAGGATGTCAGTGCATGCGGCTTTTCCATCGGTTTTGAGCGTATTATCACGATCCTGAAAGACAAGTTGGAGACAGTGACACCTGTTTCGGAGAAGAATCTGGCAATTCTTATCGGCAAGAATGTGCCCCTTGACAGAAAGCTCGAGATCTTTAAGCGTGCAAAGGCACTTCGTGCAGAAGGAACAACTGTTACGATTCAGCCGATGCGCAAGAATATGAAGCAGCAGATTGAGAAGCTCGAAGCAGAAGGCTTCAAAGAATTTGAAAAAGTTTATAATGATTAATATTTATACAAAAGAGCAGAGAGAGGAGTCTTAATATGGCTGAATCAATGAGTGGTATGAAACGTACCCATCGTTGTGCAGAATTAAGTAAAGCTCAGGTTGGACAGACTGTCACAGTGATGGGCTGGGTACAAAAGAGCAGAAATAAAGGCGGCGTTGTATTTGTCGATTTAAGAGACAGATCAGGTATTTTGCAGATTATTTTTGAAGAGAATAAGTGTGGTACTGAGATCTTTGAAAAGGCAGGCAAGCTCAGAAGTGAGTTCGTTATCGCTGTTACAGGTCAGGTATGTGAACGTGCCGGTGCTGTGAATAAGAATCTTGCAACAGGCGAGATCGAGGTTATTGCAGAGCAGCTGAGAATTTTATCTGAATCCGAGACACCGCCATTTCATATTGAAGAGAACAGTAAGACAAAGGAAGAACTTCGTTTGAAATATCGCTATCTTGATCTGAGAAGACCGGATATCCAGAAGAATATTATGATGAGAAGCAGAGCTTGTGCTGTTATCAGGAATTTTCTGACAGAAGAGGGCTTTCTTGAGATTGAGACACCGATGCTGACAAAGAGTACACCGGAAGGTGCAAGAGATTATCTTGTTCCAAGCCGTGTCCATCCGGGATCTTTCTATGCACTGCCTCAGTCACCGCAGCTGTTCAAGCAGCTTCTGATGGTATCAGGCTATGATCGCTATTTCCAGCTGGCAAGATGTTTCCGCGATGAGGACCTTCGTGCTGACAGACAGCCTGAATTCACACAGGTGGATATGGAACTTTCATTTGTAGATGTTGATGATGTTATTGATGTAAATGAACGTCTTCTGGCACGTCTTTTCAAGGAGATCATTGGTGTGGATGTACCGCTGCCAATTCAGAGAATGACATGGCAGGAAGCAATGGATCGTTTTGGCTCAGATAAGCCTGATACACGTTTCGGTATGGAACTGAATGATGTCACAGATGTTGTCAGAGACTGCGAGTTCGCAGTATTTAAGAATGCAATCGCAGATGGTGGCTCTGTAAGAGGTATCAATGCAAAGGGACAGGGCACAATGCCTCGTAAGAAGATTGATGCACTGGTTGCTTTTGTGAAGGATTACGGCGCAAAGGGTCTGGCTTATATTGCCATCCAGCCGGATGGTTCGATCAAGTCTTCATTCGCCAAATTCATGAAGGATGAAGAAATGAAGGCATTAATTGCAGCTATGCAGGGTGAGCCTGGAGACCTTCTCCTGTTTGCGGCAGATAAGAACAAGATTGTATATGCGTCTTTAGGTGCACTGAGACTTGAACTGGCAGACAAGATGGGACTGCTCGATAAGAACCAGTATAACTTCCTCTGGGTAACAGAATTCCCATTATTAGAGTGGTCTGATGAAGAGAACAGATTCCAGGCAATGCATCATCCATTTACAATGCCTATGGAAGAAGATCTTCAGTATATTGATACAGATCCAGGCCGTGTACGTGCAAAGGCATATGATATTGTCCTTAACGGTACAGAAATTGGCGGCGGCAGTGTCCGTATTCACCAGGATGATATTCAGGAGAAGATGTTTGAAGCACTTGGTTTTACCAAGGAAAGAGCACACGAACAGTTTGGTTTCCTCTTGGATGCTTTCAAGTACGGTGTTCCGCCTCACGCAGGACTGGCCTATGGTCTTGACCGTCTGATTATGCTGATGGCCAAAGTAGACAGTATCAGAGATGTTATTGCATTCCCTAAGGTAAAAGATGCATCCTGTCTTTTGACCAATGCACCGGATACAGTTGATGAGAAGCAGCTTGAAGAACTTGGTATCCGTGTGAATGAAGCTGAACAGACAGAAGAATAATTGGTATTCAAGTTCAATTGAAATGTTATACATGAAAAGCAGAGTACCCAAAGGTGCTCTGTAGACAACAAAGGAGGTCGTGCATAAATGTACACATTTGATGAAATTCAGGCTGTAGACAGTGAAATTGCAGAAGCTATCCAGTTAGAAAAAGGAAGACAGAACCAGAATATTGAGTTGATCGCATCAGAGAACTTTGTAAGTAAAGCTGTTATGGCTGCAATGGGCAGTCCACTGA
>OLPF01001130.1_pt1 | contig 23907 bp, 23 predicted proteins | sample 1673121 | NCBI WGS metagenome assembly OLPF01 (sample SAMEA3136756, study PRJEB25190) | human gut metagenome
ATATGTTTAAAACCTTTTCCTAAAGAATATTTTAAGGTTAAAAAAGGATTTTTTCTCCAATTTTCAAAGTTTTCATCTAAAGCTTTTATCGACAACCCTACACGGCAATTATCAAAGTCTAGATCTGTGATTTTAACTTTAACAATTTCACCAATTGAAAGTACATCTTTAGGGTGATTTATCCTATCTTTCGAAATTTGAGATACATGAATCAATCCATCTATACCGGGAATGATTTTTGCAAAAGCACCGAAATCTGTAAGCCCAACAATAGTAACATCTATTATGGAACCTACGCTGTAGTCCCTTTTTAAAATGTCCCATGGATTTTCTTGGCTGTACTTATACGAAAGTGCAACTTTGCCTTTTTCTTTGTCAATATCTACAACCATAACCTCAACATCTTGACCTATACTCAATACGTTTGAAGGGTGCTTAACTTTAGTCCAGGCAAGTTCAGAAGTGTGTACCATTCCATCAACTCCGCCAAGGTCAACAAACGCACCATAAGGAGTAAATGACACTACTTTACCTTTTAATTTGTCGCCAATTTGAACTTTTTCAAAAAACTCTTCTCTTTCTTTTTCCCTTTTTTCTTCTAAAACAGAACGAATTGAACCTACAATACGTCTTTTTTGCTTATTTACTTCTATTATTCTAAAGTTAACAGCTTTTCCTTTAAGCTCTTCCAATGGCTCTTTTCTGCTCAGTGTAGCTAAAGATGCCGGAATGAAAACTTTTATACCCTTACAAAGAACAATTATTCCGCCTTTCACCACTTCAGAAACTGTGCCAGACAAAATAGCTTTATCCTTCTCTGCATTTACAATTTCTTCAAGGCCTTTCATATTGTCAACCTTTTTCTTAGACAACATCATAGTTCCATCTTGATCATTGGTTTTCAGTATTAGAAGATCTAGCTCATCACCGATTTTAACAATGTCTTCACACCTAGCATTTGGGTCACTTGAAAGCTCTGAAACAGGAATAAACCCTGCGTGTTTTCTCCCAATATCTACATAAACTTCGCTGGGCGTGATGTTAACAACTATGCCCTTTACTCTGCTGCTAGTGTCCATGTTTTTTAAAGACTCTTCAAGCATCTCCTCAAAGCTCGATTCTACATCAACTTCATTGTTTTTATCTAACATTTTCTCCATCACACGTTTTACCTCCAATATTACATAAGCAGGTGTGGAAGCTCCTGCTATAATACAAATTTTTTTAGCTTTTTCTAAAACATCCTCAGATATTTCCTTAGCGTCTTCAACCAAAATAGTCCTGCAATATTTTTCACATATGTTTTTCAATTTCATTGTATTTGAGCTTTCCTTGCTGCCTATAACAACCGCTAAATCGGATTTTTTTGCAAGGGACATGGCTTCAACCTGTCTATTTTGTGTTGTGCTACATATTGTATCAAAAATTTTGCAATTTGTACAGCTATTTTTTAATATTGATAAACATTTTTCCCATTCATTAATGTTAAAAGTAGTTTGTTCAACAACCAAAATCTTTGAATTTTTGTTAAATTCGTTACTTTCTATAAAATCCTCCAACTCCACAGAGTTAGCTATTACATAGCACTTACTGTTACAATTACCAACAATTCCATCCACCTCAGGATGGTTTTCATTTCCAAAAATAAGAATGACGTCATATTTATCATTTTGAACAATTTTGTGAATTTTATTTACAAAAGGACAGGTGGCATCAACGTAATTAATATTTAATTTTTGAACTTTTTCAATCAAATTTTTAGAAACTCCATGAGCTCTAATAACCAGCGTATATCCTTTTGGAACTTCTTCAGGCGAAGCAACTGTTAATACTCCACTTTTTTTCATATTATTAATAACTTGCGAATTGTGCACGACAGGTCCAAGTGTACAGACATTTTTATTTTGCTTCACTAGGTCATATATGATTTTTACAGCTCTATCTACACCAAAACAAAAACCTGCATTTTCAGCAATGATTATACTCAAATTTTTTCCCCTTAGTTTTTATTTATAATATTATAGTTCAAAGATAAATAAAAATCAATTTAGTAATACCAAATGTTTTAATCTGCATACTTATAATTATCTTAAACAACTACACATTTAAAATAGAAGGAGGCATGTCAGTATAATAAATGCTGGCAAAAATTATGATAAATAAAGAAAAAATTTTTTTAGAGTATGATGAAAATGATGACATTGGCAATAAAGTTGAGACAAGTAATACTTTAAGTACGAAAACGAATATAACTGACAAAAAAATGCTCATTTTTCAAGTTTTAACCTGCTTGGTGGCGTTGATTTCTGTTTTAATTCTGAAATATTTAAACTACAGCCTGTATGAGGACGTTAAAAGTTGGTACAACGAAACTCTGCACAGTTATGTAATAGATGTAAAGGAGCTTAAAAAAATGCCAATAGGAAAATATAAATATTTTAACAAAAAAGATACCTTTTTAGCAGATGTTCCTCCGGTTTTGCTATCTGTCCCTGTATCAAGGCCACTTAAGTCAGGTAACATTACTTCACGTTTTGGAAAAAGGAAGGACCCTTTTACGTTTAAAGAAAAAATGCATTCCGGCTTAGACATAGGCGCAGTGAACGGCGAAGCTATACATGCTATACTTCCTGGCGTAGTGGCAAAGGCTGAAAAGATGGGAGCATATGGAAACTGTGTGGTACTGAACCACGGCAACTGCATTCAGTCATTATATGCTCATTGTGAAAAAGTTTTGGTAAAAGAGGGCAATGAAGTTAACAGAGGACAAGATCTAGCTTTAGTCGGGCATTCGGGACGTGCTACAGGAAACCATTTACACTTGGAAATTTTGATAAATGATGTTAAACAGGATCCGGAAAAATTTTTAGAAAATGCAAATGTTTAGCTTATGATGTTTAAAATATTTAATTTAAAAATAAAAATAGAATATAGTATGTTGGCGTTTTTGGCTTTTATTATTTTTATTGATAAAAGCAATTTTTTATTTCTAGGCATATTAGCGGCGTTAATACACGAAATTGGTCATTTAATTTTCATGAAAAAAAAAGGATATAACGTGAATGAAATTTCGTTTAATTTATTCAATGCTAATATATTGGACCTTAATCGCGTAAACAGAAGGATATCTGATGACATATTAATTTTAGTTTCAGGACCTTTTTTTAACTTGATATTTTTTATATTGTTTCTCTTTTTATATAAAATTTTTTTAATAAAAGCACTTTTGTACTTTTCATTTGAAAATTTATTTTTGTGTGTATTCAATTTGTTGCCGATTCATTCGCTAGACGGCGGGCAGTTGCTTTTTCTATTGTTGTTACAAAAATTCAGCTTGGAATTTGTATGTAAAGTTTCCTTTATAGTTTCTGTTATTGGTTTGTACTTACTTACAACAGTAGGTTTTTACGCATTTTTTACATCAGAATATAACTTTTCTTTACTTGTATTGTGTTTTTACCTTTCATTTAAAATATTAAACGAAGGTTGTAATTATATTTGATGTAGTTAAAATGATACAAACAAAAGAGAAATTGTTGATTATTTTAGTTGACTTTTAATTAATTGTGCTTTATAATATATTTCGTGGATGAAAGGAGTGGTTTTTTTGAATAAGAGTAACAAAGGAAATGATCTTAATCCGGACATGCTTGAAAATGTGTCAGGTGGAAAACTTGTACGAATAAGAGATAATAATGAATTTGAAAAAGCAGCATTAGAGAAGTTGGGTTTTAAAGTACTGAAGTTATCAACAGGGGAGTACTACTACGAGAAGAGGGGTAAATAATGGATTTTTTGAAGTTTATTAAGGGAAATAATGACCTTTTAGACGAAGCTAAATCTTGCAAGTCTAAGGAAGAACTACAAGATTTAATGAAAAGAAAAGGTATTGTTATTAAAGGTTTAAAGATAGATGAAATATATGATTATGTAAATAATTTGCATAATCAGCTTAAAGATGACGCGCTAGAAGGTGTAGCGGGTGGAAGCGGTAGGGACAAAACTGTAGCTAATATAAATGAAAAATTAGATCCATCTTCTTTAAAGGGTACACCTGTCCCTTTGACAAACCAAGAACTCTCCGACCTCTTGGTTGCAAACCCAGAAGCAAAGATTTTTTTAGATGAAAAAACAAACACTTGGTATAAGTTGACAAAATGATCTTGCAGTTGTAATACCGATTAAAAACGAGGAGGGGAAAATTATGAATGCGTATGATTTTACTAAGAAGTATCCACAGATAGTAAAAAAGGCAGAACAGTGTAAAAGCTTTGAGGAGTTTGAAAGCTTAGTAAACGAAAACAACGTAAATTTTGAAAATACAGATTTGAAGCAAATATATAAACTTTTGCAAAAGGATGAGGAACTATCTGAGGACGTTTTGAATAACGTTGCAGGAGGAGTCCGCAAAAAAGAGGTTGTTGTAAAAATAAAAAAGATAGAACCTATGACATCGCCCACGCAACCTAAAGTTGTAGTTCCTGAAAATAAAACTGTACAGCCGGTGGGAGGGGGAGGAAATACAAATGAAAATGGACTTGAATAAAATTGATGGGGAATTAATTGGATTATTAAAGAAATGCAAAAATGAGGAAGAGTTGAAAAAACTTGCAGAAGAAAGAGGAATAAAACTAAATAAAAGCGAATTACATCAAGCTTTTACGTTTCTTAATCAAGATGAAGAATTAAACGAAGATATGTTAGAGAACGTTGCGGGAGGTGCTGCAAAAAAAGAGGTGGTAGCTTCAGATTTCACTAAAATAACAGATGAACAAGCGCTGAAAGCTATAGATAAAGGTCAGAAGGTTATCTATCTGGATGAAGGACAATATGCTGTAAGCAATGGAAAAGGTGTGAGTGATATAAAGATGTTTGAGGCTGGTTATTATCTTTGCAAATAAAAATTATTAAATTTAGTCTATCTTGAATGTCAACAGATGCTGTGACGTTTGAGATGGGCTTTATTTTTTTGAGATTTGATTATTTTTATTGAAAAAACGAAGTAAATAATATAAAATATAGTATATACGCAAAATGTACAGATTTAAAAAGCAGGTGAAAGTTTTGTCTTTAAAATTATGGAAAGTTTTAGATTTAAATAAACAAAATGCAGTAAATATATCGAATAAATACAACATACCGATTTTTACCGCGATGCTGTTAGATATATATAAAGTAAGTAACATAGAAGATTACATAAACTTAGACTACGAAAGATTTAAGTATGTAGACTTTACAGATATGCAAAAAGCTGTGGATAGAATCAAAAAAGCGATTAATAACTTTGAAAGAATTTGCATTTGCGGTGACTACGATGCAGATGGAGTAACAGCTACAGCGTTGCTTTATTCTTATTTAGAGGGACTTGGCGCAAATGTTATTTGTCATATACCTAAACGCCACGAAGATGGATATGGGTTAAATACAAATATAATCGATGAGCTTAAAAGCAAAGAAGTTAACTTGATAGTTACTGTCGACAACGGAATATGTGCAGTAAAAGAAATATCTTATGCAAAAACTTTGGGCATAGATGTTGTAGTTACAGATCACCATAGGCTGCCGGAAGAATTGCCCGAAGCTGTAGCTATAGTTGACCCGCAAAGGGAAGAAAACAATGAACATAAAAACTTAGCGGGTGTAGGGGTTGCATTTAAGCTTATTGTGGCGCTGGAGGAAGATGCAGATATTGGTTTTTTACTGGAAGAATATGCAGAACTTGTTGCAATAGGAACAATAGGAGATATTGTGCCGCTGCAGGGTGAGAACAGGATTATAGCTAAAGTGGGACTGGAGTTTCTTAACCAGACGAACAAAGTAGGTCTGATAGCGCTTTTAAAGGAAGCAGGAATCTTTGAAAAGTACATAACTTCAACTGATGTAGCTTTTGGCATAGTTCCTAGAATAAATGCGGCCGGAAGGCTTAGCACAACAGATAAGGTTGTTGAGCTGTTAACTTGCGAAAATGAAGAAAAAGCACAATGTATTGCGAAAAGTTTAGAGCAAGAAAACAGTGAACGCAAGGCTTTGGGAAAAGAAGCGTTTGATCAAATAGAGGTAATACTTAAAAAAGAGCCGGAAAGGCTGTTTGAGAAAGTTATTATAGTTGACGGGGAAAACTGGCACCCAGGGGTTATTGGAATAGTTGCATCTAAACTGGTTGAAAGGTACTCAAAACCTGCTATAGTTATAACTCGTACAGGAAATGTAGCCAGGGCTTCAGCTAGGAGTATAGAAGACTTTTCCATTTACGATGCAATAAATTCATGTTCTTCTTATCTATTGAAATTCGGCGGGCACACAATGGCTGCTGGGTTCGATATAAATATAAGCGATATTGAAAGATTTAGAAATGATATAAGAGCTTTTACTGCAAATGTCGAAATGCCTTTTCAGACTTTAAATATAACATGCAAGCTGAACCCTGAGATGTTATCTTTAGACATAGTTGAACAAATAGGTATACTAGAACCGTTTGGAAAAGACAACCCACAGCCGATTTTTGGACTTTACAAAATGAAGTTGGAAAAAATCACTCCAGTAGGGAACGGAAACCATTTACGACTTACTTTTTCAAGAGATAATAAAAAAATTGTAGCCATGAAATTCTTTATGACGGAAAGTGAGTTTCCATACAGAGTTGGAGAAATTTTAGATTTAGCAGTTACTGTTAGCAAATCTCTTTATAATGGATCAGAGAGCTTATCGATTATTATAAATGATATGAAATTTTCAGATCTTAACCCGGAAAACTTGCTTATTCAAAAAAGAATGTATGAAAAAATAAAAAGAGGTGAAACAAAAGATGGTATACTAAGCGAAGTTGTACCTTCAAGGGACGATATTGCAACGGTATATAAGCTTTTGAAACAGAGAAAAGTTGACGAAGAAACAATAAATATTGAAATTTCTGGAGCTCGCTTTCAAAAAATAGGAATAAATTTTTGTAAGTTACTTTTGATTTTTGACATTATGGAAGAGTTGAAGCTAATAAACATAGAGAGGGAACCTTTACTTTTTAAAGTACACGTAAATAAAATGGAAAATAAAATAGATATAAATTCTTCTGTGATTTTGAAGGAGCTGAAAAGGCAGGTAATTTAAGATGAAAACAGATATGAAAGCCTTTTATTATGATTACGACAAACTCTTAGAGCTCTTAAAAAATAGTGATAGGGACTTTGACTATGAAACTATAGATAAGGCGTACCAAGTGGCAGCTAAAGCGCATTTGGATCAGAAAAGAGTTTCTGGAGTACCTTATATTTTACATCCAACTTCTGTTGCGTATATATTGGCAGAGCTTGGAATGGACACAGAATCTATAGCGGCAGCGCTCTTGCACGATGTGGTGGAAGACACAGCTGTGACCATAGACGATGTAAGAAATGAATTTGGAAATACCATAGCCAATCTAGTAGATGGAGTTACTAAACTTGGGAAAATTCCATTTTCCACAAGGGAAGAACAACAAGCAGAAAACGTTAGGAAAATGCTTGTCGCCATGTATGAAGATATAAGAGTAATAATAATAAAATTGGCCGATAGATTGCAAAACACCAGAACTATAGAGTGTATGCGACCGCAAAAAAGGCGCGATAAGGCTAGAGAAAATATGGAAGTCTATGCTCCTATAGCTCACAGGTTGGGTATAAGAGCAATAAAAGAAGAGCTAGAAGATTTATCTTTAAGGCAGCTTGACCCTATAGCTTACAAGGAAATACAGGATGCTTTGACTTTAAAGAAACAAAAAAGGGAAGCTTTTATTGAATCGATAAAAAGAAAAGTACGACAAAAGCTGTCTCCGTACATAAGAAATGTTCATCTGGAGGGTAGGGTAAAGAGCATAAATGGCATATATAGAAAAATGTTCATAAAGCATAAGTTGATGGAAGAAATTTACGATATATATGCTGTTCGGGTGATAGTAAGCAGTGTAAATGATTGCTATAATGCTCTCGGGATAATTCATGATATATATAGACCAATCCCAAATAGATTTAAAGATTACATTTCTACACCAAAACCAAATTTATATCAATCACTTCATACTACTGTCATAGGCAAAGAAGGTATACCTTTTGAAGTGCAAATACGCACTTGGGAAATGCACAGAACAGCTGAGTACGGAATAGCTGCGCATTGGAAGTACAAATTGGGCTTAAATGGTCCAAATAGCGGACTAGAAGATCATATTTCCTGGATAAAAGGTATGATAGAAAATCATAAAGAAAATGCACTTGATATTATAGGTACTATAAAATCGGACCTCATACCTGAAGAAGTTTTTGTTCTAACGCCTAAGGGAGACGTTGTAAGCTTGCCTTCCGGAGCTAATGTGATAGATTTTGCGTATGCTATTCACAGTGAAGTTGGAAATAAAATGGTAGGTGCAAAGGTTGATAAAAGGATAGTACCGATATCTTATGAAGTTAAAACAGGGCAGATTGTCGAGATACTTACAACTAAAGATACCAATAAAGGTCCAACTAGAGACTGGTTGAGCATAGTAAAAACCAGTGAAGCCAGAAATAAAATAAAACAGTGGTTCAAAAAAGAAAAGCATGAGGAAAATATAGCTGAGGGCAAATTGCAAGTTGAAAAAGAATGTCGGAAAATTGGCTTAGACCTTTCTCAAGAAGAAATACAAAAACTTGCTAAAAAGCTAGCAAAAGGCTTAAAATGCGAAACAGCCGATAGACTTTTTGAAGCCATAGGGTATAGTGGCATTCCTATGAGCAGGGTTGCACCTAGGATAAAAAATGAATACTCTAAAATAAAGAAAACAGTTAATACTCAAAAGGTGAAAGAAACTGCTATTTCTAAAAATAAAAGTATCAAAAACGGTGTAGTGGTCGAAGGTATTGATAATTGTCTGGTTCATTTCTCAAAATGCTGTAACCCAATACCTGGAGATGAAATTATAGGGTTTATAACGAGAGGACACGGTGTTTCTGTTCATAAAAAAAGTTGTTTAAATGTTCCTGAAAATATCACAGAATCAGATGAAAAAGAAAGATGGATTAATGTACATTGGAGACAAAATGAGAGTGATAACTTCAAAACAAACATTAAAATTATTGCGTCAGATTTTATAGGGCTTTTGGCGAGTATAACCTTGCAAATTTCAAAGTTAAATGTTTCAATTCACTCTATGACGTCCAATAAAACTAAGGACGGAAAAGTAAATATTAATATTACAATAACAGTTAAAAACAGAGAACATTTAAGTTCTATAATTTCAAAACTGTCAAGCTCAGAAAATATTATATCTGTAAGTAGGATTTGAGGTGAATATAATTGTTAGAACCGAAGAAAGACGAAGAAAATGCTTTAAAAGTTGAAATTTTTAAAGTAGGGCCTCTGGCAACTAATTGCTATCTTTTAACTGACAAAAAAACAAATAAAATGGCGATAATCGACCCAGGTGGAATCTCGAGTAAGTTGGACGAAAAGTTGACGCAGGGTGGAAAATGTGAATATATAATTTTGACGCATGGGCATTTTGATCATATAAGGAAAGTAAATAGGTACCAGAATTTAACTGGGGCCAAAGTGGTAGCAAATGAGGATGAGATAAATTTAATAAAAGATTCTGATTTAAATTTATCGAAAGACTTTTGTTCTAGACCAATAGAAGAGTTCAAAGTCGATTTGACTTTGAAAAATAATGACAGCATTTACCTTGGTGATATAGAAATAAAAATGCTATCGACCCCGGGACACACTGCTGGTAGTGCGTGCTTTATGGCAAATGGACTGATTTTTTCAGGGGATACCATAATGAAAAGTTCTATAGGTAGAACGAATTTTAAAACTGGCAACAGTGAAGATATGATTGAATCTGTAAAGAAACTTGCCATGTTAAAAGATCAATATATAATTTACCCGGGGCATGGGGACGTCACGGATTTATTCTCCGAAAAGAAAAATAACCCATATTTTAATTAGATAACTTAAGAGAACTGAATCAAGTAATTAAACTTGATTTTAAACGAACATTTATCTTTCATATTAGCAAAAATCGTTTTGTGGTTCTTTCTAGAAAGGATAGATTTTATGAATAATTTTTACTCACAAGATTCGAGTAGAAGATGGACGTTAGAAAGAATAAATGATGCAGCTAAAGTGGAACCTGAATATTTAATAAACTCTGTGGAAAGCCATTTTCATATAAAAATAGGCAAAATTATAGATTACATATTAAACGAGAAGGAAAATTGTAAGTTAATTTTAATATCTGGTCCATCGTCTAGCGGAAAAACAACTTTTTCAAATATGATAATTGAAAAACTTAAAGAAAATGGTGTATGGTCCGACATTTTTTCGTTTGATAACTTCTATAGAGGTTTTGATCATGTACCTGAACTGGAAGATGGATCTAAAGATTTCGAGGCTATAGACGGACTAGATACAGTTGAAATAAAAAAGAGTCTGACTGATCTAATAGAACATGGTGAATGTACAATTCCAACGTACGATTTTGCGGTAATGGCACCAAAAAAAGAAAGGCTCTTTTTAAAAGTTCCTAAAAGAGGAATAATAATTGCAGAAGGGTTACATGCAATAAATCCGGTACTTACAGAAGGTATTAACTCTGAAAACGTAGTAAGAATATATGTGGACTTAAAAGTAGGCATCAGAAGCGATGACAGTATATTTTTTCCGACTAAGTTTGTACGCTTGACAAGACGTGTTTTAAGAGATTATATACATAGAGGCACAGATGCTGAAAGAACTATATTGATGTGGAAAAATATAATTAGGGGCGAAAAACTGTACATAAGACCCATAAGGCAGTATGCAGATATAAAAGTTAATACTCTACATCCTTACGAGCCTTGTGTCATGGCGAAGGAAACTTTAAAGTTAATGAAGGATCTTCCAGGAGAAATGGATGTTAAAAAGTTTGTGGAAAAACTTAGTAAGTTTGAACATATAGACAAAAAATTAGTTCCAAAAAATTCGTTAATTCAAGAGTTTATTTAAAATATATTGATTTTTTTACGATAATGAGGTATCCTAGTGGGTAGTTTTTGTAAAAGGAAAAATAAAAATGATACCACAAGTTGAAAAATTAAAAAAAATGGCATTTATCTCAATGATTTCTGCATTTTATGTGGCATTAACATCATTTTCTGCATGTTTTGGAGTGGCTTATACCGGCATTCAACTTAGGCTTTCTGAAGTATTGACAGTTTTGCCTATATTTTCACCACTGTCTGTGCCGGGACTTGTAATTGGTTGTTTTATCTCAAACCTAGCAAGTCCACTGGGAATAGTCGATCTGGTTTTCGGAACAATATCAACTTTCATAGCAGCTATTTTTACTAGGCTTTTGAGGCACATAAAAGTAAAAAATATACCAATATTTGCACCACTGCCGCCGGTTATATTTGGTGCCGTGAGCGTTAGCTTAATGATTATATTTACTTCTTCTCAAAGATTTTCGTGGCAAATGTTTTTGCCTTTATTTGCAACTGTGGGTATAGGACAGTTTATAGTATGCTATATCCTAGGAGTACCGCTAATTATTATTTTAAATAAGTTGAAATTATTTTCAAATAGTTAAAGTAAAAGAAGGAGATGGAATTTTGGGTAAAAAACAAAAGTCTCTAAAAGATGTATCGGCAGTGAGACTTATAGTTTTTAGCTTTTTGTTTATAGTTATTTTTGGCGCAAGTATACTATATATGCCGTTTTGTTCCAGAGGATATAGTTACACGAGTTTTATAGATGCACTTTTTACAGCTACTTCGGCCACATGCGTAACGGGATTGGTGGTTTTTGACACTTTCACTAAGTGGACAATTGTAGGCCAAATAGTAATAATCCTGCTTATTCAGCTTGGAGGACTTGGCATTATAACATTTACGACAGGTGCTACTCTTCTGCTTCGTGGCAAGCTGGATATCAGGGACTTACAAATAGCCAAGGAACATACAAACGGCAAGGTGCTTGATGTTTCTAAATTAATAAAAGTAATTTTGATTTGGACGTTTGCGTGTGAAAGCATAGGAGCTTTAGCTTTAGCAATTAGATTTGTTCCGGAATACGGGGTCTATGGAATATGGCAGGCAGTTTTTACTGCTATTTCAGCGTACTGTAATGCAGGATTTGAAATTATGGGTTTCATAACGCCAGGTGAAAGTTTTACTCATTACGTTTCTGACCCATTAGTTTGTGTTACTATATCTTTGCTTATAATATCTGGAGGGATAGGGTTTATCGTCATTAGCGATATTGGCTCCTGCATTTCAAAAAAGTGGAAAAATAATAAAAGTCACCCACATTTAAAGCTTCACTCTATATTAGTTCTAATAATTACATCTATTTTACTGGTAGTTGGTACAGTACTGTTTTTGTTATTTGAATATGACAATACGTTAAAAGACTTAACCTTTGCGGAGAAAATTAATGCTTCATTTTTTCAATCGGCGAGTTTAAGAACGGCGGGGTTTTTCTCTATACCGATAGGCATGCTAAAAGATATAAGTAAAATTTTATCTATAGTACTTATGTTTATAGGTGCATCGCCGGCGTCAACAGGCGGAGGAATTAAAACAACCACTTTTATAATAATTATTATAGTGATTATAAGTATATTAAAGGGTAGGGAAGACGCCATTGTTTTAAGGCATAAAATAGCAAAATCTACAGTTTATAAATCCATCGCAATTGTTGGGTTATCGTTGTTTTTTGTTACATCTATAGTTTCGGCTATAAATGTTTTAGAGGAAAACATTCCTCTTATAGACATCGTTTATGAGGTGGTATCAGCATTTTCAACTACAGGTTTAACTGTGGGAATTACCACAAGTCTTAGCGATATTTCAAAAATTTTACTATCGATAGCGATGTTTATAGGGAGAGTGGGACCTATTTCTCTTATTTTAGCAGTTACTATAAAGCAACAAAAAAGAGGTTCAGAAAAGATTTTGCCTGAAAGTCAGGTTGTAGTAGGATAAATTTTATGGAGGTAGATTATAATGAATGAAAAATTTGGAAGTTCAATGAAAAAAAGAAAGTGGTTAAAAGTATTAATAAAGACAGTTTCAGTTGTGGCTCTAAGTGTTTTTGCGGTGTGGCTTATTTATGTGATATATTTTGATAGTAATATTATTGGTAGCTGGGAAACGGGAGATGAAAACTCTAAAGTAGTTTTAACGTTTACTCAAGACGGCACAGCTTCGTATGAGTCTGACTCTATAAAAGTAACAGGTAATTACGAGAAAAAAGAAAACAATAAAATTAATATAGATATAAAAGCAAATTCTAGGGACATTTTAACGGGTGAATATGATTGCATTGTTGTATCTAGTGCTAATGGAAGGAAACTGGAGCTCAAAGATAGTGATAATAATGTTGTTAAATATAGCCAACACAAAGAAGAACAGGGGAAATTAACTGTAAATAAAACTTTAGATTCGAACCTGCTGGGAAAATGGAAAAACGATGAACGTGATTTAGAATATGAATTTAAAGATAACTCTGTTGCAATTTTGAAAAACAAAAACATAACATTTAAACTTAAGTACAGTACGCAAGACGGAGAGATTACTTTGTTGCAAAATGCAGGAAGTAGGGCTCGCGAAAGTAAGATGTCATACAGCATAGATGGAGATGTAGTTACTATAGAGGATATAAAATTTAAAAAAGTAAATTAAACATTTCGCATAAAATAAGGTCTCAACATAAGTTGAGACCTTATCTGTTAATTCTTATCATAAAGTTTATTTACAGTTTTCACATGAGCAACTGCCATCATCATTATGGAGACTACAACTTGAAATTTTACCGACAAACGGTTCCGGGTCAATACCTTGCCGCTTATAATAGTCAGCTATAGCTGATTTTATAGCCTGTTCGGCCAGAACAGAACAATGTACTTTTACCGGTGGCAACCCATCCAAAGCTTCCATAACAGCCTTGTTCGTAAGTTTTAAAGCTTCCTCCAAGGTTTTTCCTTTTATAAGTTCTGTTGCCATCGAGCTAGTGGCAATAGCGGCACCGCATCCGAAGGTCTTGAAGCTTACATCTGTTATTTTGCCATCCTCAACCTTTATATACATTTTCATTATGTCGCCGCATTTCGGATTTCCAACTTCACCTATGCCGTTAGCGTCTGGCATTTCTCCAACATTTCTTGGATTTGAAAAATGATCCATAACTTTTTCGCTATACATAATTACACTCCTTTTTCGCCTTTCGTTATTTTTTCCCACAACGGAGACATCTTGCGTAAATTGCTTACTATTTGTGTAACATTTTCAATAATATAATTTACTTCTTCTAACGTGTTGAATTCGCTTAAGGAAATCCTCAAAGATCCGTGAGCAATTTCGTGAGGCAAGCCTATAGCGAGAAGAACGTGACTTGGGTCAAGTGAACCGGAAGTGCACGCAGAGCCCGAAGATGCGCAAATTCCTTTAGCGTCTAACATGAGCAACATCGATTCGCCTTCAATACCCTCAAAACACATGTTTATATTACCGGGAAGCCTTTTTGAAGGATGTCCATTTAGTCGAGACCTTTTTATTTTCGACAGTTCAGATATAACCTTTTCCCGAAGTGCAACTAATTTAGCGGTGTTTTCTTCCATGTGAGAACATGCTTCATCCAGCGCTACGCTGAGTCCAACAATGCCAGCTACATTTTCGGTTCCAGCTCTATGTCCATTTTCTTGCGCTCCACCCTCTATGAGGTTTTCAAATTTAACGCCTTTCTTTATATACAGAACACCTATCCCTTTAGGTCCGTGGAACTTGTGCCCAGATAAGGATAGTAAATCAATGCCTTGTTTTTTAACATCTATGGGCACATGTCCGGTAGCTTGTACAGCATCGGTGTGGAATATCACCTTTTTTTCCTTGCAAACAGAAGATAACTTACTTATATCTTGAATAGTTCCTATTTCGTTGTTTGCATACATGATGCTAACAAGTGCAGTATTGTCTTTTATGGCTTTTTTCAAATCATTTGGACTAACAAAACCGTCTTTATCGACATCGAGGTAAGTGACTTCAAACCCTTCTTTTTTTAATGCTTCTACTGTGTGCAAAACAGCATGATGCTCTATTTTTGAAGTTATAATGTGATTTTTACCGATTTTAGCTAACTTGCGAGCTACACCTTTTATTGCCCAGTTATCGGACTCACTTCCGCCTGAAGTAAAGAAAATTTCATCAGGTTCCGCGCCAATGCATTTCGCTATTTTTTCCCTGGCTTCGGTAACGGCTTTTTTCGCAACTCTTCCCATGGAATATATACTCGATGGATTACCATAAATCTCTTTGTAAAAAGGCAACATACTTTCAAGCACCGAAGATGTGACGGCGGTTGTAGCTGCATTATCCACATATACAATTTTATTCAATTCAATACCTCCTAAATAATTACAAATTTAATCTTAAGTTATTATTACTTAAACTTTTGCGCTTGGTTTCTTGCCAACTGGTCACATCTTTCGTTTTCTGCGTGACCGGCATGACCTTTTACCCAGTTCATTTTAACGTTATGCTTTTCCAGCAATGTTAATAATATTTCCCATAAATCTGAATTTAAAGCAGGTTCGTTTTTATTTCTTTTCCAGTTATTTTGTTTCCATTTATTTGCCCAGCCCTTATTTATAGCGTTGCAAACGTATTGTGAATCTGTGTAAAGCTCCACTGAACAAGGTTCTTTAAGCGCTTTGAGTGCTTCTATTACGGCCGATATTTCCATACGATTATTTGTAGTGCTTTTTTCGCCACCGGAAAGCTCTTTTTCATTCCCGTTATATCTCAAAATAACTCCCCATCCGCCAGGACCGGGATTTCCGAGGCAAGCACCATCTGTAAATACCTCTATCGTTTTCAATACAATTTTCTCCTAAATATTTTAAATTAATTTTATTATACCAAGAATTTCAAATTATACAATAGAAATTTAATACTTTTATAATGGTAAAAAGCACTCCATTTGAAGTGCTTTTTACCAATTTAAAATTAAAAAGAAAAGGAATTAAAAAATTTATTAGACATACGTGGCGCGCCAGAAGGGATTCGAACCCCTGACCTTTTGGTTCGTAGCCAAACACTCTATCCAACTGAGCTACTAGCGCATGTGCATTACATAATTATTGTAACATGAACATGAATGCATGGTCAAGAGCTAGGACGTATTTTCGTGCAAAACTTCAAAAAAACATAAAATAAATTTTAAAAATAGAAATAATGCATAAATCTTCTGTAATTTATTTCCTTTAAAATTCCTTTTAATTACATTTTAAGTCTTATTGTGTTACGTTAGTTTTAAACCAATGAAAAATATAAAATTACTATTATTCCCAATATAATTCTGTAATATCCAAAGGCTTTAAAATTATGTTTTTGAATGTAAATCATCAAGAACTTTATTGAAAATATCGAAACAAAGAAAGCAACGATTGTTCCACACAAGAGTATAGATAATTCTATATTAGAAAAATTTACTCCCATTTTCAGTATGTATTTTAAAATTTTGTAAGCACTTGCGCCGAACATCACAGGAATAGCAAGGAAAAATGAGTATTCGGTAGCTATGGAACGTGACGCACCAAGCAACAAAGCACCTACTATGGTTGCTCCGGAACGTGACGTACCTGGAATTAAAGCTAAAGTTTGGAATAGACCTATTAAAAAAGCGGTTTTGTAGCTTAATGAATTAAAACTTTTAATTTTAGGTTCTTTGTTAGAGCTTTCTATAGCTATAAAAATTATTCCATATACTATTAAAGTAACAGCAACAGTAAAAGGATTATAGCATTTATCGTGAATAAAGTCATCGAAAAGAAAGCCTATAATTGCAGCGGGCAAGCACCCAATAATTACTTTTGTCCACAAGGATAAGGTTTCTTTTTTTTCAGGAAGTTTTTTCTTATTGGAAAAAGGGTTTAGCTTATGAAAGTAAAGGTAAACTACAGCTAAAATGGAGCCAAGCTGTACAACAACCAAAAACATATCCAGAAAATCTTTAGAAACTTTTAATTTTAAAAATTGGTCAAAAAGTATCATGTGTCCTGTGCTGCTTATTGGTAGCCATTCCGTTATGCCTTGAATTATTCCGATGATTAACGCTTTGATGGTTTCAGTAAATAACATCTTATTTCTCCCTACATTTTATTTATAATATTATACTATACTTGCAACCAAAATAGTCAAGTTGAAATGTTTTTACTCTAATTGTATTTTTGAGGTACAACTTGGGGCGCAGCCCCAAAATCGCAAGTTGCGATTTTGTATTGCGTTGTTTCACAACGCAATTTGAAAAAATTTATTTTTTCAAGGGCTGCGCCAATCAGTTTATAAGAAATTTTGCATATGGAAGTAAACTATGATATAATTATTGTCGTTATTGAAATATGAAGTTTCAAAAGTAGAACCTTTACAAACAAAAGCGTTACAAGCTTTTAAGAAATATTTAAGTCCTCTTATGAAACTTTGTAATGGTTTTATATGAGGGCTTTATTTATGGAGTTGATTTCTTGGAAAACAAAAAAATTAATAGAAAACTTGCAAGAGAGAAAGCATTTTTATTTTTATTCGAGAGAAACTTTAACCACTACGAATATGATGAATTAGTTGAAATAAAGAGCGCTTGTGAAGAAAATTTTAAAGTTCCAGTTAGTTTTACAAAAGAGCTTTTTTTAGGTGCATTGCAAAATAAACATGTGATAGATGAACTAATAGATAAATATTCTAAATCATGGTCAAATAAAAGAATCTCTAAAGTTACCGGGGCAATATTAAATTTAGCTATTTTTGAAATGATGTTTAGGGACGATGTGCCTGACAGTGTAGCTATTAATGAAGCTGTAGAGTTAGCAAAAAAATATGGATCGAGTTCAGAACCAGCGTTTATAAATGGAATTTTGGGTTCGATAAGTAGAAAAGAGAAACCAAATGAATAGTTACCTTGGGATCGACACAAGCAACTACACAACTTCAGTGGCGTTGCTTCTAGAGGACGGCAGGGTGGAACAAGTAAAAAGGATTTTACCGGTAAAACAAGGTTCTATCGGACTTAGGCAGAACGAAACGATTTTCCATCATGTGAATGCCTTACCGAAAGTTTTAGATGAGTTGTTAAGTAAATTTAAAGGTGAAAGTCCAACAATAATGGCTATAGGAGCGTCTACAAGACCGAGAAACAGAGAAAGCTCTTACATGCCTTGTTTTAATGTAGGAAATTCTTTAAGTGAAAGTTTATCGCTACTTTTAAATGTTCCTAATTTTAAATTTTCTCACCAAGAAGGGCATATCATGGCATCGATTTACTCGCAGGGTTGCTATGAAATTTTAAATGATGACTTTTTAGCTTTTCATGTTTCCGGTGGAACCACCGAGGCGTTACATATTACTGCGAAAAACGGTGATATAGAGAAAATTGATATAGTAGGTAAAACGCTGGACTTGAACGCGGGTCAATTAATTGACAGGGTTGGGGTGATGCTGGGGTTAGCTTTTCCGGCAGGAAGAGAGCTTGAAAAATTAGCGGTTCAATACACTCAGCCAACAAAAGTAAGAGCGGCAGTTAAGGGAGAAAACATCTGCCTATCCGGTGGTGAAAATATTTGCAAAAAGATGTATTTAGGTGGAGAAAACAAAAGTAAAATTGCGAAAACCTGTATTGACTATGTGCTGAGTGGACTTGATAATATGTGTAAAACTTTGCTTTTAAAATATGGAAAAATGCCTATCGTTTTTTCTGGAGGAGTATCGTCAAATTCAATAATCCGGAATGCGTTGCATGAAAGATACGGTGCACTTTTTGCGAGTCCGAAATTTTCAAGTGACAACGCAGTTGGAATTGCGGTTTTAACAAAGCGAAAATTAGAGGAGAAGTAAAATGCTTGGGATAAATGTACTTACGGTGACGCAGCTGAACACTTTTGTTAAGTCGTTACTTGACGGAAATGAAAACCTTAATATGGTATTTTTAAGCGGAGAAATTTCAAATCTTACAAACCATTACCAATCAGGGCACATTTATTTTTCACTTAGAGACGATAAAAGTGCAGTGAAAGCTGTAATGTTTTCATCTTGTGCAAGGCAGTTAAGATTTAAACCGGAAAATGGTATGAAGGTTATTTTAAGGGGTAGGGTGTCTTTGTATGAAGCAACTGGCACTTACCAAATTTATGTTGAAGATATGCAAATATCGGGGCTGGGAGAGTTTAATTTAGCTTTTGAGCAACTTAAAGTTAAGCTTGCTGCAGAAGGTTTGTTTGACAAGAATAGAAAGAAACCGATACCTCGCTATCCTCATAGAATAGGGCTTATAACGGCGAAAACGGGAGCTGCTTTTTGGGACGTACAAAGTATATTAAAAAGAAGGTTTCCGTTAATTGAAATTTTGTTTTACCCCGTGCTGGTGCAAGGTGAAAAAGCTCCCGAACAGATCATAAAAGCAATTGATTTTTTTAATAAAACTAAAGAAAAAGTTGATGTATTGCTAATTACGAGAGGAGGCGGCTCTCTTGAAGATTTGTGGGCTTTTAATGATGAAAATTTAGCTAGGAAAATATCTGAAAGCGAGATACCTATAGTGTCTGCCGTGGGGCATGAAACGGACTTTACCATTTGTGACTTTGTAGCCGATTTAAGAGCGCCAACACCTTCAGCTGCAGCAGAACTTATCTCTCCAGAAATCAACGAAACTATTATCAAAATAGACACATCTTTTCTGAGAATACAAAATGTGTTGGTAGACAAATTAAACTCTTATAAACGCAAATTAGACAGAGCATCGTTAAAAAATCATAGAGACTTTGTGAATATGCAGCATATGAAGGCGGATTTATTAATAAAAAAACTTGAGTATAAATTTTCTGAAATTTTTAATTACAATAGAAGCAAATTTATAAAACTATCTTCAGCTTTAGAAAATCTTAGCCCATTAAAAATTTTAAATTCGGGGTACAGCATAGCAATGTTGCCGAATAAAAAAACCGTAAATTCTATAAATAAAGTAAAAGAAAATGATAAGATAAAACTTAGACTGTCTGATGGTACCTTAGAATGCGTAGTGGATAAAATTTACAAAGAAAAATTGGAGGAGAAATAATGACAAATAAGAAACAGACTTTTGAGTCGGCAATAAATGAATTAGAAGAGATAGTAAAAAAGCTTGAAGGCGGAGAAGAGTCACTTGAAGAATCTTTAAAATTGTTTGAAAAAGGGACGTTACTAGCGAAATATTGTAGCGAAAAATTGAGAAACGCAGAGCAAAAAATAGTAGATTTATCACAGTCTATGAAGGAAGAAGGTGACAATGCTGAATAAAAAGTATGTAGAGTTGATCGAATCCAAATTACTTGAGTATTTTAATGGCAACGATAGCAAAAATGAGCTTAACAAAGCTATGGAATATAGTTTGACTCTTAAGGGGAAGAGGGTGCGTCCACTTTTACTTTTAGAGTTTTGCAAAGCCTGCTCTGGAGAAGTAGAAAAAGCTTTGCCTTTTGCCTGCGCCATAGAGATGATACATACTTACTCGTTGATACACGATGATTTGCCATGTATGGACAACGACGATATGAGAAGAGGAGCGAAATCTAATCACAAGGTTTTCGGCGAAGATATGGCACTTTTAGCAGGCGATGCACTTTTAAACTTAGCGTTTGAAGTGATGCTTTCGGAAGAAAACGTGAAACTTTTGGGAGAAAGTAAGGTAATAGCTGCTTCTAGAACTATAGCAGAAGCTGTAGGAAGGAAAGGTATGATATTGGGACAGGTGATGGACCTAAAAAGTGAAAACTGTAACATTCCTTTAAGTGAACTCGAAAAAATGCATATAAATAAAACAGCGAAATTAATCAGTGCAAGTTGTGAAGCTGGCTGTATAGTAGCGGGAGCAAAAGAAAATTTAGTTTTATCTGCAAAGGAATATGGGCAGAAATTGGGTTTGGCTTTTCAAATAATGGATGATATTTTAGATGTAACATCGACACAGAAATTACTTGGCAAAAAGCCAGGGAGTGACTTAAATAATAGCAAATCAACTTATGTTTCGATTCTTGGGTTAGAAAAATCAAGAAAATTAGTGAGAGATTTAACGGCGCTGGCAGTAAAAGCTTTAGATGAATTTAAAGGTGAAAAAGAAAATTTGCAGCAAATAGCAGTGGAGCTATCTAATCGAATAAAGTGATAGCTGTACTTTTTAAGAGGTTAAGAAATTAAAATGAATAAAAAACTATTGGAAGAATATAACTTACCGGCAGATCTGGAAAAAATGGACATTATGGAACTTAATGAACTGTGTGATGAGATAAGAGAAAGAGTAATTACTACGGTTTCTCAAAATGGAGGGCATTTGGCGTCAAACCTAGGTGTGGTGGAGCTAACAGTCGCACTGCATAAAGTTTTTGACTGTCCGAAAGATAACATAGTTTGGGATGTTGGTCATCAATGCTATGCTCATAAAATTTTAACGGGACGCCTTGACAGGCTGGACACTATAAGAAAAGAAGATGGTATATCCGGGTTTCCAAACAACAACGAAAGCGTGTACGATACTTTCACTTCGGGCCACAGCAGTACGTCTATATCGGCGGCGTATGGACTAGCTAGAGCAAAGTCCCTTTCTAAAGATGACTCGAAAGTTGTGGCTGTTATAGGCGATGGCGCACTTTCTGGCGGTATGGCATACGAAGCACTTAACAATGCAGGGGCCTTTAAGAAGAACTTTATTGTTATTTTAAATGACAACAAGATGTCAATTTCAAGAAACGTGGGGGCTATGGCACGCTATTTATCGGCCATGAGGACAAGGAGCAGCTATTTTAAAATAAAAAATTTTACAGATGCGATTCTCAGCCGAATACCTCTTTTAGGTAGAGTTATAAAAGTTTTTTTGCTAAAATCTAAGACGGCAATCAAACATCTTCTTTATCATGGTACTATTTTCGAAAATATGGGTTTCATGTATTATGGTCCTGTGGATGGGCATAATTTGAAAAAACTTGTTAATGTTTTAAATGTTGTGAAAAATATCGATAAACCGATATTGCTCCATGTAAAGACTGTCAAAGGGAAAGGGTACAGATTTGCAGAAAAAGATCCAAAGGTGTTTCATGGTATTTCTAGTTTCGATGTAAAAACCGGTGATCGAAAAACTAAAAGTGAAAATTTCTCATCAGTTTTTGGAAAAGCTATTTGTGATTTAGCTGAAAAAAATGACAAAATTTGTGCCATAACTGCAGCTATGAAGTTAGGGACCGGGCTTGCGGAATTTTCCAGGAAATATAAAAACAGATTTTTTGATGTAGGTATAGCTGAAGAACATGCAGTAACATTTGCGGGGGGCTTAGCGAGGGGAGGAATGATACCGATCTTTTCGGTTTATTCTACGTTTTTGCAAAGAGCTTACGACCAAGTGATGCACGATGCTGCACTGCAAGGGCTAAAAATTATTTTGGCGATAGACAGAGCCGGAATAGTAGGAGAAGACGGTGAAACTCATCAGGGAATATTTGATATAGCTTTTTTAAATACGATACCAAACGTAACCATTTATGCGCCTAGCTATTTTGATGAGATGACGTTCATGCTGAATGATGCAATAGAGAACGGAACAGGGGTTTGTGCCATAAGATATCCGCGAGGCAGCGAACTTTATAAACCAAATGGATATATTTTTGATTTAGAGGACTTTTCAGTTTTTGGAAATAAAGACAGCAAAATAGCGATAGTTACGTATGGACGAGTTTTTTCCAATGCTTGCAAAGCAAAAGAAATGCTAAGCGTCAAAGGCGTTGAAATATGCTGTGTGAAATTAAATAAACTAAAACCTATACATATTGAATTGGTGGAAACTTTGCTTAACTTTAAAGAGATATATTTTTTTGAGGAAGGCATTTTAAATGGCGGAATAGGAGAGCATTTAAGTTATATTTTAAGTGAACATAATTATTCTGGCAAAATTAAGGTAACAGCGATAAATGACAAGTTTGTTTCGCATGCTAGTACTGCATCTATATTAAAAAAATTGCACTTAGATGAAGAAAGTATGGTAAATATTGTACTAAAAGATAGGCTGGAGAATGAAAAGTGATAGAAAAAGAAAGATTAGATATTTTGCTTGTTAAGAAAAATCTGGTTGAGAGTAGAAGCGTAGCTAAAGCCCTCATTATGGCGGGAAATGTATATGTAGGCAACCAGAAAGCCGACAAGCCTGGAAGTATCTACAGATTCGATGAAAATATTGAAGTTAGAAGAAATGAGCTAAAGTATGTAAGTCGTGGGGGACTAAAGCTTATAAAGGCCATAAGGACTTTTAAAATAAATTTAAACGGTAAGGTTGCTATGGATATAGGTGCATCAACCGGAGGTTTTACAGACTGTATGCTACAAAATGGTGCCAAAAAAGTTTATTCGGTGGATGTCGGGTATGGTCAATTGGCGTGGAAGTTGCGAAACGATCCGAGAGTAGTAAATTTAGAAAGAACAAACATAAGGTATATAGGCAGGAACCTGGTGAAAGAGGAGCTTGATTTTGTAAGTGTAGATGTATCTTTTATTTCGCTTAAGTTAGTTTTGCCCATCGCTAAGGAATTGATGAAAGAAAAGGCCAGAGCTGTTTGTCTTATTAAGCCGCAATTCGAAGCCGGCAAGGACAAAATAGGTAAAAATGGCGTTGTTAGGGATAAAAAAGTGCATAAAGAAGTCATAAAAAATGTTTTTAAATTTACAACAGACTTAGGATTTAAGGTTTTAAATTTAGACTATTCACCAGTGAAAGGTCCAAAAGGTAACATAGAGTACTTGATGTACATAGAAAGAATTAAAGGCGAAGCTAAAGAAGAACATTCAAATTTGCCTAATGTAGAAGAAGTAGTAGAGAAATCGCACAAAGACTTGAACGAAGGTGAGCAAAAAAGTGAAAGCA
>OLPF01001135.1_pt1 | contig 23848 bp, 19 predicted proteins | sample 1673121 | NCBI WGS metagenome assembly OLPF01 (sample SAMEA3136756, study PRJEB25190) | human gut metagenome
GTGTTAGGCACGCCGCCAGCGTTCATCCTGAGCCAGGATCAAACTCTCTATAAATCATATCATAACCGCCTCTAATAATTTAAAAACGGATACAACCAAAATCTTAGATCGCTATCTAGCTCTCAAAAGAATTGTTTTACATCGTTTCCGATGTTAAGAACCCTTTTCTGGTGCTTATTTTGCATAAGCTACAAAACTTTATCAGTTTTGTGTTCTTACATTGTTTAATTTACAAGGTACACGCCGCTGCGCCTCTCGGCGACAGCTTATTTATACTAGCACACGCAGTTCGCTTTGTCAAGAACTTTTTTCAAACTTTTTTCGGAAGTTTGTTTTGTTCTTGGCGTTCCCCGCGAGCGCTTTGCTAATATACCACCCAAATCGACGGCTGTCAACAACTTTTTTCACATTTTCGTAAAAAATTTTTCGCCCCATTTTCGGGCACTAAATATTGTGGTTTTTTCCGGTTATACTACGCAATATGCAAACCGACTTCTTTCACAGCGGCTCCAATGACGGGCCGCACCCGCGCCCGCAGCCGCAGTATGACGTGCCGGTCACGGCGGGCGAGCTGAAAAAAATATTTTCCGACTGCGACGATTTTGAGGCACGGACGGTACGCATCGGCCTCGAGAGCCGCCTGACGGTGACCGTCTGCTGGCTCGACGGCGTAGTCTCTGCGGGTGACGTGTCCACGGACGTGCTGCGCCCGCTGACGGAGGGCGGCCGCCTGGCGGACATTACCTCCACGCGCGAGGCCGTGCACCGGATCGAACAGGGCGCTGTCTACAGCTGCTCGACGCGTACGCGCGCGAAGATGGACGACGCGGTCTTTGATCTGACCAACGGCTCGGTCGCGCTCGTGTTCGATGCGCAGCGCAAGGCCGTCACGTTCGAGGTGCGCACTTCGAATGTGCGCGCAGTGTCGGAGCCGACGATCGAAAAATCCGTCAGCGGATCGAAGGACGCCTTTGTCGAGACGCTGCGCATCAACACCTCTCTCGTGCGGCGTAAGCTGCACACCCCGGCGCTGAAGCTGCAGCAGACGGTCGTCGGCCGGCAGTCGGAGACGACGGTGGCGGTGCTGTATGTGGACGGCATCGCAGACCCCGCGCGCGTGCAGCGGATCCTTGACAGGCTCGACACCATCGACGAGCAGGCGCTGCTCGGCCGCGGCGACCTGGAGCCGTATCTGACGCATCGGCCGCGGGCGCTGCTGCCGCAGCTGGGCCAGACGGAGCGCCCGGACAAATTCGCCGGCGCGCTGCTCGATGGCTGCGTGGGTCTGCTGGTGGACGGACTGCCGATGGGCTACCTGCTGCCGACGACGTTCCACCTGCTGATGCACGCACCGGAGGACGAATCGCACCACTACCTTCTGGCCTCGGCGCTGATCGTGCTGCGGTACTTTGCGCTGGCGATCTCGCTGATGTTCCCGGCGCTGTACGTGGCTGTAGCGATGTACCACCAGGAGATGATCCCGGCGAAACTGCTGCTGTCGGTCATTCAGGCCAAGCAGCAGGTGCCGTTTTCGGTACCGGCAATCATTTTGTTCATGCTCATCGCCTTCGAGCTGCTGCAGGAGGCCGGGCTGCGGCTGCCGAACTCGATCGGCCAGACGGTGTCGATCATCGGGGCGCTGCTCGTTGGCCAGTCAGCCGTGGACGCGAAGGTGGTCAGCCCGGTGGCGATCATCGTCGTGGCGCTCGCGGGTATCGCCGGCTACACGCTGCCGAATCAGGAGCTGAGCAACGCCGTGCGTCTGCTGCGGCTGGGGCTGGTGCTGGCGGCGGCGCTGGCGGGATTGTTCGGCATTCTGGCAATGCTGGGGCTCGTGATCTGGTACCTGTGCACGATCGACAGCGACGGCGTGGCGTATATGGCCCCGTTCGTAGACAGCGAACGGCCGACAGTCTTCCGCACGCTGCTGCGCCGGCCGCAGCCGGATGAAAAATTCCGCCCGCCGGAATACGACAGCCCCAACCGCCGGCGGCAGAGATAGGGCACACCATATAATATAAGGAGGGATGGTCCATGCGGCGCAGACGGACGCTGGCGCTGCTGCTGGCAGCGGGCATGCTGTGCAGCGGGTGCAGCACCGGCGCGATCTCGAGCAATTACCGCGCGGTCGAGGATCTGGAGCTGATCCAGACGATCGGCGTAGACCGCGCGCCGGAGGGCGTGTGCCTGAGTGCGGCGACGGGCAAGGCGTGCGAGAACGAGGCGCCGAAGCGCATGACGCAGTCCGGCGTGTCGATGCTCGCGGCGCTCGGCCAACTGCAGGACCGCACGCCGAGCGCGGGGCTGTTTTACGCGCAGACGAGCTACCTGCTCCTCGGCGAGGAGGCAGCCGCCGCGGGCGGGCTCACGCCGCTGCTGGACTTCATCGCGCGCGACCCGGACATGCGCCTGAGCGCGCCGCTGTTCATCGTGCGCGGCGGCACGGCGCAGCAGGCAGTCATGGAGACGGGCGACGACAAGACCGACGTGACGGAAGCACTCGCCGCGCTGGAAAAGGACATCACGCTCGACGGCACGAGCCACGCCTACTCCTGCACAGACATCGCCCGCGCGCTCGCGGGCAGCGGCTGCGCCGTGGTGGGCGCCGTGGCGTGCGTGCGCACGCCGGAGAGCGAGGGCGGCAAACTGGCGCTCGCTCCGGCGGGGTATGCGATCTTTCGCGACGGGGACTATGTCGGCAGCATCGAGCCGGAGACGGCGCGCGGGGCCAGCATGCTCCTCGGCGTGGCCGGGCACGGCAACCTCGCCGTCACCGACCGTGACGGCAGCACCGTCATGCTCACGCTCGACACATGCAAGACAAACTTCCGCCCGGTGTGGGGCGACGACGGCACGCTCGCGCGCGTGGACGTGACGCTAAAGCTGCGCGCGGGCATCGCCGAGCTGCGCGCGCCGCGCCGGATCACGGCGCGCGAATATCAGGACGAGCTCAACGCGGCGCTTGCCGCCCTCGTGACCAGCTGGGCGGAGGACGTGATCGCCGCGTCGCAGGCACTGGGCGCGGACTTTCTCGGCGTGGGGCAGGCGCTCGCCATCGGCTGCGGGCGCAGATGGGCTGCCATCCGCGACGACTGGCCGGCCGTGTGGCAGAGCGTGCCGGTGCGCGTGACGGTCAGTGCCGACGTGGGGCGGACGTTTGACCTGCGCGACGGCATCGACACATCGGGAGGCGGAAAATGACGGGACTTCAACTCACGCGGCGGCAGTACTACGCGCTGTGCACGATGGTGCTGCTCTCTCCGCTGCTGCATCTCGTGCCGCGCAAGACGACCGCAGAGGCCGGCTGCTGCGGCTGGCTGTGTGCGCTGGTGGCGCTGGTGCCGCTGCTGCTGTTCGCGTGGATGCTTGAGGGCATTCTGCACCGCGGGCGGCCGGGCGAGGGCATCGGCGAGATCACACTGCGCGCACTCGGCCCGGTCGCGGGGCGCGTGCTGCTGGGCGTCTACGCGCTGTGGTTTCTGCTCTACAGCGCGTTTGCGCTGCGCATCGGGGCAGAGCGGTTCATCGAGACAGTGTTCCCGCTGAGCCGGCCGTGGCCGTTCGTGGTGACGATCTTGGCCATGGCGGTCTGCGGCGCGCTCGGGCGCACGAAGGCGCTTTTCCGCGCCTCGGAGATCTTTCTGCCGCTGCTGATGCTCGTGCTGGTGCTGGTGCTGGTATTCGCGGCACCGGGGCTGAACGTGAAGAATCTGCTGCCCGTGACGGTGCAGGAGCTCCCCGGCGTTGCGCGCAGCGGGCTGACGGTGTTCGGCATCGGGGCGGCGGTGCTGTTTTTCAGCGCGTTCACTGGCGGGCGCACCCCGCCCGCGCCCGGGCGGGGACGCGCGGCCGTGTGGTGGTGCGTGCGCATCTGCGTGCTCGTGACGCTGCTGAGCGCGTTCACGATCGACATTCTCGGCGCGGAGCTGACGGCCAAGCTCAACCACCCGTTTTTCACCTTGCTGCGCAACGTGAGCCTGTTTCACGCGGTCGAACGCTTCGGCGCGCTCGTGATCGGGCTGTGGGTGCTGCCGGACTTTGTACTCGTGTCGATGCTGCTGACGCTGGCAGTCAACTGTCTGCGCGCGGCGGGAACGCACGACGGGCGGCTGTTCGCGCAGAAAAACCCGCCCGCGCTTGTGCTCCTGTGTGCGGCAGCGGCCGGGGCGGGCGCGCTGTTTCTGGCGCAGAACGCGTTTGAGACCGATGCGCTGCAGACAGATGTCGTGCCGGTCGTGAACATCGTCCTGCTTGGCATCGGCACAGTCGGGATGTATCTGGTCGGCCGGGCGCGCGGGAAAATTTAAGCGCAAGACCGCCCTGCCAGGTGTCCGGCAGGGCGGTCGCTACATGTCTGGTCTATATGGATTGCATGCTCACGGGGCGAGGCGGTCGCGCCAGCGGGCGGTGAGCCGCTCGAGCTCCTCGGAAAAGGCGTTCAGCCCCTTGTTCGGGCAGCCGGCGCAGCGGCGCACAAGGGCCGTGAGCTCACCGAGCGCGCGCTGCAGCCGCGCGTAAGCCGGACTCTCGCGGTGCTTGCCGGCAGCGGCGGCCTGGCGCGCCTCGTCATGATGGATGGGCCGCGGCGGGGCTACATACGTATAGGCCCCCGCGGCGAGGTCAAACTCGCTGCCGCTGTAGGGCGCGTCCGCGTCATAGCCATACTCGCTGCGCAGGCAGGCGGCGAACGCCGTGCAGGCATCGTCGTCACCGTGGTTGACGAACACGTGCGCAGGCTTTTGCTCCATGGCGTTGATCCAATTGAGCAGCCCCTGCTTATCCGCATGGCCGCTCACGCCGGGCAGGACGGTGATCTCCGCGTGCACGGCGATCTCGTCGCCGAAGATCTTCACGCTCTCGGCGCCGTCGTGCAGCTTGCGGCCGAGCGTTCCGACCGCCTGATAGCCCACGAACAGCACCGTGCACTCCGGCCGCCAGAGGTTATACTTCAGATGGTGACGGATGCGGCCGGCGTCACACATGCCGCTCGAGGAGAGGATGACCTTGGGCGTCTTGTCGGTGTTGAGCGCCATGGAGTCCTCTTTCGTGACGGCGGTGTGCAGGTCGTCAAAATACAGCGGGTTGACGCCGCTGCGGATGAGCGCGCATGCCTCATCGTCGAGAAAGCTCGTGTCCGTCTGCAGGAAAACGCGCGTAGCCTCGTTGGCGAGCGGGCTGTCGACATACACGGGGAAGTGCGGGTGCCCGTGCACCATGCCGGCATCCTTGACCTGGCGGATGAAATACAGCAGCTCCTGCGTGCGGCCGACGGCGAACGACGGGATGACCACGTTGCCGCCGCGGTCGAGCGTGCGCTGGATGCAGTCCGCGAGCGCGGCCAGATAGTCCACGCGCGGGCCGTGGCTGCGGTCGCCGTAGGTCGACTCGATGAGCACGTAGTCCGCGCCCGAGACGGTCTGTGGGTCGCGGATGATGGGCTGGTCGGTGTTGCCAATGTCGCCGGAAAAGACGATCTTCTTTTCCGAGCCGCCCTCGGTGAGCCATGCCTCGATGCACGCGCTGCCAAGCAGATGGCCGACATCCGTGAAGCGGATGATGATGTTCTCCCCGACCTGAATGCGCTTGCCGTAGCCGCACGGGCGCAGCAGGCGCAGCACGCCCTCCACGTCCTCGAGCGTATACAGCGGCTCGGGCGCCGGCTGGCCGGCGCGGGCGGCCTTGCGTCCCTTCCACTCGGCCTCGGACATCTGGATGTGCGCCGCATCGCGCAGCATGATGCCGCACAGGTCGCATGTCGCCTCCGTGGCGTAGACCGTGCCGCGGAAGCCCTGCTTATACAGCAGCGGCAGGTGGCCGGTGTGATCCATGTGCGCGTGCGTGACGAGCACGAACTCGATCTGCGCCGCCGGGACGGGGATGGCGATGTTCTCAAACAGGTCGCGTCCCTGCTCCATGCCGCAGTCGATCAGGCCGTAGTGCCCGCCGATCTCAAGCAGAGTGCAGCTGCCGGTCACCTCGTGGTCGGCGCGGATAAATGTCAGCTTCATGGGCTCGCTCCTTCCGGTTTTCTTTCCCTGATTTTAACACAAGCGTACGGGGAGCGCAACCGCGGCGCGAAAAGTTCACAAATAACGTCATACCCCGGCGGGGTTCTTCGTCCCGCCGGGGTATGGCATTGCTTATTCACTTTCGAGCCGCAGCAGGGCCTCGCGGTACTGCACCGTGACCTTGTCGCTCCAGCCGCACCAGTAGTCGATCGCCTCCGATGCGTGCCCACTTGTCAGCCCGTCGAGCACCGTGCGGTACGTCCTGCACAGCTCGCGCATGTCCAGCGTGTACGCCACGATGTAATACGTCACGTGCGCAAACTCGCGCGACGAGCGCAGCAGGACGCGGAAGATCATGTTGTCCGACTCAGCAAACATGCACACCAGAAACTGATTGACCAGGTCCAGAAATTCCGGCTTGTCCTTCTCGCCGTCCGGTGCGTAGGCGATGGCCTCCATCCGCTCGAGCAGCCCGTACAGGTGCCGCATCTGCTCCGTTTTGGGGTTGCGGCCCGTCCAGCGGAACCAGCCGAGCGCGACCATTTCGCGCAGCTCCAGAAACGCATCCACCAGTTCCGGCTGCGGCTTGCCGCCGTGCGTCATGATGGCGGCCAGCGTCTCCAGATTCGCCCGCTCCCAGTAGGGCGCGACATAGGTCGCGTGCCGGGGCACGACCCGCAAAAAACCCAGCCGCTCCAGCTCCTGCAGACCGAGGTGCACGTTCGTCTTGCGCAGACCGTACTGCTCGGCCAGTTCACTCTCCGTCGGCAGCCGGTCGCCCGGTTTGCGCTGCCCGCTGAGGATCTCCTTGAGCATCCGGTCCAGAAACTGTTCTCGTTCCGACCGGTTTTCCGTTTCCTTCTCTTTCGTCATGTTCTCTTTTTCCCCCCGAGACCTCCTGTAGATGCACGCATTGTATTGCATTTTTCGCCCGGTGTAAAGAGAAAATAACAAAATTTTTAAGATTTTCCCATCACTGTACAAAAAACGGGACACTCCGTATCGGAGTGCCCCGTTACCCTTGAAGTATCTAGCTTTTCAGGTGATTATGGGCAGGCTGCGAAACCGACGGCCAGCAGCGTCTGCGCGAGGATGTACGTGAGCATGACGACGAAGTTCTGCTTCGTGGGCTCGGCCTTCTTGACAAAGAGCATATCGCACAGCGCGCCGTCGGACGCGAGGAAGAACGTCGCGCCGAAAAACGCCACGAGCTTGCCCCACCAGAACGCCGTCAGCAGCGGCAGGATGAGGCTCACGCTCAGCACGCAGAGCATGAGCATATATGCCAGCGACAGCGGACGCAGCGCGCGCGGAATGTTTCTGCGGCTGTTGGCGTACACAAACGCGGCACCGGCGGCGTAGACCGCGCTGATCACGACGATCCAGACCCAGCCGACGCGAATGACATAGTGCGTGTAGATAAAAATCAGGTAGCACACGTGACCCAGGAAGAACGAGGACGTGCCGAGGACAAAGAACTTTTTCTTGAGCGGCCAGAGCAGAAACAGATCGCCCAGGCAGCCAAACAGCAGGCCGGCGACCACCCAAAGCGACGGCGTGCAGGAAAAGGCGAGGTAGGTCAGCGCGACGACCGGCATCAGCGCGACCTTGGTCGGCTTGCGCAGGTCGTCATCGCCGCGCCAGCAGCTGATGAGGTGCACGATGGCGAGCACCGCCAGGAACACCGGGAACACCCATTTTAATACAATCATCTTATCCCATCCTATCTCCAATCAGAATGTTTTCGGAATCCGTGCAAGTTTACATCTCGTTCATTGACACGGTATTCCGATGCAATTATAATAGATTTGGAACTTTATCGTCAATGACTATTGGCAATATTTTAATATTTAATATGCTTGAAGGTGTCCGTTCGTGCTTTATTACCTGCTGTGGATTCCCGCCGTGCTCAGCACAGCGTGGATTTATTTTTTGTCCCCGGCGCTGAGCTGCTGGTGGCTGCTGCCGGTTTTAATCGGCTGCTTCGTGGCAGCGAACCTCGTGTACGTGCTGCTGATGTTTGTCTGCACGTGGTTTGCCGGCCCGAATAAAATGTATGCGCACATCAGCCCGTTTTATCACGCACTGACCATGGCGCTCGACGGATGGATCCTCGCTCTCTGCCGCGTGAAGATCCACGTGGAGGGGCTCGAGAAGGTGCCGACGGACACGGAATATCTGTTCGTGAGCAACCACCGCTCGAACTTTGACCCCATGGTGCAGTGGTGGGTGCTGCGGCGCTGGCGGCTCGCGTTCGTGTCCAAGCCGTCGAACATGCGCAAGTTCGTCATCGGCCCGTTCGTGCGCCGGTGCTGCTTTCTGCCGATCGACCGTGAGAACGCGCGCAACGCCCTGACCACGATCAATGCCGCGGCAGACCTCATCCGCGCGCATGAGTGCTCGTTTGCCATCTATCCCGAGGGCACGCGCAGCAAAAGCGGTGAGCTGCTGCCGTGGCACGCGGGCTCGCTCAAGATCGCGCAGAAGGCAGGCGTCCCCATCGTCGTCGCAACGATCGAGGGCACGGAGCGCATCGCGCACAACGTCCCCTGGCGGCGCTCGCACGTGTATGTGCGCATCCGCGAGGTCATCCCGGCCGAGACCGTCAAGGCCACGAAAACGACCGACCTCACCGAGGGCATCCGCAGTAAAATGCTCGCCGAGCTGGGCAAATAATCCTGAAATATCAAGCATTTTCCTCGTCCGCACGCTTGCGGGCGAGGATTTTTTATACAGGTAAGATAATGTGTCACATTTTTATCAGAAATGTTGAAATTTGTCGAAATACGTCCTATAATACAGGCTGTCCTCAAAGACCACAAACAGGAGGTTTTTTGCAATGACAACCCACAAAAACATAACACGGATCCTTGCGGTCCTGTTGGCCGTACTGCTGTTCGGCCAGCTCGCCGCGTTCCAGATCCCGGCCTTTGCCGCGGACGTCGTGCCGGACGTGCACGACGGTGCGGCCTACATCCCCGACGACGCGGACGTCAATGAGCTGCTCAGCCAGACGCTGCTGAGCAACTACAGCGATGTCGGCTGCCAGGAATGGGAGTACAAAGCGACCAGCACGCTGTCCGGCGGCGCGACCAAATGGGTGCCCGTGACCGGCACCACTGCCGGCATCATCCCCGCGCTCACGGCGGGCAAGGCGGGCTTCCCCGCGCTGGATGTGCTCGGCGTGAGCTATCCCGCGCTGGACAGCCAGTCTCCCGCGCAGGACTACGCCGTGCGCCTGAAGGGCACGACGGAGGTCTACACGTTCACGAAGCTGGCGCAGCCCGCGGATGCGGACACGGATACCCCGGCCGACATGCCGGCGCAGACCCCGGACACCACCCCGGCTGACACGCCGGAGGAACCGGCCGATGTGCCGGAGACCGCGGGCGAGACCTATCAGGTCAACATCCCCTACACGGCGAACGGCGCCATCGACTTCGATGCGCTGCGCGCCGCTATCGTCGCCACCGTGCTGCCCGACGCGGACGCCGCGTCCGTGACCGTGACGCAGCGCGCAACAAATCTACGCAATCAAGAATGCTGGGTTTCTCTGGATGGCGGTAAAGCTGGCATGAAAAACATCCCCGCCGTTGGCGAAGGTACTTACACGCTGAAACTCACCACGGGCGGCACGGACACGATCGTCAGCGTGACGCTGACCGACGCGCGCGCGAACGCAAAGATCGTGCTCAAGGAGGGCGTGTCCGTCACCTACACGAAGGACGCCGCCGCCATGCGCACGCAGATCCTCGACAAGCTCGTCGACTGGTCGCAGACCACCGTGAGCAAGGAAGCCGCAGCCAAGAGCATGGTCATCGAATATAAGACCAAAGGCTACCTGTCGAACACAAGCACGAACAAACTCTCCCCGGAACTCTGGTTCCCGATCGAGGGCGGTAGCGTCACCATCTACACCGCGCCGAGCATCGGCGCCGGCGAAAACCAGAAGGTGCGCGCGAGCTTCCCGACCACGGCGGACTACCACGGCTGTGACGCAGCCGAGGGCACGCTCACGGTCGACAAAGCCAATGTGCGCGTCAAGGTGCAGGCAGCCGCCATCTCCGCCGGTGAGACCCTGACCACGCAGCAGTATGTGACCACGAACCCGGAGGACACCTTCAGCATCTTCAAGGTCTACAGCGGCGTGACGAGCGGCCTGTCCGGCATCGTCTACGTGCAGCTCCCGGAGAGTATGGTATCCGAGACCGCGCTGAAAGTGCTCGACCCGATCGTCAAGCCCATTCTCGGCAAAACACTCACCGAAGCGCTGCGCGACGGCACAACCGTCGGCGAACTGCGTGCATTCCTGAAGGACAACCAAAAACTGCTGGATGGCGCGGCCGATTTTCTGAAGCTCATCGGCGTGGATATCACTGCGTTCACGAAGCTGGTCGACACTCTCAACAGCCTGCCCAGCGTGTTTGACAGCACGCGCGTGGCCTTCGGTTCGCCGAACCGCGCGGGCATGTACCTCGTGACGGCCATCGCCTCGAACCCGAATTACAACCCCGGCGTCGGCACCGGCGTGCTCGTCGTGAAGATGCACATCTCCGGCGCGAGCCTGAGCTGGAACAACAGCGAGACGACCTATGCCGCCAGCGCGCTCAAGGCCGACACCCTCAATGCCACGCTCATGCGCGGTGACAGCGCCGCCGACAATCAGGACGGCGTGCACTACCGCTACATCGGCTTCACGGCCGCGCACAAGCTGTATGTCAGCAGCAAGGCGCCCACCGAGGCCGGCACCTACCGCCAGACCGCCTATATCTTCGGCGGCAATGACATGGCAAAGTCCATCTCCCGCACCGTGACGATCACGGCGGACTGAGCCGCAGCAAACTGTAAAAAAGCTCCCGGAGCACTGCTCCGGGAGCTTTTTGTTCTGGATAGGGACTCAGTGGCTGTCGGCCATGCGGTAGCCGACGCCGACCTCGGTGAAAATGTACTGCGGCTCGACCGGGTTCGGCTCGATCTTGCGGCGGATGTTCGCCATGTGCACACGCAGGAGCTTGTTGTCCCCGCCGACGCCGGGGCCCCAGAGCTCCTTCATCATGGACTTGTAGGTGAGCACCTGCCCGGCGTGCCGGCCGAGCAGCGCCACGATCTTGTACTCGTTCGGCGTCAGGTGCGTGTCCTCGCCGGCGAGAAAGACGCGGTGCTTGTTGTAGTCGATGCACAGGTCGCCGACACGGTACTCGCCCGTCATGGCCAGACCGTCGCTCGTGCCGTCGGTGCGCGTGTGGCGCAGCGCCGTGCGGATGCGCGCGAGCAGCTCCACCGTGCCGAAAGGCTTGGTCAGGTAATCGTCTGCGCCCATATCGAGCGCGGCCGCCTTGTCGATCTCCGCGCTGCGGGCCGAGATGATGATGATCGGCATCCGGCTCCAGGTGCGCACGGAGCGGATGATCTCGCTGCCGTCCATATCCGGCAGGCCGAGATCCAGCAGCAGCACATCCGGGCAGTGCGAGGCAATCATCTCCAGCGCGGTCTTACCGTCAGGCGCCAGCAGGATATCATATCCGTGCGAGCGCAGCGCCGCCTGCAGGTACTTGCTGATGCCAGGATCATCCTCGACGATGATGATTTTATCACGGATCATGTGTTCGATTCCTCCTCCGCCGGCAGCCAGAAGCGGAACTCCGCGCCGCCGTCGATCTTGTTTCTTGCATAAATCTCGCCGCCGTGCGCGCGCACGATCGCGCGGCAGACGCTCAGTCCGATGCCCATATGGCGGCTGCGGTCGGACGCCTCCACCGCGCCGAGCGGCAGATAGCCGTCAAAGAGCACACCGAGCAGCTGCGGCGGGATGCCGTCGCCGTTATCGGCCACGGTCAGCCAGATGCGGCGGGCATCTTTGCGAATCTCGATGAAGATCTCCGTCGCCGACGGGCTGTGCTTGGCGACGTTCTCCAGCAGGTTAAGCAGCACCTGCTCGATGAGCGTGGCGTCCATCGGCACGAGCAGGATCTCCTCCGGCTTCGAGACCGTGATGGGGATATCGGTCTTGCAATTTTTGCGAAAGCGCCGGATGGCACTGCCGACGATCTCCTCGACGACCTCGTCCGATTTCTCGATCACGACGCCTTCATCGCAAAAGCGCGTAACGGACAGGATGTTCTCCGACAGGTGCAGCAGCCACTGCGCGTTCTGGTGGATCTCCTCGACCATGCCGTGCCCCTCGTCCGTGAGCGCCTCGTTTTCCTCCACGGTCGCGCTCAGGCCCATGATGGCCGTCAGCGGCGTGCGGATATCGTGCGACACGCTGCGCAGGAGATTGGCGCGCATGCGGTCCCGTTCCGCCTCGTAGCGCAGCTGCTCCTGCCGCTTGATCTGCGTCGTGAGCGTGCTCACGAGAATGCTCACGACCAGCATGACCGCAAATGTCAGCGGGTAGCCATCGATCGACATGTTGAATTCGTGAAACGGGTAGGTAAACAGATAGTTCACGCTCACCACACCGACGGCCGACGCCAGAATGCCGGGCCAGTACCCGGTTGTAAAGCGCGAGACGAGCACCACCGCCAGAATGAACACGGAGGTGGCAAACGGGTTGTTGTCGTCATAGCAGGCAGACAGCAGCTCGCACACGCCGACGGCGCAGCCCATGATGAAAATGAACATGATCGTATCGCGCAACCACTGCGGCATGCGCTTCCATGCTTTCTGCATAAGCACCCCTCTTTCCGAACAGCCGTCTCGGCTCCACTGTCAGCATAGCACATTGTCTGTCCAAACGCGACGGTCTTTGCAGCCTCAGGCGCATTCTTTTCCGCCTTCTTAACGGCTGCGCAGCGTTTGGGCCGCTGTTTTCCGGAAACTTAGCGCATAGATTCCTTATAATAAAGTATCTTCACAGATCCCGTCCGGACCCCGGCCGGGACATCGGGGGAAAGGAGGCAGTCACATGATCTTTGCAGCAGTTGGCGGCGGTATGATCATTACCTGCGGCGCGTTTGTGTGGTACATCCTCAAGCGCTGATGCGCGCTACCGCGTCGAGGGAGAAAAAACGGAGAACATAAGTGATGTATCCAGATCTATCACGACAAAGGCCAGCCGGAAGCGGTTTCCGGCTGGCCTTTGTCCTATTTTTTCAGCGAACGATCGCCTTCGTGCACAGCCAGTCGCACCAGTCAAGGTCATACTTGGCATAGACATGGGTGCTGTCGCCGCTGGCATCGGCGCGCAGATTGCCGTTTTCGTCGTCGAAGAGCTCGTTGATGTCGATGTAGAAGATCGTCTTGCCGTCGGCGAGGGCGGCGAGCTTTTCATTGAGCTTGTCAATACGGGGGTTATTGAACGTTGCGTCCGTGCTCGAGCGCGAGGGGCCAACGTGCAGGTTCGCCTCGACGAAGATGATGGCGTCCGGCTGCGCGGCGCGCACGGTGTCGATGAGCGAGGAGAACTTGGCCGTGATGTCGTCGAGGTCGTTGCCGAGCTCGTTGATGCCGAGCATGATGTAGACCTTGCCGAACGTCTTCTGGCTCAGCAGCTGCGGCAGCGTGACGGTGCCGACATTTTTCACGGCGATGGCCTTCGTCTGCGCAACGTAGACATTCAGGCCGACGTCGGCAAAATACGTCGCGTTTTTCAGGCTGCCGTATTCGGCGATGCCGACGGTGCGCGAGTCGCCGATGAAGAGCGCGTCGTCAAAATACGAGGCATCCACGGTCGTGAACTGCAGCGGCGTCGGCTCCGGCGTGGGCGTCGGCTCGGCGGTCTCCTCCGGTGCCGCCGTGACGGCCGCGGCCGGCTGCTTGCCGACACTGCTGCGGTCGATCAGGCCGCGGATGAGAAACGGTGCCGCCGCGATGGCGGCCACCAGCAGCAGGATGAGGAAATGTTGCGGTTTGATGCGTTTCATACGTCAGCGCTCCTTAGAATCGGAAGTACATAAAGGGGTCGTTCATGCCCTTGCTCAGGCAGAACAGGCACAGCCAGAACAGCACGGCCAGAATGACCGCCCCGGCCCACGTGCCCTTGAGCCGGCGGTACACATACGCCGGCAGCGACGTCGAGCACACGAGGCCCAGCACGAGGAACACCCCATAGGTCTTACCATACTTGAGAAAATCGAGCGGGTAGGCCGCCGCGTGCGAAAACAGCGGCAGCAGCCGGCCGAAATACGCGCCGAGCTGCCCGAGGTCCGACACGGAGAACACCGCCCACGACAGCGGGATGAGCACGAGCATGTACAGGTGCCCGAGCACCGGCCAGCGGTCGAGATATTTCTTGAGCCAGAGCTTTTCGACCGTGAGGATTCCAAACAGGCCGAGGCCCCAGAGCAGGAAGTTCAGGTGCGCGCCGTGCCAGAGCCCGGTCGCGACCCAGACGACCAGCAGGTTAAAAATCATGCGCCTGCGGCTGCAGCGGCTGCCGCCGAGCGGGAAATACAGATACTCGCGGAACCACGTGCCCAGCGTAATGTGCCACCGGCGCCAAAACTCCGTCATGCTCAGCGCGAGGTACGGGCAGCGGAAGTTCTCCGGCAGGTGGAAGCCGAGCATCCGGCCGATGCCGATGGCCATGAGCGAGTAGCCCCAGAAGTCAAAATAGAGCTGGAATGAATACGCGAACGCGGCCATCCACGCCAGCGGCGTCGAGAGGCTCTCAAAGCCGATCGTGGTCACATCGCTCCAGAGGCCGCCGAGCTGGTTGGCGAGCAGGATCTTGAGCGCCATGCCGAACACGAACAGCTTCAGCCCGTCGACCGCCTGCCGCAGCGACACATCGCGTGCGCCGAACTCTGGCTGCAGCTGCGCATAGCTTGCGATCGGGCCGGAAACGAGCTTCGGGAACATGGTCAGGTACGTACCGAACGTAAGCAGCGAGCGCTCCGGTGCGACGGTGCCGCGGTAAACATCGATGAGATAGCCGCCGGCGGAAAACGTATAAAAGCTGATGCCGACCGGCAGCGCCCAGCCCAGCAGCGGCACGGCCGCCTTGCCGCCGGACACCCAGCCGAGCACACCGTTGACGCCGGTGAGCAGGAAATTGAGATATTTAAATAGGAACAGCCACAGGAAATTGTAGCACAGGCCCACGATGAGCCACAGCTTTGCGCGCGGCTTGTCGCGCGTGATGGCAAGCCCCAGCCCGTAGTTGACCAGCACAGATGCGGCCAGCAGCGCAAAGTACGCCCACTGACCGTCCAGCCCGATGATATAAAACACACAGCTCCCAACCAGCAGCACGGCATTGCGCGCACCGGCCGGGCGCGACGGTGTCAGATAATACACCAGCAGAAACGCCGGAAAGAAGCAAAATAAAAACGACAGGCTGCTGAAAACCACGGACCCTATCCTCCTGAACCCTCGACAAACCTGCAAAAACAAAAAATTTTGCATGAAAAGGGTAGCATAAATTTCGGCATTTGTGTGCATTTTCCGACAAAAAAACTGCACAAACTTTCTGCCCGTTATTTGGTGGTTTTCGTGGGTGCTGCTGCACGGGCAAAAATGCACGGCAAAAAGTGCCGGGAAAAGCAAAGTCTCCGGCGCTGTGCGTTTCAGCGCCGGAGATGCTTCTCTTTTCTCAATATCCGATGGGCCGGGATGTCTGCGTGTCAGCTCAGGAGCACTTCGTCGGACTCGACCTGCGTGCCCGCCACCTCGGCAAACTTTTCGAGCAGGTCCTGCTTCGTGAGCTTCTTTTTCTCCTCACCGGAAATGTCAAGGATGATGTGTCCCTCGTTCATCATGATCAGACGGTTGCCGTGCACGATGGCGTCTTTCATGTTGTGGGTGATCATCATGGCGGTGAGCTGGTTTTCGTGCACGATGCGGTCCGACAGCTCGAGCACCTTAGCCGCCGTCGCGGGGTCAAGCGCCGCAGTGTGCTCATCGAGCAGGAGCAGCTTCGGCTTCTGCAGGGCGGCCATGAGCAGCGTCAGTGCCTGGCGCTGGCCGCCGGAGAGCAGGCCGACCTTCGCCGTCATGCGGTCCTCCAGGCCGAGCCCGAAACTCTTGAGCTTCTCATGATATTCCTCGCGCTCCGCCTTCGTGACGCCCCAGCGCAGCGTGCGCTTCTTGCCACGGCGCGCGGCGAGGGCGAGGTTTTCCTCGATCTGCATGTTTGCGGCTGTGCCCATCATGGGGTCCTGGAACACACGGCCGATGTACTGCGCGCGGCGGTACTCCGGCATGGCGGTCACGTCCACACCGTCGAGGATGATGCGGCCGGAGTCCACCGGCCAGACGCCCGCGACGGCGTTGAGCATGGTGGATTTGCCGGCGCCGTTACCGCCGATGACGGTCACGAAATCGCCCGGATTCAGGTGCAGGGACAGCCCGTCGAGCGCCCGCTTCTCATTGATGGTGCCGGGGTTGAAGGTTTTGGAGATATGGTCTAATGTCAGCATATCACTTGTCTCCCTTCTTCAGGCGGTGGAATGAGCTTTTGGCCTGCCCCTTGAGATACGGCACGGCCAGGAACGCGGCCACGATCACGGCAGTGAAGAGCTTGAGGTCGTTCGGGTCGAGCTTGAGCCAGAGGATGAGCACCATGACGAGGTAATACACGATGCCGCCGAGGATGACAAAGCTCAGGCGCACGGAGAAGTTGCAGCCCTTGCGGAAGAACGCGTCGCACAGCACCTCGCCGATGATGACGGCGGCGAGGCCGATGACGATGGCGCCGCGGCCCATGTTGATGTCGGCAAAGCCCTGGTACTGCGCCATCAGACCGCCGGAGAGCGCGACCATGCCGTTCGAGAGCGACAGGCCGAGCACCTTCATGGCATTGATGTTGATGCCCTGCGCGCGGCTCATCGACGGGTTGGCGCCCGTGGCGCGGATGGCGCTGCCCTGCTCGGTGCCGAAGTACCAGTAGAGGAGCGCGATGAGCACGGCTGCGAGCAGCAGACCCTTCCAGATCGCACCAGGCACGCTGCGCAGCGTCAGAAACAGGCTGTACTTATCCGGGTTGACCGGGGTGTTGGCCTTCATGCTCATGATGCGCAGGTTGATCGAGTAGAGCGCGAACTGCGTCAGGATGCCGGCGAGGATGGCCGGAATGCCGAGCTTCGTGTGCAGCAGGCCAGTCACGAGACCCGCAAGCAGGCCCGCGACCACGGCGGCCAGCAGCGCCGCCCACGCCGGCCAGCCGGCGATGATGAGCATGACCGTCACGGCGCCGCCGGTGGTGAACGACCCGTCGACCGTCAGATCGGCGACGTCGAGCAGGCGGAACGTGATGTACACGCCCAGGGCCATGATGCCCCAGATGATGCCCTGGGCAACGCCGCCGGGCAGACGCGAAACCAGATTCGGCAGGCTCAGGGACGCAAGAACCAGTGAATTCATAAAATTACCTCATCGTGTAGAGTATCCCTGCCGCAGAAACTGCGGCAGGGAGCCGGGAATTTGTTCGAATGATCAGCCGATGGCCGCGTAGTCGCTCGGGATGGTGAGGTTGTAGAGGCTGGCCATCTCGGGATTGTACTTCTTGACCGGGTTCGGGTAGTACTCGATCGCCATGGTGGAGATGTCGGCCTCGCCCTTGAGGATCTTCACGGCCATCTCGCCGGTGGTGCGGCCGAGCTCGTAGTAGTCGATGGACAGCGTCGCAACACCGCAGCCCTTGCAGATGCCCTCCTCACCGGCGATGATGGGCTTCGTGGCAGCGCCCTTGATGGCCTCGGCGCAGGAGGCGGCGGTGTTGTCGGTCGGGACGTAGAGGACGTCGTTGGCGTCACTCGCGGCAGCGGTGACGGAGACGACGTCGTTCGTGTCGGCGAACTTGTAGACGTTCACGGTGCAGCCGGACTTCTCAAGCGCAGCCTTGACGACGTCCGCCTGGTAGACGGAGTTCGGCTCGCCGGAGCAGTAGATGATGCCGACGTTCTTGGCATCCGGGAACAGCTCCGTGATCATGGCCGCCTGCTGATCGAGCGGCGCGAGGTCGGACGTGCCGGAGATGTTGCCGCCGACCGTGCCGGAGAAGTTGTCGATGCCGAGCGCAACGCCGTACTCCGTGACGGCCGTGCCGAGGATCGGGATGTCCTTCGTGGCGGCGGCCGCAGCCTGCAGCGCGCCGGTCGCGTTGGCAAGGATCAGATCCACGCCGCTGGACACGAAGCCGTTGCAGATAGTGGCGCAGGTGGCGCTGTCGCCGGCGGCGTTCTGCTCATCGAAGGTGACGTTCTCGGCGCCGAGCGCGTCGGTGATCGCGTCGCGGAAGCCCTTGGTGGCCGCGTCGAGCGCGTCGTGCTGCACGAGCTGGCAGATGCCGACGGTGTAGTGCTTATTCTCGGCCTTGTCGCCGCTGCCGCCGCAGGCGGCCAGCGACAGTACCATGACCACGGCGCAGAGCAGAGCAGTGATTTTCTTGATGTTCATGTGTTTTCTCCTCCTAAATGTAAGTTCCGGCAAAGAAAAAAGCCACACAGTCGTCTGTGCAGCCTTGTCAAAACCGGATCGGGAAGTCTCAGATGGTTCTGGTATGATCGCAGCACAAACGACTATTACCCTCGATAAAGTAATAGTAGGAATATGCGCTTGCAAATCGGACCAGACGCATGTTTGCGGCCTCCTGTAGTGAAGATGTTCATACTTTAGCGCTTTTAGCCGATGAAGTCAACCCCGTTTTCAGAATTTTTTTACTTTTGGCATTTGTGCACAATTCTTTTGGGGCGTGCCTGTGCATTTCCGTCATTTTACGCCGCCGCGCCGCGGCATTGACGCTCCCGGCCGGGTGTGCTATATTAATAACAGTATTTTCATTCAGGAGGAGGCGCGCCATGAAGACACCGCAGCAGCTGCTGCAGCAGACGCTGGAAGTGGGCGCGTGCCTGCTGCCGGACGCAGCATCCGGCGGCCGCACACCGTACCCGGCCGTGTTCGTGCACGGTCTGCTGGGCTGGGGCACGCGCGACGCGCTCTACCGCGCGGTGCCCTACTGGGGGCTCGCGGCGGGCGACGTGCTAGGTTATCTCAACGCCTGCGGGTATGACTGCCGCGCCGCCTCGGTGGGCATCATCTCGAGCGCGTGGGACCGTGCGTGTGAGCTCTACGCCGAGCTCACCGGCGGCACCGCCGACTACGGCATCGCGCACGCGCGGCGCTTCGGCCACGCGCGCTTCGGTACGGCGTATCCGGCCCCGCTCGTGCCCGATTGGGGCGCGGACAGGCCCATCGACCTCGTGGGCCACAGCTTCGGCGGCGCGACGGCGCGGCTGCTCATGCAGCTGCTCGCGCACGGCTGCCCGGAGGAAGTGCAGGCGGCCGAGGCCGCGGGCGAGACGCCCTCGCCGCTGTTCACCGGCGGCAAGGCGGGTTGGGTACACGCGCTGGTTGCCATCGCCGCGCCGCACGACGGGTCCACGTTTCTCGACGTGCAGCCGGACGCGGCCAACGCGCTCTCAACGCTGTTTCTGGGTGCGGCGCGCGCACTCGGCATCTCGGCGTTCAAGGGCGTGTATGACTTCCGGCTCGACCAGTTCGGCATCCGGCGCGACCCGGACGAGCCGCTCACGACGGCGGCGCTGCGCATGCTGGCGCAAAATCCGCTGCCGGCGGGCGACAACGCCTTTGACGACCTGCGCCCCGCGGGTGCGCGCGCGCTCAATGCGCGCATCGCAACGCTGCCGGACGCATGGTATTTCTCCATCCCCTGCTGCCGGACGCTGCCGCGCCTGCTCACGCACGACCAGAAGCCCGACACGGCCATGACGCCGCTGCTCTGGCCGTTTTCGACCGCGATGGGGCGCGACGGCGCGGGCATGCCGCGCAGCTGGCTGCCGAACGACGGGCTGGTCAACACGATCTCCGCCCGGTACCCTGAAGGCGCGCCGCACACGGACTTTGTGCCCGGCCAGACGCCGGAGCGCGGCGTGTGGCAGGTGCTGCCGGTCGAGAATCTCGACCACCTGGCCGCGATTGGCGGCGTGATGAACAACGGCGTCGTGCGCACACGCCTGTTTTACCGCCGGGTCATGGCGCTGCTCGACGCGGCCGCCGCGGCCGACGCCGACTCGTGATCCCCGCCCGAGACCGGGCATACGATACCGCAAAGTGCACAAGATAAGATAAGGAGTGTATGGATTATGGATTCTATTGAAAGCTATCTGCGCAAGCTGATCGTCGCCTCCGTGGGCGCGGCCGACCTCGGCTGCGAAAAGCTCGGCAAGCTGCTCGACGAGTGCGTCGTGCGCGGCGAAGTGACCGTGGAGAAGGGGCGCGTGCTCAACGAGGAGCTCAAGCGCACCTGCAAGCAGGCCGCCGCCAAGGACGCGGACGAAAAGCCCGCCGTGGACGTGGACACCATGAGCGCCGACGAGCGCGAGGCGCTGCTGCAAAAGCTGCTGGCCAAGAAGGAAGCAGACTGATGGCCGGCCCCGCCGCGCAGCTCGACGAGGCCAAGCGCTTCGCCGAGATCGTCGCCATACTGCAAAAGCATCACCTTGTTCAGGGGCTGACGCCGGAGAAGGTCCGCGATATTTTCGTGGACCTCGGGCCGACGTTTGTCAAATTCGGACAAATTCTGTCCATGCGTTCGGACATTCTGCCCAAAGAATACTGTGCCGCGCTCGAGACGCTGCGCACGGACGTGACGCCCATGCCGCTGACCGAGGTGGAGAACATCCTCACGCAGGCCTACGCCCGCCCGTGGCAGGAGGTCTTTTCGGACATCGGCATCCGGCCGCTCGGCTCGGCCTCCATCGCGCAGGTGCACGCCGCGACGCTCACGGACGGCCAGCGCGTGGTCGTGAAGGTACAGCGCCCGGACCTGTACGAGATCATGAGCCGCGACGTGCGTCTGCTCAAGCGCGCCGCCGCGCTGCTCAAATACACGCCGCTCGCGAGCGCGCTGGATTTTCACGCCGTGCTCGACGAGATCTGGCACACCGTGCAGGAGGAGCTTGACTTTACGATCGAGGCGAACAACATCGCCGAGTTCAAGCGCCTCAACGACGGCGTGGCCTACGCCGACTGCCCGGCCACGTTCCCGAAGTGGTGCACGAAAAACGTGCTCGTCATGGAGTACATCGCCGGCCACCAGATCGACGATGCCGACGGTCTGCGCACCGACGGGTATGATCTCAATGAGATCGCCGTCAAGCTCGTACACAACTATATCCGCCAGATCACGGTCTACCGCTTCTTCCACGCAGACCCCCACCCCGGCAACATCCGCGTGCAGGGCGGGAAGATCATCTGGCTCGACCTCGGCATGATGGGCCGCATCAGCCCGCGCGAGGCGGAGCTGTACATGGGCATCATCCGCACGATCTATGACCAGGACGTGCCCGCCCTGACGCAGACGCTGCTCGCGCTCGGCCGGTATGACCGCGCACCCGACCAGCAGGCGCTCACGGAGCGCATCGGCATCTTCCTGCACAAGTACGAGTCCATGCCGATGGCCGATATGGACATGGGCGTGCTTGTGGACGAGTTCGTGCAGATCCTGAACGAATACGGCGTGTCCGTGCCCGCCTCGCTGACGATGCTCGGGCGCAGCCTGCTCGTCATTCAGGGCATGCTCACGAGCGTGTCGCCGGATGCAAACGTCATCGAGATCGTGGCGGAGTACGTCAAGAACACCGCGCTGAGCCGCGAGCACATTGAAAAGAAGGTCAAAACGCTTGCGCAGCAGCTCGCCCGTTCTGGCGAAAAGCTCACGGTGCTGCCGACGCAGCTGTCGGCTTTTTTGAGCAAGGCCAACGCCGGGCAGCTGACCGTCAACGTGAAAAAGTCGTGGTCGGACGCGGCGCGCGCCGCGCAGTCGAAGCTGCTGAACCGGCTCATCTTTGCGTTGCTGGACTGCTCGCTGCTGTTCTGTGCAGCCATCACGTGTCTCGCCCCGCTGCCGCGGGTGCTGGGGCTGCCGTGGCCGGCGCTGGTGTTTTTCGCCGCCGCCGTCGCTGTGACGATCGCGCTGTTTGACCGCCGACGCTGGTCGGTGTGAATGCTGCAATATGCACGCAAAGCCGCCCGGAGGGCACAGCCTTCCGGGCGGTTTTTGATGAAAGTGCGATTCCCTCGGAGGGAGAACGAACATGAACGAAAAATCCAAAGCAGCCATATGCACCGACGAGATTGAGGCCGCCGTCTATGCGCAGCTCAAGCCGCTCGGCTTCCGGAAATACGGGCGGACACTGCACCGCTTTGTCTCCGGCGACCTGTCGCAGGTCATCCACTTCCAGTGCGGTTTGCCGTCTGCGGGCCCCGCACAGCAAATGTGGGTCAATCTCGGCATCCGCATACCGGAGTGCGACGAGCGCACCTTTTCCCCATCGCCACCAAAACGGTATTACCGCGAATACAACTGCACCCTGCGCTCCCGTCTCGGGAGCATTGACGGCAGGCAGGAGCTGTGCTTTGACCTGCGAAAGCAGCCGTCACAGCTCCTGAATCAGATTCTGCCCGATGTGCTGACAAAAGTACTGCCCGTCTACGACGTGCTGTCCTCCCGGGAGGCGATTCTCGCGCACCGGCGTGACTATCCGCACTTCGATGTGATGGGCCGGCAGCTGATCCTGCTCGACGAAGCAATGATCTGCGGCCATCTGGGCGACCTGGAAAAAGCACAAGCACTGTTTGCACAATACTATCTGAACGCTGTGCACGCATACCAACGCGAAAAAGCCCATGGCAAGCAGGTCTATTTGCAAAAAGAGGAGCGGGTAATCTGCCACGGGCAGAACATCACGGCTGACAAAACCGGATACTTCACCATCCGCAGTGCGGATGACGGCCACATCCGTTATCTGGCCGAGCTGGCCAAAAGACTCGGCCTTTCGCTCCCGGATATTGCGCCATAAACAGGAATGACCGCCCCATCTGGGGCGGTCATTCTTTTAAATATCGCCGCGGCGGCGCAGCGCGTCCAGAAACGCCGTGCAGCCGAGCACGAGATCGTCATACGTCGTGCCGAAATCGTCCGTATACCACGGGTCGGCGATGCCGCGCTGCAGCCCCGCGAACGACAGCAGCGGGCGGATCTTCCCGTCCGGGTCGTGCGGGAGAATGCGGCGGAGGTTGCGCGCGTTGTTCTCGTCCATCGTCAGCAGCCAGTCATAGGCATCGTAGTCGCGCGGCGTGACCTGCACGGCGGCGCGGTGACCGACCGGGATGCCGTGGGCGCGCAGCTCGGCGCGCGCGGGCGGGTAGACGTCGTTGCCGATCTCCTCGCGGCTCGTCGCCGCCGAGGCGATCTGAAACTGTGCCGCGAGCCCCTGCTGACGCACCATTTCCTTGAGCAGATACTCCGCCATGGGGCTGCGGCAGATGTTGCCGTGGCAGATAAAGAGCACTTTGACCATTGGGATCGCAATTCCTTTCGACCGGGATGGCCCATTATAACACACCGCACACCGCAGCGCAAAAGCAAACGCGGGGCGCAGGCAGCTGCCTGCGCCCCGACTTTTTCTTTTCCCTGCGTCCTTACTGCGCCCGCTCCGCGCACTGCCGGAGCGTGAGCCCGGCGGCCACGAACGCCAGCGCGAGCAGCGCCAGCGCTGCGCACAGGCACAGCGTGCGCAGCGCGCCGTGACCGGCGGCCAGTATGGCGATCAGGCAGCCGACGGACAAGATCGCCGCCAGCGCCGTGCACCACGCCATGGCCTTTCCTCTCCCGTGGCCAAGGCACACGCCCGCGAGCGCGAGCGCACCGGCCGCGAACAGCGCAATGCAGATGCCCGTCCAGACCGCCGCTTCCGTGCGCGCGGTGTCCATATCCGCCGTGTAGAGGTCCTGCGCAAGCGCGCAGATGTCGCCATAGCTCGCGGACGAACCGGCGCGTGCGCGCAGCGCCTCGTCCTGCACGAGCACGGCGATGCCCTGCTCCAGCCGCTCGGTGTCGTCCTCATACGGGGTGAGCGCCGCGAGGTCCTGCGCCA
>OLPF01001136.1_pt1 | contig 23835 bp, 25 predicted proteins | sample 1673121 | NCBI WGS metagenome assembly OLPF01 (sample SAMEA3136756, study PRJEB25190) | human gut metagenome
TAGGTAGACTTACCAGCCATATTCGGACCGGTAATAATAGATATACGATGGTTCTTGTTGTCCAAATAAGTATCGTTGTCGATAAACATCTGATTGTTGTTCATCTTCTCTACTACCGGATGGCGGCCGCCCTGAATATCAATAACGCCCTTTGTGTTAATAGACGGGCGCACGTAATCATTGCTCTGAGCCACACAAGCCAGAGAAGCCAATACATCCAAATGCGCGATTGCCTTAGCTGTCTCCTGAATACGAACGACCTGCTCACCGATACTGTCCCTGACTTCACAATAGAGATCATACTCAAGGGCAGCAAGCTTATCTTCCGCACCAAGGATCATATCTTCCAGCTCTTTTAATTCCGGCGTAATATAACGCTCTGCATTGGCCAGTGTCTGTTTGCGGGTCCAGTCCTCCGGCACCAGCTCCTTATAGGAATTGGTAACTTCAAGATAATAGCCGAAAACTTTGTTATAGCGCACACGCAGATTCTTGATGCCGGTTTTCTCCTTCTCACGAGCCTCCAGCTCCGCCAGCCAGGTTTTGCCTTCTGTTCTTGAGAGACGGAACTTATCCACGTCTTCATTATAACCCTCTTTGATCATGCCACCCTCACGAATCATAATCGGTGGGTCATCCTGAATAGATTTTTCAATCAGATCATAAATATCCTCCAGACAATCCATTCTTTCATCAATTTCTTTCAATTCTGCGCTTTTTGCCTGAGAAAGCAGCTGTTTGACAGGAGGAATCATTCCGAGAGATGTCTTAAAAGCAATCAGATCCCGGGGATTCGCCGTTCTGTAACTGATGCGAGTCACCAGACGTTCCAGATCGTATACTGCATTCAGATATTCCCGTATCTCCTCTCTGGTAATCATATCATTATATAATTCTTCCACCGCATCCTGCCTTGTGGTAATCTTCTTCTTCTCAATCAGTGGCTGCTCAATCCAGTTTCGCATCAGACGGGCACCCATGGCCGTCTTTGTCTTATCCAGCACCCACAGCAATGAGCCCTTTTTTTGCTTTTCCCTCAGGGTCTCAATCAATTCAAGATTCCTGTTAGTGGCACTGTCAATGATCATATATCCACCTGAGCGGTACGGTGTAATCTTGGTCAGATTGTCAAGAGTATTCTTCTGTGTCTCATAAAGATATAATAGCAATGCGCCCACAGCCAATGTCCCAGATGGAAAATCTGTCAAGCCAAGACCGTCAAGGCTGGCCACCTTAAAATGCTCTTTGATCTTCTGAACACTCACCGCCTCATCCATATACCACGTATCCAGTGTGGATACAGAAACATGCAGACGGTCTTTGAAATCATCCAGACTGGCCCCACTCATATAGAAAGAATCGTTGCAGATAATTTCTGATGGTGAAAAACGATGGATTTCATCATAAAGTTCCTTCAGTGTTGCCACTTCCGTTGTATAAAAATCGCCGGTTGAAATATCCGTGATTGCCAATCCGAACTGATTATTGTCATATACAAGACACATCAGATAGTTATTGCGTCCCTCATCCAGGGCCTGCTGGCTCAGATTCGTTCCCGGTGTGACAATCCGGATCACTTCACGCTTCACAATGCCTTTCGCCTGCTTCGGATCCTCCGCCTGCTCACAGATTGCAACCTTGTAGCCCTTTGCAACCAATTTGTTCAAATAAACATCCACGGCATGATAAGGGACACCACACATTGGTGCCCGCTCTTCCTGACCGCAGTTTTTGCCTGTCAGTGTTATCTCAAGTTCTCTGGATGCAGTCAGGGCATCATCATAAAACATTTCATAAAAATCGCCCAGACGATAAAAAAGGATGCAGTCTTTATACTGCTCCTTGATCGCCATGTATTGCTGCATCATCGGTGTCAATGCTGCCATATATTTCTCCTCCGAGTTTCTTCATCGGTCAATTCGTCTTTTTTTGCATTCTACATTTTAGCATATATCGAATTTAATCACAAGCACCGATTATTACTCTTCTAAAAGCAAATTTCTCGCTTTCTGATACTTTTCCATCCTTTTCAGGTCTTTATCCGTCACGATAGCCATTCTCCCGATATCGCTGTTATGTGCCAGATCTGCCAGCTTCACCTTTCTGGCAATCGGATTTCCTTTAAGTGCCGCAATGTAATCCATATAGGGTACAGATTTTTCATGGGTCAACAGCCGCAAGGCTTCTATCGTGTCCGCTGAAAAGCCTTCCTTTTTCAAATCTTCTATTGTACAGTCTGAATCCTCTGCCACATCATGCAGCAGCGCTGTACAGATTTCATCCTCTGTCTCCATCTGTTCTGCCAGATGAAAAGGATGATAGACATAAGGCATACCGCTTTTATCCTTTTGATTTTTATGTGTCTCAAAGCAAATCATCATGGCTTTTTTTGTCAATGACGTATATTTTATTCCCATACTTTTAATTCCTTTCTTTCTCTATCTGTAAATTTTTCAAGACTCCCTTACAGCCCCTGGCGCGGCATCCAGTCTGCTTCGCAGACTATAAACACATTCAACACATTCCACATCCCAATTCCTGTGCAAAGTTTATACTCCCATTATAATACACCTAATACTGAATTTCCACACTCCTATTGACATTTATGTGCTTAATGTTTATAATGTGTATATGCAAACAGCACACTAGTAGAAAGGATGAAGAACAAACTTGAAGATACTTATTTCAAATACTTCTGACAGCCCTTTGTACCAGCAAATCAAAGACCAGATTAAAGACGCTATTTTAAAGGAAGAATTAGTGGAGGGTGATGCACTTCCTTCTATCCGTGCATTTGCCAATGACCTGAAAGTCAGCGTTTTGACCATTCGCCGGGTTTACGAGGAACTGGAACAGGAAGGGTTTATTACAAGTCAGGTCGGCATCGGCACCTTTGTATCTGCCGGCAATCTTGAATTACTGCGGGATTCCAAACGGCGTCTTGTAGAGCAGAAAATGCTCGATATGATACAAACTGCGAAATCACTGAAAATTACTAAAGAAGAACTGAATGCCATGATGGATATTCTTTACGAGGAGGATTAACGATGAAAGATATTTTGAGAGTAAAGAATTTAAACACTATATGGATATGTTTTCCCTTGACCCTAAAAAGAAAATCAATACCCTTTCCAAAGGAATGAAGATGAAATACGCCCTTACTCTGGCCCTTTCTCACAATGCTGAACTTCTGATTATGGATGAACCCACCAGCGGACTGGACCCTCTAAGCAGAAGCCAGCTCTTGAATGTTCTGAATGATTATATGGAAAACGGCGGCAAAGGTGTACTTTTCTCAACCCACATCACTTCGGACCTTGACAAAATCGCTGATATGCTGATTATGATTCACAATGGCCGCATCGTCTTTCAGGAAGAGAAGGATTTTCTCCTTGACAATTACAGAATCATCAAAGGTGATAAAAAATTATTAACTGAGAATATACGCCAGCTATTTTTAAACATCACAGAAACTGCATTTGGTTTTACCGGCGTCACCAGACATGCTGCCAGAGTACAGTCGTATCTTCCGGATACCATCACAGAACGCCCCACCATTGAAGATATTATGCTGGCCAATTTAGGAGGTTGTGGAAAATGATGCTATGGTATTTATTAAAGAAAGATATCCTGATTATCAAAAAGTATGTACTGATTATGCTGGCTGCTGCGGTACTTATCCCGCCTTTTATGCTCTGGCGTGTCCCTGAATATGCCGGGATTCTGGGCTTCATGCTGTCTGTCATTTTCTGCGTTTTAATCCTGCTGCAATATATCTCTTTAAAAGAATATCAATTTCCAAAGGCAGCCTCTCTGCTATGCGCAGCAACTTTTTCACGAAAAATGATGGTATTGTCCCTGTACATTTTCTGTATTGCCGTTTATGTGGTCTGCTGCACCATCTATACCATTGAAGCTTTGATTATCCCCGGTTTAGACACTATGAATGCAGCCATGTTCTTCCTGATGTTTTTAGTCATCTCTGTATTGATCAGTATCTATCTTCCAATACAGTATAAGCTGGGTTACGAGAAAACCAAATTTGCCTTTACAGTTGTCATCATAGCTTCACCTTTCCTCCTGCCTCAGCTCATGAAAATGGAAAATTTCAACCTGAACTTTCTTTCTGAATTTTCCCCAATCCTTATTTGCGGAAGTGTCTTGTTGCTTTCCTGTATAATTCTGGCAGTATCTGCTGCTTTGTCCATAAAATTTTATAACAGAACTGATTTAGCATGAAAGAGAGTTTAAAATATGAATAACGAAAAAATTTTTCTCTATATGATCAGCGCAGCCGCCCTGTGCTTTTGCCTGTTCAATATCCTTCAATTTCTTTTGAATTACAACAAAACGGCGCAAACCGTCGGAACCATTATATCCATTAAAACACCAGGTCCTGAAACATCAAAGTTTCGCAATTCAAAATTGGCGGTTGTTTCCTACAAAGTAAAGGGCAGAATCTATCAGTCCCATAACCGCATACAAGTGCCTATGTCCTCACAAATCGGCTCCACAGTAACCGTGCGTTATGACAAATTCACTCCGGAAAAATTATACAGCTATTCCATGCTGCGAATAGTTGTATCATTCATCATTGCCGCTATCTTTTTTGTAATAGCCAGGTTTGGCTTGTAAATTTATAAGAGCATATTTCATTGCATCTGCCCATACTATCATTTATTGTAGTCCAAATGACTCCCCTCCCAAAAAGCCTTAAGAAATCTTATCTCTATCAGGAGCGTTCGCGCTCATATATTTTTCAAAGTGCAGTCTATAAACTTCAAAAAAAGGATTCCCTATGCATCTGTTCAGCACAGGTGCTTCCAACACGGCCGGTACTTAGGCACTGTCCTTTAGTGTCTTATGTACCGCTGCCAGTGTTGGGCAACGCGAGTGTGCCTGTGCTGAACAGATCATAAGGAATCCTTTTATCGATAATCTAAAACCGCACTTTACTAACTACTTAGCGTGAATGCTCCGTCTCTTTTTTAGACGTTGAACAGCAGTTCTGCATATGTTGGGAATGGCCATGCTTTCTCATCAACCAGTGTTTCCAGTTTATCAGCCGGTTCACGTACTTCTGCAAACTGAGCGAATACATCGTCTCTGTATGCAATAGCCTGAGCCTTAGGATCTTCAATCTTAACAGAAGCATCTGTTGCTGCTTCCAGTTTAACAACAGATGCATCCAGTTTGGACAGCTCTGTTGTAATTTCTTTCAGAACCTTTTCCTGTACAGAAGCATCTGCGCCAACAGCCTTAACAGCTGCAACAGATTTTGCAACAGTTGTTGTATATTCCATAACAGCAGGAATGATTTCTTTCTTAACCATATCGATCATGGTTCTTGCTTCGATATTGATAGCCTTAGAATAGTTCTCGTAACCAACTTCTTCACGGGCTGCAAGCTCTACTGCTGAGAATACGCCATGTTTCTCGAAAAGTTTGATGACTTCTGGATCTGCCAGTACAGATGTAGCATCTACTGTATTCTTGATGTTTGGAAGGCCACGGCGGGCAGCTTCCTCTACCCATGCATCTGAATAACCATCACCATTAAAGATGATACGGATATGGTCAGTTACCCAGTCCTTGATCAGATCATGGAGAGCCAGTTCAAAATCATCGGCCTTTTCAAGAATATCTGCTGCCTGACATAATGTCTCTGCAACAATTGTATTTAATACAATGTTGGGGTCTGCGATGGACGCAGAAGAACCTACCATACGGAATTCGAATTTATTGCCTGTAAATGCAAATGGTGATGTTCTGTTACGGTCTGTAGCATCTTTGCTGAATCTTGGTACAGTGGATACACCTGTTTCAAGCTGGCTGCCTTCCAGACTTCTTGTAGCTTCGCCTTTTTCACATAACTGGCTTAATACATCTTCCAGCTGATCGCCAAGGAATACGGAGATGATTGCTGGAGGTGCTTCATTAGCACCAAGTCTGTGGTCATTGCCAGGAATTGCTGCGGACATACGAAGCAATGGTGCATAATCATCAACAGCTTTCAGGATAGATGCCAATACAAGAAGAAACTGCTTGTTGGAATGTGGTGTATCACCAGGCTCCAGCAGATTCTTGCCTGTATCTGTGCTCATAGACCAGTTATTGTGTTTACCGGAACCATTGATACCTGCAAATGGTTTCTCATGTAACAGGCATACAAGATTATGGCGAAGTGCAACTTTCTTCATAATTTCCATAATCAGCTGATTGTGGTCTGTGGCAATATTGGTTGTATCATAAATCGGTGCCAGTTCATGCTGAGCAGGTGCAACTTCATTATGCTGTGTCTTTGCTGTAATACCCAATTTCCAGAGTTCTTCATTTAACTCTGTCATATAAGCAAGGACTCTCTCTTTGATTGTACCAAAGTAATGATCATCCAGTTCCTGACCCTTAGGAGCAGGTGCGCCGAATAATGTACGGCCTGTGAAGATCAAGTCTTTACGTTTGTCATATGTATCCTTGTCTACAAGGAAGTATTCCTGTTCAGGTCCGACACTTGTTACAACCTTTGTTGCTGTTGTATCACCAAAGAGTTTGATAATACGCATAGCCTGTGTGCTCAGTGCTTCCATGGAACGAAGAAGCGGTGTCTTCTTATCCAGTGCTTCACCTGTGTAAGAACAGAAAATAGTCGGAATATAAAGAACCGGTGTGCTGTCCGGAGCTTCATGAATGAAAGCCGGTGATGTACAATCCCATGCTGTATACCCCCTTGCTTCACATGTTGCACGGATACCACCTGAAGGGAATGAAGAACCATCCGGTTCACCCTTGATCAGCTCTTTTCCTGAGAAAGAAAGAAGAATAGAGCCGTCTTTCTGCGGATTAATGAACGCATCATGCTTCTCAGCCGTAATATTGGTCAAAGGCTGGAACCAGTGTGTATAATGTGTGGCACCTTTTTCAATGGCCCACTCTTTCATCTCATGGGCGATAATCTCAGCCACATGTGGTTCAAGGTCCTTGCCTTCAAGAAGTGTATTCTTGAATTCAGCATAAATCTTCTTTGGTAAACGCTGTTTCATTGTCGCATCATCAAATACGTTAGATGCAAAAATCTCTGATACATTGATTTTTACTGACATAGTTCCTACCTCATTTCAATATTATTTGCTTGTTCCGGAGCTATACGGTATTCGTCATCTCTCACTTCTGACTAACCGCTGTGCTAAAAATAGCACCTGAACCCCGGTAAAGTAAAAAGGCGTCCTCAAATAAATGAGAACGCCTTTGCTCTTCAAACTTAACTTCTCATTCATCATATCACAAAATCTGGAAAATACAACTATTTTTTATGATTATTTTTTCTTTTGTAAAAATTCACCAATTATTTTTCCTTTTTCACGATTTTGTTTATTATTCTGACAAATTACCAATATAATAAAAACCTTTGCACTCTTCCAGATGAACATCCACTATCTGACCAATCAAATCCGGTGTTCCTTTGAAATGTACCAGCAGATTATTGCTCATACGGCCTGTTACCATGGTTTCGTCATGCTCATTCACATCTTCCACAAGCACTTTCTGTACGGAGCCAGTAAAACGTGCAGAAGCTTCAGAGGCCTTCTGCTGTACGAGCTTTAACAAACGATCAAAACGATCCTTGACAACATCTTCCGGCACCTGATTCTCCATAGAAGCCGCCGGGGTGCCTGTTCTTTTAGAATAAATGAAAGTAAAGGCACTGTCAAATCCAACTTTATCCACCACATCCATGGTCTCTAAGAAATCCTCTTCTGTTTCTCCCGGAAAGCCCACAATAATATCTGTTGTCAAAGAAATATCCGGGCAACCTTTACGGATGCGGTCCACCAGGTCAAGATATGATTCTTTGGTATATTTACGGTTCATCAACTTCAGAATACGACTGCTGCCTGACTGCAGCGGCAGATGAAGATGACGGCAGATTTTCTTTGACTGCCCCATAACAGCAATCAGTTCATCGGACAAATCCTTTGGATGAGAAGTCATAAAACGAATACGTTCCAGTCCTTCAATCTTCTCGATTTCCTGAAGCAACTTGGCAAAGCTGATTGGGTTTTCCAGATTCTTACCGTAGGAATTGACATTCTGTCCAAGGAGCATGACTTCCTTCACGCCATCTGCCACGTCACGCTCAATCTCACGGATAATATCCTTCGGTTCACGGCTTCTCTCACGACCACGCACATAAGGGACAATACAATAACTGCAGAAATTGTTGCAGCCAAACATGATATTGACACCTGTTTTGAAAGAGTACTTGCGTTCATTCGGCAGATCCTCCACAATCTGATTGGTATCTTTCCAGATATCTACCACCATTTTGCCGGTATTCAAACGTGTCTGAATCAGCTCTGCCAATTTAAAGATATTGTGTGTACCGAAAATAATATCCACATGACGGTAAGATTTACGAATCTTGTCAACAACGAGGGGCTCCTGCATCATGCAGCCGCACAGTGCGATCAGCATATCCGGATGGCGCTGCTTAGTACGCTTCATCTGTCCCAAACGGCCGTAAACACGAAGATTGGCATTTTCACGTACCGTACAGGTATTGTAAATGACAAAATCCGCATCCTCCGTATCTGTTTCTGCATAACCGATGCGTTCCAGAATGCCCGCCAGTTTCTCTGAGTCCCTGGCATTCATCTGACAGCCGAAAGTCACCACATGATAGGTCTTTTTCTTCCCTGTTCTGGCATAATCCGCCTGCATCTGTTCATGTAACTGCTCGATGATAAACAGCTGTTTCTCAGTTTCATCAGAAGGCAGCTGTGACACACCCTCTGCTTTTGTATAATCATTAATGCTCATTCATATCCTCCAGTTTATCCCAATCAAAGATTGAGATATTTATTCCCGAATCTGGCCATCCCCATAAATCACATATTTGGTAGTGGTCAGTTCTTTTAACCCCATCGGCCCTCTGGCATGAAGTTTTTGTGTGCTGATGCCGATTTCGGCACCAAAACCAAATTCAAATCCATCTGTAAAACGGGTTGATGCATTGACATAAACCGCTGCAGCATCCACCTCATCCAGGAATTTTCTCGCATTGGCGTAATCTTTTGTCACAATGGCCTCAGAATGGCCGGTATTGTAGCGGTTGATATGCTCAATGGCTTCATCCACAGAAGCAACGGTACGCACAGAAGCAATCAGATCCAGGTATTCAGTTTCCCAGTCTTCCTCTGTTGCTTTCTTCATATCCGGCACCACTTCAAGGGCTGCCTCATCACCGCGAAGCTCGCAGTGCTTCTCTCTCAGAGCCTTTGCAATAGCCGGAAGCGCCTCTCCGATAATGTCTTTATGAATCACCAGTGATTCACAGGCATTGCAGACACCTGTTCTCTGGGTCTTTGCATTCAGAATAATCTTTACCGCCATGTCAATATCCGCAGAAGCATCCACATAAACATGACAATTGCCTGTTCCGGTTTCAATCACCGGCACTGTGCTGTTCTCCACAACGGTACGAATCAATCCTGCACCGCCCCTTGGAATCAGTACATCAATATACTGGTTCAGGCGCATCATGGCTTTTGCTGTTTCACGGCTTGTGTCTTCCACCAACAGAAGGGCATCTTCACAGCCGCCCCCTGCGGCAATAGCTTTTCTCAGCACTTTTGTAATGGCCATATTAGAATGAATGGCATCACTGCCACCCTTTAAAATCACGGTATTATTTGTCTTAAAACATAAGCCAAAGGCATCCGCTGTCACATTTGGTCTGGACTCATAAATAATTCCTATGACGCCGATAGGCACTCTCTTTTTGCAGATTTCAAGACCATTTGGACGAACGGTAGAACTGATGATTTCACCAATCGGGTCTTCCAGGGCAATCAGCTGTGTCAGTCCCTCTGCCATACCGGCAATGCGGCTTTCTGATAAAACCAGGCGATCCACCATCGGCTCCGGCATATTTTTCTTTCTTGCCGCCTCTATATCCATGGCATTGGCATTCAAAATCTCTTCCTGCTCATCCACCAGCGCCTGTGCTGCCAAGGCCAGAATCTGATTCTTCTGTGTTGTCCCCATTCTGTTCATATGTCTTGATGCCTGTTTGGCCCTTCTGCCAAGTTCCTCAATCGTTGTCATCTGCCGCATCTCCTTTCCGTATCACCTCATCCGGTGTTATCACTATATCCATCATTCTGTCATGCCTTTCAAAAGGTATTTCATTCCTTAACTGAAAATCATAGGCCAGCCCACAGGCTGTCACATGACTGCCATGACGTTTCAGCCACACATCATAAAAACCGCCGCCATAGCCCATCCGGTGCATCTGTCTGTCAAAAGCTGTCCCGGGAACAACCAGAAACCCTTCAAATACTTCCTCCTGACAGTTTTCCAGCGGTTCCGGAATATCATAATATCCCGGTGCCACATCCTTCATAGATGTAATTTTATAAAAATGCATTTCTGCCGGACCTATGACTCTAGGCAATGCTACTCTTTTGCCGTCCTCCAAAGCTTTTTCTATCAGCTTCCAGGTGTCCGCCTCCCCTTTGCAGGAAGCATAGCATAAAATCGTATCTGCCGCTTTATATTCATCCAAACCGACGATTCGCTCTGCGAACTGTCTGCCGAATGTCTGGCATATTTCTTCGCCAAAATGCCGTCTCTTTGAAAGAATTTCCTTTCGCAGCATTCTCTTTGCTTCACAGATATCAGTTGGCATGTTTTTTCTTCTTAGCCAGATTCTGTGCTGCCTGCTCCTTCAAGGATACAATACTTCCATCCGGTCTTTTTACATCAATATTGTTCAGCTGTCTTCTCATATTGGCACGGACAGATTCGATATAAGCCTCTCTTAATTTCACCTGTTCCTGCTTTTCATCCGGTGTCAGCCCTTCACTTTTACTTTTATGGTATAATTCATTAATTCTTTTAATATCAGCATCTGTAATCATGAATTTCTTCTTCTCCTCCGTTGATGATTTTTTCAGGTTCTATATAATCCAGAATGTTAAACTTCTCACTCTTATGAGCCAGGAATAAAGTACCCTTCTCCTGTCCTTTCATAATGTCGTCAATGACATGAAAATCTTTGCCGTTTGCTATAATCATATCACATCCTGCATCATTGGCAATACGTGCCGCGTCAATTTTTGTTTTCATGCCGCCGGTACCGTAATCGCTGCCGGCTCCTTTGGCAATCTCGTAAAGAGAATCATCAATATCCGTCACACATTCAATAAAAAGCGCATCCTTATTCTGAGACGGATCATCTGTATACAAGCCATCAATATCCGACAACAAAATCAGCAAATCTGCGCTAGTAATCGCCGCCACCACCGCTGACAGGGTATCGTTGTCACCAATCTCAATCTCATCCGTTGAAACGGTGTCATTCTCATTGACAATCGGAATCACACCCATTTTCAGCAGCTCATTGAATGTATTTCTGGCATTGTGCAGGCTCTTTTCTCTGACAATAGTATGTTTCGTCATAAGAATCTGGGAAGCCACATGGCTGTATTCATTAAAAAGCTTCTGATAAATCATCATCAGCATTCCCTGACCCACTGAAGCACAGGCCTGTTTCTGAGCCAGTTCCTTCGGACGCTCGTTTAAACCAAGGGCTTTTCTCCCTACACCAATGGCACCGGATGAAACAAGTACCACATCCTTGCCCTGATTGCGCAGATCACACAGGACTCGCACCAACTGCTCCAGTTTCAGCAGATCTGTCTCTCCGGTTTCCGGGTGCACAAGCGAGGACGATCCCACTTTAATGACAATTCTCTTTTTGTTTTTCAGATTCTGTCTGTAATGTTTATTCGTAATCAGCATGTCTGCCTCCATTCTCTCTCTGTCATTGTCCCCAGACAATTATTTCTCTGTTTCTGACAAACATTTCTACTTTGCCTGTTCAACGGCGGCATAAGCCGCTGCTACAGCTTCCGCTACACGCAGGCCATCCATAGCAGCACTTGTAATGCCACCTGCATAACCGGCTCCCTCACCGCATGGGTAAAGGCCCCCAACACTGCTTTCAAAATGTTCATCTCTCGGTATTCGCACCGGTGAAGATGTTCGCGTTTCAACACCCGAAAGAATAGCATCGGGTCTGTCATAACCTTTGATCTTTCTGCCGAAAGCATCAATGCCTTCTACCAGACTTTCACAGACAAACGTCGGCAGGCAATGCCATAAATTGCCGAAATGATAACCGCCTTTATGTTCGGGCTTCACCGCTCCAAAACGTTCTGAGACTTTTTTTTCTTTGAAATCATCGAAAAGCTGCACTGGCACAAGTCCCTGACCTTCTTCATAAGCCAGTTTCTCCCATTTTCGCTGAAAAGCCATCCCGGCAAGAATATCAGAACTGCCGAAATCCTCCGGTGAAACGCCCACGATCACCGCACTGTTGGCATTGGCACCGTCACGTCCACGGTTGCTCATACCATTCACCGCACACATGCCTTCTTCTGAAGAAGCATTCACCACATAGCCGCCGGGACACATACAGAATGTATACACCTGGCGCCCCTTACCCGTCCGGTAAGTTAATTTGTAACTGGCTGCCGGAAGCTGGTCTGCTACGCTGCCATACTGGGATGCATTAATCATTGACTGCGGATGCTCCACGCGCACACCGACAGCAAACGGCTTTGGCTCCATGGTAATCTTTCTCTCCAAAAGTTTCTCAAAAGTATCCCTGGCACTATGTCCCACTGCCAGAACAACCTGGTCAGCTTCAATTTTCTCACGGTCATTGACAATAACACCTCTAATATGATTCTGAGCATCTATCACAAAATCTGTCACTTTTGAATCAAAGTGCACCTGACCGCCCAGAGAAAGTATCTCATTGCGAAGTTTTTCAACAATCCCTACAAGCAGATCTGTCCCCACATGCGGCTTCTGCACATATAAGATATCTTCCGGTGCTCCCGCCTCTACAAAAGTCTCCATAACCTTTCTCTGTCGTCCAAAAGGATCCTTAACAAGCGTATTGAGTTTACCATCTGAAAAAGTACCGGCACCGCCCTCACCAAACTGTACATTGCACTCCTTATCAAGCTTACCGCCTGCCCAGAAGGCATTCACCTTCTCCATACGGGTGTGCACTTCACTTCCCCGCTCCAGAATAATCGGATCATATCCCTGTCTGGCCAGCATGAGCCCACAGAACAGGCCGGCCGGTCCGCTGCCGATGATTACCGGAGGCTTTGCTGGTTTGTCCGCTGCCTTTTCCGGCATCTGATAGATGACCGGTGTATAAGGCAGTATATCTTTATTGGCATGATGCTTTTTCAGATACTGCTTTTCATTTGCTAATGTCACTGCCACGGAATACTGATAAAGAACTTCCCCGGCATGCCCGCCTTTTCCGGATTTTCTCGCATCGATTGATTGTTTGAGAATCCGGTAATCTATCATCTCCTCCGGTCTGATACGCAATTTATGCACAATCGCCTCTTTTAATTGTTTTTTTGAATGGTTCAGAGGCAGTTTAATCTGATTAACCTTTAACACGGCAGCTCCTTCCGGCATCTGAACCTGCAAGAATACCGGTTGCCCAAGCCCACTGCAGATTGTATCCTCCGCAGATGCCATCAACATCCAATAATTCTCCGGTAAAATAAAGTCCTCTGACAATTTTTGATGCCATATTCTTCTCATCTATTTCTCTTGTATCAACCCCTCCGGCTGTTGCCTGGGACTGTTCAAAATCGTTTGTCGCGTTAATATGCACTTCGTGATGTTTCACCAGTGCAATCAAACGCTCCAGTGCACGATCATCTACTTTGCAGCATGGCTGTCCGCCGTCTATGCCAGCGCATTTTAACAGACAGGCTGCCAGCTTACTATTCATCATTCCCGAAAGCACCATCCGCATTGTCCACTTCGGACTGGCATGCATCTGCCACATCAGTCTGGCACGAAGTCCTTTGTCGCTGACAGCTGGCATCAAATCAAGTACCGCTGTCACTGTTTTTTTCATTTGCAAAGCTTTCGCGGCGTAACGGCTCACCTGAAACACCGGAATTCCTGAAATACCATACGCAGTCAATTGGATTTCACCGCTGTCCTCCGCAGCCATTTTGCCGCCTGTAAGAAGTCTTCCCCTGCTCTGAAGACGAATTCCCGCCAGTTCTTTAAAATATTTCTCCTTACAATGAAGCGCACATAATGCAGGCACCGGTGCAGACACATGATGTCCAAGACACTCTGCCAGTCTGTATCCGGAACCGTTGCTGCCAAGTTTGGATGCAGATGCGCCGCCACAGGCCATGATCAGTTTTCTGCATTGATAAACATTGTCTACCGAATAAACGGTAAAACCGCCCTTCGACAAACCTTTACCGCCAACTCTGATCTTCTTTACTTCCTGTCCGGTTACCACATCGGCTTTCTGCTCTGCCAGTTCCCAGCACAATATATCCCGGACCGATGCGGCCTGTTCAGACATCGGGTATACATAACCATCTCGCGCTTTTGTATAAAGCCCCATGGATTCAAAAAAAGCCAGTGTATCACCGGCATCAAAATTCTCCAGTACATGAAGCGGAAACACCTCCTGCCCGGATCTGTAAACACCGGAGGAAATACAGCCCCTTCGAATGGCCTGATTGGTCAGATTACACTTGCCATTGCCCGTTGCCAGAATCTTCTTGCCGGTTTTATCCATTCTTTCAATAACTAAAACTGAGGCTCCTTCCCTCCCGGCTGCAATCGCTGCAGCCAGTCCGGAAGCGCCTCCTCCGATGATACATACATCGTAAATCATACAAGGCTCCTTATATCAAATGAAAACGTTTTAAATACACACTCAGTGTTGTTCCCTTCGGGAAAGAATATAATTCTTCCTCCGTCAGACCATGGAACTTCAGCAATGCCACTGCATAAACAACCACTGCGACAATGATTGCCAGCAATGTTGCAATTGCATTGATATGTAAAACAAAATAAACACCCTTATAAACAATAAATGTAGCTACGCCCATCACCGCCGATGCAGCTGCAGGTATCAGAAATGTCTGTTTTGCTTCCTGCTCATAACCGATATAACGTCTTAAAGCAACCTGATTAAAAATACACATCAGGAAACCAAATAGAATATTACTATATAAAATTGCGTAAATATTCATATCACAGAATCTCAGCAGAATTACAATAAATACCGTATGAATCGCCAGAGCAATACCTGAATTCACAATCGGTGTGTTCATTTTGTCAATTCCCTGAAGTGCACCAATCGTTACCGTCGACAAAGAATAAAACAACAGATACGGTGTACCGATCGTAATCAAATGTCTTGTCAGCGCAGATGAATCATTAAACAGCAGCTGCATGATCGGTCCGCCAAGCACGGATAAACCTACACAGGCCGGGATTGCAATGATCATACAAAATTTAACTGTTGTCTCTATTTTGCTGTGAATTTCTTCCCTGTCACCCCTTAACATGGCTGATGAAATACCCGGGACAACGGCCAATCCAAGTGCTGTTGCCATCGCCATCGGTACATTCACAAGCATCTTATACTTGCTGCTGTAGACGCCATATAAAGATGAAATCAGTTCTGCATCATAGCCAAGTTTAGCTAAAATATTACTATATAAAGAAGAATCAATGATGCCGCTCACCTGATAAATAACAGAACTCAAAACAACCGGTGCCATCGTCAGTGTTAACACTTTATAAATATTCTTATAGGATTCCGGCTGATGCAGTTTATCCTTGCGTACACGATGCATAAACCGTGGGCGATACAACATATATATAATAATCAGGAAAATCGTGCTTGCAAGTGCACCGATACAGGTACCGAGGGTACCGCCCATGGCGGCCCATGCAGGTCCCTGGGATACAAGGATTGCTGCGGCTGCTACACTGACAACTGCATTAAAAATCTGTTCAAAAATCTGTGAAATGGCTGTAGGCATCATGCTGCCGATTCCCTGAAAATAACCTCTGAAAGTACTCATGACACAACAGAAGAAAATTGTCGGTGCCAGAACTCTGAGTGCCGGCACCACCCCAATCATCTCAGGGCCAAATACAGCACTTGTAATCTGTTTCGCAAAGATAAATGTACCAAGGCCGATCACAGATCCCACAACCAGTGTCCACAAAAGGGCACTGACCATAATTCTGTGTTCATTGGTATAATCCCGTTTGGCATGCGTCTTTGACACCAACTTACTGACTGCCAGCGGCACACCATTGGACGAAACAAGCAACAGTAACATATAAATATCATATGCGTAGCCGTAATACCCCATTGCAACATCTCCTGCAATTCGCTGGAGCGGAATACGGTAGAACAGCCCAATCAGGCGGACAATAATCTGTGCAGCGGCCAGGATCGACCCCTGCACAATGATATCGCCGCCTTTGTTTTTGCTTTTGGAAGAGCTTCCCATTCATACCCCTCTTGTCTATATCATTCTAAAGTGACAGTTTTACTGTCTGATACGACCTCGAAGAATGTTTTTCCAGGATTCAAGGAAATCTCATTGCCTGATGCATCATAGTATTTCGTCTTATCTGCATTATCATTTCTTTTCCATGTAATCTCTTCAGCTTTGCCATCTGTAATATACAGTCCCTTGCCAGAACCATTCAACGTCATATCCTGATAATCTTCTTCGCTGATGGACTTCTGAGCTACATACTGAACAATAATGTTCTTAAAGGCCAGCTGTTCATTATTCTCCCGGTCGATATGGGCTTCACCAAACTGATAGCGATAGTAAAGACCATCCTCAGTATTATATGTGAAATATGGCTTCGAGTCAAATGGAATATTCACTTTTTGTGCATTTATTCCATCTTTCAGCTCCGTATCAACATGATTAAACTGCAGTCGCGGTGTATATCCCTCCGGATAATCTCTGGTAAGGCCTGTGACTTCAAGTCCCGCTGCCAGCATCTTGCCGGTTGTATAGACATTATGTGGTGCTACACGATCCGTTGAACGGTAAAAAACTTTCGGTTCATAGCTTGATATGCCATGAATTGTCGTAATATTCTCATTTTCAATACGTTCAAGTGCAAACCTTGACTGACCATAGTGTACATAAATAGCATCATTATCATTGGCAAAATCAATATAATTATGTCTTGCACTCCGGACAGACCCGATTTTCTCAACGTTATCCACATCTTGAAAAAGAGCCAGAAGACGCGTAATACCGCCTTCTACCTGTGCTTCATAAATCATTTCAGCCTGACTGACACCAGATTGCGGAAGCGACACATCAATGTTATTGATCATAATCGCATACGGACGCTGCTTTCCGATTGTCTCACTGACAGGCTCTCCAGTCAGATAACTGTACATTTCGCCGGCAGGCAAAGCTGCTTCCGTCTCTGCTTCCGTTTCTGTCTCACTTTCTGTCTGTGTTTCAACCGTAACTTCAGTCTGAGTCTCTGTTTCCGTTGATTCTGTCTTCTTACCGCCACAAGCAGTTACTGCCAGCATCATACCTACTGCCAAACATACAGCTGTCATACCATATTTCATCTTTTTCATAAAATTACCCCCATTATCTTATAAATTTGTGTTGTTATCTTTCCACTAAAAATATCTCTGAATCCTTCCGTCCTACATACACTAACGCTTCAGATTCAGCATATTCAAAATGTCTCTCTGCTTCTCCTCCATCACTTCCCGCTCTTCATCCTGCATATGGTCATATCCGAACAAATGCAGCATACTATGAGCCACAAGAAAGCCCAATTCCCTCTGCTGGGAATGGCCATAACTTGCAGCCTGCTCAATAATCTTGTCCACAGACAAAATAATATCCCCCAATATCAGTTCACCACTCTCCGGGTTGAAGAAATCTTCTGTCAATCCCTCCTCCAATACTGAAAAATCCCCCGGCCGTACATAGTCAATCATAGGAAATGACAACACATCTGTCGGTTTGAACAGATCTCTGTAGTCTCTGTTAATCATTGCAATTTCATCATTCGTTGTCAAAACCACATTTACTTCTGTTTCATAGGGACATTCTTCAAAATCAAGGGCACCATTGATGACCTCCCTGATAATCTTCTCATAATCAAAATCAAGCTTCTTATCTGCTTCATAATCAATATTTACTGTCATAAACTCCTCCTATTTATCTCCTCGTTCGCTTATCTTTCTGCGTACTGATGATCGCTTTGTTCTGGCCCTGGCTGCTTCATCTTTCTTCAGACCGTCTTTTGACAAATGCTTCTGCTTCGCTTCATAATCATCATAAGCCTTGACAATCTTCTGTACCAGCGGATGTCTCACAACATCCTGGCTGGAAAGCATACAAATCCCAATATCATTAATGCCGCCTAACACTTTCAGTGCCACATCCAGTCCAGACTGCTGCCCCGTTGGCAGATCCTTCTGGCTTAAATCACCTGTCACAATAACCTTGGAGCCAAAACCGATACGGGTCAGGAACATCTTCATCTGAGCCGGTGTTGTATTCTGCGCCTCATCCAAAACAATAAACGAATTATCAAGGGTACGCCCTCTCATATAAGCAAGAGGCGCCACCTCAATTAATCCCTTTTCCATGTTCTTCTGGAAACTTTCTGCTCCCATGATCTCATACAGCGCATCATATAAAGGTCTCAAGTAAGGATCGATCTTACTCTGCAAATCTCCCGGCAAAAAACCGAGTTTCTCACCTGCCTCAATAGCCGGTCTTGTCAAAATGATTCGATTGACTTCATTATTCCTAAAGGCCGTAATAGCCATAGCCATGGCAAGATATGTCTTGCCCGTGCCGGCGGGACCTACACCGAATACAATCATTTTCTCACGGATATTGCGAATATAATTCTTCTGTCCATGCGTCTTCGGCTTGATCGGCCGTCCGCCAATGGTATGGCAGATCAGTTCATCGTAAAGCTCCGTCACTTTCTCCTGTTTATCTTCCATACTCAGTGCCAGCGTATAATTAACATTCTGATCTGTAATAACCTCTCCGTTGACAGATAATTGAATCAATTGATTCAGTACATTCACTGCCCGCTTTGTTTTTGCAGCTTCACCAATAATCTTCAGGCTGCCGCCTCTGGCGATAATGGTCACATTCAAAGCCCGTTCGATATTTTTGATATAATGATCAAATTCGCCAAATACATTTCTGATATGTTCCGCAGGGATATCAATGATTTCTTCAGTAATACTCATCCTGTCGCATAATCCTCCATCTATTCATTATGCCGCGTCGATGCCATATGCTCACTGCTGATGGGCACTTCTTTTCCAATCGGCCCATCCAGAATCAGTGTTCCCTTAACATGACCTCCGTCAGCATCTAGTGATATTGTAACACTATTCGAGATAATTTGAACCCCTTTTTTCTCCAATTCATTCAAATACTTCTGCAATTCCTCTTCCGCCATCTTTTTGATGACCTCATCGGTATACTCTTCCACAACATTTTTATAAGGAACATACTCCGTATACTCCAGTGCAAAAGGCAAATAAAAAGTCGGTGTCAGCCTGAACTGCTTCTTCCAGGACCATACCTCACTTAAAGTATTCTCCTCCAATTGCTTTTTTAAAATGTTCTCCCATACAGGCAGGCAAAAGCTCTTTCCGACTATTGCCACCCCAAGTTCTCGATAATTTTTCCCCGTATAGCTGCGCACTTCATGTTTTCGCTGATAATGTTTCTCATATAATTCTTGATATTTTCCGAAAACATCTCCTTCCGCGGTCAAATAATCCACTTTTTTCAGTGTTTCATCTTCATTATAAATATACACTTTTCCTTCAATCAGTACATCACCCTTTTTGACTTCATCACCATAGCGGACTGCAACTGTCCCCCGCCGTACCACCAAATTGGTAATAATCGCATCTTCATCTGACACCAAATTTGCCGGCAAATCAGTCTCACTTTCACCATTCTGCGTTTTGGGATTATTCTCTCGATTCTCAACACGCTTCACATTTCCGGTCTGCCCGCCTCCTGAACTTCCGGATATTTTCAAATCACCTTCCCTCAGTTCAATCTGCAGTTTTGTTCCCGCGATACTGGCCGACACCCAGGTAATTTCATTGTACATAATCCTTAATTCTTCTTCAATTTCCGGAAGATCAATCTCTGATTTTCGGCATCCGGTCTTCACATCCATCTGCGCCAATGCCTGTAAAATCAAGGCATCCGTATATTTGCGGTTACCGTCAATATCAATTTGCCAGACAAAGAGAGACAATATATAGATCATGCCGGCAAAAACCGTCATTCCCAACAAAAACCACCATCGCCGCTTATGTCTGTAAAAGAAAAAAGCCGGCCCATGCCGATTCAGAATATGTATTTTAACATGTGTTTTCCGAACCAATGGTCTCAGCTTTTTAAAATTCTCTGCATCTATTTCCATCTGTATGGCATTTTCTCTCCGAACCAAATGCCGCAACTCAATGCCGTTATTCCGACAGAGATTCACAAAACGCAGGGTTTCTTCACCTGTCACAAGACACCGCACCTGATTTGACACGACGGACATGATGCGCCTCCTTTATATTTGCTGTCATCAACAATATCCTTACTTTATACTGTTTTTTCAGCGATATTCTATATGCTCTATGTAGCCCTCTATCATCACCTCATCCTCATTCAAACAGATAATCTGAAGCGCTTTTCCGACAATCGTCACAGACATTTTCGGACAATGCAGTACAATCTTTTCCTCCTGATAAATTTGTATAGAGGAATAATTTTCCACCCGAAGCCGATGCCTGCCAACACCATAAAAAACCGGCAAGGTCGCCAAAGTCTCATCCGGCACTTGAAAAAAAGTTGCCATGGCAATCTTCCAAAAAGGATACTTTTTCTTCTCTTTTTGAGAAAAATGTGTCTGAACCTGATTTTGAACAAACCGCTTATGCTGTTTCACCATTGCCGCCTCCACATTCTCCTCACATCAGTTTATGCACGCAGCTATTAAACATACCATTGTTATTCAAATTCAATCATTTTTCTGGCAAGTGTTTCTGTTATCAGCAGTCCTTTTAGGTATTCCACTTTTTCCATACAAAAAACCGAACTCAGGCTAAAGCTAAACATCATTCGCTCTTATTCCTGAGTATCGCTGAATTCTTCTGCTCTCCTAGTATTCTTCTAAGATCTTCCGGCACTTCTCCAAGTTTCTCAAGAGAATCACATATAATATTTATTGTTGTCCTGCGCTCCAGTTCCAGCTGAACTCTGCGTTCAATTTCTTCTGCCATTTGCTGCTCTAATGTCTTACGTACTCGCTTCTCTGTCTCTTTGGTGACCCGCCGCACTGTTTCTTCAGCCAACGCTTTCATTTCCCGTTGCTTATGACGTTCCCAATCTTCTTTACCAAACAGCATTCTCATCACTCCTGTTTTGTTGCGAACTAAAAATTCTCTGAGAATATCATTAGCAATGCACTCTTCAACAGCTCGTCTGGTTATGTACCCCTGATCAATATATCTTCTGACCGTATCCACAAAAATGGCATAATCATGAAGCGATTAAATGAATCGCTTAATTTTAGAATTTGTCTGTCAGGTTCAGCCTTTGTGCCATTGTAAAAGACAAAATACTGAGGTTTTGGCAGTTTAAGACGCGTCTCAGAATAAATATTCAGTTCATTCAATCGGACATAGTCTTCATATAATCGCGCAAAATATCCCAATCCACGAAGCGGCATATTCGGATTCCACGTTGACTGATGCTCATATAAATTCAATGTGCTGTCTATCAAAAATGAAATGTCATTCTTATAATCCATGTATAAATGCTCATGTGCGGTAAAGTAACACACAAGAATTTGATAGACAGCCACTCACTTTTCCGAATGTATTTACATCTTTTCTCTTGACAGGTTCACACAAATCGCCTATATTGTACTTATCGAATAAGTACGCTTATTACGATAAGTACGCATGGTGAGGTGAGCAAGTGGAGATTATCATAAGTAATAGCAGTGATAAGCCTATTTACGAACAAATCTGTATGCAAGTAAAAAGTTTTATTATGGACGGCACATTATCTGCTGGCGAAGCCCTCCCTTCTATGAGAGCTTTAGCAAAAGATTTACATATCAGTGTTATTACCGTTCAGAGAGCATATGAAGATTTAACGAGAGATGGATTTATAGAAACTGTATCTGGAAAAGGCAGTTTTGTAGCATCACAGAATAGGGAATTTATTCAAGAGGAACAGTTACGAATTGCTGAAGAACTTTTACAAAAGGTCGCAGAAATTGGTCGAGCACATGGCATTAGTCTTGAGCAAATGACGAATATTCTAAAACTATTTTACGAGGAATAACGAGAGGTGACAGGCATGGATAACAACATTTTGGTGCAGAATTTATGCAAGCAATTCGAGGATTTTTCTTTGGACAATGTTTCGTTCAAAGTCCCTAAAGGCAGGATTGTAGGTTTTATTGGCGAGAATGGTGCAGGAAAAAGCACTACTATCAATCTGATATTAAATGAACTAAGCAAAGATAGCGGACAGATACAAGTCTTTGGAATAGACCATACAATTCCAACTGTCAAAGAAAATATTGGCGTCGTTTTTGATGAATGTAATTTTCATGATGTGTTCACAGCCGCAGATATTGAAAAAATCTTGAAAGGAGTTTATAAGACATGGGATAGTAACCTTTTTTCACAATACTTGAAAAAATTCAAAATCCCGACCAAGAAAACGATTGGCACATTTTCTAAAGGCATGAAAATGAAGTTGTCTATCATTTGTGCTATGGCACATAGACCTAAACTGTTGATTTTTGACGAAGCAACAACAGGTCTTGACCCCGTTGTGCGTGATGAAGTATTAGACCTATTTTGGGAATTTATCCAAGATGAAGATTGCTCTATCTTCTTTTCGTCGCATATTACTTCGGACATACAAAAAATTGCAGACTATGTGATTTTAATTCATCAGGGAAAAATCATTTTCGAGGAACAGAAAGATGATCTTGTTTATAATTATGGCGTGGCAAAGTGCGGAAAAGAAAAATTTGCACAGCTTTCCTCTGATGATTATATCATACATCGAACTACAAATATGAGCGTGGAGTGTCTTGTTCATGACAAGGAAGCATTCAAACGAAAATACAAAAACATCATTGTGGATAATGCCACATTAGAAGATATTATGCTTTTCTATGTTAAAGGAGGTACATCATGCGAGGATTGATATATAAAGACATATCCATTTTCTTCAAGAGTATTGATAAGAAACTTATTCTGATTGCAGCAGCAGCTATTGTTCTGCTTATTTTCAATACTGGAATTTATGCCGGCTTATTTACTTCCGTTATGTTTGCCATGACAATCGGTATGCAAAATATTATGAGTTTCGCAAGTGATGAAAAGGCAAGCTGGAAAAAATATCAATTAGCTATGCCGATAAGCAATTTTACTGTTGTTGCAAGTAAATATGTTTCCGTAATATATACTGTTGCAATCAGCATTTTGGGAAGCATTGCGTTCAATAGTTTATCCAGCATAATTTTTCAAAACTTTGATATGCTTATCTGGTTATTTTCGATTGCAGCAGCAATTATTATCCCATTATTATGGACAGGAATTTGCTTGCCATTAACTTATTGGTTTGGTTTTCGTTCTGCGCAAACTATGGGATTGATTGTGGTAATTCCAATGTTTTACTTTGTAAAATATTTTGAAGATGGACCGGGAATGGCTACTATGGGAAATTCTGTTCATTCATATGTGCTAATCACAGGGATAGCGGCAATTTTGATTTTTGGAATTTCCCTCATAATAAGCACCATTGGATATAGTCGCAAGAATTAAATCTGCAATTACCATTCAAAAATAGCAAACCCAGCCGAGCCAGTCAACGGCAAGTGAATGTGCTG
>OLPF01001141.1_pt1 | contig 23730 bp, 16 predicted proteins | sample 1673121 | NCBI WGS metagenome assembly OLPF01 (sample SAMEA3136756, study PRJEB25190) | human gut metagenome
AGCCACAGGGCAGCTCGGCCACCGTGCCCGCGTTGAGGGGAACAGAAGCGGCACCAGAGCTCTGGAGGGAACGAGCGAGCTGTGCGCTCAGCGCGCTCGTAAGGTGGGAATCGGTGTTGAGCCACTCGGCAGCTTCCTGCGCGGTGGTTTGGGAATTGGGCATGCCGTCGCTGTGCATCACAGGCAGCGCGGCGGCGCGCACGGCGTCGCTTGCCCAGGCGAGGTCGGTGGCGATCTTGGCGTCGCTGTCGCCGTCGACGACGTTGGCGCTAAAGATCTGGTAGGCGTCGTAGCTACTCGCCACGGTGCCGCTCACCGTGATGGAACCGGTCGAGGTCGGCGCGGCCTGCGCGGAAGCGGGGAACACAACCGCGCAGGTGCCGATCAGGAGGGCAAGCAGCGCAAACAAGATCGGGAAGGAGCAAACTTTCTTATTCACGACGCTTACCTCCCTTCGCATTCGCCTTGCGACGAATGTGTATCCAGGCCGCAGCAGCGCAAAGCACCGCCGCGCCGGCAAGGTACGTCAGAGTGACGCCCGACATACCAGAAAGGGGCAAAGAGGTGGAGTAGGTGTTGGTGAAGGTGGGGGTGGAGGTTTCGGTGGAGTTGGGGGCGGAGGTGTCGATGAACGTCCGTTCTTCGGCTTTGGGGTCTGCTGTCCAATTGCCTGCGGAGTCAACGGTTCCCTTCCTGTAAGTCACCCTACAGTTGATCTCTCCTGTTTTGGTGTCATACGTTGGCACAACCGTGAACTTATAGACCGACTGGTCGTACGTGTAGTGCGAGAACTGCGAACCGTCGGTTTTCTCGTGCACATAGTACGCAAAGGTCTTTAAAGGGCCACCCGGGTCGTCGGGATTATTCCTGATATCAGAGAGCTTGTACTTGAGCTCAATCGTTTCATTTCTTTTGTCCTTGAACGAAAGCGTCTGCTTCGTCTGCTTCTTATCATTATCAGAGGTCACGGCAGTACCGATGATGTCTGCGTCTCTAAAGCGGCTGTCTGTCGCAAGCTGAAGTGTAAACTCCTTCATCTCGCCGCCCTCAACGACCTTAGTCGCCATAGGAGTCCAGGAAACCTCAGGGTCGTACGTGTTGGTGAAGGTTGCCTTGTTGGTGGAGGTTGAGCTGCTTGAGTTGACGATTGAATAATAGCCATCATCTAGTGGCACATGGTCCTGAGAGCTAGCTGAACCCCCAGGATTCTTAGTCACGTCAACCCTATCAATCGTGAAGTTATAGACCATAAGTTTTTTAGTCTCATCCGGCTTTCCCTGTATCGAAACAGACATAAGTTCAGTCGGCGTGCATTTGACTTTCACCTTAATCTCGTATACCGCATGATCGTATTTGACACCAAGTTTATTGCCCGCATCTTCGACCAGGTAGTATGTAATGTCGTAGTCTGTAGTTTCGCCAGCACCACTCGCTTTAAACTGATCGCTAAGCTGCTTGCTAAGCTTCTCGCTAAGGTCAAAGGCGATGTTGCCGTCAGCGCTATTCGGGACAGATTCGACAAACTCGCAGTCACCAGTGCTGAAATTACCATTATCGTCCCAAGAAGGCGCCTTCGCAGCATCCGAGTCCTTGCGATAAACCGTAAAGTTGAACTCCCCAGCTTTGAGGTTGCGGCCGGTCAACTCCTTGGTCGCCTTCAGCTTAAGGCTCGGATAGACATACGTGTCTGCTGGCTGACCCAAGTACAAGTCGCCATTCGACATGATGCCGCCACCATGGTTCCAAGAATGGTTGCCCGTGATGAAGGTTGTCGCATTTTTCTGTACTGCTTCAGTCGCCGTTTTATCCGTGGCACTAACACCCGAAGTCAGACCGATGCTATTTTTTACCTGAGCAACACCGTTGGCGGGGATGGTGATTCGATCCGTTAGCTCAATGCTTCCCGAATACCTGGCGTCTATATCGCCAAGCATCTTGCCGCTTACCACTGCGACCGGCGTTGTGTGACCTTCCGCCGCGAGGAAGAAATCGGCATGACCACTGTTACGAAAAACATGTTCGTTGGTTTTTTTATCGATCGATTCATAGGCGACCTTGTCTTGATACTTATTGCTGCCGCCGCCAGAAAGATGGGGGTTACCATTATTGTTTTCACTATCGTAAGAACCGGCGTTTCCAGCGTCAGTGTTGCCAAAAATCGCCGTGCCATAAGTGTTCGTTACCAACGTCTTGCCCGTGGGGCAGACTGCAACGCCGCCGCCGTAGCCGCCAGCCGTATTGGTGCCAATGTACGAGTTGTACACAAAGAGCCTGCCAGCATTAGATGCTGCAACATGCGAATCACCCTGAACAAAGATGCCGCCGCCGCCCCAGTCAAAGCGAGACATGCAGCAGTTGTTAGTGATGTAGACTTTGCTGCCTGGAGTGCCGTTGTTGTCTGGAGCGTCGCCAATCATCGCGTCAACCTTCTGGCCCACTCGAATGCCAGCACCCTCAGATCGGAAGCTCACGTTAGAGGCAATAATTCCTCCCGTAATTTTGAGCCATGCCATATCTTGTCGAAAAATATTGGTAACGTAAACGCCGCCGCCAGCTTCCTCGGAATAGTTGCCAGTAATCTGGCCATCGGAAATCGTGACATGGGCGCCGTTATTGGCAGCAAGCCCAGCTCCACCGTGGTTACCCAGGCCATCCTTGCCGCAATACTTGGCGTATTTATTGTTAGTGATGTAGCCACCAGAAACGGTCACACTACCGCCCGAAACCAAGATGCCGCCACCGAGACCATCCGAATCAGAATACGTAGCGTTGCCAGAGATGATTCCACCCGTAAGCTTCAAGGTGGCTCCATTGTCAGCGTAGACGCCGCCGCCAGAAGCTGCCTTGTTTCCCGCGACCACGCCGTCTGTCATTTCAAGGCTGGCATTCGCGCCCGTTATGCACAGACCACCGCCCCAGCCACCGCGGTTGCCGTTGGTGACGTAACCGCCTTCGATTGTGACCTTACCCATAGAAAGAATCACATGGCCGTTATCGCTCAGATTGGCGGCCGTGGTAATCATGCCGCCCTTGAGATCGAGCGTGCTGCCCTCTTCAACGGTGACCACTTGCTGTACGGAACCTCTGTCCGATGCCGCAACGATAGCGCCAAAGCCCGTAACGTCATGCTTGTACGTAGTCTCGGTGGTGCAAAGTCCATCTGTATTGGGCGTGCTCTTAGTCTCATAGTAAGTAAGACTCTTGGGTGCGCCGCCATTAGAGCTAGACCCGTCTCCCTTTTCCCATGTCATAGTCGCAGGCTGACCCGCCGTCGTTTCGACCCGAGACTGTTTGTCTATTGTTTTACCTGAAGTTTTACCTGAATCCTCGATAGTGAGTGTGGCTCCTTCTTTGACAACAAAGAAGGAGTCTTTGTTGCCGGAACCATGGCAGAGCATGTTGCCGTTAAGATCGATGGTGGTGTCTTTGTTGATGGCAATCTGCTGATTCGAATAGGCATAACCCGTCAGTCGAAACGTACCGCCACCGGTGAATCGTCCAGCAACGTCACCGTTTACCTCGATATAGCCATCGTCACTGACGGGAGCGATAGCGTTTTCGTCGCTATTTTCATTATCGGAAGGCTGTGCGTCGGAAGGCCGCTCGGCACCCTTAACTTCCGCGCCATCGGCAGTCGAGCCTGCTGCGACGTTATCCTCGCTCGCGCCGTTCTTGGTCTCGTCACTATTCTGGTTTTCGGTATCCCCATTGTTGGTGTTTTCTACATCAGTAGACCCACTTGAGGAACCCCCCCCCATCACAGTTTCTTCGGTAGGAACCGTCTGGGCATCGTTGGCAATGGCCTGCGAAATCGGAGGCATGACGAGCGACAGTACCAGGCTCAACACGGATGCTCCGCACAAAACGCCTGCCAGTACACGGCGCGTCGCTTTTTTACTCTGCTTAGTTTTTTCTGAATTCGCTTTCATCGATGTCTCCTCCCCAAGAGACCGCGATCTTGCTCTTTCACTATCAAACGTATCTGCGCAATCTGTAATTGCGCTCGCGTAGTAATACTATTGTAACTATTGTGTAAACATCCGAGCAACAAAACCGACATTTTTGTAGCCAGTTCTCAATTCTCTTGACATTTACTCAGATTTGCTTTCGTTTATTCGCTATAAAATATCTGTTTTTACTGGTAATTAAGTTAGCTATCAGTTTTTTAATAGCATTTTATTTATTTGCACAACATTTTGCTTAAGAGCAAGCATCCTGTGAACGGTCGAAAATCGACCGCGAACGGTAGGTCATTAACCGGGAGGAATAGACTACAAAATTGATGGGAATATTTTTATTTCATCGGTAGTTAGAAGCGTAATATTCAGACAACCATATCTGAATTTTCGCGCAGATTTTAGGTATCAATTCACCCAAATCGCCAGAGGCCACCGCAAAGGAGCCTGCCCCCTTTGCGGTGGTTCTCCTCCGGCGCTACAGCAGATGCTCCTCGATAAAGATCGCGATGCCGTCTTTGTCGTTGCTCGCGGTTACAAAGTCGGCGGCGGCACGGGTGGCGTCGCTGCCGTTTGCCATGGCCACGCCCACGCCGGCGTCAGCCACCATGCAGGTATCGTTGTCCGCATCGCCAAACACGCAGATGTCCTGGAGCTCCATGTCGTTGAGCTCCGCCACGCGCACAAGGCCGCGCGTCTTGGACACGCGCGGATCCATGAACTCGTAGAGCCGCTGCGTGGTTTGCAGAGCCGCCGCTTTAACGGTGTCATCGGCAAATGTCGACGCCCGCTCAATCACCCGCGGCATTACCTCGGGCGCCATGGTAAACATCACCTTGGGCTGCGGCTCGCGCAAAAACTCGGAAAAATCGACCACCTGGTAGGGCACGCCGTCGACACGCGACAGGTGCTCGACGCACGCGTTGCTCTCGGGCACGTAGAACACGCCGTCTCGGGGGCAGACGGGCGTTGCCGGAAGGTCCGCCATGTGCTTGCAGATGCGCGCGATGGTCTCGCCCGGCAGCGGATAGCTCAGCTCGTTGATGTCATGCGCGCGGTCGATGACCTCGGCACCGCCGCAGCCCACGAGCACGTCCACCAGGCCTTCGATGCCCCAGAGCTCGTACATGGCCTCGGTCGCGTGGGCGTCGCGCCCGGTGCACAGACCAAAGAGCACGCCGCGCTCGCGCAGGGCGCGGATCGCCGCCACGGTGCGCGGGGACACCGTGTGCCGGCTCGTGAGCAGCGTGCCGTCGATATCGCAGAACACGGCTTTGATGTGGCTGAAGGTGGTGTCCATGGGGGCCTTTCTGGGTTGTGCGGCGGTGTGGGGTGTATTCGTGAACGGCGTACATGGTATACCAAGGCGCAGGCCGTTGGGACCCGATCACCACAAAGGTGCCTGCCCCCTTTGTGGTGACCGGACCCGAAGGGCGGCCTGCCCGCAACGCAAACCATCACAACATTCGACGTTTTTCGGCAAAATCGCGATTTTCATCGAATGTTGTGATGGTTTTTACTGCTTTGCGGCACGATCAAAATGCCAGTGGCCAAACAGCAGCAACGCCGCGGGAACCGCCGTCACGACCATGCCCGCCCCTACGAGCGTCTGCTGCACGCCAAACGTCGCTGCCAGCCACGGGGCAATCGCCAGCGGGGCCACGCCGGCGAACATGTTGCCAAAGCCCATGACCGAGTTGACGCGACCGAGCTGCTCGAGCGGAGCCGTCGTTTGCACGATTGTGTTGTGGAGCGGGTTGACAACGCCCCAGGCCACGCCCAGGACAATCTGGCCGATAAGGGCCACGCACACGTACGGTGTCCCCACATAAATCAAACTTCCCACGCCCACGGACATGAGTGTCACGAGCAGCGTTTTGAGGCTGACGAAGCGCGGCGGCAAGCGGAGCGCGACCACAGCGCCCAGCACCGCGCCCACACCGCTGGCCGACGAGAGCCAGCCCATCCATTCGACACCGACGTGCAGGACATCGCGGTAGAAGAACGACTCCAACGGATCGAAAGCACCGTAGCCAAAGTTCGAGAGGAAGATGATGCAGAAAAGTAGCGCGAGGACGCTGTTGGTGAAGACTGTCTTGATGCTGGCTGCGAAGGTGGCGCGGGTGGATGTGCTGGGGTCGGGGCTTTGGCTGGCGGTACTTGCCGTTGTGCTGCTATCCGCGGGAGTACTTTCGCGCGCGGCGACGCGACCTGCTTGCGGCCTAAAGCCCCAACCGGCAACGAGTGCCAGCACTGTAAAGAGCATCATGAGCACGAACACCGCGCGCGACGACGCAGCCGCCGCGACAAAGCCGCCCAGCGTGGGACCAACGATGATGCTCACGTTTGAAAACATGGCGATGGCAGAGTTGATGTCTTTGAGCTCGACAGGATCGTCGGTGAGGTAGGCCGGATAGGATGTGGCGATGGGCTGGGCGAACCCCATCACAAAGCCCAGGAGTACCGCGCCGGCAAGGACCGTTCCGGTCGTGCTGCCAAAGGCGATGATCGCCGCGCCAGTTGCCAGCGTGCCGACGATGCTCAGCAAGAAATGACGGCGCGGGCCCCAGGCGTCGAGTGCCGCGCCGCCCGCAAAGGATCCCAAGATCACGAATACGTTCATAAACAGGACGGCCAGCGATGTCGCGACGACCGAGGCATCGTCTGCATAGGTGAGCGTTCCGATGACGCCGATAAAGTAGCTGGTCTGAAAACCGGTGTAGATGAGAAAGCGCATCGCCACCAGGCGCTTGGCCTGCACGGACAGCGACGATTGAGGCTTTGAGAAAAGAGAGGCGAGCATGGAGACTCCTGGTTTCATACGAATACGGACGGCGGGCATTCGCCACCGTCTGTCAAATCAATCTATCCGCATGAAACATTAAGGACGCATCAAGCCCCTTCTCTCCGTTTTTCGCCCGTCATGAACTACTTGGTAGATTGTAAGGCATGTCCCACACATCTACCAAAGCAAAAACCACCACAAAGGTGCCTGGCCCCTTTGTGGTGGAAATGGCGTTTGCCCAGATAAAACCTGCCAAAATAAACCTGTCCCTTTTTGGCAGGTTTTAGGCCAGATGATCTTGAATCAGATCGCAGATGGCTCGGGCGTCGTTGATGTTGATGGCTCGGGTCGCAAAGCCGGCGTCGAAGGCCTGACGCGCCAGGGCCTCGTTGCAGGCAAGGGCCAGCGTGTGACCGTCGACCAGGTCGAGCGAGCTCTTGCCGCGCAGACGGTCGACACCGGAGCGCGCGACCACGATGTTGTCGAAGCCCTCGGTCTTGTAGCCCTCGATGATCACCACGTCGACATCGTTGTAGCGCGACAGCAGCTCGCGCGCGGGCATCTCGTCCTCCTCGCGTGTGTCGGCGTACTCCGCCCAGCGCGTGGCGCAGATGAGGCCCACGTGCTTGGATCCGGCCTGGTGATGGCGCCAGGTGTCCTTGGCGGGCACATCGATATCAAAGCCGTGATGCCCATGATGCTTGAGCGAGCCCACGCGCAGACCGCGGCGGGTGAGCTCGGCAATGACCTTCTCGACGAGCGTGGTCTTTCCCGAGTTCTGGTAGCCGATAAACGCGATCGCGGGGACGGCCCGTGTCGGAGCTGCGGGTGCGACGGCGACGGGTGCGCTCGCGGGCGCGGCACCGTCAGCGGCCACGGCCTCAACAGCAGCGGCCTGACGCTCTGCGCGATCCCACACGCCCGAGCGGCCGCCCTCCTTGTGCAGCAGGCGCACGTCGACGATCTCCATGCCGCGATCGACGGCCTTGCACATGTCATAGATGGTCAGACACGCGGCACTCGCGCCGGTCAACGCCTCCATCTCAATACCCGTCTTGCCCGTCACGCCGGCCGTAACCAGTACGTGAAAGCCAACCTGCCCGTCTGTGCGCGCCGGCGCCCAGCCCTCGGGCACGTCCTCGGTCGGCGTCCCCGCCGGAGCGATGGGCGCAATGTCGCACTTGCTCTTGGTAATGAGCAACGGATGGCACATGGGAATGATGTCGCTCGTGCGTTTGATGGCCATGATGCCTGCCACGCGCGCGCAGGCAAGCACGTCGCCCTTTTTGGCGCGGTCTTGCAGCACCATGGCCTGTGTCTCGGGGTGCATGAGGATGGTGCCCTCGGCGATGGCGATGCGATGAGTCTCGGCCTTGCCGGACACGTCGACCATGCGCACCTCGCCCTTGGCGTCCACGTGCGTCAGCTCGTCGCGACGGGCGTCGCGGGCGGGCTCGGTGGCAGCACTGGCAGTCGGCTGCGCGCCTGCAACGGCATCGCTGGCCGCAGCCGTGACTTTGTGGGCAGACATCGCGGCCCTGCGAGCGGCCTTGGTGGCATCGGCGTACCTGCTCTTGGCCATATGATCATCCTCCGATTTGGGACATAAATCGTTGCGTGCCCTCAATTATCGCGTGTTCCTGCGGTTTGTGGGCCACGGCATCGCGCCAAATCGAAAGTACCTGCATATCATCACCACGGCGCAGCGCCTCACGCACCGAATACTCGGCATCGCTGAACAGGCACGGACGCACGTTGCCATCGGCCGTCAGGCGCAGACGATTGCAATTCGCACAAAAATGGTTGGACATGGCGCTAATAAAGCCGACCGTTCCCGCCGCGCCCGGAAAGTGCCAATAGCGCGCAGGGCCCGCGCCGGCAGGAGCGTCGTTGATGTCGAGCGGCTCGAGCTCGCCCAGGCCCACCGCGGCGGCCCCGGCATTGATGCGCGCCCGCAGCTCGCTGCTCGGCACGGTATCGCTCGCGTCCCACAGCTCGGGATTGAGCGCGGGCGCATGCGGGTCCACAGCGCAATGCGAGCTCGTGTGCTCGTCGCCAATGGGCATGTATTCGATAAAGCGCAGGTGGATGGGGCGGTCGACGGTCAGTCGTGCGAGGGCCGCCACATCCTGGTTGAGCCGGCGCACCACAACGCAGTTCACCTTAACCGGCTCAAAGCCCCAGGCCAGCGCCACGTCGATGCCAGCCATGGTCTGCTCGAGTCGGCCCAGGCGCGTGATCTTTCCAAAGAGCGTAGGGTCGAGTGTGTCGAGCGAAATGTTGACGCGGTTAAGCCCGGCATCTTTGAGCTGCGGTGCCAGCTTGGGCAGCAGGGCGCCATTGGTGGTAAGCGAGATGTCCTCGATCTGCGGAATCGCGCGGATGTCGCGAATGAGCGGGATGATACGGCGGCTGACCAGCGGCTCGCCGCCCGTCAGGCGTACGCGGCGAATGCCCTCCCCCGCTACCAGGCGCACAAAGCGGGCGATTTCCTCGGCACTGAGCAGCTCATCGTGTGCACGGGGCGCCACGCCATCGGCCGGCATGCAGTAAATGCAGCGGAAATTGCACTTGTCGGTAACGGCAATGCGCAGGTAGTTGATATCGCGGCCAAAACCGTCATGTTGCACGTGCCCGTCCACGCAGCCCTCCCCTCACGCGGCGTTTTATTCTTCGGAAAACATAATACCCCACGAGAGAATCACGCCGACACCCGTACGACAGGACAGGTCGCTTTGAGCAAAACGGACTTTCCAAGCCCATCCCCAGCATACAAACCATCACAACATTCGATGCTTTTCCCGATTTTGGCGAAAAACGTCGAATGTTGTGATGGTTTGCTTGCCCGTAGCGCCCCGTAGAAGAACCAAAACGCCCCTAAAGGCCGCCGTCCCAGTGTCGAATCACGAATTCTCGCAGGTCGTTCTGACGTTTCTGGAACGCTTCGCTTCGGTCGCACTTGAGACCCATAGCGAGCGCGATGGCGTTCATCGCCCGGTGCAATTGCAGCTGGTGGACAAACTGAGTCCCGGTGAGGACGATCATCCTAAAGCCCAGCGCGCTCAGCACGGTCATACGCTCCGCATCCGACGCGCTGCGCTGTTTATCAAGATGGTCCGAGCCGTTGTATTCAATCCCCGTACCGCTTGCAGGCGCATATACGTCGATCTCGAAATACCCGGCCTTAGCGAGATACTTGAACTCATTGGGAACATCGACCCGATGGTTGAGCTCGATCTTGGCGTATCCCAGCCCTCCCTGGGAACGTTTTGCTACGACCATGATTGCGGTGGCCGTCTCCATGGGCGACCGCGCACCATCGTGCACGCGCTTGAGCACGGCGGCCGCACGTATAGCCCCCTGACGAGATCGGTTCTCATTGCAATAGGCAATCATGTCGGCAACGGTGTACCTCTGCCCCATCTCGACATAATCGTCCGTCGACAGATGATTCAAATGGTATCGGGCACAGATTTCGTAGCCATATTCCAGCTGCTCGGGCTCGCTCATCCACGAACCCGCTTGGACAAAGCACATGGCCTCATCAACCACCAGAAGGCCCTCTGCCACCTCGATAAGATGGCCTGGAGGTACCGGCGCCCCAAACACGTGGCACCTAAATCCAGCCGGCGTCGAGCGCTCAAAATCGAAGTTGACGAGCGTATCGATATGATCGAGCTCTTCTCGTGGAATACCAAGCGAAACCAGATAGTCGGTAACGATCCCAGCTGCCGTTGAAGCCCTCAGCCCTTTGGCATCGAGTCCCAATTTGGGCAGGCTCGCGGTCGGCTCCGCATCGTTAGCAAGCGAGTCCTCATCGTATAGGCTGCTTGCTCGCGAGGGCGGCTCGGACGGGCGCGCCACGTTGTGGTACAGCCAGGCAGTCTTATGGGACAGGACGATCGGCAGGTCCATGAGCCCTCCAATGGAGTCGGATAACCAACCTTATTCCCCTGCCCACGGGTCCGCACACCTTCGCGCGCAAGAAAGCGAATCCACCCGGTCGAGCGGCAGAAAAACCATCACAACATTCGATGCTTTTCCCGATTTTGGCAAAAAGTGTCGAATGTTGTGATGGTTTGAGTCGAGGTGAGGGGCACGGAGGGATCAAAGCATCGTACTTTACAGGGCGCGTGCCCGTATTCAATTGGAAATGACCGCGCTCGGAGCGTGACTTTTTTTCGCCCCACTGCCAACATAAACCTTGACTCTACAATCGTTGTAGGGTTTTCACTACACTGGTACGTAAACAAACCCAGCCAGAAAGCCCCGCCCATGGAACACGACCTCACACGCGGCAATGTCCTCAAGACCATCGCGGTCTTTGCCCTGCCCTATATGCTCTCGTACTTTTTGCAGATGCTCTACGGCATGGCTGACCTGTACATGATGGGGCAGTTTAGCGGCGCTGCCGGCATCACCGCCGTGGGCAATGGCGCGCAGACGCTCTACATCATTACCGTGACGCTCGTGGGCCTGGCCATGGGAACGACGGTTATCGTCGGCCACGCCGTGGGCTCGCGCCGCTTCGACCGCGCCGAGACCGCCATCGGCAACACCATCACGCTCTTTATGGGCGTCTCGGTGGTACTGGCCGCCGTCCTGCTCGCACTGTGCCCGCAAATCGTGGCGCTCATTGGCACGCCGGCCGAGGCAGTCGAAGGAACCGCCGCCTACCTGCGTATTTGCTTTATGGGCATTCCCTTTATCGCCGCGTACAACATTCTTTCGGCCATCTTTCGCGGGCTGGGCGATTCGCGCTCGCCCATGTACGTGATCGGCGTGGCGTGCATCATCAACATCGCGCTCGACTTTCTGTTTATCGGCCACATGGGGCTCGGCCCCGTGGGCGCGGCACTCGGCACGGTGACCGCCCAGACGGCCAGCGTTGCCCTCGCGCTCGTGTGGCTCAAGAGCCGCCGCACGAACATCCACGTTAAGCGCAGCGACCTGCGCCCCCAGCCCGAGGTGCTCGGCAGCATTCTTAAGATCGGCGTGCCCGTGGCCGTGCAGGACGGCTGCATCCAGGTGGCGTTTATGTTTATCACCGTCATCGCCAACCACCGCGGCCTGGTCGACGCCGCCGCCGTGGGCCTGGTCGAGAAGATGATCAGCTTTTTGTTCATTGTGCCGAGCTCCATGGGCGCCACCGTCAGCGCGCTCACGGCGCAAAATGCCGGCGCGGGCAAGGGCGACCGCGCACGTCAGGTGCTTAAAGACGCCATGACGATCTCGGTGGTGTACGGCTGCCTGATCACGGTGCTGATGTGGCTGGTGGCGCCGGCGTTTATCGGCTTTTTTGCCAAGGACGCCGCGGTGGTCGCTGCCGGCACCGGCTATATGCGCAGCTACATTTTCGATGCAATCTTTGCCGGCATCCACATTTGCTTTAGCGGCTTTTTCGCTGCATACGGCAAGAGCTGCATCGGCTTTGCGCACAACGTGCTGGCCGTGGCGCTCATTCGCGTGCCGGGCGCGTGGCTGCTGTCGAACGCCTATTCCGATACGTTGTTTCCCATGGGTATCGCCTCGCCGTGCGGATCGATTTTGTCGGCGGTCATCTGTGTTGTCGCGTTTACCGTGCTCAACCGGCGCGGGGCTTTTGACAAGTTGGCAGCGTAGCGGGACGACGCGAAATCGCCCTTATCGACGACATCATCAGCGACGACCCGGCGACCTACGTGACGCAGATCACGGTGTCGGTTGCTCCGTCCAGATAAGAACTGCCTAGAAAACGTTCGGCTGAAGGCAGAATCTTGACGTTATAGGCCATATTTTGCCTCAAGGTCATCGAGAGCCTCAAAGGCATCACGCGCCATGCCAGCAGCACGCTCCCGCTCGGCCACAGCTATACGAGCCATCAGACGAGCCTTAGCCTGTTCCTGAACCATGAGGTCGTAGTCCTCGGATCGAAGTACAACAAATTTGCTATAGCCGTTTTTTGTAACAGTCACTGGACCAGGAGCCTCCCAACAAGCTCGCTAAACGCCGGGGACAGTCCCCGATATGGCGGTTTTACTCCTCCGGAATCGGAAACGCACGGATGAACTCTGCAGGCGAGAAGGTCTTGATGGTCGAGCGCACAAAAGCGGCGCGGTCACGCGTGATGATAAAGTCCACGCCGGCACGCTCGGCCATCGCACGGATACAGCCGTCCTCAAAGTCCGGCTCATCGGAATAGGCGGAGGTAAAACAAGCTTCTTGGTCGAGAGGCTCTACCGAATAGCTCTTAAGACAGTCGCGCACTACCTCGCGGGCGCGCGCCTCGCCTGCCTGTTTAGTGAGAATGTAGTACGCGTCCTTGAGAGAACAGGCCGAAACAACGCCCTCGATAAGCCCCACGTCGACGAGCCCCTTGATCGTTTGCGCCGCTGCGTGCTCCGGCCGGCCCGGCAGCACACAATCGAGCAGAAAATTGGTATCGAGAAATGCCCTCATAGGTAGCGCTCCCTCGCGACGCGCTTTTCATCTTCAACCGTCATCGTATCGAGCGGCGTTCCCTTTGGCATGTTAGCCACGATATCGAGATACTCCTGGTAGTCCTCATTCTCCGCGAGCATCTCACGGATCTCCTTCCAGGTGATCTTGGGATGCCACATCGTACCCATGTCGCGCTTGGGCTTGTCCGAGCCGCACGTCGGTTTTGTGCCCCCACGCTCCTGGGCAGCATCATATTCCACTGCAACCGGGCCTTGATAGTCGAGCGGCACGATTTTGAACAACGGCTTGCTCCGCTTGAAGACCACAACCTCCTCGCCATCATTGGCAACCCTTTCGGCCACCTGCGTAAGGTTTTGGCGCAGCTCCGAAAACGCGACGGTAACCATAACTGCTCCTCTCAACATATATCTTTACTGCTAAGTATACACATTAATGTTAATGTTAAAGTGTATAAAACTCATTACAATGGGGCAGCCCCGTTGTGGGACCTCACTGCGAGGCCCCTTTGCTTTGTATGAATCTTCTATCGCTCCGGAACGACACCGCTCCGCAGGGTCACCCTCGGCAACCTACATGACGCAGATCATGCTGCCCGCCACCACGCCCAAATAAAAACCTCCCGGAAAGTATCAACCTTTCCGGGAGGTTTTCTAATTTGATTATCGATGTCCTAAGCCTGGGGCACCTCGCCAGTAGCCAGGATCTGCTCGAGTGCGTCCTCGTCCAGCACAGGCACACCCAGCTGCTCGGCTTTGGTGAGCTTGGAGCCCGCTTTGGGGCCGGCAACCAGATAGCTCGTCTTCTTTGAAACACTGCCCGAAACCTTGGCGCCGAGCACCTTGAGCGCCGCACCTGCCTCGTCGCGCGTGCGGTTGACGAGCGTGCCGGTGAGCACGAAGGTCAGGCCCGCGAGTGGTTGTGCGTCGGCGAGCTCGCCTGCCACGCCGGCATCGGCTGCGGCCTGTGCATGCGCGGCGCCCAGATCGACCTCGAGCGACAGGCCCGCCTGACGCAGGCGCTCCAGCACGGCAAGGTTCTCGGGCACGGCCAGGAACTGCTTGACGCTCGCCGCAATCTTGGGACCGATGCCCTCGCACTCGGCGATGTCCTCTTCGCTCGCCAAGATGAGCTTGTCAATCGACAGGAATCGCTCGGCGATGACCTCGCCCACGCTCTTGCCCACGTGGCGGATGCCCAGGGCAAACAGCACGCGACCGAGCGGCTGGCTCTTGGACTTGTTGAGCTCGGCGACGATCTTTTCGGCCGTCTTGAGGCCCACCGGAATGGGATCGCCCTTCTTAACGCCCTTTTTGCTATTGGTGCTCGCGTACACGCGGCCTGTGTCCAGACCGGCGATGTCATCGACCGTGAGCTGGTAGAAGTCCGCGACATCGTGGATCAGCCCGGCGGCGATCATCTTGTCGACAATCTCGTCGCCTAGGCCGTCGACGTCCATGCAGCCGCGGCTCACCCAGTGGAGCAGGCGCTCCTTGAGCTGTGCGGGGCAGTCAATCGACACGCAGCGGTAGGCCACCTCGCCGTCCTCATGGACCACGGGGCTACCGCACACGGGGCAGACCTCGGGCATGTGCCAGTCGACCGAATCGGCCGGGCGCTTGTCGAGCACCGGCCCCACGACCTCGGGGATTACGTCGCCTGCCTTGTGCACGATGATAGTGTCGCCCTCGCGCACGTTTTTGCGGCGGATCTCGTCGACGTTGTGCAGCGTGGCGCGCGCGATGGTGGAGCCGGCAACCGTCACCGGGTCGAACTCGGCGACCGGCGTGAGCACACCGGTGCGGCCCACCTGGATGCGAATTTCGCGCAGGACGGTCTGCTTTTCCTCGGGCGGGAACTTAAAGGCAATGGCCCAGCGCGGCGCGCGGGCGGTAAAGCCCAGGTCGAGCTGCTGCTGAAAGCTGTCAACCTTTACGACCACGCCGTCGATGTCGTAGTCCAGGTCACCGCGGTGCTCGAGCGCCTGGGCACAGAACTCGTGGACCTCGGCCGGCGTGGCACAACGTGCCACGTTGGGGTTGACGCTAAAGCCGGCGCTACGCAACCAATCGAGGAACTCGCGCTGACTGTGGACGTGCAGCGGGTCGGTATCGGCGATGGCATAGATAAAGGTAGCCAGGTCGCGGCGCGCCGTGACCTTGGGATCCTTTTGACGCAGGCTGCCGGCAGCGGCGTTGCGCGGATTGGCGAAGGGATCGCGCCCCTCGGCATCGGCCTCTTCATTTAGACGAACAAAGCTGCCCTTGGGCATGTAGACCTCGCCGCGCACCTCAATGGTACGCTCGCGGTCGGCGCCCATATGGGCGAGCGCCGGCTCGGACAGGTGCATGGGAACATCCTTGATGGTGCGCACGTTGAGCGACACATCCTCACCCGTGGTGCCATCGCCACGTGTGGCCGCACGTACGAAGGTGCCGTTTTGGTAAGTAAGGGCCACGCCCAGACCATCGATCTTAAGCTCGCAGGTATAGGTGACGCTGCCGGCACCAAGCGCATCCTCGGTGCGCTGGAGCCATGCGTCGAGCTCGTCCAGGTCCATGGCATCGTCCATGGAATACATGCGCGCCATGTGCGTGACCGGCGTAAACTGCTCGCTCACGTAGCCGCCCACGCGTTGGGTGTAGCTGTCGGGCGTCACCAAATCGGGATAGGCCGCCTCGATTTCTTGCAGCTCAACGAGCATTTTGTCAAAGGCGGCGTCCGTGATCTCGGGCGCATCGAGCATGTAGTAGCGATAGGCGTGGTAATCGAGCTCGTGGCGCAGCTCGGCCGCGCGCGCTGCCGTCTGGGCACGGGCATCGGTCGGTGCGGTGGCTTCTGCGCTCGCGGGCGTTTCGGTATCGATGTCCACGCCGTCACCAAACAGGCTCGATTGCTCCATAGCGGCACTCCTTCGCTCGATTTCAAACGGATACTAGAGTACCACCGGTCACGATAGGGCCGAATAGCGGTCTCAAACCGCACCGAATCGGCAGCCGCCAGACTGGGGTGGATCGCGCGATCAAACCATGCCCTTGCCGTTTCTAAATAATCCGTTTTCCTCCATCCCCAACGGATCAATAAGAAAAGAGGGGCTGCCCCGCGCTGGCGGGACAGCCCCTCTGGCTTCGGCATGTGCGAAATGGCTCGTTAGTAACCCTGGCCGTAGCCCTGACCCTGGCCCTGCTGGCCCAGCAGCTCCTCCAGGTACTGGCGCAGCTGCTCGTCGGTAATACCGCCGTTGCCGGTGTCGGTCGAACTGTCGTCCTGCTGCTGGTTCTGCAGCTCCTCATCGGAGCCCAGCTCGACGGTGACCTTCTTCTCTTCCTTGCCGCGCATGAGCGTGATCTCGACCTTCTCGCCCACCTCGTGGCTGCGCAGCGCAATGATCAGGCCATCGGCGCTCGTGATCTCGTCGTCGCCCAACTTGGTGATGACGTCGCCCTCCTGAATGCCGGCCTTGGCGGCAGGACCGTCCTCAACGACGCTCGCCACATACGCGCCGCTATCGGTGCTCAGCTTGTTGGTGCGGGCGTTGAGCGCGTTGACGCTCGAAAGCGTAGCGCCCATGTACGGATGCACCGGCGTCTTGCCGCCGATGATCTGGTCGGCAATGTTCTTGGCGTAGTTAACGGGAATAGCAAAGCCCACGCCCGAGCTGGAGCCCGAGTAGCTCTCGATGAGCGAGTTGATGCCCACCAGCTCACCGTTGTCGTTGACGAGCGCGCCGCCGGAGTTGCCCGGGTTGATGGCGGCATCGGTCTGAATCATGTTGGCATAGATGGTGTTACCGCTGGTAGAGCTCATGGCCGTGGAGCGGTAGAGCGCCGACACGATACCCGTGGAGACAGACTGCTCGTTGCCGAACGGCGAGCCGATCGCCATAACCCACTCGCCAACGTTGAGCTTGGAGGAGTCGCCGATCTCGATCGGCGTGAGCTTGGAGGCGTCGGCGTCCTTGAGCTTGATGACGGCCAGGTCGCTCGAGGCGTCGTTGCCCACGAACTCGGCCTCATAGGTGGTGCCGTCGTCCATGGTCACCACGTACTGGTCGTAACCATCGACCACGTGGTTGTTGGTGAGGATGTGGCCCTCGGTATCGAGCACAACGCCCGAACCGACGCTGCCCGAGCTGTCCGACTCGTCGGCAGACTGCGAAAGCGAGCCATTCTGGCTGCCGCTCGAAGTGGCGGTGATGGAAACCACGGAGGGCAATGCCTTGGCAGAAACGGCCTCGGCCAGCGTGGTGTCCTCGGAGTCGATCGTAATCTTTTGCGTCGATGAACCCGAAGCGCCCGCCGTCACGGCATTCTTGCCGCCACCGATATCGAGCGTGCCGCTCATAATGAGCGCAATGACCAGCAGGGCTCCGCAGGCACAGCCGGCGAGTGCCGTAATAAAGATCGGCAGCTTTTTGGTCTTGGTCTTGACCACCGTGTGCTTGTTCACGACCTGTTGGTCGCCCAGCGGCTTGCCGGTCTGCGTGTCGTAAGCCTGCACGTAGGGAATGTTGCTACCGGCAGGCGTCGACTCCACCTGCACACGCGGCTGCTGCTGGGTCTCGCCAGCGTTGCCCGCATCCTGGGGACGCTGGGAATCGTACTCGCTCATGGCTGCGATCCTTTCGTCAAATAACCAAAGGCCCGCCAAACATGTGGCGGGCCATCATTGTTCACGTTGAGTTGTACCCCAATATGCGGGCGAACGTGTATGAGAACGCAATCTTTTAGGAAGGCTTAAGTTCTGTTGCAGGCCCGAAAGGAACCCGCACCTGCGTCAATACCACCACAAAGGTGTCTGTCCCCTTTGTGGTGGAAATCTAGTCCTTAAACAGATAGCCCACGCCGCGGACGGTGGTGATGTGTGCCGCGATCTGCGGGCCCACCTTGGAGCGGATGCGTCGAATGTGCACGTCGACGGTGCGCGTGCCGCCGCAGTACTCAAAGCCCCACACGCGGTGCAGCAGCACTTCGCGGCTGTAGGCACGGTTGGGGTGCGTCGCCAAAAAGCTCAGCAGCGAGTACTCCATCAGCGTCAGGTCGATGGGCTCGCCATCGAGCGTCACCTGGTAGGTTGCGAGGTTGATCTCGAGGTTATCGATGTTGAGCACATCGTCAGCAGTAATGGTCTCCTCCTCGCCCATCAGGCGCTGCGCGCGAGCCTTGAGCTCGTTGGGCGTCGCCGTGGGGCATACAAAGTCGGCATGTGCGTGATTCGGCAGGCGCAGGGTACCGAGCGCCTCGTCGTCAACGATCACCAACATGGGGACGCCGCCGCGATCGTCAAGCCACTTGGCAATCTGATCGATGCGGTCGCTGCGGATGCCGTCGGAGTCGAGGATCAGCAGGTCAAAGTCGTGCGCCGCAGTCGGCGAATCGGGGGTGGCCAGGCTCACCTCGACACCCAGGGTGGTCGTCAAGCTGCGGGCAAACTCGTGGAAGCGCGTCGTGCGCGCCATGAACAGGGCACTCTTTTCGGACATATCGGCCTCCAAAGAAATGAGCTCAATCGTACTGGAACAAGCCAGCGCGATTAGGAGTTCGCCAGGTAGTGCTTGATCTCCCACTCGGTGATCGTAGACTCAAACTTATGCCACTCGTCGCGCTTCTTTTTGAGGAAGAAGCTGTGGATGTGCTCGCCGAGGGCATCCTTCATAAACTGCGAGTCCTCAAACACGTCGAGCGCCTCTTTGAGCGAGCGCGGCAGCGGCGTGTAGCCGGCCTCGAGCATCTGACGGTCGGTGAGTTTGAGCGTCTCGGCCGTTGCCTCGGGCGGGAGCTCCAGCTTGCGCTCGATGCCGTCCAGACCAGCCGCCAGCGTGACGGCGTTGACCAGGTACGGGTTGGCCATGGGGTCGGGACTGCGAAGCTCGATGCGCGTGGACAGCTGCTTGCCGGGCTTGTAGACCGGGATGCGGACCATACTCGCGCGGTTGCGCAGGCCCCACGTGGCGTACTGCGGCACGGAGTCGCCACCCGTGGTGATGCGCTTGTACGAGTTGACCGTGGGGTTGGTGATGGCGCTGATCTCGCGCGCATGCGCCAGGATGCCGGCCATATAGTGCTTGGCGATATCGGAGAGGTGGTACTTCTCGTCGTCCTCGCCCCAAAAGACGTTGTTACCGTCGTGGTCGAACAGCGACTGATGCAAAAACATGGCGCTGCCGTCCTCGCCCGCCAACGGCTTGGGCATAAAGGAGGCGTGGCAACCGCTCTCGTAGGCCTGCTGCTTAATGATGAGTTTGGCCGTGGTGATGGCGTCGGACATGCTCAGGGCCTCGGCGTGACGCAAGCTCATGCCGTGCTGCGAGCGGCCGGCGGCGTGGAAGGTGTACTCCACGGGCACGGACATCTTCTCGAGCGTGAGGACCGTGTTACGACGCAGGTCGCGAGCGGCATCGCTCACCGAAAGATCGAAGTAGCCCACGTTGTCGAGCGGCTCGGGAGTGTGCTCGTCGGGGAAGTAGTAATACTCCAGCTCGGCGCCCACGTTGAGCAGATAGCCGGCCTTCTCGGCCTTGCGGAACATGCGGCGCAGGGCATCGCGCGAATCGCCGGCGAAGGGCTTGCAATCGGGAGTGCACACGTCGCAGAACACGCGGGCGACACCGTTGTGGCTCGGGCGCCACGGCAGGATCTGGAAGGTCGAAGCATCGGGAAACGCCAGCATGTCGGCTTCCTCGGGCGTGGCAAAGCCCTCGATGGCGGAGCCGTCAAAGCCAATACCCTCCTCAAAAGCGACCTCGAGGTCCTCGGGGCTAATGGCAAAGTTCTTGAGGCGGCCGAGAATGTCGACAAACCACAGACGCACAAAGCGGATGTCACGCTGCTCTACGGAGCGGAGTACGTAATCGATGTTCTGCTGGTTCATGTCGCTCCCCTTTCTTTCGGGCGGGTTTCGACTGGTCTATATCGCAGATACTATCGCAGAAAAATGTTTCCGCAGGGTTAAAGCGTATCAAGCGCTCAAAAAACGTGTGCGAACAGGCCGTTGCGAACGAGCGGTTAGCGCGAGGTCGATGCGCGGTGTTCGATGTGGCCGGGGATCTCGATGCGTTTGGGCGCCAGCTTTGCGGCCTCGCCCACAGTAGTGGTAACAACGTCGATGCGCTCGGACAGGCGCTCGACCACGCGCTCGGCGATGGTAAGGGTGTCTTGCGCGGCCGTGGTCACGCCGCCAAAGAGCACGTGATTCCAGGGGTAATCGTCAAACGTTGCGATCTTGAGACCCGCCGGCAGCGAGGGACCAAGCTGCGCCAGTGCCTCGGTCAGACGCAGGAAAACCAGGCCGTTGACGGCAATGAGGCCGAGCTTTTTGCCTGCATAGCCGCGGATGGTCTCGTCCAAGCGACCGACGCCCGTGGCGCCACCGTCGGCCAGGGTGACGACCTCGCCCGCAAGGCCGCGGCGCGAAAGCTCGTCGGCAAAGGCCTCGGCGCGCTCTCGACGCACGGGGCTATCGTCACTTGCCTCGGTGAGCAGGCACAGACGCTCGCTGCCCGCAGCTGCCAAGGCATCTACCAAGCCGGCGACCAGCTCACGGTTGTTAGATGTCACCAGGTCAACACCGCCGTCGGCAACGTCGCGGTCGAGCAGCACAACGGGCAGACGTCCCGCTGCCGCGGCGATCGCCTCGTCATTGCCTCCGCAGGTGTTGACGACCAGGCCGTCCACGCCGGCATCGATAAGTCTGGTGAGCGACTCCGCTTCCTTAGCGGGGTCGTTGCCGCTAATGGCCGTCATGAGCGAGCAGCCGCGCGCCGCGGCGCTGGCGGAAAGGCCCTCGAGCATGGCGCTCGAGAACGGGTTGGCGATGTCAGCCAGAATCACACCGATGAGGTTCGTACGCGAGCTGCGCAGATTGCGCGCGGCGGCACGTGGGCGATAGCCGGTGCGCTCGATAACTGCCGCGATGCGAGCACGGGTCTCCTCGGTCATTTGCCCGGGGCGGTTGTTGAGGTAGCGCGAGACCGTGGCCGGACTCACGCCCGCCTCGGCGGCAATGTCCTTGATTCTCATCTGCGCCATAACGCACCCCGTTTCCCAATTGTCGGCGATCTGAGCCATTTTAGGCATTTTTTTAAAAATCTCGGTTGCAAAACGCTGTAGGTGAGTATACTACAACTCGAAACGAAACCGATTTCGTAAACCGATTTCGGCGAGCGTTGGCACGCAGGTGCAAAGACGCACCCTACCGTCTTGGCACCTGCGTGCCAACGCCATATCAAAGGTGTACGCACGAGTAAAAGGAGCTGCGCGACCATGGGTAAAACGGTTCTTACCTTCGGCGAGATCATGATGAGACTCTCACCCAAAGACCACCTGCGTATTGAGCAGGCAACCGAGTTTGACGTCCGCTACGGCGGCGCCGAGGCCAACACTGCGCTTTCCCTGGCCTACCAGGGCGACAAGGCCGCTTACGTCTCCGTTGTCCCGGCCAACCGTCTGGGCGAGTGCGCCCTGCGTTCGCTGAAGGCCTACGGCGTCGACACCACGCGCGTCGTGCGTCAGGGCGACCGTCTTGGCTCCTATGTGTTTGAGATCGGTGCCTCGCAGCGCGGCAACGGCTGCGTCTACGACCGCAAGTACTCGGCCATCAACATGGCCAAGCGCGACGTCTTTGACTGGGACGAGATCCTCAAGGGCATCGACGTCTTCTATTTCTCCGGCGTGACGCCCGCTGTCTCCGACGAGATGGCAGCTGCGTGCAAAGACGCCCTCACCGCCTGCCGCACCAAGGACATCACCACCGTGTGCGACGTTAACTATCGCGGCAAGATGTGGTCGCCCGAGAAGTCGCAGGCAACCATGAAGGAGCTCCTGCCGCTCGTCGACATCTGCATCGCCAACGACGAGGACGCGCCTGCCGGCCTCGGTATGACCTGCGTCTCCGGCTCCCTTGCCCACGGCATCGAGGAGCGCGACACCTACGTCGAGATGGCCCGCCAGATCTGCGCCGAGTACGGCTGCAAGAAGGTCGCCTCGGTCGTCCGCAACATTTCCTGCGTCGAGCGCTCCATCTGGATGGGCATGCTCTATGACGCCGAGAGCGGCGCGCACTGGTTCTCCCCTGCCCACGACGTGCACGTGCTCGAGGGCGTTGCCGCCGGCGATGCTTTTAACGCCGGCTTGGTCCACGCCCTCATCAACGACTTTGATCCACAGGACGCCGTCAACTACGCGATTGCGGCCTCGATCCTCAAGCTCACCATCAAGGGCGATTCCAATCTGGTGACCGCCGACGAGATCGCCGCTGTGGCAAACGCCGCCGACGGTGGCACCCGCGTCGCGCGCTAGTCCGTCTCCATTCCGCGGGCCGCAGCCTTCCAATCCCATACCCCTGCGGCCCGCTCCCCGATTCCTCCGGCCGGGCAAAACCACCAGTCCCATTCCGGTTTTGCCTGGCATTCCCTACATGACTGGTCGAGCAGCCGGTTTTGGAATTGCTTGAACCCCAAGCAGTGCCTCCGATAACCAATCCAAAATCGGCTCCTGACCAGCACATTTGGCAATCACGCGCCCATGCGCGCCACACATCGAAAGGAACATCATGTTCGATCAGTTCTACACCACGCTTGAGTCCCTGGGCATCGTGCCGGTCGTTGTGCTCGACAAGGTCGAGGACGCCGCTCCGCTCGCCCACGCCCTTATGGCAGCTGGCATGAAGTCCGCCGAGGTCACCTTCCGCACCGCCTGCGCCGCCGAGTGCATCGCCGCTATGGCCGAGGCCGAGCCCGAGATGTGCGTTGGTGCCGGCACCGTCCTGACCGTCGAGCAGGTTGAGCAGGCCCGCGCAGCCGGTGCCAAGTTCATCGTCTCCCCGGGTTACAACGAGGACGTCGTGAAGTACTGCATCGACATCGACCTGCCCGTCCTTCCCGGCACCGTGACCCCCTCCGAGGTCACCGCAGCCGAGAACCTGGGCCTCAAGGTCACCAAGTTCTTCCCCGCGTCCCAGTATGGCGGCCTGAACACCATCAAGGCCCTCGCCGCTCCGTTTGTCGGTCACCGCTTTATGCCTACCGGCGGCGTGAGCACCGCCAACGTCGAGGAGTACCTGAGCTCCTCCGCCATCATCGCCTGCGGTGGCACCTGGATGGTCAAGCCGGCCCTGTTTGCCGACGGCGACTTCTCCAAGGTCGAGCAGATCGCCCACGAGGCCATGGACGTCGTCGAGAAGGTCCGCGGCTAGGTTTAGCTCTCTATCGTGAAAGGGGGGCGTGCCCTAAACCTCGCCCCCTTTCTTTTAAAGCGGCTCGGAAGCGCGCCGTTTCCGTCACGAACAAGAACCAAAACCGTCTTGTATGCTGATAGAACGTGACGGAAGCGACACGCCTCCAAGCCGCTTTGCCTACTCGGCTGGCCGTCGCGCTCAACTAAGCCACTTCGACAAAAGCCGAGCCACCAAAACAGCTGCGGTGCCGTCTGGAGGAATGGACCCTTGCTTCCGGTCTTTTCCTCCAAGCGGCGCCGCAGCTTTTTCGTGCCCCGATGTGCCCCAACGCAGTTGCGGTGAAATAGGGACTGTTTGCGCCACCTAGGCCGCAAAACA
>OLPF01001154.1_pt1 | contig 23588 bp, 19 predicted proteins | sample 1673121 | NCBI WGS metagenome assembly OLPF01 (sample SAMEA3136756, study PRJEB25190) | human gut metagenome
CGAGACTGAGTAAAACGACAAGTGTTGGCTCTGGAACTTATAAAGTTGTATCTTATGGTACGGTTGCAGGGGAAAATACTTCGGCAACATCAGCCATTAAAAGTGTTCCTTAAATCAAAATATACTTATTATATATCAATGCAAATGCAATGCTAGGAACCTTTTCATATGCACTAAGGAATAGTGTCAATGCATACAGTCGCTGTACCTATGGTGGCTGTAGTAGCATAAAATATTAACAGAATAAAAGGGAGGGGATTCCATTGGGGTGGGGATTGGTAGCCGATTAATAATATGTTTTTGGTATAAGTGAAAGGAGAATAAACATGAAAAAAAGGATTCTATTCTTGACCACGCTGATGCTCGCCATTACCTGTTGCTTAAATTGTGCATTTGCTGGACGTTTAGCAACAGCAGTAGGGACTACAACTGGGGGAACCTTGGGAAAAACAACTTGCGCGGGATATATGAATTATCAAAATTATGCAGCAGCTGGTGCTGACACAACTTCAGCAAGCACAAGCACTCAGGCTAAGGGTACTGTTAAAGCCGTAGCTAAGATTCATTATGCGAATAGTGCAGGAAGCCGCGCATCTTCTTCTGTAAAAACAAACAAGGACTCTACATATGTGGAGGCCTCTGTAACTGCACCATCTGGCGCACATGGATATAAGAGTTCATCTTCACACTCCTATACATCGGATAGTTATGGATCTTGGAGCGATTCGCTATCATATGAGTACTAATTACTCATGCTTTGTATAGAGAGTAAGTAATCTTAATGCGCAGCAGATCATAGCGATATGATCTGCTGCGCTATCACAATTTCTTGAAAGGGTCATAATATATGAAACACTTTAAATTTAAAATAGGCATAATGATTGTAATGCTTGTTCTGATTAATGTAGCTGTTGGCGAAGAAGCAAACGAAATATATAGCTATGGTATACAACTGACATATAGTAATGGAGACCGTCTACCAACATCTCCATTGATGGTTTCCGATTTGCAAAAAGATTTAAAAATTGAAGTGTATAATAGACTAAAAGTACCTGACCGATTTATGCTGCTGTGCTTTCTGGACGGAAAATTGCTTCCATATGTAATTGATGATGTGCCATATATGAATAAATCATATGAAATTGACGCATGCGGGAAAATAAGCATAAATTTTTCATTGGATTTTGACTCTTCAATTATATACAAAGACTCTGTGGTGTACATCATTACGGTTGGATTGATGGATAGGATTCCACGAAACGCTATGGACTACCTTGACCTTTTTTCTTGTGGTATACCCATCACTATTAACGATCCAACATATAGCATGGAATCTTCTATAGCTAATGATGAAAACTGGCATCAAATTTCATCAGAACATATTGAACCTTCTGATATGTATGTGTATTATCCAGCATCACGCTCTGATAGTACTAGTGAAATGGGAAAAAGTTTAGTTCGCAGCACTATCGATAAAGGATATGAGCTTAACTTAGCTGCTAGAGGAAATGACCAGAACATTGCTATATGCCTTTTTGTAGATAATCAACCTTATCCATTTGACTCAGCTCAACCATTAACCTTATTTACAAGTAAAGATCACTTATATTTGTATACGACAAATTTACAGATATCAGAAGGTATCCATTCGATTTACTGTGTCTATATGTCGCTAGACAGTCAAAAACTTGGCAGCTGGAATACAAATAAGCTTTCAATAGTTATTACAAATCAATAGTCTACTAAAAGGAGAAATTGTGATGAGGAAGTTTGCACTTTATCATTTTATAGCGTTGCTACTGATGTTGGTAGTATTATTACCGATGGATGCTCAAGCTGAAATACAACTGAATAGTTTAGCAACTATTGGTGAAGAGATCTACGCATTACAAGATAATTCACTTGCAATGTACGACCAAACAATAAAAGAGTTTCGCCTTATAGACAGAACTGTGCCTAACAACTTCATTTTGGCTGATAGCCCATGCGGGATTTATATCTTTTCAACTGCTCAGCAGTTGCTAATTGAGCTAAACAACAAAGCACCTTATGAGGAAATTAACCGATGGCAAATTCACTTGCCTAACGTTTTTCAGGATGCTATGCTCTATCGGGTCGTTGTGATAAATAATGAGCTCTATTTGCTTACTTCTGATTTTAAATCTGATAGTTTTCGCGGTTTATGGGGCTACAATTTGAATACAAATCAGGAAGCATTTTGTCCGATTCCGTCTGTTCAGGATATGACATGGGCATGGGGTGATACCTTGGTAATATATAGTACTCCATTAGGACAAAAAGGTGGTTTATATTCATGGCGTATTAACGAAGAAATTGCAATGCTTGCAGCAGCTCCGGGTAGTCGAGATGTAGTGCCTGGTGGTTTGGCATATCATGTGACTACTCAAATGGTCTATTTTCAAGCGGACGGTGCAATAATGTCATACGATGGCCAATCGCTTCGAGCAACTGGCTATATAATGAAACGTTTGGAAGAAGAATATAGTTCTGCTGCTGTCACGACAAATGATGAATATTTGCTTTTCTTTACTGATGGAATCATGAATTCCTTTCCTATGTATGCAGAGACACAAACTGTCTTATCGATTGCTGGCAGCTTTGATAATGAGACATTTATAGAGTCATACTGTGCATTAAATCCGACTATTGCTATTACTTATACACAGGATGATCCTTATAACGAGCGTTCTTTCGCTGAAGCATTAATCAATCGTTCGCTATCGGCAGATATGATCATTACATCCACATCTTCCACATTATATCAGGTGCTTCTACAGAAAGGTAATGTGCTACCGTTAAACCAACAGGCTCAGCTTATTGATCTTATAACCTGTATGTATCCAACAATAGTGGAGAAAGTAACATTAGATGGAAAATATTTCGCCTTGCCTTTTTTGCTTGAAGAAGAAACTATAGGATATGATCCTCAGCTATTTGAGGAGCTCAGGTTGGACATACCAAGTACAGTAGAAGAACTGTTACAATTATGTATGAACACTACATTGCCAAATGAAGTTTGCTTGATGAATTATCCACTATCCCCTCTTAGTGATCAACTATTACAGCAAATTATTGATATTAGTTTTGCGCAAGGTATGAGTACTAATGTTGATGTGACTCAGAGACTGTTACAACTATGGGAACAGTTTTCAAAGAATCAGAAAACTCAAATTGATAATGCTGAAAAGGCATTGTTCATACCGTCATTTCGTATTTTGTCTGAGAATCCTAACATGCAATCTCAATACTATAATCCTCTTGTATTGTCATCTGCAGATGGTCAGTCACCAGTTGTTCACGCATCCATGAAGGTCATTATGATTTATGCCGGTACAACAAAGGCAGAAGAATGCTTAGATTTCATTTCTTATTGTGCAAACAACTTGGAGCCTATTAGTCGTATTGCTCTGTTTCCGGAAGAAAACACACCAATAAAAAACGAAGAATTGGAACATCAAATACAAGTATTGAAGAACGAACTAGAATTAATCGAAGAAGCAATTGAAAAAGAAGGGAATCAGACACTTTATCAACGGCGGAAAGAGATTGCTGCGCAATTGTATCGCTTAGAAGTTAATCCATGGAAAATAAGTCCCGAGGATATAGCTATGTATCGGGAAGTAGCAAAACACTTCCTATTTACTAGCGATTTGTATCGATATGATACAAAGAATCTTCAGTTCGCTCAATTACGGGATAAGCTGCGTCAACATCAGCTTAGTGCTGACGGATTTTTGCAAAAATACTTAGAGATTATTCGAATGATGCATTTAGAAGAATGATAAGTGATGAGTATAAGAGCACAAACGATACCAGAATCACTGTAAGGGCGGAACTTATGAATGTATTTTGTCATATTATATGAAATCTGCAAAAAGCAGATATAACAATTCTTTCGATATAAGTTTGGTTATACCGACTTCCGGATACCTTCGGCAAGCAGGGCAAGTGGCTAGCCACATTGCAAAAACTGCTTGTTGGGCACATCCCAATCCCTGCAAAATGCGAAAGTATCCTTTCGCAGCAGCGCGCAGTTCCTGCGCTTATCATGCTAGCCTTCTCCAGCGTTTTGAAAAACATTAACCTTTACTCAAAGCAGTTGTCCTCTAATTCGTCCGGGAGCATTTCAAGCGAAGCGTTCTCTTCTAGTTCTTCACAAGAAGAAATTCCCATCTCTTCCCATGTCACGCCATAGGGCGCTCCACCGGAGGTGTAGCCTGCAATATAGAAGAAAGTCTCATCTTGGTCAGGCGCAAAGGAACAACTGTATTGCTGTTCCTTGCGCTGTTTTTTCTTTTGCTTCCGCCGTGCCAACTGCTGCTTTTCCTGTTCCACAATCCGATATTGACGCTCAATGACTTGCTGAGAAAAACTATAGCCGAGAGATTGCAGTTCCTTGAGCGCAGTAATGCGTGTCAGGCCATAGCGCCGCTTATAAGCTTTGATAAGCGCGTTGCCAGTGCCGATCTCTCTCGGAAAAGATTGGGCCCATTGCGCACGTTCGCGCATAGCTCCTTGTGCTGGAATTTTGACTTGTTCCGTCAATGGTTTCCGCTGCTCCAACTCCTGAGCAGCACGTTCACAGTCACGCTCAATACGTTTTTCCACATATTGCTGTGCTTCTTCCAACGTATAGGCTACTCGCAATGCTTGAAATCTTTGCTGAACACCTGTAGCGAGCTGCAATATTGCTGCCTCATCTGGTTTTGCACCCGTTTCTGCCATGCTTTTGAGAATGGCTGCATAGAGCCATTCTGCAATGCGCCTTTTCTGTGTTGCTTTCAGCTGCTGCATTGTCTTGGGCGGCTTCTTCATACAGATGTTCTCCCTTCTGATCGTGCCTTCTTCATTACTCAGTATACCTTGTCCTCGCTTAAATGTAAACTTATCGGCTCTTCTTGCGCTGCTCATTTCTGGTTTTATCAATGGTCCGCGAATCCTCCTGCTGATATTCCTGCTTCCGCAGCACCTGCTTCACATTCCCTTTTACCACCATCATCTCGCGCCACTCCTGCTGTTTAGACCAATAGGCCGCATACGCATCCCGCTTTTCTGCCAACGCCTGCTCAAAGGCAACCTGCAATTCCCGCCCCGAAGGTATCTTCGCTTGTTCCATGTCCTGAAAAACTCTTTTTGCTCCTCGATACGCTTCCAATTCTTCCCGATGCTCCGCTGCAAACTTCTTGCTATATCCGGCCTGACGGTACGCTTCAAATACTTTTCGTGTCCGCGCATAGGTTACAACCTGTTTCCGCAATGCGAAAATCTCGTTCAATCGTTTTTCAGCGGCCCGTGCCTGCTTCAGCAGCTCCCGACGTTCAGCTGAAGCAGCATCCACTTTCGCAGAAAGCTCTTCAAAATCCTGAATCTCATGATCAGAAAGCCAATTCAGCGTCTGCGCCATCTGCTTCAAATTGAATTTCTTTGCCCAGTTGGCGTAGCCAGTGCCCTTGCCAGCTCGCAGCTTTGCCTGTACGTCTACCAGTAAGCTGACCTGCATGGTTTGTGGCGCTCTTCGTGTTTTCTTCTGCTGCCTCGGCACATGTACACGTTCTCCGGCAAGCACAGCGCGAAGCGTTTCTTCCGCATATGCTTCACCCAACGTGTCCAACCGCTTGAACCGTTTTTCTCTCGGCCCGCGAAAACTGACTTGTTTTCCACGCTTGATTTCCCATCCCTTCTGCTCCACGGCAGCAAGCAATGCTTCAAAGCTCCCCGGCTTCTGCGCCAGCACTTCATCCAGCGCATTACGCAGCGTATCCCGCTGGGACGGTATGGCTTTATCTCCAAGCCATTTGTTATAGGAAACGCCCGTGTGTTGCGGCCTCTCAATGACTGACAGCTTATGTTCCATGCAGATTTGATCCGACAGCCGTGCCACGGCTCGCCCGGAACCAAGAAAGTTCCGAAACTTGCCCATCCCATCCAGCGTCACCGCAGACCACTCCAAATGATTATGAATATTTCGGCGATCTGTGTGGGTGGCAACTACAAAAGCATGATTTCCTTTCAAAAATCGTTCTGCCAACTCAATTCCAATCTGATGTGCTTCCTCTGCTGTGACCTCCCCCGGCTTGAAGGATTGCCGTATCTGGTAGGCGATCACTTCATCCTCCCGCCAGCGTCCTGTTATTTCAAAATACTCTTTCCGGGCCAGTGCAAATTCTGCGTCCGCTGTCGCCGCATGACAGGCAAAGGCCGTCACCAGTTCGCCTTCCCGTGTCTTTTCAGGATTCTTAATATAATCCAGCCGCGCTTTCAGCGCCTGCTCTGCGGTACACCCTTTGTTCCGGTGCATCGCAATGATGCGTGTCGTTGCCATTCGTTTTCCTCCCCACAAAAAAATGGGCAGTCTGCTTCGATGCAGACCGCCCATTTCAAGTCCGTTAGTGATAAACCCTTTCTACCACCCAGCCCTCCAGCTTTTCCAGTCCACCCAGCGCCCATGCCGCCGTCAGCGGAATCCCCAATGGGCTGACCAGCCATGCCACAACAAGCATTCCAAGCCCATTCTGCCAAGACAGCGCAAAACAGGTCAGCACCGCCAGTAATCCAAGAAGTGCTGAAACAATCCCCAGCACCGTAGATGAAACAGCCATGACAAACATCAAGAATAAGTTCAGCAGCTTCAAGGCCAGCACTACCGGCCCCAGCAAAATCCCCAGCAACATCTTTGTCACCATTTTCCCGCCCCGCCTTTCCCTTTGGTATCTTACAGCCTTGCCAGTTTCTCTAAAAGAGCCCGTTGCGCTGCAACGATTTCCTCAAACCGCCCCCGCAGCGCTGCAACCTCCCGCTGGCTAACCCAACCCGACGCATTGGCCTGATGGGCCAGCTGATTCAGATTATTCCCCGCATACCCCAGCAGCCGCGAGATCTCTTTAACCTCCGGCAGCTTCATAGACAGCAAATAGCAGTTAATCGCTGCCCGTCGCAGGTATGCCTCTCGGTTAATGATCCCTGCCTGCTGCATTCTTTCTTCAATCAAGTCCAACTCCGCATCATTAACGCGCAGCGTAATCACATGCGGTCGTGTTCGTTTTGTCATGCTGTTCATCGCTCCTGCGCCGCAGCACGGCTTTTCTTCGGCTGTGCTGGAAGTTTTGCCGGATGCAGCTTATCCTGTAAACACACCTTATTCTGCTGAAGCTCCCGTTCCTGCACCAGCTGTCTGGTCTGCTGAATGAATCCATCCAGCACCGCAGGGTGGCTTTGCACTACATAGGCGCTTCGCCGATCTCCGGCCAATTCTTCATCCACAGGCAGTTCATACGTCTGCGCCCATTTTCGATTTTCTACTGAGAACCGTCCGTCCCACGCTTTTTGCTGTACGGTATTTGCCAATACCAGCAGTACCCGCGGCGCGCCAAAGGTCTCCAGCACCTTCTTTGCGCCGCGCACATCCAAGCGCATGCCATCAAAGTTCTGCCGAATCGCCTCCTCAATCGCGTTGCGGCAAGCTACGTTTGCCACGTTAGACCGCTGATACACCGCCATTTCACCATGCTGCCGTGCATAGCTGGCGTTCTGCCGATAAACTTCTATCTGTTTCAATTCTTCCATGGCCTTTATCGCTCCATTCCCACGCAGACGCGCTCCCGATGTGGTTGTGGGCAGGATACCGCCAAACGCGCCTTGAGCGGCTGCTCTTGCCTGTCTTTTTCATCCTGCTGCACACCCTTTTCCATGTTCAACTCCGCATCCAGTTCTGCTAACCGTGTGCTTTTTGTTTTCAACTCCGCTTCCTGTGCAAACGGCTTCGCAAGCTCCTGTTTTGCAGCCTCCATTTGCTGTTTCGTATTTTCCAACTGTGCCTGTACTGCTTCAATCCTGTTCGGAATGCCGCCCAGCATATTATCCATGCGCAAAATGTTTCCTCGCGCGTCGGTGCCCAGCTCCACAAAGTGCGACATCTCGCCTTGCAGCACCATCAGCATCCGATTTGCCATGCTGTCATACGTCAGCCGCATGGAAAAGCCCCGATAGTGGCCCAATTCTACATCCTTACTGCTAGCCAGCTTGCAGGCCGCAAGAATCGCTTCTCCCGCCGCTTCCTTATCCGAAAATGCTTTGCCCTTGATTTCCATCCCAACAAAATGCTTCTCCGGCACCGGATTTTCCATGGCAGTTGCCTGATCCTTTTGCAGTCCGGTCAGCACCTGCATATCCTGTTCTACCTGCTGCGGAAAGAATTTCAGCAGCTGATCTTCCAGCCGATAATGCCGGTTCTGGTAATCTGCTTTCAGCAGCCGCAGCTTAGAAACCTCAATATCCAAGTCCATTTTCTCTTTAATTCTTTTATCTCCGGCACACAATGCCTTGATTTCCGCATAGGACAGTGCCGCTTCATCCACATCATCGCAGGAGCGCACCGGGGACTTGGAAGTCATGATCTGCGAAATAAATCGCTGCTTGTTCTCTACCGTCTGCCACAGATAACTATCAAAAGAAGATTCTGTCACATAGCGGTAAATATACACATCCTTGTTCTGATTCCCTTGCCTTACAATGCGTCCGGCCCGCTGCTCCAAGTCGCCCGGTCTCCACGGGCAATCCAAGTCATGAGAAGCAGCCAACCGGGTTTGCACATTTGTCCCTGCACCCATTTTCGCAGTGCTGCCCAGTAAAACCCGTACCTGTCCTGCACGAACCTTGGCAAAAAGCTCTTTCTTCTTTACTTCGGTATCCGCGTCGTGAATGAACGCGATTTCTTTTGCAGGAATGCCGCCCGCCAAGAGCTTCGACCGAATATCATCATAGACGCTAAACCTGTCCACGTCCATGTTGTCGTCTACTGGCTGTTGTGCCGCCGTACTGCTTTTTCCTTTCGGTGTGGATAAGTCGCAAAAAATTAACTGTGTCAGCTTATCCGCAGCGCCCTCCTTCCAAATCCGCAGTACATTCTGCACACAGGCGTTCACCTTGCTGTCAGGGAAATCCGGCAGCAGCGGATTCAACAGCCGCTGGTCAAGCCCCAGCTTTCGCCCGTCCGAAGTAATGCGCAGCATGTTATCTTTTGTAGGGTCAACTGTCCCGCTATGCACCAAGGCTGCTCGCTCAGACAATGCCTTCATCATTTCCTGCTGTTCTTCCGAGGGTTTCACCGCCACTGTTTCGTAATGCGCTTCCGGTGTAGGCAGGTGCAGCTGGTCTGCCGTCTTAATGTCGGCTACCTCCTTGAACATGTTCATCAGCTCTGGCAGATTAAAGAACTTTGCAAACCGTGTTCTTGCCCGATACCCTGTCCCTTCCGGGGCCAGCTCAATCGCCGTCACCGTTTCCCCGAAGGTCGAAGCCCATGCGTCGAAGTGCAGCAGGTTATGCTGGCGCAGGGTGTCATACTGCAAATAGCGCTGCATGGTGTACATTTCCGTCATAGAATTGGAGACAGGGGTACCTGTTGCGAAGATAATACCGCGTCCGCCCGTCAGCTCATCCATATAGCGGCACTTCATAAACATATCTGAAGACTTCTGCGCTTCCGTCGTAGAGATACCTGCTACGTTGCGCATCTTGGTATACAGAAACAAGTTCTTGTACGCCTGCACTTCATCCACAAACAGCCGATCAATGCCTAATTCTTCGAAGGTAACGACGTCGTCCTTCCGTTCATTCGCTTGCAGCTTTTCCAGCTTGCTTTCCAGCTGCTTCCGTGTCCGTTCCAACTGCTTAATGGAAAACCGTTCGCCATCGTTCCTTGCCAATTCTTCAATGCCCTGCGTGATTTCATCGATCTGTTCTTGCAGCAAACGTTCCTGCCGCTCCTGCGATACAGGGATTTTCTCAAACTGACTGTGACCAATGATGACCGCATCATAGTCGCCCGTGGCAATCCGTGCGCAAAACTTCTTCCGATTGCTTTTCTCAAAGTCGCGCTTCGTTGTAACAAGAATGTTTGCCGCCGGATACAGCCGCAGGAACTCGCTGCCCCATTGTTCCGTCAGATGATTGGGCACCACAAACATAGCCTTCTGGCACAGCCCTAACCGCTTGGATTCCATGCAGGCTGCAACCATCTCGAAGGTTTTGCCCGCGCCCACTTGATGGGCCAGCAGCGTATTCCCACCGTAAAGAATGTGCGCCACCGCATTCCGCTGGTGTTCCCGCAGGGTAATCTCCGGGTTCATCCCGCCGAAGCGGATATGCTGCCCATCATATTCTCTGGGCCGTGTGCTGTTAAACAGTTCATTGTACTGTGCCACCAGCGTTTCCCGCCGCACTGGATCATGCCAAACCCATTCCTGAAAAGCATCCTTGATAGCCTGCTGCTTCTGCTGTGCCAGCGTGGTTTCCTTCTGATTCAACACCCGACGCTCTGTACCATCCGCATCCAGCACCGTATCATAAATGCGCACGTCACGAAGGTTTAAGGTATCCTCTAGAATGTGATAAGCGTTAGCTCTTGTCGTGCCGAAGGTCATATAGGTCCGCACATTATTGGGAGATACAACGCTCTTGCCGGAAATGCGCCACTCCGAGGTGTACGGGGAATATTGCACATTGATCTGTCTCCGCAGATAAACGGCGGGCTGCAACAGTTCGAACATAAACTGCTGAATATAGGTTTTATCCAGCCATGTAGCGCCCAGACGCAAATCAATCTCCGAAGCCTCCAAATCTTTGGGCTGTGCCGCTTCCAGCGCCGTGACGTTCGGCTGAAACAGTCCATTTTCAGCCGCGGCCTCTCTTGCGTCTTTTAATTTTTGCCGCACGTTGCCGGAAAGATAATCGTCCGCCGTCACATAGCGCAAGGGTTCCGTTCCCGGAACGGGAAAGATCACGCCCGTTAAATCCTTTATAAGTTCTTCTTGTGATTTTCCGGTCAGATGTGCCATGTAAGGCAAATCCACGCCAGCCCGCTCGCCAATGGAAAGAGCCAGCGCTTCCACCGCCGTATCCACATGCTCCACGGTACGCTGCTGGCGAATGGTACGCTTCGTAAAAATATCCGCCTTGCGTTCCAGCGAACCCTGCTCATTAACGATTTCCAAAGAACATAGCAGGTAGTAGGAAGAATCTGTGGAAAACGCTTGCGCGTTTGGACGCGCATTCAGCAGCCCATATTTCCCTGTGAAGGTATCATAGAGTAAGTTTAACTTGTTCTGCTGTTCTTGAATCTCGGCATCCGAAGCATCTGCAAGCTGCAACCGAATCAGTTCCTGCACACAGTCCCGCAGACCAATCAACCCGCGCACCCGGTCACACGCCGTTGGGGATAAATCAGGCCGCGTCATGATGGAATTTTCCCGGTAATGCACCTGCCCGTCCACCAGCGTAAAGGAGTAGTTCTTCACATCCGGGTCGGCTGGAATAACCGTTTCGCTTGCGTCCTGCGCTACTTCCAATACGTCTGCTTCCAGATAGCTCCCATGGACGTTCTGCATGGCAGCAGCAAGCTGTTCACGCAGCTCTGCTCCCGGCAGCGGATTACAGGTTGTTTCCCGCTCGTTGCCGTACATGCTGCTGTCCCACGCCATGGTGCCCAGCACCTGTTCTGGATGCTCGGCGAAATAGCTGTTCAGCGGTATGCCATCCGCAGTTTGCCCCAGATACACCCAGTCCGGTACAAGGTCTACCAGTCGCTCCCGCTTCTGCAAAAACAGAATGTCGGCAGTAACCTCAGTCCCGGCATTGGCCTTGAACGCATTGTTTGGCAGACGCACCGCGCCCAGCAACTCTGCCCGCTGTGCGATATACCGCCGCACCGCAGGATTGGCCTTGTCCATCGTACCCTTCGAGGTAATGAATGCAATGACGCCGCCCGGGCGCACCTGATCCAGCGCCTTGGCAAAGAAATAATCGTGAATCAAAAAGTGTTGGCTATCATAGGCTTTATTCGCTACGGAATAATTTCCGAAGGGTATATTGCCAACCGCCACATCAAAGAAATCCCGCCGATCCGTCTGTTCAAAGCCCTTGATGTCAATGTGCGCATTGGGGTACAGCTGCCGTGCAATGCGCCCCGTAATGCTGTCCAGCTCCACGCCATACAGCCGACTTCCCTGCATCCTTTCGGGCAGCATACCAAAGAAGTTGCCAATGCCGCAGGCAGGCTCCAGCACATTTCCGTTTCGAAAGCCCATTTGCTCCAAAGCGCTGTACATCGCCTGAATCACCACTGGACTGGTGTAATGTGCGTTAAGCGTAGAAGCCCGCGCCGCCGCATATTCCACCGTGGTCAGCAAAGTGCGCAGTTGCACATACTCCTGCGCCCAATCCGCATTCTCCCGGTCGAAAGCTTGCGGAATGCCGCCCCAGCCCACATAATTCGCAAGGATTTCCTGTTCTTCCGGCGTAGCCTGCCTTTCCTCGGCTTCGACTTGCTTGAGCAACTGAATTGCCGCTACGTTATACGCAAACTTGGTCTTAGGGCTTCCTACGCCCAGAGCTTCGTTGGTAATATGGTAGTTTTCCGCAGGGGATTGGGGAAGCAGCGGTTGCTGCACAGCTTCCTGCACGGTTTCTTGCACCATGGCGGTGTGATCAGTTGCTTCACTCTCGGGCTCTAAGTGCGGAATAGGCGTTTCTGCGGATTGGACTTGTGCGTCCTCCTCCGCCACAGGTTGTTCCGGTTTCGGTGCTTCTGCATACCGCCCGCGTTCTATAAGCGCTGCAATTCTGCTGACAACCTTCTCCCAGCTTAACCGCACATCTTCGCAACCGTCCTTTTTCAGCACCACTCCCTTACTGTCATGGAATTCATCGCTTTGCCAGTTTCCTAACAGCGCAGGCGCATAACCACCAGTACCATATTCATCTTTCAGAAACGTTGCCCGCTCTTTATTGCTGCTATGGGCTGCGAAAAAATCCCGAATACGCTCTGCACCGCCCTCTACCATAGAGCCGCTTTCCATCACATGGTTGATCTCATCTTCCGTGATGAAATGCTCTATGTTGGGGAGTACGGTCATCTCAGAAGGAAACTCCCGCAATGGCAAGGCCAGCGTTTCCAACTGCTGCTGCAAGCGATCCAGCTCATGATACCGAAAACGCAGAAGCTCAGGATTCGCCCGCAGCGCTTCTCGAAACGCAAAATAGTTCGCTACAACGCCCTGCACATAGTCCACATCCGCGAACGCCTGTGCCAGCCGTGCAGTTTTTTCCGGATAGCCGCCCTCTTGCAACGGCGCTAACAATGGAAAATACTGTGCCGCATCCTGCATGTCTCCGTACAAATACCATAAGGACTGCGCAACCTGCGCACGTTCCCGCCCCGGTGCTTCCGCAAGCTCCACATTGGTGGCGTATTGACCAGCCTCTAGCAGCTGCTGAATGCGTACCGCCGCATCCTCCCATGCAAGATGCTGTGCCGTGTTGACAAAACGCGCTGCATGACCTGCCGCCAAGCGAATGCCCGACGCATCAAACCATGCGCTTAGGTCATGGTTTTCCAGCCGCAGGCCCAGCCCACCCGCATAAATATCAGGCAGCTGCGCTGCAACCTCCTGCGCACTTTTCCCATGCAGAAACAATACTGCCGTTGCCACACGCATTTGTGGTGTGACGCTGCGTAGTACTGCATCCACGTCCGTCTGTGCATAAGAAAAAGCGAAGGGCGCTGTTGGAACGCTCTCCGCTATGATTCTCTGTGCTTCTTCCGTTGGGAATAGGCTTAATTGTACACCAGTTCCGTCAGAATCATCTCCTCCGCTTGTGCTTTCAGGTTGTTCATCAGGCCCACCCACGCCAACTGATCCGTCGCTTTCAGCTGTTCCGTCGCGCCCGCTTCCTTCGCCAGCGCCCGCATCAGGCTGTTCATTTGTTCGTTCGCCGTCTTGTCGATCTCCCGAAGATGCGCCGTCAGCTCGCCGTTCAGCAGCATGGTCTGGAACAGGATCGGTTTGTGCTGCTCCAGATAGTGCTGGCGCATCCGTCCGTACTTGCCCAGCATTTCCGTCGGTTCCTCCGCCGTCAGGTTCGGAATGAGATAATCCCCGTTCTGCGTGTAAGTCAGTTCCATGTTCCTCCGTCCTTTCCGTGCGCTGACGCACTGTGTCTCGAATCGTTCGTTCAATCTGCCGAAGCACCTGCTCGCTGCCTGTGCTGACCGCAATGCCAAGGGCTTCAATCGCTTTCGGCTGCCCCGCAAGCGGTGCCAAACCCGTAAATACCGGGACTTCCGGCTGCAAGCCGCACCGGGAAGCCAGCATGTAGGAGATGCTTTCCGCAGCCAACCCCCGCAGGGCATCTTCATCATAGCCTGTTGCGGAGGCATCTGCAAGGATGTCGCCCAGCTCTGGCGCATGTTCCGCAAAATAATTTTCCGTGACTTGCTGAGCGGCTTGATGAAGCTGCTCCACCAAGGGAGTCTCCGCGTTTTCGCCATATGTATCAGCCAGCGCCGCCGCTACCGCAGGAATATTTTCTGCGTCCAGCGACCAAAGAAACGGTTCCCGGGCATCGCGTCCGCGCCCGGTATCCGCCACGTCGAACACATACCGAAGCTGCACCCCATGCGCCGTAGGACTGAGCAGCGCAATTCCTTTGCTGCCTCGCCGGACATAGCGGTGCATGGTGCTGTTCCAAAGATCGTAGCCCGCGCAGGCCGTCGCGTCAGGCCGCTGGGCGTAAATGAGCAGCTGCTCATGGTACGGATATTTGTAGAGCCGTGCCGCCGTGGTCAGAAAGCGCGCCCACTCCTGCGCATCGCCCGCAATCTGATGTGTCACAGCTTCTGCCAGCTGCTGATAATAAATCATTTTCCCGGGCATGGTAGCCCTCCTTTCTCACAAAAAATCTGGGTCAAGGTTAAGAAGCAGCTTATCAAACTGCTTATCCGTCATGTGTTGGAGCTTATCCATAACCGCGATGGTCATGACACACAGTTCCTTATCTTCATCTGTCAGCTGCGCTATCATTTGGCGCAGGGTAGCAAGCAATTCACGCCGGGAATCGCCCGGCGTACAGTAAATGAGCATCAGGTTCTTTTCCTGTACCGTGAAATCTGGCATCATCGTTCCTCCTAAACATAGAAAATCCCGGCATGAACGGGTGTCATGCCGGGGAAGACTGCTTTTTTAGTTTTTGTAAGAACTGGGTTTTTCGGGAATATAGGTCATGAGCTTCTGTACCAGCTCATTCAGCCAGCTTGGCAAACTGTCTTGCCCGGAAATCTGCCGCACAGTTTCATTTTCATAAAGCACCAGTAGATGCCAATACAGGTACTGCGCGTTACCCCGCAGGCTTTCCAGCTTTTCGGGCGAAAGTGCCGCTACTTCCTCTGGACGTTCCGCAATCTGCTTTTCGAGTTGCAGCTCCTGCATAATCCAGCACAGCAGTTCATCCAGCTGAGCAACGGATAGCTGCTGCATGGTGCAATGCTCCTGCCGCCACAGGAGCAGCCGTGCAAAAGCATCCACTTCGAAATCTGCATCGACACACAGGTTTGTACCATCTTCACGCTGCAAGGACGCATTTATCGAAAGTTCCAAATGATGCAGGTGGGAAGCGTGGTTTTGAGCATTACAAGCAAAAGTATCGGCATTGGGGTTGGTGTACATTGGCATAGTGATAACTCGCTTTCTTATATTGTGTATCATGCATGATGCCTGCTATATACGACATTCACATACGCAATGCCTGCACAGAAAACTATATTTAGGGCGTATCCTCAGAATGTTCATCTTCTTCCTCTGCCTCATCTTCCAGATAGATTTCCGGCGAGGGCTGCGGCGAAGCTTTCTTCTGCTTCAGCAGCAGGAACACGCAAGTACCGCCTAGCCCCAGCAACGCAATGACAGCCAACAAGAGTAGGCTCCTGGTGCTATCAAACTTGTTTGCCGTTGCTGCATCCGCTGGTGCGGCGGTAACAACCGGCACCGCCGTGGGTACGGGTGTTACCACAATCACCTCCGGAGTAGGCGAGGGCAGTTTCTCATCCGACAGCAGCGCCAGCAAATCCCGTTCGTCTACCAGATTCAGGAAGTACGTTTCGTACAGTTCCGCATCCTCATCGATGGGCTTATCGTAGTCAATAATCAGGTAGAAAGTCGCGCCATTGCGAGCCTGCACGGTAATAAACTGCTTGTTAGTTGCCGCGGAATACAGCATATCCAGCGTGTGCATGTTGCCGCTGCTTTTGTAGGGCATACCCGGTCCCAGCGGCACATATTCTGTCTGAATGATAGTCGTAGGCGTTGCTGTCATGGGCATTTGCGTCGGATAGGACGCACTGCTATCCTGCGTGGGAACCACCGTGGGCTTCGGTGTTGACGTAGGCTTATTTTCATTGTTTCCGCTGCTTACATTACTTGCATCTTTCGTTGGCTGTGGCGCTGTTGTGGGCATTTCCGTAGGTTTCATATAGTATGGATTCTCCAGTGTAATCAGCTCAGAAAAGTTCCCGGCAAAGTCAAAAGCGCGAATGGCCAGTTTTTCGTACTGGTTCAGCGCATCTTCCATGCGCACGTTGAGCGCACCGCTTTCCAGTTTCGTGAACAACAGCGCGTTAATTTGGATGCCTGCTACGCCCGACAAATCATCCTGCGCATCCACATGCAGCAGCATGTTTGCATCAAAGCTAGCCGATACCACAGGCGCTTGACGGTCAAAGCACCGTACCGCAGCTTCTTCCGTAAACAGTACACCTTGTGGATCGGTTACGCGCACCAGCAGTTGTCCGTTCTGCACTGCATCCACCTGAATTTTATCGTCCTGCGCGTCTATAAAACGCTGCGTCACATCTAACCATTCACCGCCGCCCTGCAAGGCAGCGCCGCGAATCTCAACCTTTTGCCAGCCGCATTGCCGTTTATCCTGCACACGAATGGTTACGCGCACGGAAGCAGCGCTGCTCCATCCCTGCGGCATCCCGAAGGTGATTTTATAGGCTTCCGCAGGCGGCGCTTGCGTCGACGGCGGGGTAGGCGCTGCTGTAGGCGTAGGTTCGGTTGTAGGTTTTGCCGTGGGGGAATCTGTAGGCTGCACGTCCGTTCCGGTTGCAAGGGTGCTTTGTTCTGCCTGCGCTGTTGCCGGGTGAAGCAAATTCAGCAGCGCCACCGCAATAATGACGCAGGATACCAGTACCAGCATCAGCCGCTCAATCCTGCGGCAGTTCTGCTTCTTCATCTATTTCTTCCTCCTCCATGTGTTCCTTGTCTTGCTTTACTTTTGCTTCCAAGCTAGGCGCAACCACGTTGTGCCGAAGTTCCTCCAAAGCTAGTGCCAGTTCCTCCGGGCTTAGCTCAAACTTGCGTACCGTTGCAATAATAGCAGCGTTTTCTTCCTCCTGCACAGCCTGCTCCAACGCCTGTACATCCGCCATGAGTTTTTCCAGCCGCGCACGTTTCTGGTCACGAAGTTGACGCTGGCGCTCCAAATTCTTTTTCATGTTGCCTCCTATATATCAGTAGGTTAGTCTTCCGTAGGCATACAGTCTGCGCTGCCACTTAGATACAGACAAATCTGCAAAACCGACGGGATCACCGCAATGAATCATCCAATGGTTCCCCACATAGATGCCGACATGGGTGATCCCTTCCACATCGCCCATGGTTCCTTGGAAAAACACCAAGTCACCGGGCCGCGCATCTTCTGCGCTGACCTCGCTGCACAAGTTAAATAGCCCCGTTGCACCGCGCCGTCCTGTATCATATACACCCGAAGCACGGAACACCCAGCAGACGAAGCCTGAACAATCAAAAGACGTTTCCGGGCTGGAACCGCCCCAGACATACGGATAACCGATGTATTTTTCAGCTTCTGCCATCAGCGCCGCGAAGTTCGCATCGGCTTCCAAGACCTCCGCGGGAATTTCATAGAGCGTGGGCTTGCGCTTCGTATGTTTGGACGTGGATGGTTCCGCTGGTGCAGTTTCTGTTACATTAACTGCGTTATCCTCAAAATCGCTTGGTGTTGCAATTTCTTCTGCGCTGGTTATCCAGCACAGGCTACATAGCGCCAGCGAAATCAGTACAAACCATATCCTGTGTTTCATTTGTTCCTCCTCATCGTTCGTAAGGCACACGCCCAAAGGCGTAGAAATGCTTGCGCCAGTAGGATTCTATCAGATCGGCATACCCGATGGGACTGCCGCAATGCAACATGTGATTCCCGCCAACGTAGATACCAACATGCGTAATGCCGTCTGCGGCATCGCCCATGGTGCCCTCAAAGAACACCAAATCACCGGGCTGTACCTGTTCCGGCGTAATCTTCTTGCAGATGCCGTACAGTCCTGTTGCACCCAATCGCCCGGTATTGTACACGCCCGATTCTGTGTATACCCAACTGACGAAACCAGAACAGTCAAAGGATGTCTCCGGGCTGGCCCCGCCCCAGACATAGGGGTAACCGATATATTTCTGTGCTTCCTCCATGATACGGGCGAATTGCGGGTCTGCCGCCAGCGTTTCCTCGGGAATATCGTATTTTCCCGGCTCGCGCAGGTGCGAAGCGTGAGCGTTCCCGGCGAATAGTTCCGGCATATTGCCCAGCGTGGACATGTATAGCGCGTACATGCCCATGGTGTGGTGCGACATACTGTACACGGGCAAGTGGGACAAGATTTTGTTTTCCAATGTTACGGTACAGATGGTATACTTGTACGGCACCGAAGCCTCGTAGGTGTATGCTTCCAGCCGTGTCCCGCCGTTGCCATCCGACACAAGGCGCTGGCCCGTCCGCTGCTCTGTGCGATACTTCGTGATGGTCTCCACATCTTCCGTGAGAATGTATTGCAGCGCGAAATACTTCTCAATGACTGGCGCGGCTTCGTTGATCGTCCACTCCTTGCCGTCGTACCATGCGGAGATGATGGCAATCAGGGCATAGGGATCATGCCAAATATCTGCCGCTGTAATGCGGTATTCGTCATAGCCGGGATGGCGCTGCTGGTAATGGTCGATTTTCTCCTTCAGTTCTTTTTCTTTGGCAGCGTAGGCTGCTTCGGCGGCGCGTACATCTTCTTCCGTAGCAGGGTATGTCCCCAGCACAATGGAATCCAACACGGTTTGGGTCAGCGGCGCACAGGCCGAAATAGTGTTCATCACAAAGGCCAGAAGCAAGGCGATTCCCAGCAGCAGCGCCGAACGGGACTGGGGGCGTACAACGGTGGCTGTGCGTTTGGCAGAGGCTTTAGCCCGCAAGGAAACGGGCATTGCATCCCATGCTGGCGGTGCTTTTCCCATGAAAACTGTACGAAGCTGTTCTTGGATGTGCTTCTTCTGCCGCCAGCGGGAAAAGAGATTGCTACTTCGCTGCAAAGTGCTGTCCATACGGTGCGTTTTACTGGTGTGTATCTGCCGCCACGGATGCAGCTGTTCGCCTTTGCGCAGCAAACTTTCGCCTGTCTGCTCCACCTGTACAGCTGCTGTTACGCCAACATTTTCATCTTCATTCTGCTCCACGGCTTGATGCCGCAGCTCGCTGGTTATGTGTTGGGTGGCATTGCGCAGCGTCGCTTTGGGTGCGGCTTCATCAAAGAGCAGCCGCTTATACACGTTTTGTGCACTGTCCATGTTCTCATGGAGAATCTGCTTCCGCTGGTAGGTGCGCTTGACTGCTTGGCCTTGCTTTTCTGGCATAGCAGGGCTTGCGCGTTCTTCTGCTGAATGCTGCAAACGCTGAAAGCGTTGCAGCATGATTTGCTTCTGGTTCATGCATGCTCCTGTTCCCAGCGGAGAAAGGCTTCCGCTTCCCGCTTGTCTTGCTCACCTGCCTGCTGGCACAGCCGCCATGCAAAAAGTGCGACCAGCAGGCCGCACAGTGCAAGTCCCCACATATAGATGCTCCTCTCCATTATTGTTCGTTCGGTTTAGTGTTCATGAGCCTATACAGTTCCGTGTTCTTGGGAAAATTGTCACGGAAGGGCAGAATGGTGTCACCGTAGATCATTAGTCCCTCGCCCGCCGCAGACTGGGTAATGGATTCCAACTGCTGCGGCGAGATATTCAGCCGTTTCTCAAGAATTTCGCGGTCTCCGGGCTGCTGATTCAGCAGAATGTAGAAGTCGCTGTTGTCGAAGATATTCTCAATTTGTGGGCTGGCTAGTAAATCCTTTATATTCTGAGTTAGGCCTGTCGGAATACCACCCCACTTGCGGAATCGCTTCCACATTTCGGCGCTGTAGGCTGCTGTCTGTTCCGAAAGCAAGAGCAAATGAAATTCATCGGCATAATAACGGGTGGATTTTCCCAGTGCTCTATTCGCTGCTACCCGGCTCCACACATGGTCCTGAATTACCAGCATTCCCAGCGCTTTCAGCGACGCGCTGATTTCCTTAATGTCGTAGCACACAATGCGGTTGTTCAGTTCCACGTTCGTGCGATGGTTAAAGAAGTTCTGACTACCGTTGACATAGGGTTCCAGCGTATTGGCAAGGTACTTCGCGGGCGCACTACCGATAGAAAGTAACTCCAAATACAAATCTTCCAGAATAGGCATGTTCTCTGGTTTCGGGTCTGCAAGATAGGGCCGATAGATTGCCTGTACCGCCTTGTCGATGACCGACACTTCGTCTGCCTGCAAGCCGCCGCGCTTTTTCAGGATCAGCTCAAACATGGACATGACAAACTCGTATTTTAGCGTTAGCGGCGATACGTCGTCCGCGTGAACAATATCCAAATCCAGCGGGTTAATGTAATGCTTGCTGTTCGGAGCCAGCCGAATCACCTGTCCGTGCAGCCGTTCCACCAGCGGGCCGTATTCACTTTCCGGATCGCAGATCAGAATATCGTCGGGCGTTACGAAAAAGACATGCAGCATTTCTCGTTTGGCAACGAAGGACTTGCCAGAACCGGGGGAACCAAGGAAAATGCCGTTGGGATTCCGCAGCCGCTTCCGGTCTGCCATGATGAGATTGTTGCTGGTGACGTTCTGTCCATAATAAATGGCTTCACCATCCTGAAACAGTTCCCGTGAGCTGAACGGCAGAAGAATGGCCACGCCCGCAGTAGGCATAGCGCGATGGATCGTCACCTGATTCACCCCCAGTGGCAGACAGGAATTCAGACCGCGTTCCTGCTGGAAATCTAGCCGAATCAGCGAACAGTTCCGCTGCTGCACCAGACTCTGCACATGCGCAATATCTCGCTTCAACTTCTGCGGCGAAGCGGCGCTGTTCAGCAGCAGCACCGTAAAGAGAAATAGCCGCTCATCCTGATTTTGCAGCGCGTCCAGCATCTTTTCGGTTTCTTCGCCATAGGTGGTAATGCTGCGCGGAAGAATGTCCATATCATACCCGCCGCGCACAGCCTTCTTTTGCTCGGAGATCTTCATAGCATCCACATTGGTCATGGTGCGCCGAATCATTTTCAGCGCCGCAGCCTGTTCCATGGGCTGGATTTGAATACTGACAATGAGATTGTTGTTCAGCGCCATCAGCTTAGTAATCAGCTCATCATCCATGCGACTTGCCATGATGTTCAGTGCGGATACCGCGCAGTATTGCCCGCCCATGGTAAAAGAGCGGGTGGACGTGAAGTCAAAGCTGCTGGGGGCAATGAAATCCTTGGTGTTCAGCCCGGAGGGCAGCAGCCACGACCAGTCAAATTGGAGCTGTTCGCGGGTGTCCATGTGGAAAATGTTGTGCAGTAGCGTCAACCGTTCCTTGCCGTCCATGCTGTAGGCTTTTGTGCCGAGCTTTTTGAAGCTGCGCAATACATCTGTTTCGATAAGCTCCAGCCGTGACTTGGCCTGTTTTGGGGAATCTGCTTCGACGCTGAAAGCCACATAGCGGCTTTTCAGCAGACCGTTGTTGCCTTTGGAGAACTGCGCCAGCATGACGCTTTCCAACTCTGCTCCCAGCTTGTCGCAGTCGTTCTGCTGGCGCGGAATGCGCAGCCGCTCCTGATACGGTGCTAGATCGGTGCTGAGGTTCATGCAGGAAATCTGAAAGTGTACCGATGGATCGAAAGAGTTATGGAAGTCGCACCAGTCCGAGAAAATTCTATCCTTCGTTTCCGGCTGGGCCAGTCGATAGGTCAGATCATCGAAGCGGACTGCCTTGCTGTAGGTTTTGCCCGTCACATGACAGATACCGTCCGGAAACATTGCAAGGTAGGGGATCGTAGCCTGCGCGGAGAATTTATTGGTGCTTTTGGCCCGTGCGATGACGGCGGCGATTTGCTTTCGCTCTGCGCGGGTCAGCTTGCGTTTGAGGGCTGACAATGGCGTTCACCTCCCGGTTCAAATTCACTTGCTTTATCGCAAGCAGGTACAAGTTATTGGTTTCGTACAATCGGCGCTTTGGACGCTGAAAGCGGCTTTCTACAACATGCTTCAGCACGACTTCCAGCGGCTGACCATGATGCTCATACATGGCCAGCAGGAAGAAGGGCATCATGAGAAAAATCATGCCCAGCGTTGCGGCGCTGGTGCCCAGCACGCCGCGGGTGAGAAAGAAAAAAGGCGCACCCACCAGCGCGCCGAGACCAAAGCAGATCAGCTGCCGCTTCGTTAGACCGAAAGCGACTTTTGTTTTGATTTGCGATAGGTCTTTGGGAATGGTAACGTAGGCCATGGCATTTCCTCCTATCAGTAATAAGGTTTTATTTTAATGCGCATTGAAGATAGATTTACTGACGCTGCTGGTCTTAAAAAGCGTAAAGCACAGCAGCACCGTATACCCGATGCACGTCCAAAGAGCGTTAATAATATCGGTATCCACGCTGATGGTCTTCACCAACACTGCATAAATCGCCACGCACAGGATAATCAGGAACGCCTGAAATCCCAGCGCCAGCAGCGACCGCAGATAATTCTGCCCCATTTGTCCCCATTCCCGGTTCGCCATGGTTGCCAGCGGAATGGGAGCAACTGACACCGCGCAATAGATTTCAATCATCCGTCCATAGACCACCACAAAAATGGCGATGGCCAGCGCCCACGCAATCAGTCCCATCAAGGTGCTTTGGAACCACAGCCCAAACAATGTACCAACCTCCATTTCCATAAGCCGCGCTTCCAAATCGCCCAGCACCGCAGACAGATCAATGGACGTATCTGCCAGCACTACGCCCGAGGCTTTGCTGACCACCGACTGCGCCACATCAAAAATCCCCATGACGATGTTCCAAGTGTTGGTCACGAGGATGGTAGCGATGGATGTTTTCATGATCCAGCGGAAAATGAGCGCCACATCCGTATCGTGCATGTTGTTCCGGTCGATGAGCATCTGTATCAGCTCCATACAGGCCACCAGCGTCAGGATGATGCCCGCAATAGGAATCATGACGTTATCGGACAGGCTGCGCACCATGCTGAAAATGCTGCTGTTCCAGCTTTGTGGCGTTTGCCCGACAATAGTTGCGACTTCGCCCACCTTGCTGTTGATGCTGTCAAAAAGACCGTTCAGATTGCTCAAAATGCCGCTCACCAGCAGGCCCTTGAGCCATTCCGTAATTTTATCCCAGATGAAATTCAGAAAAGTCACCCCCTCAAGAAGTGCCCTCCCGGTTGCGCGGGAGGGCACAGTCTGCATCATCCGCTGATCAGGGTTTTCAGCAGGGGAATCAGCGTAAGTCCTACCAATGAAACGCCAACGCCTGCCGCAAGCTGCTTGATGCCTTGGCTTTTTGCTTATGTGTGATAAAGAAGTAATAGAAGTGTAAAAAATTTTGCCTTTCCTA
>OLPF01001159.1_pt1 | contig 23476 bp, 23 predicted proteins | sample 1673121 | NCBI WGS metagenome assembly OLPF01 (sample SAMEA3136756, study PRJEB25190) | human gut metagenome
GAACTTCTGACGATCACGGATATCCCTGTATCCAGCGTGGCGATCTCCTGCGGATATCAGAATCCTTTTGCCTTTTCCCGCGCCTTCAAAAAAGAAACCGGCATGACGCCCCGGGAATACCGGGAAAAATATCATCATGCCGAGGATCTTCTGGATTGCTGAATCACTTCTTCGGATTTACGGAACAACTACCTTTGCATTGTAGTATTCTACTGTCGCATCCATGGTCGGACCTTCGTTATCATACCAGTCGTACGTGATGGTCTCGCCGTTTTCTCCCCATACTTCCGGGCAGTCGATCTCCTCCCAGTCAAGTGGAACAAAATGCTCTTTCTGTTCTGATGCCCGCAGCATGATCTGATGAAGCTCCTCAAATTCTTCCGGGTTCAGAACTCCAGGTTTTGCGGATACAAACAGTGGTGTGCCGCTCTTTGCAAGAACGTCTGCCCACTGACGGTTTTTATCCCACGGGATCATTCCGAAAATACCTACACAGTCTGCATCAATATGATAAAAAGCATTGTGCTGTGGGAGACGGAATGCCAGTGTATTTACACCCATTCTTCTGGTACGCTCCCAGATACGTCCGCTGGTATCATCACCGGTCCGGTTCAGATGCATCAGACCTGCGCCAAGGTGTCCGATAGTATTGCAGCCGATGATCACTGCGTTATTACTGCGGGAAGCACCGTAAACTTCCTGATAAAGCATTTTTACAATTTCTGCACTGGTTTTGGTCTGGTCGTAGAAATGCCATTTCTCCATGGAATTATCTCTTAAATTTGCCTCAAATCCCCATTTTCCAAAGAGATCAAAGGTGGAGAAATCGTGCTTGATCAGTGTAAATCCCCAGTCGCAGATACGTTCAATATCTTTGCGGATATAGGCAAGTGCATCCGGATGGGACGGATCCAAGCAGTCGTTGTAGGAAATTCTCCACTCATCCGGGATCGCTTCGTCCTCATTGAGAAGCAGACGTACCCAGATTCCCGGGCGGACACCTTTTTCTTTCAGCTTGTCTGCAAGTACGTTGTAATCAACTGAACACTTTGTTATGTCAATAAGCATTGTCATAGCAAAAAGATCCTGCATTATCGTCTGTGTAACGTCCATAACGTTTGCATTGCACTCCGCACAGATATTACTTACCTTAGCGAGAATACCTACTGTATCTTTACCAATAACCGCAACTACTGCTCTCATAAAATAAACCTCTCTTTTCAGGATAAAAAATATATCTCTTGCTATTATACACCACTCGGCTCTAAATGTCAAAGCATTTTTTAAAAAGGCGGAAAAACACATTGCGCCGTTATTCGTCAATATTTTCAAAAACCACTTGTAATCGTACATAAAAAATGATACAATATAAATATCTATATGGATAATTTATCTGATTTTCCGGAGTGTGTGACCATTGAACGATAGACTTGGCTTTTTAAGAGATAAATCGAATAAGCTGTCGCTGTCCCCAGGTGTCTATCTGATGAAAGACAAGACGGGCAGGATAATCTACGTCGGTAAGGCAAAAGCCCTGAAGAACCGTGTAACAACGTATTTTCATGCGCTTGAGAGCCATAACGCAAAGACAAGGAAGCTGGTCGAAAATATCTATGATTTCGACTTCATCGTCACACCGAGCGAGCTTGACGCACTTGTTCTTGAATGCAGTCTGATAAAGCAGTACAATCCCAAATATAATATACTGCTAAAGGACGATAAGGGCTATAATTATATAAAAATCACAAAAGAGCCATATCCGAGAATTTCTTATGCGCTTAACTGCAACGATAAGAATGCGGAGTATCTCGGCCCGTTCACGAGCGGATTTACCGCAAAGCAGGCGGTCGATGAGGTCAACAGAATCTTTATGTTTCCGTCCTGTCACAAGGTCTTTCCGAGAGATTTCAGAAAAGAGCGTCCGTGCCTTAATTATCATATAAAAAGATGTATGGGCGTTTGTACCGGTAAGATAAAGCAGGACGAATACAACAGCCTTATACACTCTGCAATAGAGTATATGCAAAACGGCAGTAAGGCGAGCGTAGAACGTCTTACCGAGCAGATGTACGAAGCATCGGAGAATCTTGAGTTTGAAAAAGCCGCAAAGCTCCGTGACCGTATAAACGCAATTGAGAAAATGAAGGACGGTCAGGATATATTCTCCGACAAAACATACGATTTTGACGTTGTCGCACTGGCTCAGAACGTTGAGCTTGCAAGTATTGCTGTTATGTGCTACCGTGGCGGAAGAATAACCGACAAGATGAATTTCTTCATCGGTGACGAATATGACCCCGGTCAGATGCGGTCAGATTTTCTGGTCGAATACTACAGTGCAAGGACAGATGCGATTCCGAAACAGATTTATATAGACAAGGAAATGGAGGACAGTGCAATCCTCGAAGAATACTTCTCTGCTCTTTGCGGACATAAAGTTACTGTCACGGTGGCTCAGCGGGGCGAAGGATTGTCAAGGGTGCTTTTAGCTAAGCAGAACGCCTCTGAGTACCTTTCGATGAAGGTAGGCAGAACGGTAAAGGAAATAAACGCACTGGAGGATCTTGCAAAGCTGCTGGGCTTACCTAAGATACCGACAGTTATCGAAAGCTACGATATATCAAATCTCGGAGAGGACAGCAGGGTCGGCGGTATGATAGTGTACCGCAACGGCAGACCGTATAAGGCAGGCTACAGAAAATTTACAATAAAGAACGTTATCGGTCAGAACGACTATGCGTGTATGCAGGAGGTATTGCAAAGACGCATACAGCGTTATCTTGACGGTGACGAGAGCTTTGCGCCGCTGCCCGACCTCATTCTTCTCGACGGCGGAAAGGGTCATGTACACGCTGTACAGCAGGTGCTTGACAGTATGAATGTTTCAATACCGCTATACGGACTTGTAAAGGACGATAAGCACCGCACAAGAGCGATTGCGGCGCAAGGGGAAGAAATACAGATAAACGCCAACAGAAAGCTGTTTTCGCTGATGACAAACATTCAGGACGAGGTTCACCGCTTCTCGCTTTCATTCCAGCAGCAGACGCATAAAAAAAAGACTTATGAACTGGAGCTTACAAAAATCAAAGGCATAGGAGAGGCAAAGGCACTCGCTCTGATAAAGCATTTCAAGACAAAGCAGGCACTCAAGGACGCATCTCCCGATGAGATTGCATCCGTAGCTAAAGTTAAAGAAGAAAAAGCAAAAGAAATATACGATTTTATTAAAGAGAATTTTTGATTGACAAAGGAAAGGAAATAATATGAGAGTAATCACAGGAACGGCAAGAGGCAGAAAGCTGATTGCACCGGAGGGACTTGATGTGCGTCCCACAAAGGACAGCGTAAAAGAGGCAATATTCAGTGCTATACAGTTTGAAACAGAAGGAAGCGTTGTGCTTGATTTATTTTCAGGCTCCGGTCAGCTTGGGATAGAGGCTGTAAGCAGAGGCGCCAAAAAAGCGTATCTTGTGGACAGCAGTCAGAATTCGATAAAATTCATAAAGCAGAATGTAGCCCACGTCGGCTTTGAAAGTCAGTGCGAGATTGTCAATATGCCCAACTCTGCATTCTTAAGAACCACCGGAGAGAAATTCGACATTGCCCTGCTCGACCCGCCGTATGAGAAAAGCCTTATACAGCGTTCTCTGCCGGCTCTTACCGAGAAAATGAAGGATACGGGCGTAATAATATGCGAGCATGAACCGGGCTGCAGATTACCCGAAGAAATAAACGGATTTGTCATTACAAAATCAAAAAAATACGGCAAAACCGCACTTACATTCTACAGAAAACCACAGACGGAAGACGAGGAATAAAATATGAAAACAGCTATATATCCCGGTAGCTTTGACCCTGTAACATACGGTCATCTTGAGATTATTTCAAGAGCGTCAAAGCTGTTTGATAAAGTAATCGTGCTTGTTTCGGTAAATCCGCTCAAGCCGTGCAGTTTTACAATAGATGAAAGAAAACAGTTCCTGCGTGAAAGCGTTGTGGCGGAAGGCATAGGAAATGTTGAAGTCGACAGCAACGAAGGACTTCTCATTGACTATTTCAACGAGCATAACGCAGATGTTATCGTAAAGGGTCTTCGTGCTATTTCTGACTTCGAATATGAATTCCAGATGGCGCAAGCCAACAGAAAGCTGTGCTACAAAGCCGAAACGATATTCCTGACTTCAAAGAGCGAGTATACCTATCTGTCATCCAGTATGGTAAAGCAGATAGCGATGTTCGGCGGAGATATAAGCGATTTCGTTCCGGAGTGCATACTCGACAGAATAAACGAAAGGCTGAAAAGATACTGACGAATTATATTTCGTAAAAATAAATCAGATGTTTGAAAGGACGGTATTAAAATGAGCATTGAAGAAATTCTTGAGGCAATGGACATTGAGCTTGACAAATCAAAGAACGTTCCCCTGACAAGAGGTAAATCCCTTATTGATGTTGAGCAGTTCAGAGATCTTATCGGACAGGTAAGGCTGAACCTTCCCGGCGAAATAAAACAGGCACAGGCACTTGTAAACGACCGCAGAGTGATTATTAACGATGCTAAGGCAGAAGCCGAAAGCATAATCAGAAAAGCCGAAGAAAAAGCGAAAGCTATGGTATCCGAGGAGGTTATTACAAAGCAGGCTCAGAACAGAGCTCACGAGATACTCACCTCGGCGCAGACAAAGTCCAAAGAGATCAAAAGTGCGACCAACAAATATGTTGAAAGTATGCTCAGCAGGGTTGACGAGCTTCTCACCTCGAACCTTACCGATGTAAGAAAGACAAGAGCGTCGCTTAAAGACAGCAAAAACTAACAGAGGCGCATATTGAGCTACAAAACGATAAGAAACCGCACTGAAACGTCTTTTACCGAGAAAAAATCAGAATTTATCGGATACATTTCGCCTGCCGGAACAGAGGAAGAAGCGATAGGCTTCATAAACGAAATAAGAGCGATGCACAGAAAAGCCACCCACAACTGCTATGCCTATATTCTTCGCAACAACAATACAGGCAGACACAGCGATGACGGCGAGCCGGGCGGTACTGCGGGTATGCCCATTTATGACGTTCTTTCCAAAAACGGCATAACAGATGTCGTATGCGTTGTGACCCGTTATTTCGGAGGAATTCTGCTCGGTACGGGAGGGCTGGTCCACGCTTACTCAAAAGGTGCGTCGATGGCTCTTGCAAATGCCGAAATTGTAAATATGGAGGTAGCAGACAGCCTTAAAATAAGCTGCGACTATACTATGTACGGTATAGTCAATTCTGTGTTGCCTGAATTTGAGTCGATTATCCGTGACACAGAATTTACAGACAGCGTATGTATCTATCTCGACGTAAAAACCGAGCTTACCGAAAGTCTTACGGCAAAGCTGACCGACAGATGCAACGGCAAGGTCAAAATCGAGAAGCTGAAAAGCGGATATGTCGAATTTTAAACAAAAATAAAAAAATAAAGGACTTTTTTCATATTTTAAAGTATATTATTTCGGAAGATGAACAGCCAGAAGGTTGCTCATCTTCGATTTGTCGTTGACGGAAAGGTCGTGTGATATTTGGACTCAAATAACGGTAAATCACCACGCACGGTAACCGAAGAAATTGAAAATCTGACGCTTTCGCCCTACGCCTGCAAAAGCACAGCTACAAAGGGCAGAAAGGTATATGAGCCTCCGTGTGATATACGCACGGAATTTCAAAGGGATCGTGACAGAATAATCCACTGCAATTCTTTCAGACGGCTCAAGCACAAGACGCAGGTTTTTCTGATACCGAAATCAGACCACTACCGAACACGTCTTACACATACCCTTGAGGTATCGCAGATTGCCAGAACAATAGCAAGAGCGTTAAGACTCAACGAGGATCTTACAGAAGCTATAGCGCTCGGTCACGATCTTGGGCATACTCCCTTCGGGCATGACGGCGAGAGAACGCTGGATCAGCTTGTTCCCGACCATTTCAGGCATTACGAGCAGAGCAAGCGAGTGGTCGAGGTGATTGAAAAGAACGGTCAGGGGCTTAATCTTACAAGCGAAGTTATTGACGGTATCCTGTGCCACACCAACGCTACCGCTAAAACGCTTGAAGGTCAGGTCGTAAAATTCAGCGACAAAATAGCGTACATAAATCACGACATTGAGGATGCGATAAGAGGCGGTGTTCTAAGACAGGAGGATTTGCCGAAAGGACCTATAGAGGTGCTTGGCAAAAGCAAAAGTGAGAGAATAACCACTCTGATAAAATCAATAATCGCAAACAGCACAGATCTTATACAATACGATGAAGCTACAAGACAGGCGCATGACGAGCTGCGGAAATTCATGTTCGACAAGGTTTATTTTGCACCGAGTACGAACGCCGAAAAAGGCAAGGCCTGCCACATAGTTGAATATCTGTATAAGTATTTCATCGGTTCCCCCGAGAAAATGCCCGAGCTTTATGTCGGCTTCGCAAAAGAATACGGGCTTGAACGTGCGGTATGCGACTTTATAAGCGGAATGACGGACGACTTTGCAGTTGACTACTTCAAAGAACTTTGCATTCCGAAAAGCTGGTCTTATTAACAGTTTTCAAAGAAAGGAAGAACGATGCGTTTATCGGAAGACTTTCTTTTAAATATCAAAGAAAGCAACGATATATATGATGTGATTTCATCGTATGTACCACTGAAAAAGTCAGGTACGGATTATGTCTGCAACTGCCCATTCCACTCGGAAAAAACACCGTCCTGTCATATATACATGGCCACGCAGAGCTTTTACTGCTTCGGCTGCGGAGCGGCAGGCGATGTTATAAATTTCATACGGCTCTATGAGCATCTCGACTATATGGAAAGTGTGAAATTTTTAGCTCAGCGTGCAGGTATAGCTATGCCTGACGAGGAAGGCGACAACGGCATAAAAAGGCGTACACGGGCTTATGAAATGAACCGTGAGGCAGGAAGGTTCTTTCATAAATATCTGTACTCCCCTGCCGGCAAGGAAGGCCTTGATTACTTATACGGCAGAGGTCTAACAGACCACACGATAAGAACATACGGTCTTGGCTATGCGCCCGATACATGGGATTCACTGAAAAAACATATGAATTCGCTTGGATACAGCGATTCCGAGATGGAAGAAGCGTCACTGCTTTCAAAATCATCAAAAAGCGGTAATTACTTTGACTTTTTCAAGTACAGGGTAATGTTTCCGTTTATTGATGTCAGAGGCAATATAGTCGGTTTTTCCGGCCGTGTCATCGGCGGCGAAGATAACAGAAAGTACCTTAATACAAAGGCAACTGCGGTATATAATAAAAGTACATTCCTGTACAGCCTTAACCACGCAAAAAATGCGGGCGAAAGCGTTCTGATAATGTGCGAGGGAAACCTTGACGTCATTTCAATGTATCAGGCCGGCTTTAAAAACGCCGTAGCGACCTGCGGTACGGCCATAACGGATTCTCACGCAAGGAACATTGCAAATCTCGGCTTCAAAAAGGTCATTCTTGCGTATGACAGCGATGCCGCAGGACAGAAAGCTACCGCAAGAGCGATGAATATTCTTGACAAGGTAGGAATTTCCGCAAACGTGCTGACTATGCAGGGAGCAAAAGACCCCGATGAATATATCAAAAAGTTCGGCAAAGAGGCGTTCCAGCTTCTGATTGACGGCAGCCAGTCGGGAATGGATTACGAGCTTAAAAAAATACGCTCAGAGACAGACCTCTCCGCACCCGGCGGAAAATCGGAATATCTAAAAAAAGCGGTCAGCTTTATAGCAAATATAAACAGCCCAATCGACCGTGCCGTGTACATTTCGACTATAGCGCAGGAATGCGATGTCAACCGTGCAAATGTAGACATAGCCGTAAATCAGATTATCTCAAAGAGAAACAAAACACGGGAAAAGGATAATCGCCGTGCGATACTTAACGGCTCGGTAAACAGAGATAAGATTAATCCGGAAGCGTCACGCTATCCTGCTGAAACACAGGCGGAACGGGGTATCATAGCATATCTGTTTCACTCGCCCGACGCTCTGAAAAAAATAACCGATAAAATAAGCTCCGATGATTTTGTCACGGAGTTCAACAAACGGCTGTTTATCGATCTCACGGCAATGATCTCCTGCGGACTTTCAAATGACGTTTCAATGCTTGCCGATAGATATTCTGCGGAGGAAGTTGCGTCAATATACAAGCTGATACACGAAAACAATAATTTGCCATTCAGCGTTGAACGGCTGAACGATTATCTGAATGTGCTGATAAAATACAGAGATAAGAAGCAATCAAAAAGTGTTGCGGATATGTCGGAGGATGAACTAAGGCAATTCGCTGACAAAATTAAAAACAATAAATCATGACCGGAAGGTTTTGAAAGGAACGATAAATATGGCAGACAGCAAAATAAACGAACTCATTAATCACGGTAAGCAAAGCGGTAAGCTCACAACAAAGGAGATAACCGATGTGCTTGAGGAGCTTGACTTTGATGCCGATGAAATCAACAAGCTCTATGACGATTTTGAAAGCAGCAATATCGAAATCGTCGATGACTTCTCTGCGGATGAAGACCTTGACAGTGCGCTTGACTTTACCGACAGCGACGATTTTGAGTCTTCTCTTTCATCTGAAGGCATCGCTATAGACGACCCTGTTAAAATCTATCTCAAGGAGATAGGCAGAGTGCCTTTGCTGACAGCGGAAGAAGAAATTGAGCTTGCCACCCGTATGGCACAGGGCGACAAGTATGCAAGAAAGCGTCTGAGCGAAGCAAACCTGCGACTTGTTGTAAGCATCGCAAAAAGATATGTCGGCAGAGGTATGCAGTTCCTTGATCTTATCCAGGAGGGTAATCTCGGACTTATCAAGGCAGTTGAAAAGTTTGATTATACAAAGGGATACAAGTTCTCGACTTACGCTACATGGTGGATAAGACAGGCAATCACACGTTCTATTGCAGACCAGGCAAGAACTATCAGAATCCCCGTTCATATGGTTGAAACCATAACAAAGGTAAAGAAGGTTTCAAGCCAGCTCCTGCACGAAAACGGTCACGAGCCTACACCTCAGGAAATTGCGGACAGACTCGGAATCACGGTTGACAGAGTAAGAGAAATACTCAGAATATCTCAGGATCCCGTTTCGCTTGAAACCCCTATCGGTGAAGAAGAAGACAGCCACTTAGGCGACTTCATTCCCGATGAGGATGCACCCGCACCCGCAGAAGCGGCATCAAGAACGCTTCTCAAGGAACAGCTGAGCGAAATTCTCGGTACGCTTACTCCCCGTGAAGAAAAGGTTCTTCGTCTGAGGTTCGGTCTTGAAGACGGCAGACCGAGAACTCTTGAAGAAGTAGGTAAAGAGTTTGACGTTACAAGAGAGCGTATCAGACAGATAGAAGCAAAGGCTTTAAGAAAGCTGAGACACCCTTTGAGAAGCAAGAAGCTGAAGGACTTTCTGGACTGATAAGGAGTAAGAAATGCACATTACTCTGGAAACCGACTATGCTATCAGGATAGTTGATTTTATGGTAAAGAATGACGGCAGATTCGATGCAAAAGCGATTTCCGAAAAGACCTATGTGCCGCAGACATTTGCTATGAAGATTCTGCGGAAGCTGGGAAATGCCGGTATAGTAAACTCGTACAAAGGCACTAAGGGCGGATATGAGCTTGGCAGGTCGCCGTCTGAATTATCGCTGTATGACGTGGTCGAGGCGGTAGAGGGTACATATATGTTCAGCCGTTGCCTTGACGGGCATTATAACTGCAATCGTGCCGAAAACGGTCTTCCCTGCAATTATCGCATAGCGTTTGCCAGAATTTCCGATATAGTATGTGACGAGCTTAAAAAACTAACTTTTGATGATTTTACCGGAAAGGCTTGACAAGGCAAAATCGATATGCTATAATATATAGCGTTAAGTTTTGGAGTAACTGCCGAGAAGGAGAACAGTATGACGTATAAAGAGAGCTTTATTAAATTCATGGTTGACAGCGGAGTTCTTACATTCGGCGAGTTCACACTCAAGAGTGGCAGAAAAGCTCCTTACTTCATAAACACAGGCAACTACAAGACCGGTGCACAGCTTGCAAAGCTCGGTGAGTTCTATGCAGAGTGCATCCACGACAACGGCATTAAAGCCGATGTACTGTTCGGACCTGCCTACAAGGGCATTCCCCTTTCGGTAAGTGCTTGTGTGGCACTGTTCAACAAGTTCGGCGTTGATGCAAGCTACTGCTTTGACAGAAAAGAGGTCAAAGATCACGGCGAAGGCGGTATGTTTGTAGGAAAACAGCTTGCCGACGGCGATAAGGTAGTTATCATAGAAGATGTAATGACATCGGGCAAGGCTCTCAGAGAAGTTCTTCCCAAGCTCAAGGGTGCGGCTGATGTAAATATAACGGCAATGGTAATAACAGTAGACCGTATGGAAAAAGCACTTGACAGCGACTTAAGCGCAGTGCAGTCTGCAGACAAGGATTTCGGCGTAAAGGTTTACTCGATTGTTAATATCAATGACATAATCAGTGCCATTGAAAGCGGCGTTATCGAGGGCAAGCAGTACCTTGACGCTATGAAGCAGTACCGCAGCACTTACGGCGTAGAATATTAATTGAATACTCCTCCCTCTTGAAAAAGAGGGATAATATCGAGGTGTGGCTCAGTTTGGTAGAGCGCTGCGTTCGGGACGCAGAGGTCGCAAGTTCAAATCTTGTCACCTCGACCATATTTCTTTCAAACCGCATTTTTATGCGGTTTGTTTTTTACTCTACACGATTTTTACACGTTTTATAACAAAAAATCCCCCGACAGAGCCTTATCGCTCCACCGGGGGATTCTGCCATTTTACTTCTTTATGAGGTACTTAATATCGATCGGGCTCTGAATATCAAAAATATCGTTTGTATCCTTACCGAGTACAGCACGATTGCCGACAACTTCGGTGACTATCCAGATCTTTTCAAACAACCAGTCCTTAAGCGGATTCGTTTCGCCGTACCATGTAGCTCCCTGCTTTATCTGCACACGGTCACCCTTGCGAATTTCTGCCGCAGGCTTGCTTTCAGCAGTCTTACCGCCTATATCATCAACTTTTACCCAGCCTGTCACTGCACTACAGCCTTTCGGCGTGGTGATGCGAATCCTGCCGTTTACCGTATCATCTGCGGTATGTATGTAGTATGTGCCTGTCAAATGATTTGCGGGCTGTGATGTGGTTGACGAGCCATACAGTGCGGTATTTGACAGTTGTACCGCCTCACCTGCTTTGTATGTCTTTGCAGTGGGCGTAGTAGGCTTATCAGGCTTTTCCGGCTTTTCGGGCTTATCACCGCAGTTTTTCTTATACCATTTTGCCGTTATCGCAGGATAATCTACAAAGCAAATATCCCCGTCAACGTCATTTCCGCCGATGCTGTCAATGCCCCACTGCCACATTTTCTGCCCGTAGTCATATCTGCTTGCATAATCCGGGCTTTCGGTCCAGTGTGCAAGCCATATATCACGCTTTCCAACAATACGTTCCTTCTGATAGTAGCTTTCAAGCCACGCAGGATTTGCATACACTCCGGAGGGAAGCCCTGCCTTATTCAGCCTGTCGCAGAACTCAAGCGCCATATCGGTTCTTTCCTTGCTTGTGAGGTTGTCTATCTGACGCTGTTCCTCCATGTCGCAGAACACGGGATATGACGGCTTTTCATCGCCTATCGCCTTGACGCACGCATTTATCTGCCTGTCAAGCTCCGCTGTGTCTGTCGCCGTAACATACCAGTAACAGCCGAAGTCTATACCGAGTTTTCTGCACTGCTCGATATTGCGTCTGAAATAAGTGTCCTCATCCGTGCGTATGCCGGCACGGATAATTACAAACTTCACGCCTGCCGACACAGCCGCCGTAAAATCGAACTGCTCCTGCGCCCTGCTGATGTCAATGCCCTTTGTTCTCACTGTCGTCCTCCCCGCTTTTGCTTTTTATCTGCCTTAGTACATTCTTTATTTTCTGCGGCACCGGCAGTCCCAGTGCCGATGCGTTTTCGACAATGCTGATTCCCTCGTTAGCGATATAGAAAAGCATTACCGCCGTCATAGCGACAGGCACACCGCCAAGCACATAGGTGTCTGCGATATGACCTACCGACAGGAACACAAGTATCAGCAGCTTTTTCGCTATCCCCTTGAAGCCTACCGCACTTGACAGCTTCTTCTCCGCTATCGCCGCAAGCACACCGCTCACATAGTCCAGGATCATAAAAGCGATAAGCGCACGGAACAAACCGTTTACCTCGCCGTACATAAATCCCAGCACCGCTCCGACAGCACCTGCTATGCTGTCTATAATTATCTGTATCCTGCTCATATTTCCCCTCCTTTGCTTTGACTTTTTTACTTTTTTGTCATCCCTTGATTCAACCACCAGAAGCTCTGGGAATGAGGAGGCGTAGCTCCGCCGCCTGTTGCGGTTTTTCTTATAAGCTCGTCATCAGGCATACCCATTTTCTTAAACGTTGTCGGCTTAAGCTCCGGATGTATCTCATACAACAGCTCAAGATACGTTGTGCCCTTTGTGTCACCGGGTATCTCCATCTGCTCCACCCAGTCAAAGAAGCCCTCCTTATCACCGTAAAGCTGGTATAGTGCCTCGATATACTCTTCATCCGTATAGATTTTATCCCCGTACTTGCTGATAAAATCATAAGCGTCACTCGGCGAAAATTTCGTACTGCCGGTTTCCTCATTCTCCACAGCGTCTTTCAGCGAGTTGTTCAGTTTTATCTGATAATTGCGGTCGCTGTCATACACCTTCTGAGCATAATCCCTGTCATTTTCGCTCACCCTACGGTTATAATCCCTGTTGTTTTCATATACCCTGCGGTTATAATCCCTGTCGTTCTCGTAATTATCCCGTTCAAACTGCGCCTGCAAATTACGCTGTGCCAGAGCGTCCTTGCTTTTATTATATTCAAAATTCCTGTTTGTGTTATAATCGTCAACACTGTCACGGTATCTTCCGTAGTCCGACTTCTCAAGCCCTATAAGCGTATTGAGTCGCTTATACGCACTTTCCTCATCATCCTTATAACGTTCATACGCCCTCTGTTCAAGTTCGGGAATCTTATCGCTGAGCTTTGACATATAGCTGTTGTACGCCTGCTGACCTGCAGTAACCGCATAGCTGTTGCCGTATCCGCCCGTAAGCGATGCCGCATTTCCCATCGTGTCACGCATAGCTGTTCTGCCCGACTTTTCATAGCTGTTCTTATACTGCGAGAACAGCTTGTCCTTATCTGCGTCATAGGTGAAGTTCTTCTTTTCCATAACCTTTGCAAGATTGTTTTTCAGTGCGTCGCCGTATCCGCTCTTATATACCGGAGCGCTGTCCTTGTCCTTGTTTTTCTGTTTTTCGCTCATATAACCTCCTCATAAATTTCAGTGCAATCGGCCTCGTTCATCTCTGCCTCATACTCATTCATCTCCTCATCAAACCTCGCAATATCCTCCGCCGTGATTCTGTCACGGCTGTAATGATTGCCGAGCTGCATTGCCGCCCAAGCCCTGTCAAAACTGCCGCTTTTAACGCCGTTCACAGCAACCTCGACTATCCATCTGCCAAAATCCAACATTATACCTCACCTCCCGATACCGCCATAGCCTCAAGCGCCGCAACTCTTGCCTCAAGGCTTGCGATACGCTCTGTATCCTCTTCGACCGCAGGCGACCAGTCTGTAGCCTTAGTGCCTTTTTCGAGCTTGATGTTGCACACCTCGATCATGCCGTTTTTATCAAGTGCAAGAGCTACGCATTCGAGCTTCGCTATGTCGCTGTCGTCTATCGTCCAAGTCTTTTCGCAGTAGAGCCACTCGTCCTTTTTGGATTTGTTGTTGACGGTAAGCGGTAAAATATGCAGCTTCGTATTATCAGCGGAACGGAATCTTGCCATTACATAGCCGCTTGCGTCAAGCTCGACATCGCTTCTGACCTTTATCCACGCCGAAAGCGTGTAGCTTGTGCCGACCTCGAAATCCGTCAGAAAGTGCCTCTTGCTCGTGCCAAAATATCGTGCATTGCCGGAATAGCCGGTTCTGGATATTGCAAGGCTATTTCCTGATATTCCGCCATCAACCGTTATTATAGTGTTACCGCTCCAGCCTTTTTTAAGATTTCCGGTGCTGTCATACAGCAGATTTCTGCCGCTGATCTCGACAGCATTCACCGCCGCAGTAATATCTGCCGCTGTTGCCGCTCCAACCTCGTTTGCCGTATATACAGGCTTATTCTCGGTTTTCGTCCATTCGGGCATATCCGTAATATCCGACATATTATGTGTATGATTTTTCTCTGCCGCCCCGACTTCATCGGCTGTGTATGTAGGCTTATTTTTTGCCTTTGCCCACGCAGGCACTGTCGGATCGGTTTCTTGTGTCAAGTATGCAGGCATATCCGTGATGTCGGATACCGTGTGCGTGTGTCCTGTATCTGACTTACCGTCAAGTGCTGTCTGTGTCGCTGTCGATATAGGCTTGTCGGCATCTGCTGTGTTATCCACATTGCCAAGCCCTATCTCGTTTGCTGTATATGTCGGCTTTTCCGACAGCTTCGCCCAGTCCGCTATATCCGTGTTTTTCAGATACGCCGACAGGTCAACCGATATTGTACCGCTGTCCGATACATTAATATTCTCCCCTATCATCACGCCGCCGAGCGTGTCGGCTGTCGCAGGCGACAAGGTATAACCTCCGCTGCCACCGCCGCACTTTATACTGCCTGCCACCCACAGATTCCCGCCATCGTCAAGCACCAGTGCATCGCTTTCGTAACTTCCTCCCGGCGAGCCGTTTCCGACAACCAAAAGTGCGTCTTTGGTCTTGTTGCTGATGCCGAAAGCCGCACCGCCTCGATAATTGGATACCGCATGCTCGCCGTGAGCGAAGGATGCTTCCGCTTTCGCTTCGCTGTTTATTCCTCCTGCGTGGCTGTAAAAACCGCTTGCTACGGCATTATACCCTTCTGCGTGGCTGTATCCGCCGCTTGCAGTAGCATTGTATCCTTCCGCATGGCTGCAATAACCGCTTGCTGTGGTGTTGTTTCCTTCTGCGTGCGAACTCTCCCCTGAAGCAGTTGTTTCTCTCCCTTCAGCGTGTGCGTATGAGTTGCTTGCTGTGGTGCCGTTCCCTTCTGCGTGCGCACCGGGTGCCGTTGCCTTCGTGCCGCTTCCTTCGGCGTGAGCGTAAAGCGAGCTTGCGATATTATTTTCATAGTCGTTGAATATCTCACAGCCGATTCCGGTAGCGGTGAGTTGTCCCACTTCGCCTGCAATCGTACTGTAAATAAGCTGTTTTTCCTCTTTGCCGTCCGACTTCTGTGCAATATTCTCATCTATGCCGTTAAAACAGAATTTTATCCTTTCGGTAAGGAGTGACAGATAATCCTCTACCGCATTTATCCGCCCTTTGTCCTCTGCCGTTTTATCTGGAGCAAAGCTCATATTCAGATTATCCACTTATCTCACTTCCCTTTTCACTGTCAAGATATATGCCGTACAGCGTTGCATAAGCGTCACCGCTTACTTCGCCGCATATCTTTATTTTTATCTTTCTGCTTCTGAGCGGTATTACAGGAGCGACAGCTATTTCTTCGCCATTCCCCTTTTCACTGCAAAGCTCATATACCTTCCTCCATTCTCCGCCGTCAGTGCTTATATATGCCGACAGCTCAACCGTTTCGTTGTCCTGCTTTTTGTGATACAGCGACATTCTCAGCTTTTTATATATTCTGAATATGCTTCCTCTGCCAAGCTCGCCGCTGACCGCAGAAAATTCGCTCCTGTCACTGTCCGTATAGCCGCTGTCGTTTCCGACAAGCGTTACAAGCCTCATCTTTTTATTGCTGTCACGGGTAACGGCATACAGCCTGCCGTTTATCTCGTGCGCCGAGATTACATCCGCAAGCCGCCTCGTGTACCACGCCGAGTAGCGCTTGTCATAATAATACACCGTTTTGTCAGCCGCACACATAACAACATATCTTCCGTTTGCCGTCATCACCGCCGTATCGGTAATATCATCACCCAGCTTTGCGTCGATCCTCACCGATGCAGAGCCGTTAAAGCTGAATATTCCCTCTGGCGCCTTATAATAAAGCAGTCCGTCCGATATGCACAGCGAGCCGTCACTGCCCTTCTGAACGCCTCTCAGCTTTACGGTGCTTAGCGTAAAGTTTGACGCTCTTGTGCCATAGACAATATGGACGACATTTTCTTTAAAGAACAGTACGCCTCCCCCGTACACGCATACTCCGGTGAAATCCCCGTCAGAGCCTACCGTTGCCGCCCATGCGTCAGTTGAGATGCCGTCATAGCTTCCCCACTCCGTAGCACTTCCGAGCTTTGAACAGTATATTTCACGATTTGCCGACGAACACCCCCACAGCCTGTTGTTATGCTCTGTTATAAAATCCATCTTCGGTATCGGACAACTTAAGACCGCATTCTTTATATTAGGCACCATGAATTTGTCCATCTTCCGCTTTTCCGTATAAAAATAGTAGGTATCGCTGTATGCACTCGTGTCGAAGTTAATCGACACACACCCGTCCATACTGTAGCTTTCCTTTCCCACCGAGCTTATCACTACAGACAGGTACTGTTTCTTTCCGCCGTATTCATAATCTATCCTGACCATATCGCCAACGCTGTAGCTTGACAGCGCTACGCTTTCCTCAGGCACATCAAGATACAACAGCTTATATATAGAAACCGTAGGCCGTGTCTGGTTCTGGTTATATTCGAACAGCGTGCCTGAAAGCGAGGGCTTCGCCGTATACTGCACGCTTGCAGGCGTATCAGCGGTATTTACAAGCACCTCGTCCGGCATTATCAGTATGTATGCTCCCAGCGACACAAGCTGTTTTTCCCCTGCGCTGAGATTTACCGCCGTTTTCACTCCCGAAATATATATACCGTCCGCCTTTGTGTATACTATCTCCCCGTTTTTTATGATATACCCCGTTATACCGTCAGCCAACGCCTTGTACGAAAACGGCTTTACCGTTTTAAGTGCAGGAAAAGCGGTAAAATCCATACCGTACAGCTCCTGCCAGTATCCAAGCGGCGTACCGTTCGAGCGATCGATACCGCCGAACTTTACGGCACTTTCCGTACCACCCGTTATTTCTCTTACCGCCAAGTTCTTCCTCCTATCCCGTGATTTCGGTTCTCACGCACGAAATATGCCTGCTGTTCCAGAAACGGCAGCAGCTTTCATACAAAGCGTCAAACAGAGCGTTGTCATTGGCATATCTCTCATACTCCGCATGGTAAAAATCTATCAGTGAGCAAAGATAAAGAATGTATATCTCATCGTGCGGAGCCTTTATAAATAGCTCCGTTGCGCCGTCGCTCGTGATCTTTTCCGTATCGGTAAACCCAATCCCCTCATGCTCGTGCGTAACATACAGATCCTCATATATTCTGCTTTCAAGCTCATAAAGCCACTTTCTCTTGTCCTCTGCGGCAATCTCGTTCGGTCGCAGTGCGTCAACCGTTTCAATGACTTCCTTTACCGTCATCACTTACCCTCCTGCACTATCAGCGACTGCTTCCAGCCTTCATCACGGTAGTACTCCGCTCTCTTTCTCTGAAGTTCTGCTCTGTCCAGTTCCTTTTTTATGAACAACGGCACCATCACCGTTTCACCTCTGCGTATAAGATAATTGTTGCAGTTCACCGATACAAACACATCTGAGTTGTACTTGTCATTGTCCTTGAACAGCCTTACCGCCACAAGCTCAGTTAAATTTTCTTTCATATATTTCTCCTTTGCAATATTATTCCCCTTACCCTCCCGCACTGCCGTTGCTGTCACCATACCCTGCAGTGACCCTGTGCCGCTTATTCCGGTTTTCCTTTGCCGGCTTTAATTTGCGCTCGTCTTTTCCGAATAAACAGGAGAACGGCTCTCTATTCTCACCATATACTCGTCCGTAAGTATCTCGGCTGTGCGTACCGCCTTCCAGCCCACGCTCGCTCTCTGGTTCAGAGGATCGTCGCCGTAGCCGAGCTGCTTTACTATGTGCTGAAGACCGCCGCCGGCAACGTCCGTCACCGCATAAGCGTGTGCTCCTATAACCAGAGTAGAGAACACCGCAAGCGCCTTCTTCTCATAATACGTCGAGCCTGTGACCTGTCCGCCTGCCGAAACGCTTGCCTTCTGATAGCTGTCGCCCGACTTCGTATAATAGTCCTTTCCCTCAAGGAAATTTGCGTCGGAGGTCAGCTGATAGAACTGCGGACAGCTTTCATCGGCAAATATCTTCGCCTCCGTGCTTTTTACAAATCTCACATTGCCGAGCGAGCCTATCTCCCCCTTGAATATGCTTTCGGGATCGGCATACTTATGCACATCGACCCACTCCGCACTTCTCATAAGGTCATATGCGGCATAAGGGTGTATTATCGCAACATAGCTCTCCCCGTCTATTCCGTCTGCATTCATGCTCTCAAGCTGTGCGGCGGCACGGAATACCGTGTCCACCGATAAAACGCAGTCCTTGCTCAGTTCATCTCTTGACAGTACCTCGCCCCCGTCCTTACCGCAGGCATATATAACATTCGTTCCTGCGTTAACTATCTCTCTTGTTATCGTGTCAAGCGTTCTTCCCGACTGACTGCCGAGCAGCTTTGTTGACTGCACTACATTGTTGTCTATTGCGGTAAGTTCCAGCATATCCGACAGCTTGATATAGTCGCCGTACTGATTCACCGTTGCCGTCTTAGCTGTTACCGACAGCATATTTCCCGCAGGTGTAACGCCCTCGACAAGCGGCGTTGTCGCCTTTGCAAGCGAGCTGTACTTTCTCAGTTCTATCGTCTTGCCGTTATTCTTGGGTATCGGATATTTGTCTGCAAAGCGGTCATGCACCAGCTTAGGCTCCGCCATATCTATCAGCGTGTTCTCATAGAACGTTTTCATCTCAGCGGACAGACTTGCCTGTCCTGTTGTCTGCACATCGAACAGATTTAATTTAACTTCTCTTTTCTTCATATAGATTTCCTTTCCCGACGGCTGATACCGTCATCTTTCTTTTTTCTTATCGTTTTTTCTTATCGTTTCTGCCTGCCGCAAAACTTTTCCCCGTGCGGCTGTGGCTTTTTTAAATTCCCGCCTGCCCTCCCGTTGCAATATTCATATCTCACCACCTTCCTTCTCATTCATAAACGATCAAAGCACCACTCTTTCCCCTCTCTCCGTCCGTCTTATAAGTTCCTTTCGCTCATTTTTAGACAGGCTTTTCTCGCTTTTCGTAACCTCTCCCGCAGGTGACAGCGTACCCTCCTTCATTCTGCCGCTTTTACAGAACGCACCGCTTCTCATAAGCTCAGATGCCGCATATTCCATTGCAGCGGTAAAAAGCTCGTCCTTATGCACGATAAGATAAGCCTCCTCAAGTCCCACGCCCTTATAGCACAGCGAAAAGAATCTTCTGTCGCTCATTTCTTTCGCAAGATCAAACTGAGGATACATCTGCTTTACCTCCTCGCTTTCCTTTTGCCACCGCTCCAGCCTGTACTCCATATCGTTTCTTCTGCACCGCTCAAAGTTCCTCTCGGATACCGCATTTTCTATTCCGTCATAGTCGCATTTATCCGCTCCGCAAAACTGCGCCACAAGACTCAATATCCGTTCTGCCCTTTCCGCCTTCTCACGCTTTGACTTAAGCACCGCCTGCCTGAAAAGCTCCGTCTTATCCTCGTTCTGTTCTTTTTCGGCTTCATCCGGTTTATTGTTTTCGCTCAGGCTTTCTTCACTCTTTTGTACCTTTACTTCTTCGCTTGCGTCACCGTTTTCCATACCGTTTTCCGCCGCCTGTACATTCTCTGTCGCTTCCATATTTACCTCTCACTTCTGTAGCAGGATACATATTCCGGATAGTTTTCCTCCAGCATATCAAACCCCTTGCATATCCCGTCAACCGCCGTGTTCAGCCCGTCGTCATCCGTCACATAGCTTATGACCGCCTGACCGCTTCTCAGCGTAACGTCAATAATATCGGTATCCCCCGTGTCCTCGCTGTCAAAAACATTCTGCGCTATCGTCTGCGCAAGCGTTGTCATTGCCGCACATACAAGCGTAGCCTCTGCCGACCCGCTGTTTTCGTTCGCACAGTGTCCCGTGATATAAATATCCCTGCCAAGACCCGACTTGTCTATTCTTACTCTTGTCATATCTTCACCTCGTTCATTCCTGCGTTATCCCTTATTACACGCTCAATTTCTTCTTTTCCCTCAAAGTCCATCATCGCAAGACAGCCCAGTGCCTGCACCGCCGTTTCCGGATTGAAAAATCCAAGCTGAAAAAGCTGCTTTGCAAGTTCATTCTGCGATGCTTTGGAAAACGGCGATTTCTTCGATGCCGTACATACTATATCAAAGACAGGCTTCTTCGTCCCAAGCTGTACCCCGAAAAGCTCCCTGCTCTGCTCCTTTATGGCAGAGTTGTCAAAAGCGTCATATCCCCCGGTTATCCTGAAGCTCCTCGGCGTATCATAAAACTGCCTTATCAGTTCTATTATCAGATAGCACACCTGCTGGAACGCAAAATACGTTCCCTTTATCATATCCCTCGACAGCTTGCTTCCTGCCTCCTGTAAAGCCGCAATGGCGCTTGCCGCCGTAACGCCGTTTGAAACCGACCCCTGAGAAAAATCCCTGTTTCCGCTCGTTTCCTTCAGTTCATCTATTTTAAAACTCAGTGCATTCATCACCGAGCTGTCCAGCGGCTCTGCCTTAATTTCCCTTATATCCTCTTCACTGAGATTTCCCGCAACGTGAACGAACCTGTTTTTTAAGTCGGCAAATTCGGCTTCGTTCACCGCACTGTTCTGTCGGATAAAATATCTCTTTCTGCTCATCATCACCGTATGCTCAAGAACGACCTGCGACAGCTTATCTATATACATCTGTGCGTCACGCATAACATCTATGTAGCCGAATCCGCACGGAGTTCCCTCCTGCACAAACAGCGTATCCATAACAAAGGGATAACGGCTGTGTTTATAGAATCCGTCGGCACAGCTTTCATCGTCCTCGCTCGAATATATCACCCTGTCGCCGCAGAATTTACAGTAGCAGAGCTGTTTTCTGCCGTTTATCGTTTTCTTGTAGTACCAGTCGATGACTTCGACCTTCGCACTGTCGTCCGTCTTATCCTCCGTTTTGTACTTTTCCACGTTTTCAGTACCGCCAGCAACGCTTTCGGTATCTTCCCCCAAAAGTTCAGGGTACATCAGATTCAGCCGCTCACGGTCAACAAGCGTCACATAGAAAAGGTTTGCGCTCTCCTCAATATCCTTTATGCCCGGCTCCCAGAACAGATTCAGAATATCTGCGTTTCTTATCGCTATATCCCCCATACCGCCGTCAGCGTCAGGGTCCCATACAACAGCCGTACACATACTGCCGTTCTTGAGCTTGTACCACCAGCCGTCGCTGTACAGCTTTTCGTAGCCACAGCGCTCAAGTATCGCAGGAAGTATCAGCGATAACTGCTTTGCGACCTCCTCGTCGCTTTTTTCTCTCGGAAGCACCGTAGGCTCAGGTATATTGTCCATAGCGTCAGCGTGCTTATTTGCCAACGAGTTGAACAGCCACGCCGATGCCGGCATAGGCCTTGTATCGTCCTTGTCATAGCCTATTTCGCCCCAGTGCCTTAATTTCCACCACTGCTCGTTTGACACGATTCTCTTGTCGAGTACCGCCTTCCCCTCCTTATACTTTGCAAGCGTCTGCCTTGCCTTACGCACCTGCTCCTTACCGATTTTCTTCATATTTCTCCTTTCATAATCACATCATATAGAACGATTCCGCTCTTTCGGGCTTTCTCTGTTCGAGAGGATCGTCACCTGCCTGAATCTCCCCACGCTTTACCGGTGCGGCGATAGGATGCTCCATAAGGACATACCTGCATTCGTCATATATGTGATCCTCCATCGTTGTGTCAATATCCTCCACGTTCTTTTCGTCATACATAAGCGCAGGAATAGTCCTGATAAACTCTCTGCAGGTGTTGAAGCAATAGAACATCGCCTCCCCGTCACTGTTGAACGCCAGCCTGTTGTGGTACTGCATCTTACCCGATATTCTTGCGTTGTCCCCCGGCGACCAGATTATAAAGTAAGGCGACCGTGCCATAAGGTCTGCGACGCTTTCCCCACGGCTTTTATCGAATATTGAAGGGTCTGCGACCCCGTACACATTTCTCCCTCTTATATTCGGATCGTCACGCTCTATTTTTCTGATATTCTCTGCAATTGCTGACGGCTCAAGCCTTATGCCCTCATTCGCCTTATCCGTACAACCGTAGTATTCTCTTATCCTGTAGATGCACCCTTTAGTATCCACCGCATACCACCCTACCGAAAACGGCCTTGTATACCCGAAATCAAATCCCCTCACTATCTCCCAGTGGCGAGGTATCTCAAACGGCGCTATGACGTGCGTCCATCTTCTGTCGCAATAATGCTCCGGGTCATCTCTCCATTCGGTGAAAACCTGCCCCGTAAAGCTGTTCCAATCCCCGTACAGAAGCGCCTTTCTCTCGGCGGTCGGAAGCATAGACAGGCTCGCAAGATATTCCGGATCGTTTCGCAGCAGCTCCTTATTGTCAAACACACTTGCCGGGATGAACACTCTCGATTTTCTTATGATTATCTCCGCCCCGTCGGGCTTTTTCACCTTATGTTCTTCTATTATCGGTTTCATCGGCTCGCCAGCCGTTATAAACCTTTGCTTTACCCACGAATGACCCGGACCGCCCGGATTCGCCGTGGCTCTGATATACACCCTCGTGCCTTTTCCGCCCGGCCTGTTTCTCGAAAACATATAACTGTATTCATCAAAGGAAAACTGCGTCAGTTCATCGAACCCCACAAAGTCATAATGCTTGCCCTGATAGTTAAGCCTGTCTTTCTTATGCTGCATCGCCCCAAAATAGATTTTAGCCCCGGACGGAAAGCTCCAGCAGTGCTTGGTCTTGTTGTACCTCGCCGCAGGATATGCACCTTTATAAAGCGTCTGCGACCTGTCCTCAAGCTCCGTCAGCTGCGGATACGTTTTCCTGAAAATTATCCCCCTGTAGCAAGCCTTATCCGCCTGCCTGAGTGCCTCCGCCAGAAGTGCGTCAGACTTACCTCCGCCGGCGGCGCCCCCGTACAAAGCCTCATACTCTCCCCTTTGCATAAACTCCGCCTGCCTTTCCTGCGGCGACCATACCACCCTCCTTCCGCCTTTTACATCGTTATCTTTCATCTCAGCAACACCTCCCGTTTTTCTGTAAATCCATCGCCATCCCCACCTGCTCACCATCCCAACTTCCCACCATCCCCACAGCCCTCTCAAAACCCCATACCCCCTCGCTCAGCACCATGTCCTTGCCTCCCTTGTCAAAGGTGAGGTGCTGTCGCCCGAAAAAATTCGGGCGAC
>OLPF01001161.1_pt1 | contig 23456 bp, 16 predicted proteins | sample 1673121 | NCBI WGS metagenome assembly OLPF01 (sample SAMEA3136756, study PRJEB25190) | human gut metagenome
CCGGCACCGGGCAGGAAAAAGTTTGCTCCCCTGGACGGAGGAATAAGGGCTAGCGGAGAGTGGGGAGCAAACCTCGGGCCCGGCGTCCGGCCTGAAAGAGGCGCCGCAGCGCACCGGGCAGGAAAAAGTTTGCTCCCCCGGACGGAGGAATAAGGGCTAGAAGGGAGTGGGGAGCAAACCCAGGGCCCTTCCGCCGGCACCGGGCAGGAAAAAGTTTGCTCCCCAAGATGGAAGAATAAGGGCTAGCGAGGAAGGGGGAGCAAACCCTGGGCCCTTCTGCCGACACCGGGCAGGAAAAAGTTTGCTCCCCAAGACGGAGTCATAAGGGCTAGCGAGGAAGGGGGAGCAAACCCCCGGGGCCTGAAATTCAGAAAAGGCGGCCGGTCGCCGGCCTTCAACAACAAAAGCCCCGGCGCCGCTGGCAATGCGAGCAGCGCCGGGGCTTTCCTATCCTGCCACTTATACCGGAAATGTGGCAGTAATCCGGAGGGACTTACCGTCCGGTGTGTAGGCGGCAATTTTGCCGCCGTGGGCTCGGACCACCGCCTGGGCAATGGAAAGGCCGATGCCGTGCCCGCCGGTTTCACTGTTCCGGGAGCTGTCGGCCCGGTAGAATCGGTCGAAAAAGTGCGGGATGGATTCCTTCTGAATCTCATCCACGGAATTGCTCACCGTGAGGAAAATGTTTTTACCCTGACGGTAGAAGCGGAGCCGGATATCTCCGGAATCCAAAGAATATTTGAACGCGTTGTCCAAGAGGATGCTCACCAGCTTGCGGAGGGCACTTTCGTCGCCTCGCAGGAACAGATCGTCCGCCACATCGTAGTTGTATTTTTTCTCGGAAACAAGGGCCCGGGATTCGAAAGAATGGGCCACGTCGCCAACGATTTTCGAGAAATTCAATCGCTTCATGTTGACGGAGGTTTTCTGCACCTCCTCCATGCGGGTCAGGTACACCAGCTCTTCGGTGAGGGTGGACAGGCGCCGGGTCTGCTGCCGGATATCCTCCAACCATTCGTTGGGCGCATCGTCCGGCTGTTCCATCTCCAGAACGGACACGTCTGCGTTGATGATGGTCAGCGGCGTGCGGATTTCATGTCCCGCGTCGGTGATGAACCGCTGCTGTTTTTCGTAGCTTTCCGCCACCGGCCGGAGAATTTTTCCGGAGAAAAAGGTGATCAGTGCGGAAATGATGGTGACGCCGATGAGGCACACCAGAATACTGACGTTTCGGAAGGCCCGGAAATTGTCCAGGGAACGGGAGCAATCCAGGTAGATGTAGCGGATTCCGCCCTTTTCCGTCACTCGGGTGCAGCGGAAGTCTTCAATAAAAGCACATTTTCCGTCTTTCGAAAGCTTCCGTTCCGCCTTTCGCTGAATGGATTCCAGTGCATCCTTATTTACCGCTAGCAGCTGGGAGGAATCCACTTCCCGCAGGGTTCCGTTAGAATTGGTCAGCACCGAAAAATACCGGGTTTCAAAAGGTTGCGCGGAAGTGCGGGCCTTGTTGTCCAGCTGAATTCGGAAAATATAGCTGCGGTCGCTGGTGTCATCCTTCGGATTTAATTTAGAAAAGCGGCGCTTCTTCTGAACGATGATGGTGGATTTTTCTTCCACATCGCCGCTGCCGGAAACCTCCACGGAATCGCGTCTTCCTTTTATTAGCAGGCTTTCCGGAAACGTCCCGTGGTTAGCGGCCAGAACCGAAAGGGTCCAGTCGGAGCGGTCTACCACGTTTCGGTAGCTGATGCCGTTGATGATAACCGTCAGCAGCGCGATGGTGAAGAATACCGATAGGATGGTCACCGCGATGAATCGGTGCCGTAATTTTTTTACCATGTTAGTCCTCTTCCTCCACCACCAGGGAATACCCCACGTTTCGAGTGGCCTTAATCAGCACGTTCGCCCCCAAAGTCTTGAACTTCCGACGAAGATAGGAAATGTACACCCAGATGATGCTGGTCTCCGCATCGCTGTCCAGCCCCCAAATCCGCTCGAAAATCTGCTCCGTGGACAGCACCTGCCCCGGATTGCTCATGAGGAGTTCCATCAGCTGAAACTCCTTGTTGGCCAGCCGAATGGAATTCTCCCCACAGGCCAGCTCATAATTGGTCCGGTCCAGAGTCACGTTCCCCAGCTGCAGCACGGAGCTTGGATTCTTGGTCTGAACTCGGGTAATGGCCCGAATCCGCGCCAGCAGCTCCTTCGGCTCGAAGGGTTTCGTCAGATAATCGTTGGCGCCGCTGTCCAGCCCCAGCACCTTGTCGTCCACCTCGGAGCGAGCGGTGAGAATCAGCACCGGCGTCAGGTCGTTCCGCTCCCGCAGCGTGCGCAGCACCGTCAGGCCGTCCACCTTCGGCATCATCAGATCCAGAATGACGGCGTCGTAACTGCTCACGTCCAGAAAATCCAACGCTTCTTCCCCGTTGTATGCCGCATCCACCGAGTAATGGTTGCTCTCCAGAATCCGGGTCAGCGCCCGGGAGAGAGATTTTTCGTCTTCCGCAAGAAGTAGTCGCATAAGCTTTTTTCCTTTCCGCTAAAAACATTTTCGCTAAAAATATCTTCTATTTATATGTCACCCGTTTCCGGCCAATCCAAACAAAGATTGCACACATCGTCAGTTCCATCAGAAGAAATATCTCTCCGATTCGAAGCGCCGTGTCGGAGAAGAAACCCTCCGGCAGCAAGTTGATGAGATTGTCCTTCGCCGGATCCAGAATCCACAGGTCGTTATTAAAGAACAAATGATGAAATATCACGAAGTACCGGTCGAAACTTCCGGAAATAATCAGTGCGGTAAGGCCGGTAATCGCCAGCAGGACGCCGGTTATTTTTGGGACCCGTACGATGAAGTCCGGGAGCCGGTTCGGATGCTGCTTTCGGCTGAACCAAAGCGCACCGAGAATTCCCATGCTGATGAGGGCCGTGATATTTCGAAGACGGAATCCGCCCAGAAAAAGTGCCCGGCAATCCTTCAGGTGAGCCTTTTCTCGATTGGAGAAGAATTCCTGTTGCTTGCCGTCGATGGTGGTCATCACGGTGAGATTTTTTCGGTCCCCTTTGAGATAGTCCATCATCTCTTCCGTCACCTGCAGTGCGGACTTCATGGACATGTCACCGCGCACATCCTCCAGCACCATGTATTTGTCGTATTCTTTCTCGAACCATCCCGGAGTGCGATAGAGCAGAATTTCCGCAGCGGTGAGCAGCAGGCACAGCATCATTGTCAGGCTGAACAGGAGGCTCAGCACCCAAGGGGCCCCGGGGCATCGTCGTTTGTCTTCCATATTGTATCCCTTTCCGTATCATACCCGAAATACCTTAAGCGAAGCTGAGTTCCGGCGGGCATCCCGATAAAATATTATATCTTTCAACGGGGAACATATCAACTGTTTGCGGTGGCTGCCGGCGGGGACCGCATCCAATCCGAAGGTATCCGAAATGAGCATAAATAAGTGGTTATGTATAATATATCTGTGGTTTAATAAGCAAAAAAGTACTCTTTCGAGTACTCTTTCCATCCGTACCGTTATGATAAAATAAATAATCATGGAGATGTAATGCATGAATGGTCGGCAAGTACGCAATATCACGGAACGCCGGCCGGACATCATCCTTCCCTGGGGGTTGCAGGGGAGAATGAGGAAGGGGGAAAAATGATAGGCTATTTTCGTAAGCGAAAAAGAGTTGCCTGGATCGTGACGCTTTTGCTGTCCGTGACCATCCTGTTCGGGATGTCCGGAACAACAGTGTCCGCGGCAACCGGTGCCGTGGCAGATGATATAACCATCGGTCATTGGCACGATTCTTTTGCAATTGATGACACCACAAAGAATATCGGGAGGATTTTAACGGACAAGTCCGTATCTGCCGGCAACATTGTGATGGGGAAGCTGGATAATTCCGGCACGAAGACCGTGGAGAAGAACGGGGATTCCGACTTCCTGGTAGGTCTGTCCGCACTGTCTTCCGCCGCGAAGATTATGGGACAGTCCACCGTTCCGCTGGACATCGTGATGGTGCTGGACGTATCCGGAAGTATGGATGACAACAATAAAATGAACACCCTGAAGACGGCGGTGAATTCTTTTATTGATGAGACGGCAAAGACCAACAGCGAGCGGTCCAACGAGAACCTGCGCAGCCGGATTTCGCTGGTGAAGTTCGCCGGGGATAAGACCAATAAGGTGGGAAATGATACCTACCGAGAGAGTGGCTATACTTACAACTACACTCAAATTGTGAGAAAATACAAGACATACACCAACGACAACAAGGCGGAGCTGAAGAACACGGTCAATGCGCTGAAACCGGCAGGTGCCACTGCGGCGGATTACGCCATGGATCACGCGAAGACTTTGGTGAACCAAAGCAAGAGCGACGAGACCGCCAATCCAAACCGCAAGAACGTGAAGCGCATCGTCATCTTCTTCACCGACGGTGAGCCGAATCACGGTACTGATTTTGACGAAAGCGTAGCCAATACGGCAATTCAGACGGCGAAGGAAATCAAGGCTGACGCCAAAATGTACTCCATCGGCGTGTTCAAGGATGCGGATGCCAGCATCACCACCGGAGGTTCCGGTTTTTGGGGCGGTTGGACCGATAAGGAGCTGTTCAACACCTACATGCACGGCATGTCCAGCAACTATCCGAACGCGACCGCGTACGACAATCTGGGCACCCGTGCCACGAATTCGGACGGAAGCGAGACCGCCTTCTACAAGGCCGCAACCCAGGCTTCGGAGCTGAATAACATCTTCAATGAAATTCAGGAAGAAATCATCGCGGCGGCCCAGTCTCCGACGGAAGTGGAAGGTGCGGATCCGACGCAGAGCGGCTATGTGACTCTGGTGGATCAGCTGGGGGACTACATGCAGGTAGATGATTTGAATTCCCTGCTGTACGCAGAGAACCAGTACCACAACCCAAAGAAGGTTGTGACCGAGGAAGGAAACACCACCAAGGTAACCTATACCTTTGAGAAGGAGATTCCGGATACGAATCACGTATACCCAACGGGTAATCTGAGAGATATCAAGATTACCGTAGAGAAAGCCGATGCGGCGACCGCACTGGCGACGGGAGACAAGGTGACCGTAAAGATTCCGGCCAACCTGATTCCGCTGAGATACTATGAAGTTACCAAGGATAATAAGATTACCATCGACGACACTTATCCATGTCGACTCTTCTATGACGTGAGCCTGAAGGCAGCGGCAGAGAAGAAGCTGGAGAGACCGGATGAAGCGATGGAGGCTTATATTGCCGAAAATTCCAACGAAGACGGTCAGGTGGCGTTCTATGCCAACAAGTACGACAAGAAGTCTTCCAATCGGGATTCGGAAGGCATCGGCGCATATGCCAACTTCACGCCGGCATCCACCAACGACTTCTACTATTTCCAGGAAGACAAGGTGCTGTACACGGATGAAGCATGTACCCATCCGGAAAAGGATTCCATCGATACCAGTGGCGATGCCACGTAATACTACCAGCGTCAGTATTACAATAGAGACGCTTCCGGAAATGCAGTGAAGAAGACCTATGCCGTAAAGATTCCGGGCAACAGCAATCTTCTCCTGGAAGGCTATGCGAAGAAAAACACCAAGACGGGTGAATACTACATCCCGGCCGGAACACCGAGAACCACCAGTCTGACTTATTTTACCGAAAATAAGGCGGACGGCGCCAATAAATCCCAGACATCCAATCGGGTAATCAAGCCGGTATGGGAGAACAACTACGCCGGAAAGACCGTATATACCCATCTGGGCAACAACGGAAAGCTGGTCAAGGAACTTCCGGGCGAGCTGGATATTCGGAAGTCCGTACAGGCGGCAGAGGGCCATCAGGTTCCGGACAGCCTGAAGGATCAGGAATTCGAGTACAAATTGACATTTATCGGCGGTACAAAAGAAAAATACACCGCTCAGAAGTATACCGGCGCGGACAAAGAGGGAGACGAGTTCACTGTCAAGTCCGGAGATACCTTTAAATTAAAGGACGATCAGACCTTGAAGATTTACGGTGTGGATGGCGGAACCCGGTACACCGTAACCGAAGCAAAACCGGAGCATTTCACCGGAAGCGCTGCACAGCGGAATGCCGGTGAAGGCAGCGAAACCGGAACGAACAACGACGGTGGTGTATATGCGAAGGGAACCGTTGCCGGCAAAGATGCCGCAGTGGTAGATTACACCAATATCTATCAGGCAGACTCCACCACACTGAAGGGTTCCGAGTCCCTGAAGATTAAGAAGAATTTCGAAACCGCATCCGGTGCATCTGCATGGGATATGGATTATCTGAAGGACGCGAAATTCCGGTTCATTCTGAGCCCGCTGGATAACGAATGTCCGATGCCAAAGGATGCCGCTGTTGTGGACGGCATGAAGGTTTCCCGCCTGAACGTAAACTCCAAGGCGGAAATCGAAAAAGCCTTTGACGATATCGAATACACCAAGCCGGGAACATACGAGTACCAGATTACGGAAAAGGATCCGGGAGATACGGCGAAGCAGGGTGTAACCTACTCCAACGCATCGTACCGCGTTACCGTAAAGGTGACCGATGAGAACGGAAGCCTGAAGGCGAATGCCACCATGAAGAAAATCCGCAAGGATGACGGCTCGGAAGTGGCAAACCCAATTGCTGTGGACAACAAAACCGCGGCATTTGCGAACGTATATGACGCAAAAGAACAGACCGTTACTCTGGGTGCCGGAAAAGAATTTACGGATTCCACCGGAAGCAAGACCTTAAAGGACGGCGACTATAAGTTCCGACTCACACCGGTTACCGAAGGGGCACCGCTGCCGGATGGCGCATCCGGACACGTGGATGCGTCGAATATCGGAAATGGCGTGAAATTCGGAAACATCACCTTTACGGCAGAGCATGCAAAGGGTGCAACGCAGGATAAACCGCTCACTTACGAGTACAAGATGAAGGAAATCCTGCCGGAAGGTGCAACCGCATCCAACCACTACACCGTAGACGGATTGACCTATGACAACGCGGAATACAAGGTGCGCATCAACGTGTACATCGATGACGTGGATGGTCAGGACACGGTAGTTGCGGATTACAAGTATCTGGATGCAGACGGAAAAGAACTGCAGACCGTGCCGATTTTCCGGAACTCCTACAAAGCAGATGCCGTAACCCTTACCGGAAAAACGGCACTGACGGGCGAGAAGACCCTCACCGGAAGAGACGGAAAGACCGACGAAGCATTTAACTTCAAATTGACACCGGACGCAGAGACGCAGAAGGCGATTGAGAAGAACGATATTTCCATCGCCGAAAACGGAGACACCGCTTCGGTAAAGAACCTGAAGAACGGCGAGGCAAAGGACTTTGGATTCGGCAATGTTACCTTCCGAAAAGAAGGCGTATATCGTTTTGACATTACCGAGAAGGTACCGGGAACACCGGCCGGCGGAATGACCTATGACCGCCACGCTGCCAAAGTGACCGTGGCCGTAACCGACGACGCAGATCACCCGGGCAAACTCAAAGCCAAGGTGGAATATAACAACGGCACCGCATCGGATCGGACGGACAAAGCCGTATTCAAGAACAAATACGAATCCAGCCTGGTATACGGAACCACCGGCGCCCTGAACATTCAGAAGGTGCTGAACGGCCGTACCATGAAGGCGGGCGAGTTTGAATTCACCTACGGACCGAAGGACGGCCAGACGGTGAAAATCACCAACCCGAACCAGCGCGGATCCGGCGAACCGGACACCATGAATGTTCTGGCAGATCTTACCTTCGACCAGACCATGTCCGGAAAGACCCAGACCTACATCGTTCGGGAAAACAAGGGAAGCATCAAGGGTGTGACCTACGACGAACGAATCGGTACCGTGGAAATCACACCACAGGACAACGGCGACGGAACCATGCACGTGGTAACAAAGGTAACCATGAAGAACGCAGACGGTTCCGGCGAATCGGTAAAAACATACGACAGCTCCAACCACAATTCCGGCACTCCGACCGTTCGGTTCACCAACACCTACGCGGCGGCAGCGACGGATCCGGTACAGGTCATCACCGGCTTCAGCAAGAAGCTCACCGGAAGAGAGTGGAAGGACGGCGAAACCTTTACCTTTAAGCTGAAGAACGTATCGAAACCGGATGGCGTGGAAACCGCACCGATGCCGGAGAAGGACGAAGTTACCCTCCGCAAAGCAGATGTGAAGGACGGAAAAGCTCCGATTGAATTCGGCGCACTGACCTTTAAGAAGGCGGGCGAGTACAAGTATCAGCTGAAAGAGCAGGTACCGAGTCCGGAAGCAGCGGGCATGACCTACGACAAGGCGGTTCGCGACATTACCGTCACCGTTACCGATAACGGAACGGGCAAGCTCACCGCAGCGGTAACCGCTGTCAGTGGAAACAAGACCTTTACAAATGAATACAAGACAGAAGATCTGTTGATGGATCAGGTTCTGGGTCTGAGCATGACCAAAGTTCTGACCGGTCGGGACATGACGGAAGATGATTTTAGTTTTACCCTGAAAGGCACAGACGAAGCGTCGGCGAAGAAGCTGAACATTGCGGAAGACGGTGCAACCGTACCGGGCAAAGCAGGTGCGGACGGCGAGACCGTTACCGTACGGAGCGGATTGAACATGACCCTGAAGCAGGCGGATATCGGAAAGACGTACGCATACACCTTTGAAGAGGTGAAGGGCTCCGCAAAGGGCATCGTTTACGATGATAGCCAATATAAGCTGGAAATCACCGCAAAGGACGGCGGCGACGGAACGCTGAAGGCGGAAGTGGTACTGAAGGACAAGGCCGGCAAGGAATTGTTCCGGAAGACCGTAAGCAACGAGAACCCGGCAATGGGCGAAAAGGGCATCACCCTCGCTTTTGCGAACCGGTACGACGGATCCACGGATGTTTCCGGCGGAACCAAGGCGGACATCAACGCTTCCAAGAAGCTGACCGGCCGGAAGCTGAAAGCCGGCGAGTTCACCTTTGAGCTGATGACGAAGCCGGGTGACGGCAGCGAAGGCACCGTACTTCAGACCAAGAAGAACGGCGCAGACGGCAGCATCCATTTCGATGCGCTGAGCTACCGGACCAACGAAAAGGCGGCAGGCAGCGGCACCGTACTGAAGAAGGCGGTAGAAGATGGATACGCTACCAAGACCACCAAGGATGGCAAGGTGGTATACACCGTGAACTACCGTGTTGCAGAATCGGCAAACAACCTGCCAAAGGGCGTTACCGTGACTGCAGGAAGCTTCGATCTCTCGGTAGAGGTTACCGACAACAACGACGGAACCCTCACCGCGAAGACCATCTATCCGAAGAATTCCGGAGATAAGTGCGAATTTGTGAACACTTACGGAACCGGAGAGGCAGTTCCGGTGAACGTATCCGGAAGCAAGACTTTGGAAGCAGAGGAAGGATTGAATCCGCCGGATATCAGCGGCAAGTTCACCTTTAAGCTGAAGGCGCTGACCGAAGGCGCTCCGATGCCGAAGGATGCAACGGTTACCAACGACGGAAACGGCAACGTAACCTTCGGAACGTTGGCATTCAAAAATGACGATCTGGAAGACGTGGACCAGGCAGATGACGGTTCCCGTGAAAAGACCTTCAAGTACAGCGTGACGGAGTCCGGAAGCGTACCGGGCGTTGTGAACGATTCCAAGAGCACCAAGGAATTCGAACTCATCCTGAAGGATGACGGAGAAGGACATCTGTCGGTAAGCCGGAAGCCGGAGACCGATAACCTGTTTGCTTTTACCAACACCTATCGGGTAGAGGAACTCTCCTCTAGCGTAACGGATCAGATTGACATCACCAAGAAATTGGACGGAAGAGATCTGAAGGACGGCGAATTCAAGTTCCGTCTGATGGAGGACAGCAAGGTGATCTCGGAAGCGGCAAATGACGCAAACGGCAAGGTTACTTTCGATAAGATTACCTACACAAAGCCGGGAAGCCACACCTACACTGTATGTGAGGAGAATGACGGCAAGGGCGGCGTGATCTATGACAGCAATAGCTACACCGTATACACACTGGTTGTGGACAACGGAAACGGCAAGCTGGAAGCGACCCACCGCATCGATAAGGAAATCTCCGGTGACCAGCCGGCTGCGAAGGATATTACCTTCGCCAACAAGTATCAGGCAAAGCCGACAGAGGTAAGCCTGGGCGTGACAAAGCGTCTGAACAACGCAAAACTGGAGAGTGGACAGTTCACCTTCGTGCTGAAGGATGCGAACGGCGAGGAAGTGGAACGTGCTAAGAATAAGGCGGACGGAAGCGTTCAGTTCAAGGCAATTGCGTTCGACGAGGCCGGAACGTACGAGTACACCATCGAAGAGCTGAATGACAAGCAGAAGGGCATCACCTATGACACCAAGGTTCATCATGTGACCATTAAGGTGACGGATAATGGTGAAGGTTCCCTGAAGGCAGAGCTGACCGGCGACAAGGCGGTATTCAGCAACAGCTATGATAACGGTGACAACGGCGGTGGCGGCAATGGCGGCAACGGTAAAACACCGGTTGTAACGCCGACCGGCATCCAGACCGGAGACTACACCAGCGGTTTCATGGGAATGGTCGTACTGTTCCTGTCCGCATGTGCAAGCCTGGCAGTGACCCTTCGCAAGAAGAGAGCATAGCAGCAGGGGTTTCGTAACGGATGAAACCGTAAAGGAAAAGTATCCTATCAATTAATCCCCAAAATAAAGGGAGCAGCGATTTCGATTTTGAAATCGCTGCTTTCCTTTTTTTGTGTGTAAGGGTTCTGCCGGCGGCCCGGATGGATGCCCGGGCGCCGGTGGGGTTCGCGCACGCTTTCCCGCAGGTGACAGCAGTGGTTTGTATTTATTAAGTACAATCTCACAGAAAGTACTGCATTGTGCGAGAAAAAGTTTAAAAGTATGTCGTAGGAAATTTTACCTTCTTAGCAGTATGTGCCATACTGAAGAAAATACAAGGAGGGAGATATGATTTACAAGGATATCAGTTTTATTGAAAAGGTTTTGTCAGAGCAAGAACATTTGAAAAGCAAATGTGAGCATAAGTTGGATTCCCTTCAGGTGTACAAAGGGCAATTTTTGAATGTCCAGTATGTAAAAGGACATCCGTATTATTCGGCATATTTCCCGGGAGAAAAAAAGCATTATTTGGGAAGGGAAACGCATCCGGATGTTTTAGGAATTCGAGAATACAGATTATATGAAACTATATTATCTTTGGCGGAAGGAAACATCGAGGCGGCAAAGTATTTTCTGAGTCATTTTGTGCCAATTTCGAACGAAGAACTATTAAAAGCACTTCCAAAGCACTATATTCCATCTACTATAAATAGAGCTACGGAGCGCAGTGATGCGAGATCACTTTTGCTTAAAGATTTGCAGCACCTGAAAGATATTTGTCCGGTTCCACATCCGGAATCGCTGCAAGTATCAACGGTAGACGGATCTTTCGTGCGAAGCCGCTCCGAATCATTGGCATACAATTTGCTGGATTCATATGGGTTGGATTTTTTCCATGAGCTGCCAATATATAGAAATGGCCGATACATCTATCCGGATTTTACAATTTTGCACCCGTTTGAACCGATTCTTTACATCATAGAACATTTGGGACTTTGGTTTAAGGATGATGTTGGTGAAAAATACAGTTCTTCATTCTATCAAAAATCACTTATTTATGAGGAAATGGGATTCTCGCCGGGTGTAACATTGCTATTGTCTTTTGAAAATTCAAAAAGTGGCCCGGACTTGGAAAGTCTAGCTAAAACTATTGAACAAACATTCGGAAGAGTTCCGACTGCACAAGCTCGCAAAATCGGAATAACTGCAGAAGATTTTCTGGAATCCCAGACGGCACATCTTCCTGCAAATATTAGAGAGTCCTTTGCAACGATTTCTATCCACTAAAGAGCAGAAAAGGTGGTCCGGGCGCCTGCAGGGTTTGCGTACGACTGCCCGCAAAGCCAATGAATTCGGTTTTCGTACGCAAACCGGGGCACCGGAAAGAGCGGAAAAGGTGGCCCGGGCCCTGGCAGGGTTTGCGTACGAGTGCCCGCAAAGCCAATGAATTCGATTTTCGTACGCAAACCACCGGGCCGGAAGAAGGAGAAAAGGCGGTCCGGGCGCCGGCGACTGCCGTCCCCAAAAAGAAAAAAGGAAAATGCCAACCGTTCCATGGCATTTTCCTTCTCTTTCTCTCATATTCCCCGGAGGGGCGGCACTAATTTCCCGGAGGGTCGGCACTATTCCACCTCAATCTGGCAGACTTTCATGGCATTCAGCGCATTCCGGTGCTGCTCCGGGGTGACGCCGGCACAGCATTTTTCCAGGACACGGATTGGGGTTTCCGGGAAGGCTGCTTTGAGAATCATGGCGTTGGAAATCACACAGATATCCGTGCACAGACCAACCAGCGTGATGGAAGAAATCGGATCCTTATCGTCCTCCAGGAGTTGGATGCATTTTGGCAGTTCCAGGGAACCGAAGGATGGTTTGTTCAGCTCCATCACGGTGTCCGGTACGTCGGCGGCTTCCGCAATGACCGGGTTCAGCTCCCAGCCCTCCGTGCCCTCCACGCAGTGAATTACCGGAAGGTGTTCCCCCTCCTGGGTATGAAGGTAGAACTTCTGGTGCGTATCCCGGGTGCAGATGACCGGTCCGTCCCAGTTTCGAATGGTTTCCGCCACCGCCGGCACGATGGCTTCCGCCTCCTTGGTGCCCAGCGCGCCGTCCACAAAATCATTTTGCATATCTACAACAATCAGAAAATCCATGATATATTCCTCTCTCTATTGAATTGATACCGTTCGCAGCGAGGCCATCGAACAATTCACAGCGCCTCGCTTCCTCTAAATTATATCGAGGGTAAAAAGAAATAACAACCCCCAATCGATTCCGGCATTCTGCAGGGACTTTTCTCCTCAAAAGTTTGACAGCATGCCCCTGCAAGTGGTAAAATCAGCCCATTGCGGGACTTCCCGAAAACGAATCCCGCCGGAAATCGAGAGGAACTTATATTTATGACGAAAAGTAATTTTTTGCTGATTAATCGGAAGCCGCAGGTGCTGGAGGAAGTGATTCCGGGGGAGAAGGGCCTGATTTTTCTGGGAAAGGACCGGCGCATCCTGGATCACGGGGTTTTGGTCATGGACTCGGGCGTTCGGGCTTGCCTGTATTGCGATGACGTGCGCAACCTGACATTCCTGGTGGACCGGCCGGGCGCTTACGGCGTTGAGACACTTATTTTTGCCGCAAAAGAAAAATACGAGAAGGTGCGGGATGCCATCAAGAAGGATTATCCGAAGCTGGAGATGAGCCCTCAGAACAAGAAGCTGAACCGGTATGCGGAACGGCTGATGGAAAAGCTGAAGGACGGTCAGGAAGTGCGAATTGTGGATGCCGTTCGGGCGGAGGATGTGATTATCTGTCCGGAGTGCGGGGTGCAGTGCGCACCGGGGAGCCAATATTGCATGGAGTGCGGCGCGGAGCTACCGCAGAAGTAGACGAAGAACGAGGAGAGTTGAGAATGAGAAGATTGTATAGAGAAGATAAGCCGAAGTTTTTCACTATCGTGATGGTGTTCTGGGTGGCCCTGGGCACATTTGGGATTTTCCGAGGATGGAGCACCTTGAGCTTGGTGATGTGTGCCAGCATGGCGGCGTCGGCCTTCCTGTTCATCGGAACGTCCAAGAAGGATGCGGAATGGATTGCGGAGCACGGCGACCCGGATGAGTATGAGAAGAAGATGAAGCAGCTGGAAAAAGAAGCGGCGCTCCGTGCGGCCCAGGAGGCGGAAGCAGCAGAGGCAGCGCCGGAGTTTGCGGAGATGCCGGAACGTCCTTTTGTGGACGCCGAGGGCGAGATCGAAGAAGCCGTGGATGCGGATTTTGAGGTAGAGAAGTAGAGAAATAGGGAAGACGCTATGGACAAGAGGTTCATAGCGTTTTTTTTATGGGTGAATAGCGCGAAAATCCCCCTCACAATCCTACTAAAAAACGGATAATCGCAACTCCGCTGCGATTATCCGCTCTCTTAACTTGCATCAAAGAAATTACTTTCCGATGTATCTGCTCTCGATGTAGTATCTCTTCTCGTTGGCTTCGCCCATGGAGAAGGTCTTTCTTGGCAGCGCGCCGTCTGCGGCAACTGCCGGGAAGAGCATGAATTTATCCATTGCCGGGAGGTAGAAACCTGCGTTGCCCGCTTCCTTGGACAGGGACTCTACGGCTTTGGAACCGTGGATGTAGTCGATGTCTGCATCCTCTCTTTCCTTAACGATAACGTCCAGTGCATTCTGGAGTGCGCCTACTTCCAGCTTGTTGGCCGGATCGGTTACAACGATGGTTCCGCGCTGCTCGCCGGTAACGTAAGGGATTGCGAACTCACCTTCTTTTGCCTGATATCCGTCTTCTGCCAGGTGCGCACCGCCGTTCTCCTGCTGCAGCAGTTCAACGGTCTCGTTTACCAGATCCATGCCGGACTGGCCCTTCTTTGCGAAGATTACACGGTGAATCGGCTCGAATACGATGCCCTCATCGTGGATATTTTCAATTTCGCACAGCGCGTAGCGAGCCGGATGATTCTCCGCTTCTTCCGGAGTCAGGGTCTTCTTCAGGTTCTCCCACATGGTCTTTGCGGTTGCCAGGGAGTGGTTTCCGTCGCCCATTGCCTGGAAAATCACGTTGCCTTCGCCATACTTCTCAACGGCTTTGTCGAAGAGTACGGACAGGGCATCCTTTGCGCCTTCCAAATCCTTCTCTGCGATGAAGGAACCGGTGATGTGTCCGCCCTCCATCATCAGGTCGGTATCATATACCGGAGTCTGAGGTGCGTTCACCAGCGGCTCGATAACGCTCTTGTCCGGATCGTCAATCAGGATCAGGATGTGCGGCATCTCAATCGGAGCACCTTCACGGATGCGCAGACGAGGTGGGATTCTTTCGATTACGGTGCCTTCGGTTGCACGGGTCAGGGAAGTGGATCCCTTGCTGAAGTCATATGCTTCCAGATCCGTAGCGATTACCAGACCGGTACGGGTACGTCCCTCAGCGGTTCTCTTGATGAGCATGCAGCCCGGATCCAGAGTGCGGAGAGTACCGTCCGCCAGATACTGATCCATGGTCTTGCGGATGTCTGCGGACTTCTCCGCTTCCGCTTCTTTTCCCAGGAAAATTTCCGGAAGCATCAGGCGAAGAGTGGATGGTGCATCCCCAACGATTTCTTCTACCTGTTCCCAATATTCCGGTTCCGAAGTGTACTGGTCACAAGCAACTACTGCCCACTTGCTGTAGTCGGTGCCTTCCTTTGGAAGCATGATTTCCGGAATATGGAATCCGAATGTTCCCCAATCATATTTAGCCATTATTAAGTCCTCCTGTTAGTTATGAAATCACAATGAGCGTCAAATTGCTCACACATAATATATTATGTATTAAATCGCATAGAATTTCAACTGAAAAAACTCAGTAAAAATAAGGATTTTACGAGAATTCTGTCGCTACCGGCGCGGTTTTGTGTTATCATCTACAGTATGCCTAAAGAATACTTATTTCAGGAGGATATATAAATATGAAGATTATTGTTGCCGGTACTGGTAAGGTGGGAAACCTTCTGGCGGATCAGCTCACGAGAGACGGGCACAATCTGGTGGTAATCGATAAGAATTCTGCCGCTTTGGAAGCGGCTTTGGAGCAGTATGATGTGATGTCCATCGAGGGCAACAGTGCATCGGTGAGCGTTCTTCGCGCCGCCAACATCGAGCAGACGGATCTGCTGATTGCGGCCACAGGGGAAGATGAAACCAATCTGCTCACCTGTCTTACAGCAAAAGGATTGAATCCGGACATCACAACCATCGCCCGGGTTCGCTCTCCGGAATACATGGAAAGTACGGATATGCTGGAGGAACAGCTGGGGCTGTCCCTTACCGTCAATCCGGAATTCCAGACCGCTCACGAAATCAGCAGTCTCCTTCGGTACCCGGGATTCCTGAGCCGGGAAGAATTCGTCAACGGACTGGTAGACCTGGTGGAACTGCACGTTACCGCCGGCAGCCCGATTTGCGACAAGCCGCTGTACAAGATTGCGGATATCGTGAAATGCCAGATTCTGGTATGCGTTGTGGCTCGCCGGGACGAGGTCATCATTCCTTCCGGTGAATTTGTTTTGCAGGAGGGAGATCACGTGTACGTCACCGCTTCCGCCAGCAACCTCACCACACTGCTGCACAACCTGAACATCGTCACTAAGCGTATCCGGAACGTCACCATCACCGGCGGCGGACGGATTACCTACTACCTGGCAAAACGGCTGGAGGACGACCGCATCGGCGTGAAGATTATCGAGCAGCGGAGAGACCGCTGTGAGTACCTGGCAGACCGCCTCCACGACGCCACCATCATTCAGGGGGATGCCTCCAAAGAGTCGGTGCTGGACCGGGAACACATTGAGAAAGCAGATGCTTTTATCTCCATGACCGGAATGGACGAACTGAACGTCATTACGTCTCTGTACGCCAATGAGCTGAAGGTGCCGAAGGTGGTCACCAAGCTGGGCCGGGGAGAGAATATTTCCCTGATTGCCAACATGCCGGTGGGCAGCGTCATCACGCCGAAGATTCTTTGCGGCAATACTATCCTTCGATACGTGCGGGCCATGCAGAACGGATCCGATGCAGCGGAGACCCTGCACTCCATCGCCGGCGGAAGAGCGCAGGCGTACGAGTTCAAGGTGAACGAGGACACCTGGCATTGCAATGAACCGCTGAAGGATATTGACTTTAAAAAGAACATTCTTCTGGCCACCATCACGAGGGACCGGAAGATCGAGTTCCCGGGCGGAAACAGCTACTTCCAGCCGGGAGACCGTGTAATCGTGGTATCCAACGGATCCATGCCGATTATACAGCTGAACGATATTTTTGAGGAGGATAAAGAGGAAAAGGATGAATTATAAGATAATGATGCGGGTGTGCGCCTGGATTCTCGTCATCGAGATTGGGTGCATGACACCGGCCCTGGGAGTTGCCATCTACACGGGGGATCAGATGGCCGTTCTCGGATTCATCGGCGCAATGGCTGCCGCCGGCACCCTGTCCTTATTGATGTATACCGGCTCCGTGCGGCGCCGAATGAATTTCTATGCCAAAGAGGGAATGCTGGTAACCGCTTTTGCCTGGATTCTTTTGAGTATCGTCGGGGCACTGCCTTTCTATCTGTCCGGACGAATTCCGGGATTTGTGGATGCCCTGTTCGAGATTATTTCCGGTTTCACCACCACGGGAGCGTCGGTGGTGTCGGATGTGGAGGCCCTGGGCAAGGGATTGCTTTTCTGGCGGTCCTTCAGCCACTGGATTGGCGGAATGGGCGTGCTGGTGTTCTTCCTGGCCATCATTCCTTCGGCTCACAAAGGCGAGGGATATTCCCTTCACCTTCTGCGGGCGGAATCGCCGGGACCTTCCGTGAACAAAATGGTCCCGAGAATGCGGGATACGGCCACGGCCCTGTATCGAATCTACGTGGTTCTCACCGTGATCAACATCGTGCTGCTTCTTCTTTCGGGAATGAAGCCTTTCGATTCCTTCTGCATCGCATTCGGAACCGCCGGAACCGGAGGTTTTGCGGTGCTGAATTCCGGATGTGCGGAATACACACCGATGGCCCAGTGGATTACTACGGTGTTCATGCTGCTGTTCGGCATCAACTTCAGCGTGTACTACATGATGGCCCACAAGCGGTTCAAAGAGGCAATTAAAGGAGAAGAACTGAGGATGTACCTGTTCATCGTGTTCGCCAGCATCGCCGGTATCGCGGCCAACCTGATGCGTTCCGGAAGCACGCATCCGCTGGGCAAGAACGTGCGGGATGCAGCCTTCCAGGTGGCATCCATCATCACCACCACGGGTTTTTCCACCGCGGACTTCAACCTGTGGCCGGATTTCTCTCAGGCCATCCTGATCTGCCTGATGTTCGTGGGCGCCTGCGCCGGCAGTACCGGCGGCGGCATCAAGGTTTCTCGAATTTTGATTTTATTCAAATCCGCCAGACGAAACCTCCACAACGTATTCCATCCGGAGGAAATTCGGACCGTGCGGATTGACGGAGAGCGGGTCAGCGAGAAGACCATTCAGCATGTTCAGGCCTACCTGGCACTGTACGTGTTCATCGTTATCGTCAGTTTCCTGCTGGTGTCCCTGGATCCGAAGGAGTTCTCCATGACCACCAATTTCTCGGCGGTAATGGCCACCTTTAACAATATCGGACCGGGCTTCGATGCGGTGGGACCGATGTCCAACTTCTCGGCGTACGGCGATTTCTCGAAAATCGTCATGTGCATCGACATGCTGTTGGGCCGTCTGGAGATCTACCCAATCCTCACCATGCTGGCCTACAGCACCTACAAGAAAGCGTAGAATACGGCAAAAACAACGAGCGGCGACTCCATACGGGGCGCTGCTCTTTTTTGTTGCGCCGATTCGAGGGAGCACGTATAATGATGAAAAGAAGCATCAACGAAAGGCGGAGGATGACATTATGTACGAGAATGGAAGAATATATATGGGCCTGGCGGGGGACAAGCGGGTGGAAATGGTGCTGAAAATGTGTAACCGCCACGGGTTGATTTCCGGCGCCAGCGGTACCGGCAAGACGGTCACCATGAAGGTGATGGCGGAATCCTTTTCCGATGCGGGCGTGCCGGTGTTCATGTGCGATGTAAAAGGAGATGTGGCGGGCATCTGTGCACCGGGGCAGAGCACGGAGGATATGGAGAAGCGCATCGACCGTTTCGGCCTTCGAGAAACGTTCTCCTATCGGGAATATCCTACCACCTTCTGGGATATTTATCAGGAGGGCGGACACCCCATCCGGGTTACCGTCAGCGAGATGGGGCCGGAGCTTCTCAGCCGGATTCTGGGTCTGACAGATGTGCAGGAAGGCATCCTTCATATCGTGTTCCGCATCGCCGATGACAAGGGCCTTCTGCTGATCGACCTGAAGGACCTGCGGGTCATGCTGAACTACGTGAGCGAGCACCGCTCGGAATACATGATGACCTACGGAAACATTACGCCTCAGTCGGTGGCAGCCATCCTGCGGGCGCTGCTGCCTCTGGAGCAGCAGGGCGGAAACCTGTTCTTCGGAGAGCCGGCCCTGGATATTCAGGATTGGATCCGCACCGATGCCGAGGGCCGGGGCATGATCAACGTGCTGGACTCGGTGAAACTGATGCAGAATCCGACGCTGTACGCCACTTTCCTTCTGTGGCTGCTGTCGGAGCTGTTCGAAAGCCTGCCGGAATCCGGCGACATGGACAAGCCGCGCCTGGTATTTTTCTTCGATGAGGCGCACACGCTGTTCCGAGATGTGCCGAAGGTGCTGCTGCAGAAAATCGAGCAGACGGTGAAGCTGATTCGTTCCCGGGGCGTGGGGGTGTATTTCGTGACCCAGAGCCCGAGTGATATTCCGGATACCGTGCTGGCTCAGCTTTCCAACCGGGTGCAGCATGCCCTGCGCGCCTACACGCCGGCGGAACTGAAGGCGGTGCGTACCGCCGCTCAGACTTTCCGTGCCAATCCGGAATTCAAGACGGAGGATGCCATCCTGGAGCTGGGCGTAGGCGAAGCGCTGACCTCCTTCCTGGATGAAGAGGGCGTGCCGACGATTGTGGAGCGCACGAAAATCATCTGTCCTCAGAGTTCCATGGCGCCGCCGGATCCCATGTTCCGCTCCAAAGCCATGCTGCACGACGGCATGGAGAAGTACGATGACTACGTGGACAACGAGTCCGCCTACGAGGTGCTGACGGCGGAGGCGGTAAAAGCAGAAGCCGCCGCGGAGGAGGAGGCCGACCGTAAAATCCGGGAAAAGGAGGAAGCGGCGGCGAAAAAACGCCTTCAGAAATTAGAAGATGAGGAGCGACGCCGCCAACAGAAGCTGGAAGATCAGGCCCTTCGCAAGAAGGAGCGCCAACAGGAAAAAGCGGAAGCCGATGCCCGCCGCAGGGCGGATCGGATTGAAGCCGAGCTGCTGGCCGTGGGGGCCAGTGTCCTGACCCGGGGCCTGCTGGGGGTACTGCAGAACCAGTCGAAGAAATAGAAGTTATAGGTGCAAAAAACATAGGTGCAAAAAGGCAGATTCCCACACGAAAGGTGTGGGAATCTGTCTTTTTGATGCATCGGCGGGATGGCTTTGCTGCCGGTGAGAGGTCATGTTGGCGCCTTGCTGCCCGCAAAGCCTTGATCCTTCGTCGACAAGTACCACGCCTTTGGTCTGGATGGGCCTCCGACCGCCGTCGCATCCCAAAAGTGATGCATGAGCCATTGTTTTTCTACTCCATACATCACCCCCATTTTCAATGTTGATGTATGAGCCCCCCTTTTTTCATCTCATGCATCACTCCAATTGTTTCTGTGCTTATTCTCTTCTACTTTGATTTCGCTTAAGTGAAAAAATGATGTACGCATCCCTGTTTCCTACTTCCCAGAATCACATACCTCCGGTTTCCTTCGGGCATTTCATCACAATCTTGCCGGCAGTCGCGGGGAAAGAGATGTAGGAACCTATTTTCGGAGCATGCCTGCATCACTTTTCACCAATCCCCGGAAAACGGTCCGAATTAGAGGCGCGCGCCCTCACTTTCGGCGAAACCTGAACCCGCGCCGGAGCCCAATAATGAAAAGAGATGCACGAGGGACCGCTGCCCCTTCGTGCATCTCTTCCCTCTGTGTGCCAGGCATGATGCAAGTCTTACGGGTGAAAGTCCCGTCACGGGTATTTACCGCCAAGTGTAGCGAACCACAAGCCGAAAACAGCAATGTTTAGGGGGAGGAAGTGGAGTAGCAAAACCGTTGAGCCTACGAACAGAAACTGGATACGAGGCTAAATGGCGGGCGAGATTGCAGAGCAAATCGAAGCCCAAAAGGTAAACGTAACGCCAAGAGAGTAAATCCAGAGGTTGTGCGGTGAAAGACTTGCGTCTTACCCTGGGAGGCCTAGGTAGCGTACAGTGAGTACGTGCGATAAAAAGCTCATACCTAGGAGTCAGCTGAGACCATAGTATCCCTAAGAACCAAAGGGAAAAGGGTCTAATGTCAATATATTGCAAATCGCTGTAAGCAAGGTTAGAACAGTCCGAAATCGAGGATATGCTTAACAAGTGGAAACGTATGCCCACGGAAGCAAAAGGTAGAGGGGATGGTTTCTAACATCTTTACAAGCAGAAGGAGGAGCAACAAATGGAATTAATTGAATGGATTTTACAAGACGAAAATATCAATAAGGCCATCAAATCAGTCAAGAAAAACAAGGGTGCATACGGAATAGATAAAATGTCCGTGGAAGAACTTGACGGATACTTTGCCAAGCATAGGGAAGAAATTAAATCCCAAATACGCGATGGCAAATACAAGCCAATACCAGTTAGAAGAGTCTATATACCCAAATCCAACGGGAAAAAGAGACCTCTAGGAATACCGACGGTTGTGGATAGAGTGGTACAACAAGCTACGGCACAAGTCTTGTCGCTTGGCTACGATAAGTACTTCTCAGAACACAGCTACGGATTTCGCCCAGGCAGAAGTTGTCAACAGATGGCATAATGGAAAGGATTTTTATTTAATGGCAAAAAAGAAGATAACAAAGTGGGAACCTGATGATTTCGAATTAGAAAAGACAACTGTATGGAGTTTTCCGAACAGAGGTAATTGGGCAACTCACGATGCGAAGTGGAGAGGCAACTGGTCTCCATACATTCCAAGAAACATATTGTTAAGATACTCAGAGGAAAACGATCTAGTGTTGGATCAATTCGCCGGGGGCGGAACTACTTTGGTAGAAGCAAAGCTTTTGAACAGAAATATTATAGGCGTTGATATAAATGATGTCGCTTTGGAAAGATGCAGAGAGAAAATTGATTTTGATCATGAAGGAGCAAATGGAAAAGTTCAGTTATGTAAAGGGGATGCAAGAAATCTGGACTTTATAGAGGATGAAAGTATCGATTTGATATGCACACATCCACCCTATGCTGACATAATTCAATATAGTGAGGATATAGAAGAAGACTTATCCCATTTAAAGGTAAAAGACTTTCTGGAAGAAATGAAAAAGGTTGCTGTGGAAAGCTATCGTGTTCTGAAAAAGGACAAGTTCTGTGCGGTGCTCATGGGTGATACTAGGCAGAAAGGCTATATGATACCTATGTCTTTTGATGTGATGAAGATATTTCAGGATGCCGGATTCAGACTTAAAGAGCTGATTATCAAGGAACAGCATAACTGCCGAGCAACAGGATACTGGAAAACCAATAGTGTTAGATACAATTTTCTGCTAATCGGACATGAGTATTTGTTCGTGTTTAGAAAGTAAATAGGTAAGAGGCGATTGATATGGGGATAGCACATTTGGGGGAAATTTATGTATGGAAAAAAGTAAGAATCGAAATCCCAATACAGAAGAATTAGAGAAGGGCTTTCACACTGCTTTTATCGATGGAGAATACAATTCGAATCTGGCATATCGGCCGGAATTCTTGTCGAACAATGCGGCAGAGGGGAAGAAAGTGCTGTCAGCGATTGAGAGCGAACTTCTTCGGTGCGACGAATTCGCCATTAGCGTGGCGTTCATTACCAACAGTGGAATTGAGCCTTTTATGCAAACGTTCAAGGAATTAGAACGCCGAAATATTCCGGGGCGAATTTTGACCACGAATTATCTCAATTTCAGCGATCCGAAAGCCCTTCGCCGTCTGTCAAAGCTGCAGAATCTGGAAATTAGGATGTATGTCACGGACGATGAATCGGAAGGTTTTCATACCAAGGGTTATCTTTTCCGGAAAGATGAAATGTACCGGGTAATTGTGGGCAGCTCCAATATGACTTTAGGGGCGCTGACACGGAACCGGGAGTGGAATACCAAAATGGTATCCACCGAGCAAGGCGAGTTCCTTACCGAAATCCGTCAGGAATTCCAGCAGCTGTGGACCTCGGAGCGGACGCGGAGTTTCGAAGATTTTATTGATAAATATGAACTGCTGTACAGGGAGATTCAGAAGCAGAAGAAGGTGGCGACCCAAGGGAAGGCCATCGATTTGTTGGGATATCAGCTAAAACCAAATTCAATGCAGCTGAACTTCATCCAGAATCTGCAGAAGCTTCGGGAAGAAGGAGAGAATCGAGCACTGCTGATCTCTGCCACCGGTACCAGAAAAACCTACGCCTCCGCATTCGCGATGCGAGATGCGGCACCGGGGAAAGCCCTTTTTGTGGTACATCGGGAACAGATTGCGAAACAGGCGCTGAAGAGTTATCAACGAGTATTGGGAAAATACAAGCCGGACGGAAGTCCAATTCGATATGGCTTATTGTCCGGAAATGAAACCTGGATTCCCGAATAACCACACTAGCATTCAGGAATCCAGCAATAACTATTG
>OLPF01001175.1_pt1 | contig 23345 bp, 31 predicted proteins | sample 1673121 | NCBI WGS metagenome assembly OLPF01 (sample SAMEA3136756, study PRJEB25190) | human gut metagenome
AGCTTTAATGGCTGGAGGAACAGCTGCAGTTATTACCTCAGTAGTTATTTCTATGCTTATTGTTGCAGACGTAACAGCTGGAGCTTTATAAAAATACTTATTTGTAGGAAAGCAACAACATGAATTTTATGTTAGATAATTCTAAAACAAAAATATTAAAAATAATAATAGGTGTTTTTGTGGCTGTATGGACAATTATTTTCATACCGTGCTTATGGATAATATTTTCTACAGATGAATACAAACATCCTGGTTCTATATTTACGATTATTTTAGGACTGGTTATTTATCTAAATGCTTTTAGATTTTTTAAAATGGTAAAAGATAACAATGGAACAATCACTGCATTGCAACTAAAAATTTGGCTTATGCTTTTTGTCCGTGGAGTTTTCGCGTCATGTCTATATGTATTTATTGTTGTAAAAAGTATTTTATATATAATCGTATTTTCTTTAATGTACATAGGCTCATTATTCTGTGAGTATGTATTGAAAAAGTAGAGAAGAGGAAAGGTGTTTGTAAAATGGATTATATTTTAAGTGAAGCGCATATTAAACTACTAAAGGTTTTGGTAACCATTTATATCGTTATTATTACAATCCTTACACTGTTAATGAGTTTTTTGTTCATTTCTCCAGGATATATCTCTGAAATACTTACTAATTTTACTTTTATGAAAAGAATTTGACCAGAAATGGCTTTGCACTGCACATTATACTAAACCATTTTTGTATCAATAGTCTAGTGATTAGGCGTTGTTAAAATTATGTAAATATTACAATTGCTCATCTGATTACCTTTTGGACTTAACTGACATAAAAAATCCCGTTAATGACTTATTAATTAATAATTTAAACTCAGAAGAAGCCGAATTGATATGTAAATATAGAAGTTTTAACTCAGATGATAAAAATAAAGTTTTAGGCTTTTTTGAAGCAATAAGCTGTAAATAATTTTAAATTAATAAACTTTAACTTTTAGCTCCATATCTGGAGCTTTTTTATTTCCCCTTTGCCACATTCTGGCTTTTGTAAATCAACAAACTTTACCATCATCCATTATAGCTTATACCTTCATTATAGTAACACGTTCGGTTAAATATTACAATACTATAGTATTCATAAAATAAAATTGTTGCATAGTAATATTAAACTAGATGGGAGGTATTACTATGTTTTGTAAAAGACTTGAGGGATTAAGAATTTCTTATAATCTTACACAAAAGCAACTAGCGGATAAACTTGGTGTTACTAAGCAAACTGTGTCGAATTGGGAAAATGATAATATACTTCCGTCAATTGAAACTTTAATGCGTATATGTCAGTTTTTTAATGTTTCAACTGATTATGTACTTGGCTTGGATAATAAAAAATATATCGAAGTTTCTGACTTGTCACTAGAAGTCGTATCCCATATACAACAGATTATCAATGACATAAAAAACAATCATTAAATACTATATATAAGCAAAAAAATAACCGCTCCTTGCCAAAGTGTTGCGGTTATCTGATACCCAAAACTTTATGAGTAAAACCGTTCTTTAAACGGTAACTCCCTTCCTACCATTTATACCCATAACATAATATTGTCGATATATTTTAAATTGTTCTTTTTACGGTTTATTTGTCGTAAAAAGATTTTTTATTTTATGGGTTGATTTTTATATGTCGATAAGCTATGATGTCAACACCCCAATTAAGTGAGGTGATATTTTGGGGAACAAAAAAATGGGACGTCCTACTGATAATCCCAAAGACATCTCGTTAAAAGTACGTTTTGATAAGGATACAGCCAAAAAACTTGACAAATGCGTGGAATTTCTTAAAGTATCTAAAGCAGAAGTGATGAGGCGAGGAGTCAATGAGGTTTACAAAGGCTTACCAAAATAAAAAACAGGAAAGCAGTGTACAAAAAACAATGAAAGTCACTACTTTCCCTAACAACCCACAACTACCAAAAGATAATTGGAGCGTAAATATTACATCATACGTTTGAATATCTTTCAAGGCATTGTGGATACAAGAATTTGAAAGGAAAAATACAAATGAACGAAAAAATTGATTTTAACGAAAAGAATAAGATTGAAGAATTAGCATGCGATGTATTAATAAAGATTTTAGATGTACCTCATCAACCGAATTTGAATATATGCTACTTTGTGGAATGCAAATAAAAGTTGCAATGGATGAATTAATAAAAAATCCTCTTAAATTTCTGAGGTTATATGAAAAATAGGAGCTCCAGCTAGCAAGCTTTATAAATCCGTAAAGCAAAAGATGGAAGAACAGAGTAATGATTAATTTTCAGCAAGAGGTTACAGATGGTTGTTAATATTTTTACTGATGAATGGAGAATAAAATGGGAAGTTTTAGAGAAAGTCTTGATTTGTTTATAGCTGAAGAAATCGAAGACAGCCTACGTGTGATTTGCAAAAGTTTGATAAAGACTATGATAATATTTGTAAAAATCATGCAGAAGCAAGCCGTAAATACGAAGACATTATAAATAATTTAAGTGCTTCAAATAAAGAGTTCATAGAAAATTTTAAAAATGAAATGTACATAATTGAAGCAAAAGCACAAGATTAGCTTTACTTACAAGGGTATAAGGACTGCATTAAGCTTTTAAAGCTTATCGAAGTACTATAAAATATAAATTTAAAAAGAGACTATAAAGAAGCTTTTGATTTGCTTTTTTGTAGTCTCTTTTATTTTTAATTAAGAACAAAATAACATAATAATTTAAGCTTATGATAACGATAATTTTTCTAATAAATCGAAAATATAATTTGAACCTCGCGACAATAAGATTCCAGTTAATATGCAGCCTATGTATGGAACATCTGATTTTAAGTTAAAGTACGATGGCAAATCAATCTTATAAGCTACAGCTACCATTCTTTCTTCTCTTTAGAAATATCCTGATTGTGTCTTCTTTCACCAATGATTTTATCGAACCATTCAACAATATTAGGGTCAGCGTGTGAGAAAAACAGACTAGCGTTATTATTCAAGCTACTTATTTTGTTTATATCTTCATAATTTAAAGTGAAATCAAAGATATCAAAATTTTCAGACATTCTTTCTTTGTGTACTGACTTGGCAAGTGCTACTATGTTTCTCTGCATTAACCACCTTAAAATAACCTGAGCTACTCATGCTTCAATTTGAACTCCGTACTTTTCCATATTTTCTTGTGCTTTTATTTGAGCGTTTAATGGATTAGTCTCAACTTGATTTACTTGAGGAATGATTTCTCTTCCAAACAAATATCTGCTAATCTATCAGGGGAGAAATTAGATACGCCTATAGCTCTTACTTTACCTTCCTTGTATAACTTCTCTAAGACTCTATATGCTCCGTAATAATCGGCAAACGGTTGATGTAAAAGAATTAAGTCTAAATAATCTACTTTTAGTTTTCTCATTGACTCCATGACTGATTTTTTACACTTTTCATGTCCATAATTATCAATCCAAACTTTTGTGGTTATAAATATCTCTTCTCTGGGTACGTTGCACTCTGAAATAGCTGCACCTACTTTTTCTTCGTTAAAATAACTTTGGCTGTATCAATTAATCTATAGCCTATTTTAGTTGCATATAATACAACCTGTTTGCACTATTTTTTAGATATTTGATAAACGCTATTATTTAGTGTTACATATTCCATTACTATCATCTCTTATAATGAAAAAATTTTATCGTTTATAATTACATTAACATATACTTCTTAGCCACGAATCTATTTCTGAGCTTGGCGTTTTTAATTTGTGTTCAGTGTAATTTTCAGTAAACACGATATTCATTTCATTTTTCACATTTGAGTCAGGACATAATTCTTTTATTTCTTTAAAAGTTTTTCCTAACCAACCTGCGTTTGTTGCAAACGGAATAATTGTTTTACGTTCTAAAGAATGTTGTTTTAAAAATGTTCGTATAACAGGAGTAATAGTATACCACCATACAGGACTGCCGATTATAAGCGTATCGTATTTATTTAAATCTACGCTATATGGCATTAATTCGCAGATTCTTTTACCGTTTTCGTTGTTCTGATACTCATCGACTACTTCCTGGTAATTTTCTGAATATTTATCTTTTGGGTGAAGTTCCAAAACATCACAGTTTAACTTATCGAAAATGTATTTGGCGATAATTCTCGTGTTTCCAGTATAAGAAAAATATACTAATAATTTATTACTCATTTCAATTTCCCTCCAAAGACAGGAAATATCCCAGATTCCCCATAATCTTTTATTGGTTGGATGTTTTTGAGCGTTTTCATATCTTTATCAGAAATTATAAAATCAAGTTCTGAGTTTGATTTCATATGAATAGGATTATCTGTTTTTGGTAAAACGACCATACCAAGTTGCAGATCGTATTTAATGCAAAGCTGTGGAACACTTACTTTATATTTTTCTGCCACTTTAATAATAGATTCATTTTTTAAAATTTCACCGTGTGCAATGGGAGAATATGCCTCCACTAAAATATTTTTATTTTCACAATAATCAATTAGTTTTAGCGGTGTATTTGATATATGAGCAAGTATCTGATTTACTGCTGGGTTGATTTTACAATCTGACAAAATATTGTCAATATCACATTTTAGAAAATTGGAAACTCCGATTGTTCGCACTTTTCCCGCTTCTACAGCATCCTCCATAGCCTTCCAAACCAGCCTGTTTTCTTCAAAATATCTATTATCAGACTGATTGACATCTACCCAAGGTTGAGGGCTGTGAATAATCATCATATCTATATAGTCAAGGTTCATTTTTCTAAGTGTTTCATTAATTGAATTTGAAGTGGACTCGTAAGTTTTGTTTTCAGCGGCGACCTTGCTGGTTACAAAAATTTGATCGCGAGAAATGCCACAAGTGCGCACGCCTTCGCCTACACCGCGTTCATTTCCGTATGCTTGTGCCGTATCGATGTGTCGATAACCAATTTTAATGGCCTGACGAACAGCTTCTGCTACTTTATCATCAATAAGCCATGTCCCTAGCGCCAATTTAGGAATCTTTAAACCATTATTCATGTTATATGTTTCACTTAAAATCACGTTGACTCCTCCAATTGTTTTTTAACTTACAAAAACTTTATAATTTCACGCAATCTATTTTTCTGTACTTCATTATTGAAGAGACAATTTTGATAATAACCAAAAATTACTATCAGCCATTTTCTAACATTTAAAACTATTAGCCCAATCTTTTAACTCTGTCTCAGATACGTTTTCAGAAAAACGTTTTCCCTCTAGTAATTCGGCACCGGCACAAGAAGGTTGTAGCTCTTCATTTGTATTGCCCATACCACTGCCGCCGGAAGTAGCAAAGGGGATAATTTTTTTACCTTTTAAATCATATTGTTCCAAAAATGTATTAATTATGGTAGGTGCGACGTACCACCAAATAGGGAACCCGATATAAATTACGCTGTATTGCCACATATTCTCTACCTTGTTTGCAATAACTGGTCTAATGGATTTATCTTTTTTCATTTCTATTGTGCTCCGACTATTTTCATTTGTCCAGTCGAGATCCTCTTGAGAATATGGTTTTTCCGGCACGATTTCATGCAAATCCGCATCTAAAACTGACGCTAGTTTACTTGCAACCTTTTTAGTTACACCACTAGCACTGAAAAATACTACTAATTCTCTACTCATACATTTTCTCCTTTATTTTAATTTACGGTAAACCTCGTCATCCACAACTTCTAGCCATTCATTTGAACTGTTTTCTGCAGGTACTTCATTGCTAAGTAAGAAAACCAACTATCCTTTGTTGCACCATGTCAATGTTTAACATTAGTAGAAATGTTGACTACATCGCCAAAATACAACAACTTACTGGTCTTTTCCCACACTCCCTTGGTTTGCAACATAAACAAGGATTTGTTTACCACCCTTCTTAAGTGGATGCTAATATTTTGACTTTTTAGAGCTAGATCATAGCCAAAATCACAACGTTTTATACCATAAAAAACACTGTGCCGTCTATAGTTATCATAGCACCTGCGGCAAAGCTTTTGATTAAAAAATTTATATACTTCATTAAAACACCCTCCTACAATATATTTGAGAATAATCTCAAGGTATCCAGTCGTGTGTTGCTATCCAACCTGTTGCCTAAGCTATAAAATAAGAGTGTAGTGGACTGGAACGACAAATCCTTGGAATCAACACGCCCGCAAGGGGAATTAATAATCTGCCATTTTCCGCATCATTCAATTTATGAAGATAGTCCAACCGTGAAGAGCAGTGCGATTATGTTACTAAAAAGGCTGAACAAGCAATAAGTAAAAGTCAGAAGCCATTGTAAATTCAAGCTGGTAGTAAAACAAATGACCGTAGATGGAATCTATGTTTCTAATGGGGAAATATGGTAGTTACCATGAAGCCTGGTAGGTAGTTTGTTGCAGCACCGTATGAAGCAAATCATTCAGACATTGAGTTTGTCACATCTTGCATTAGACATTCTTTACCTGAAACCTAATACTCGCGTTGTTTAGGAGTCAACTGACGATACCACGAACCAATAGTCTCTGTATTTTACTGTGATGGTCTTTCTTAGTGGCATAAATTCACTAGCTGCATTAAGAGCTACCATTCATCACTGATTCAGTAGATACTCTCTAATCAACTAGTTGATGGCTTTGTACCCGGCATTAAGGAGTGTATGAACGCTGTTGAAAGTGTAATCAAACTGAAGAAAGTTGATTTGTAATATTTATTATATCATTTGGTGGTCCACGGCTTTCAATGGAGTCTTGTATGTTATTTTTTTTTGCAAAACCTATTGAAATTTATTTGCAGGACTCCTTTTTAATTATTAATAAATTATTACGGCATTATTTATGAGTTTATAAAACTATGAAGATATTGTTACTATTGATACAAGTATGTGAAATATTACAACTAGTCATTATAAGATAACTTAAACATCTTTTCCACATATGTGGTTTAGATCTCGTCGCTACATTATCCGGGTTTATACTAAATATCGTGGTATGAGTTTTAAGTTTTGCCGAACTCTTTTTATATACTTTAATCTTGCAATTTTTATTATCAAAGTATATTGACAATATTGGTAAATATATGTAATAATGGCTTTTGTAAACTGCAATTTAAGAGGTGTATATATTTGATAGGGAAATGTCATACTACAGATGAAAATATAAAAATTGAGGATTACGATATAGATGTTTATAGAAGAATTGAAGATAAAATTCAAGGACATGACAAAGTTGAAATGTTGGAAATAGAAAAAAAATTTTTAAATGGAATAATAAGAAAATATAAACCAAAAAAACTACTTGAAATCGGTGTTTCAAAAGGTGGCTCTTCTGCAATAATTTTAAATGCAATTCATGACATAGAAGGATCAAAACTGTATTCAATAGACATACAAGATGAATGCTATAGAATTCCAGGCAAGAAAACCGGTTTTTTAATAGAAGAAAGTTTTCCTGAGCTCAAGAGTAAGTGGGAATTTCACACAAATGAGATCTCCGCAAATTGTATGGAAAAAGTCGGGAAAGATATAGACTTTTGTTTTATTGATACAGTACATATGATGCCGGGGGAAATGCTTGACATATTGTCAATTTTACCCTTTTTGAAAGAAAATGCCGTAATAGTTCTTCACGATATTTGCCTTCATCTTCGCTCTAAAGCAATTTACAAGCATATTTATTCCAATAATCAAATTTTTGCGTGTTTAAAAGGTCAAAAGATGCTCCCGACTTCAGTTGGAACGGGCGAAGATATGGGGGGAGATGTATTTTTTAATATTGGCGCTGTGGAGTTGGATTCACATCAAGAGGACTATTATTTTGACTACTTTTTTGCACTTAGTTTTCATTGGGAGTATATGCCTGACGAGAGCCAGATTAAAATTTTCAGGAGTTTCATAGAAAAGTATTATGACAAGAAATATATTAATATGTTTGATGTTGCATTGAAAAAAAATAGAACATTTAATCCTGCCGTCCCACCATGGACAAGAGTTGATGTATAAAAAATACCGATATCTAGTTTTGAAAACGATATCGGTTTTTTTTGTGTAAAATTAATTATTTGTAGAATTGGCTTGTTGTTCATTCCTATAAAAGCGGAATGGCAAATCAATTTTTTTTGACGTTCTGGAATATTCTTCTTTTTGGGTATTGTTTAATACAGTCATGAAATATCCTCCGCCTCCGGCACCTAATAACTTTATCCCTTTCCAATTTTTTGCCTTCAAACTTTCGAGAGCCCTTTCCAATAGATCATTCATGATGTTTTTATCAAATGACTTTTTGATCTCCCATCCCTCGTCGATAAAATTGCATATATCGTAGTTAAAGCCATCTTTAAGTATTTTATCTTTAAATTTTAAACTCAGATCTCTGAGATTATCATAATATACAAGCTTTTGTGATATATTTTTTTCTTGTTCAGACAATATTGCCTTTGATTTGTGAGTAAGACCGCTCGGAATTAACAAAATATTTTCGTTTATAAAATCTATCTCATTGCTTTTTAATTTTATTTCTATTCTTTCCACTGATTCATCACTTTTAAAAATAAAACAATTCATTCCGGTATATGCTGCAGCATATTGGTCCTGTTTGCCGCAGTTTGTATTCAGTATATTATGTTCAAAGTCATATGACATCTCCGCAAGTTTATATGGTGATTGATTGAATCCATTTTTGAAAATATTCAAAGCCGAAAATACTCCAATACACATTGCACTGGAAGAACCTAGACCGTTTCCAAAGCCCAAATCACTTTTGATAAATATGTCTAACTCATTGCTTTTAATATCGTAAAATTGCTTTATTTTTTCAAAAAAATCATGGGATATGGATTGCCAATTGCTTGTATCTTCTTTCTCATTTTTTTCAATGAGCCTTACTCTTACAAATTTATCGATTGTAAAATTAACAACTATTCCGTAACCTAATCTATAATAATGTGCCAAATCGGTTCCACCGCCAAGAAGGCTAATCCTGAGTGGAATTTTAACTTCAATCAATTTTTTTACTCTCCTTAAAATAGCGTAATTTATTAACGGCTTCCCATAAATTTTTTGCATGTAAATCGGCATTTAAACTAGGATTATTTATAGCAATTGTTGATATTCCAAAATTTTTTCCGCATTGTATATCAGAATTGCGGTCCCCTATAATCCAAGAAACACTTTTATCGAGATTGTATTTGCTATTTGCCATTTCCAAGAGCCCCGTTCTCGGCTTCCTGCAATTGCATTTGCTTATTTCGTGTGGACATACATACACATCATCTATTATTCCCCTTGATATTTCGTAAACGTGCTTTTTCATTTTATCGTGTAAAAAATTAAGTTCTCTGATGTTTATTTTCCCAAGAGCTACGCATCTTTGGTTGGTTACAACAATAACTTTATATCCCATATCATTGAGGAGTTTTATGGAATCTTCACTTTTATATGTATACTTTGCTTGCTCGCAACGTAAAACATAGTCGTGCTCAGCTACGCTATCAAAAATGACACCATCTCTATCTAAAAAAGCAACTTTCAATGTACTCATTTTTAGTTCTCACAGGTCAACAACAAGGCTTTCGCTTTGCAAGCCAATATATGGCTAATGCATAGATGTATATCCTCTATGATTTGAATGTCATTACTTTCGACATTTATATTATGTTTGGCAAGAAATTTTGAATGTCCTCCTTGAAATCCTGTTATGCTAACGGTTTTTGAGCTTATTTCTCCTGCAGTTTCAAGTGCTTTACAAATATTTTTGCTTTCTCCGCTCGTAGAAAATGCAAATAGAGCGTCATTTTTGTTCATGTAATTTTTGACTTGAAAAGAAAATATGTCGTCAAAAGATATATCATTTCCAATAGCGGTCAACACAGAAATATTGTCACTTAAACAAATTGAATTTATTCCTTTTTTTACTAAGTCATTGCATAGATGTGTTGCCGTGGAGGCACTGCCACCATTCCCAATAGTGTATATGACGCCATTTGATAATTTGCAATGTTTGATTATTTCTGCAACCGACATAATATCATTATAATTAAGTGACGATAATGTTTGAGATTCTTCCTTTAAATATTTTTCTATGTACTTCATTTTATTTCCTCCTATTTATGATAAATTGGGTCGGAAGTTCAGTACCCAATTGAGTTTTTTCAAAACTCGTGCCTAAATTACAATAAGAGGCACAATTGGTTAGTTTTTTCTTTCTTGGATTTTTATATGTCAGTGTTGAAAAATCAGATGTTGAACTTGCCCCTACCTTGTCAGAACATTACATTATCTTGCAGACACACGGTGTTGAAACTTCTCTTTGATATCAGTTTATAACCGAATTTAACAATGTGTACCACTTTCATGTCAAGCCTGTCACTGTTAGTTTTCAACAGCATTTATGCTCCAACATTAAACCTCGCAGAATACCATTTCTTGTTACGTCTATAATTTTACGAAGTTCACTAATTTATGAACCCATCTACCACTCGAGTTCCTTCGTCGTTACTACTCTGTCGTCAAGCTTCATTTGAACTTATAAGCTACATCTAAATTTCTACATAATTTTGGGTCAGATGTCACTTTAGAAAACGATGTCCTCAACGGCTTAATTTTTATTAGCAGGTCTCAGTATTTAAATAAAAAATAGATATTATCACTCAAATGAACATACCAATTTAACTTTATCTATTTTTTGCCAAGTCTTGCAACCACCGTAACATTTTCCTTCTTTTCTTACCAAACAATATCTACATTTTTTACTTGGAAAACCGGCATACATTGCTCTGAAATCTTTAGGATAACTGTTTAGCCATTCATCCCAAAATTCTTCACATGACTTTAATTTTAATTCCGAATAATCTTTGTATATATTCATTAATTTATGACCTACCCAATGTGAGCACCCCAAAACATCTCCACCAGGTTCAATAACAATAGTATTGCCCTTTATTAGTTCACAACCGTATCCAATCTGATGATTCTTTACTAAATTCTGAAAAATATTTTCATCAAAATAACAAATAGGAATTTTATTTTTTTCACAGTTGAAAATAAACTTCAAACCGGTATCCTTTTGCATTAAAAATAATTTTTCAGTCAACTTGGCAAGCTTCTCGGGTGTTTCACTAAAACGCATGTCCTGATTTACAGCTACATTTGGAATACCATAGTTAATGTAAATTTTCTGAAATCCCATATTTTTAAGCTTTTTTATATCTTCGATACACTCATCATAGTTGTCTATGCCGATGGTTATCATCGGATGGAATGGCCAAAAATTTTCAATTGTGTTATTTAAGGCTTTCATCAAATAGTCGTGGCTACCTTTAACATTTGTAATTTTTTCCTGTTTTTCCTTATTCATTGAAAAGATACTTATGCAGCCACCCATGACACCACAGCTTACAAGCATATCGCCATAATTTTTATCTTGTAGACGAATTCCATTTGTAACAATCCAAGAAGTAATTCCTTTTTGGTAAGCATATTTTATTATGTCAATCAGATAAGGATAAACAGTAGGTTCACCGCCTAGCCATGTGAATGTTTTTATTCCAATCATTTCGAAGAAGTTCACAGATTTTTTTGCTTCTTCCATGCTCATATATTTGCATTCTTTTTCTATTTCGCTTGAAGCATAACAGCATGTGCATCTTTGGTTGCATTTGTATGTTGGTACTAAAACTCCCTTTCCCATGCGAATACGTTTATTATCGTTAGTTCTTTCTTGCATTTAAACGTTCACCCATATATCTGATTTTAATGATTCATAAGCTTTAAAAGTAAGCTCTGTAAGCAATGCAGCATATTTTTTGTCTGAATCTTTGTTTTTCTCATAGTTAGCGATGTAATCTTTCATAGCGAGTCCAAAAGAGTCTACAAACCAGTTTGACTTCAAATTTTCCCCTGGGAGTACTTGTCCGGGTCTTGGATAATGCCATATATCAATTGAATTTTTACCCAATTTGGAAGCCATAACACATTCGCTGTTTGCTTTAATTGCACCGTTGTCAAGTGTAATTAAGATATCTTCATACGGGTGTCCACTGGAAAATTCGTACTCGCTCATAGACCAGTTTTCAATTATTTGCACGATTAAACCATTTTTATATTCAAGCATTACACTTATCCAGTTGTGTTTTTTTATGTTTTGCGCAGGATTGTATCCTCCTCTGGCAGTAAGTTTTTTAGGGGCACCAAACCAAAACAGGCATAAATCCAAATGATGAATAAGCATTTCAAATACTATGTAACCGTCAATATTTAAGTCCCATTTGTTAGGTTCTCTATCCCACCAATCATTATTGGTAATAGTACAAAGCAGAGGGTTTCCATATTTTTTTGAATCTAAAAGTGTTTTAATTTTACGCCAGCTGTCAACATATCTTCCTGTCATATTTAATTTGAAGCTATCACTTCTATCTATTGCTAATTTAACGATACCTAACTCTTTGGGGTCTGTTATCAGAGGTTTTTGCATTACGATATGTTTCTTGTAAGGAATCAATTTTTCTATTAATTCCAAATGAGTTTGAGGAGGAGTGGCAATATCTACGATATCTATGTCAACCTCATTCATCATGGTGTCTACGTCTTGATAGAGTTTTTTGATTTGGAATTCTTTCCCCACCTCTTCTAATAAATTCTTGTTTATGTCACAAAGTGCCACTACCTCTATGTCATTTGATTTGTAAGATGGTAAATGAGCATACCTTGCAACTCCGCCTACACCAATAATAGCAATTTTTTTCATTAAAAATCATTCCTTTGTATTTTGTTTAAAAATTAAGTTTCCAGATTAGACAAATTCTTTATGTGCCTTAAAATTCTTAATAAAATTAGTTATGCGATTTATTTCATCTCCTTTGCACAGTGGTGGGCATTTATGTATATTGATTTTGGATAAAATTTCATCAATTTTATTTGATTGCCAAATGCTATAAAAGGAGTTTTCTTTAATATTACCTAGTGAAAATCTCTTTTTGCCTTTGTACGCGCAGCAAAGATCAACATAACCGTCAGCTCCCACCGAGGCCAATACTTTACAAGCCCAGCAGACATTATATCTTTTTTTGTAGTCTTTTATGTTATTGAATTTGTAATCCAATATTCTTACACTAAAATTTTTGTCTTCCAAGGCTTTAATATTTCTTAGGGACTTCGTAGATTTGTCCCATATTTTCTCTGGATAAAAATTACACTTGTTGAAGCCGTAATCTACGACAGGTTTATACTGAATATAATCAACACCTATATTCTTTGCGAGATAGGCTACTTTTTCTATCTCGTGATAATTTTTTTCGCTGATTAAAAAAGAAATGCCAACAGTAACGTTCGATTTTAATTTTTGCTTTTGCTCTACAAGATCTTTTATATTGTTAATTACTTTGTTCCACTTTTCGCCCTTTATACCGTGACATTGCTCATACGTTCCAGGGGATGCTGCATCAAGGCTTATGCGTACGTATGTGAAATTGTTACATATTATATCGATAATATCATTTTCTAAAAGGAGACAGTTTGTATTTAAACCTTGCTTAATGCCGTAACTTGCGGCTTGAAGTGCAAATCTATTAAAACTCTTATGTATGGTAGGTTCACCTCCTCCTGTCCATGTAATCGACTTGATTTTTAGTTTATTTGCGTCTCTTAGCAAATTTTCTACTTCATTATCACCCAATGAACATGAATTCGAGTGCAAATAATCGTAAGTACACCAAATACATCTTTGGTTACAAATGTTGGTTAAATTAATTTCTAAGTTAATTGGTAAGGTAGGCTCATTTTTTATCAATTTAATTATTGTTTCTGGGTACGTTAAAATTTTGTAGTTAAAAAATATATCATCATAATGCTTTTCGATATTCATTCTTATTGTTACCTTTCTGTTTTATAACTGTAATTTTTCCCGAAGGAAAAATATGCTATGAAAGGTCCTATTCCTCTCAAGATGAAATTAATTATGCTTACACCCAAACTTCCTAGGAGCATTTTGATTTTAGGTTTATAATACATATTAATCTTTCTTAATTCAATGTCTAAAACTATATTGCCAATTATTACGTACATTAAAAATCCAGTCATCGTGGCAAAAAAAGGTAAAAAATTGCCTTCATAAAAATATATCCATAAAGATAAAATAGCAGATAAAGTAAAGAGCATACTTCTGCAGGCCCAGAAAAAATTTCTCATACCACCTTGTAATCTAAACCAAAATTTTTGAATTTTACTTAAACTAATATTATATTTCTTACAATAGCAATTTATATCATCCATATATCTTTTCGAACCACCGAACCAAAAGCGATACTGATTAATCGAGGAAACTGATTTTTTTGCAATTTCGCAGTTGTCTGGTACCGGTAATGGCATTACTTCGAGACCCAAAACAGACATAAGGTACCCTAAAGATAAATCATCGTTCGGATTTTGCTCAGGAAAAGATTTTATGTAGTCAATGGTTTTTGAATGCACGAAACAGCCATGACCAATGCAATAAATCAGAGGTCTTATTTTATTTCCGATAACTTTTTTTGAATATCTCTTGTAAATAGTATATTCAAAGCCTAATGCCCAACGTGTTTGTGAGAAAGCGTCCGCAAAAGCGAGTAACCCTTCCAAACCTTTTAGTTTCTCATACCCCACAAAGTAGCTGGGTACTTGCTGAATGAGTGGGGGAATATCTATATTTGCTCTTTTATTCACGATGTTGCAAATAGCTTTGAAAACGCTACTGTCAGGTCTGGAATCTACGTCATAAATTCCAACGTAATAATTATCTTCATCAAGACTTTTCAAATAATTATTGTATGCATAATTTATCTGACCTACTTTACCTCTTGCGTCAAGGTTGGCAGTCAAGTGTTTAATACGTTTTTTGTCGAGATTATTTATTACTTTGTCGACAATATCAGATGTTATTGCATTTTTATACTTACTGAAATACTTGTATTTTTCCTCTTTCGAAAGTATCTCCCAATTTCTCTCCAAGTAATCGTATTTTTTACGGTTCAAAACGAGCTTGATTTTTTCATCAAATTTAAATTTCTTATTAGATTCGATGCAGTCAATAATAAATTTTTCTATTGGAGCATATTCTGCTTTTTCCCTCTGGGCGGTTACTACAATGATCTCCATATTGAACATTTCAGTATACTTGTAAAAGAACCTTATTGAATTTTCTATAACACCTTGTTCTCTTAAAACAGGTAAAATAATCTTAAAACCAATATTTGAGTATGATTTTTTTTCTGAATTGATGTGCTCCAAACAATCTTTTATTTCCTTTACGGCAACTATACTGTTTATGATTGACAAGATACCACAGAATATAAAATAAGCTGAGCAAACCCCAATAAATATTTTTATAAAAAACATAAAAACTTACCACCTAAACTGATTTTCTTCCTTAAGATGCCAAAGTTGAAATATATTTATCTAGAATTCTGTAAAGATTTATGTATTGAGAACTGTAAGCAATTGCGAATGCTCTTTGCACAAGTACATTCCAGACTACCTTGTCCACACTGACATCAATATTTTCCTTTTTTACTCCTTCAGATATTTGCTTCCTGACTTCTTCTATAAGCATGTATGCAGCTATAAAAGTAGCCGTACGTCCCGCACCACCTCTGCAAGAGACAGCTATAATTTTTCCTTCGTCTTGAGATTTCGAAATTTTGTTTATAAGTTTACATATAATTTGGGGGTCTGACTCTTTTTTGTGTGGCCACATATATTTAAAAAAATTCACGTTACTTTTACCAAAACGCAAACAATCTTCACTTTCAGTTTTTCTGTCCTCCCAGTAAGGGTAGTAATCCTCGCTGTATTCGTCAGGTGGATTTAACTTGATAAAGTGAGAAATATTGTATTTATCAACCAATTCAAAAAAACTTTTTATATTTTTGGAAGATGGAGCTTCAATAGCTAAAAAACAATTTCTTTCCGAAAAAACCAAACTAGCGTTGTAAGTATCGTGTGCTAAGTTGTATTCAAACGCACATGGGAAATTTATTCTCGAATTAAATTTAGTTTTCCAGTTGTCAGGTACTTTGAACTCATCTTTATAAATTCCGAATACACCAGGTTTATTGATATCTTCAGGGTTTTTAAAGTATACTTTCCATTTTTCTTTGCTTAAATCTTCATATCTTTTTTTTAGTACTTCGTCATCGCATTTGTAAGTGTACTTACTGAACTTTATACCTAATTTTTCTATCATACGCATTTTCTCATTTTTCTTTGATATGATATTGCTAAAAGTTGGATCTCTAGAAAAATCATATATTGCAAACACACCACTTATATTGCTTATCGCAAAAAGCAAAGAAAAAAGAAGAATTTTGACTTTTATACTATTTATTGTCATGTAATAGATCCTCTTTCGATTCAAATTGAATTTTATATCAGAAATAAATTTCTTATTTTATCTATCCACATTTTCTCAACTCTACAATAGGATAATAAATATTTCTCTATAGAACCATATTTTTCTATTATGTAATCAAGTACTTGCGACATGTCTGCGGAATCTTTTCTGAAAAGTTCGGGGCTTGAAACATGTTTAGTCATCAAATCATGTATGCTGGCATAATTCTCTATTACTTTTTGCTTATCCACACCAAACAATATTAACAAAACAACGCAGATGAGTCCTGCCCTACTTCTACCGTTATTGCAATGGAATAAAAATGCTTCGCCGTTATAATCTTCACTATTAATGGCATTATATATTGTGTTAAAAGTACATCTAACCGTACCAGGATTAAGGTCAAAATAACTTTTTGCTATATCTGTTCTCGAAAATTTCTTTGCAAAATAGTCTTGAATTATTATAGGAGTTAACACCATTTGAAAATTCCAGTAAACGAAATAATCTGAGTTTAAAATTTTATCAGGATATAAAGTTACATAATCTCCCGGTCTAAAATCTATTATGTGCTTAATACTCAGTTTTTTTAAAAGCATAATATCTTCATTGTCTATTTTATCGAGGGCCTTTGACCTATAAAATAGTCCTTTTTTCGTAATTTTACCACTTTTCGTAGCATATCCTCCAAAATCAAACAATAAATCTTTAATCACGATTTTTAAAAACCTTCTTTTTATTGAGTAATCTAAAAATAGTCAAATTTACTTCTCTAAATGCCTAGAAACATATGTATCGATTATTCTATATAAGTTGTTATATTGAGTGCCAAAAGCAATAGCGTACGGTCTTTGAATCAATATTTCCCATAAAATTCTGTCTATACTTATGTTGACGTTGCTTATGTCTATTCCTTGTGAGTTTTGGTTCTTAATTTCTTTTATGAGTGTATATGCAGCTATGAAAGTAGCTGTACGTCCAGCGCCACCTCTGCATGAAACAGCTATTATTTTGCCATTATTACCCTTATAAATATCTTCCACCATATCGCATATAATTTCTGGATTACCTGCTTCTCTGTTTTTCCAAATGTATGATAAAAGCTTGACATTACCTTTTGAAAATTTAAGTACGTCTTTTTCACCTGTATTTCTGTCTTCCCAAAAGTGATAGTAATCTTCTGAGTATTCATTTGGAGCGTTTAATTTCACAAAATGTGAAATATCATATTTGTCCACGAGTTCAAAGAAACTTTTTATATTTTTAGAAGAGGGGGCTTCTATTGCTAAAAATTTGTTATCATCTAAAAAAATAAGGCTTGCATTATATGTTTTGTGTGCCAAATTATATTCAAAAGTGCACGGAAAATCCAGGCGCGTCTGAAGTTTAGTTTTCCAATTTTCAGGAATTTTAAATTCTTTTTTGTAAACACCAAGTATATCAGGGTTACCTCTGTCCTCTGGATTAGAAAAATACATTTCCCACTTTTTTTGACATATCTTTTCATATCTTTCGTTTATTATTGAATCTTCGCATTTATATGTATACTTTTCAAATTTAACATTTAATTTTTTGAGCATATCCATTTTTTCATTTTTTTCGCCTATTATTTTATTAAATAAATATTCCACCATAAAGACCTCTGTTTACATATTGAAACTCTTTCTATGTTCGAATCAAATAGTCCCGTTTATCGACATAGTAAATTAAGTTAAAAGGATGATTGTGACCATCTTCCCAAATTTTTTCGGATTTCGCTTTTAGTTTTCTTAAAAATGACATAATACTTTCCTCCAACTTTTTAATTTATTTTGGTAATGGTGCAAATTTGAAATTAGAAAAGTTACCATCTGATATTTGCTTTATCTGTTCCCACTGCGAATTAGATGCTTTATCATACACACCATAAACAGTCATTCCAATGCTTTTTGCACTTTTTATCGCTTCTAAAGTATCTTCAAATACAACACACTCGTGAGTAGATACGCCAAGTTTTTTTGCAGTAAAAAGAAAAATTTCAGGATTTACTTTCCCATGTTTTACCTCATTTGTGGAGCAGTGTACTTGAAACATTTCGTAAATTCCATGATTACGAAGTGCCGGTATGAAAAGTTCATTGGGTAAACCGGTTGCTACAGCTAATTTTGCTTTACTTTTATATAAAGAAAGTAAATATTCTTTTGCAAATGGTTTCATCAGAATTTTATTCTCATAAGCATATTTCGCCATAGCGTTCCATTCTTTTGTCACATCTTCTATACTATCAGGTAAATTAAACCGTTTTACGGTGTAGCTAGCAATTTCAACCAAACTCATTGATAGAATTATATCCATGTAGTCAGTTGGAACGTCAATTCCACGCTTTTTTAAAAACTTTACATCTATATCTTTCCATACATCCATTGAATCAAATAGAGTTCCATCAAGATCAAAAATATACGCTTTCATTTATTATCACCTTTTTAGAACAATAGTTTTCATTTTTTGTGCCTTAATAGAAAAGTAATAGCTATTCAATTAATTTTCGTTTTTTTAGCAATATAGTGTTTTTATTTGTACCACAAATTACAACTAATGCTTTTTCTCATATTTGCTTTAATTCTTCTATATATTGACATTATTTTTTGTTTTAGTTGCAAACGTTGCTCCAACAGCATAGTAATTTTATATGTTTCCATAACAGGTTTGCTCAGCTTTTACCCCAAACCGTGCTTACCCTTCTTGGAGTATGCAAAGATTCATTATCGTTCCGTCAGTTAAACTCATTAATTGTATATTTTTGTGATGGTAACTTTCGCATACTACCATTGTTTTCCGCTTTTTGGCTACCATAACCTTTCCCAAGGTTTAAGTCTTTTACCTTGGAAACGTGGTAAACTTCGTAGTGCTCAATGTCTGTCGTTCCGCACAACTCGCGTGCTTTTAAGGCTAAACAACTTTCAAACGTTGTTCTTTTGAACAATAATATCATCAGCTTTGTAGTTTGTAATTAACATCCTTTAAAAACCATTAATTTCAGATCTTCTCCACTATTAACTAAAAATTTTATTAATTTCTTTCGAATTACAGATTCTAAAGCGTACATATTATGGAATATATGTAGCAATCGTTAAGCAAGATACAAAATAAATATAATTCCTATGATCTTCAGAAATAAAACATGTGAATTTATTGACATTATAATATTTCCCATTTGCACATCTGGATCTTTTTCTAAAATTGCGCCAGGAATTTGGTCACAAAATTTATTCTGGATAGCCTTCCGTTATAGATTCAGAAATAAAAAATATTTCATAAAAGAATTACCTCCCTTATTTTATGTTACAAGTCAACTATTTAATTATATTGTCATATTTTTGAAAACAATGTCAAATTATACGATGTTGAAATAATTTTTATAAATTTGTATAAATAAATATTTTTGAAGATTATATTGTCGTATTTTATGGTAATTTTTTAAAAATTTAAACCCTATTTTTCGATAAACGTTTTAGAAGATAAAGATTAAAATACAATGAGAAAAACTTTTCGAAATTTTAATAAAAATATGGTTCATCTTACAGTTAAAAGGATATTTTTGTATCTAATTCGTTGCAAGAAAAATGAAACAAAATATTCAAAGACTTTAAGGTCGTAGTGGTAAACCACTGCGACCTTTTTTGTTGCACCAAAATTTTAATAAACCTTTATAAAATCTGTAAACAAATAAGTAATTCATTTATTTATGGTTTTTTTAACTTTGTAGACACGGACATTTTGTGAAGAACTATGAAAGTTGTAATTGTATGAAAATTTTTTATCAAGTAATGGCTCTTCAAACTTCTCCATGTTTTTGAAGTTTCAAAAATATGGAGGATGTTAAAGATGTTAATTTTTAGACGGAGAAAAAATTGAAATTAATGTATCGGACAAAGTTGGTAAATGTATATTGCTGAAAACAAAATAAAAAATAACAATCGGGGAGAGATGAGACGACATCAGAGTTTAAATAAAGTGTTTGAAAAAACAATATTCAGGTTGATGAAAACGTCAATGTTGAAGAAGAATTTTTAAAACAAGATGCTGTGGACAAGCTACATAAAGTTATATTGAAACTTAAACCTTCAGAGCAGGAGTTAATACACAAACTTTATCTAAGTAAGCAGACTATGACACAAGCTGAATGTGCAAAAATAGTTTGCGTAACATATACATATTTTTAAAATATGTATACAAAATTGGGAGAAAATGAAATTTTTTATAAATGGTTTATCCCTCCCGTAGCTTAATAGAGGTCTTTTTAAAAAAGAAAATAAGTCTCGAAATAGAGGTGAGAAACGTGTATAAACATCAATGTAAGAAAGTACGATGAACAGCCAAAGTTGATTCAATGAATATGTGGGAATATGTTGAAGAAAATTATTTATCAGAAGTAGGCATATTAAAAAATCTCAAATTAAGTAAAGAAATAAAGATATTGGGAATAGAAGATACAGCGAAAAAATTTAAAGTATTATATGATTTAAAACAATTAGAGAAAATACATCTTATCTAAATTTGAAAGTTTAATTAAGCTATATTATACGGATGTATTTGAACTAAAAGAAAGTGCAAAAGAGTTTATAAGTGATATGAAAAAAAGTGGTATACCAATTGTTGTTGCAACTTCATCGCGTAAATACATAGCAGAAATAGTACTTTCAAAATTTAATATGTTAGATAATTTTATAAATATATTATCATGTCATGATCTTAATACAGATAAATCTAAACCTGACATATTTTTTGAAGCAGCCAAAATTTTGAATAGTTTGCCTAAAGATACTCTAGTTTTTGAAGATTAATTTAATTCTGCACTTACTGCATTTAATAATGGTTTTATAGTAATTGGTGTATACGATAAATCAAGTACAGAAAAGCAAATTGATCTAAAAAATTTAAGTCTGTTTTACTTTTTTAATTATCCAAATTTTTATGAGTTTAAATAATTAGTGCTGACGTAAGGAAATTTTTTGACGTCAAGTCTAATATAGTAATTAAAATACAAGGTCGATTGTAATTTAGAAAAACTGAAAAAAACATATAAATTTATACATTAGACAACATTTTAAACATGGAAATCCAAAATGATATGTACATTATCAAGAAGCTTAATCGCGAAAAAGTGGAGGAACATTATAAAAATGCAAAGAATAAAGAGTTTTGAAGTTGATCACACAAAATTAAAAAAAGGACTTTATATTTTTAAAGTTGATGGAGACATAATAACTTATGATTTGAGAATGGTTAAACCAAACACTCCGCCTTTCTTAGAAAATAGTGGGATTCATACGTTTGAACATTTGATGGCAACTTATTTAAGAAACAGTAAAAATAAGGAAAGTGTAATATACGTAGGTCCGATGGGTTGTAGAACGGGGTTTTATTTGTTATTTAAAGATTTAGCACCAGAAGCAGTTATAAATCTTATAAAAAATGCTTTAAAATACATATCGTAGGTACTCTGGGGAAATTCCTGGCAACACAGAAGTTGAGTGTGGAAATTATCTCGATCACGATTTATCTAAAGCTAAAAATTATGCAAAAGATATATTGAATGTTTTATCTTATTGGAGCCGTGAAAATTTGCAATATCATGTTTAAAAATCTTAAAAATAAGTTAATTTAATGTTCGTAGTTTTTCTTTGCTAATTTTTATCTACTTAAAAAAGTAGCAAAAAATGAAATGATAGAAAAAATATGATAGGAATAATTTGTGCGATGGAAGTAAAACTCAGAAAAATTAAAAAAGCAATGTAAAATACAAAAACAGAAAAAATAAGTTCCATAAACTTTCATTTAAGGAAATTTTGGGATCTGGATTGTGTTTTAGCAATTAGCGGAATAGATAAGGTTAATGCAAGCAGCTTGTGCTCAAGCTATGATCTTAAAATATAATCCTGAATTCATAATAAATGTTGGAGTTGCAGGTGGCCTTCTTGGAAATATGCAAGTCTACGATATCGCTATACCCAAAAATGCCATTCAAAGTGATGTTGATACTTCAGCCTTGGGTAATCCAAAAGGTTTTATTTCAACTATAGAAATTATAAATTTACCTTGTTTTCAAAATTTAGCAAGTTTGATTTTAAATAAAAAATATAAAAACAGCACAAGTGTTTATTATTGCACACTCGCTTCTCTGACAAATTATAGCAGATAAAAATGAGATTCAAACAATAAAAGAAAATTTTAAAGCAATAGTTTGTGACATGAAAATTTCTAGTACAGCTCAAGTATGCTGCTTAACCTCTATCAAATTCATTGCAGTTAGAACAATCTCCGATAACATAAATAATGAAAACTCACATTTAGATTACGAAAAATTCAAAGAAACAGCCACAATAAAGGATTTGAAATAATTAAAGACTTGCTTAGTAAAGTTAAATAAACATATTAAAATATCAGAATAATAAAGTAACGATGTTTAAGCAAGTTTTCCGCTATAGTGGAATAAAAGTGGAAAAGAGGAAATTAAACAATGAATTTTAATTTTGAAAACGAGACTACAGAATTTAACGGACAACATAAAAAAAGAAGTGATTGCTTTTGCTAACACTCGTGCAGGTATCATTTACGTTGGAATAAACGATAAATGAGAAACATATCCAATTAAAAACATAGATGAAACTTGGAAAAAGTTAACTAATACTATAAGAGACTCAACTTGCCCTGATATTACTTTTTTTATTAAATATGAAATAGAAGGAAATAATGTAAGTGAAGGGAGCAAAAAACCATACTTTTTGAAAGATAAAGGATTAACACCAGAGGGATTTTACGTTCGTCAAGTTTCCAGTAGTATTCAGGCAAGTTATAAAAATATTAGAGAAATGATAAAAACTACAGACGGAATATCTTTTGAAAAAGAAATATCCTTAAACCAAAAACTTAAATTTAAAAATGCTGAATTAGAGTTTGAAAGTAAAAGTTTAGTTTT